>Ga0164296_1006032_pt1 | contig 10399 bp, 14 predicted proteins | sample GEODES057metaG_FD_113533 | JGI IMG/M metagenome (GOLD analysis project Ga0164296, IMG submission 113533) | Dystrophic lake water microbial communities from Trout Bog Lake, Wisconsin, USA - GEODES057 metaG | ecosystem: Environmental > Aquatic > Freshwater > Lake | place: USA: Trout Bog Lake... | reverse complement strand
TTTACAGGCCCATGCGCCGGAGCGCTCTACACAGCGGATGATGGCCGCGCCGAGCCAAGCCTTGCGACACAGGCGATTGCCGACGGCGCACGGAAAAAGGGTGCCAAAATCATCACCCATTGTGCTGTGCGTGGCTATGAGACGGAAGGCGGGCGCATCTCAGCGATTGTCACCGAAAAAGGCCCTGTGCGCTGCCAGACTTTGATTGTCGCTGGTGGCGCATGGACGCGGCGTTTTCTGGGACGCCATGGCATCGGATTTCCGCAACTCTCGGTCGTCAATTCCGTGTTGCGGACGAAGCCTTTTGATGGCCCGACGCTCTCAGCCTCCTGCGATGAATTCGCCTTCCGCAAAAGGCGCGATGGTGGCTATACGATTGGCCATAATCTCATCAGCGTTGCCGATCTCACGCCGGATCATTTCCGTCTGATGCTGCCTTTTCTGCCGGCGTTAAAAGAGGATTGGTCCTCGCTCAAAATCCGCATCGGACAACGCTTTTTTGATGAAGCAAAGCTTGCCCGCCACTGGGCGCTTGATCATGTCTCGCCCTTTGAACAGGTGCGCGTGTTAAACCCTGCGCCCGTTGATTTTGTGCTGGATTTGGCGATGCGCAATCTCACCCATTATTTGCCGGATTTTTCGCAGCTTGTTGAAGCGGAACGCTGGGCTGGGATTATCGACACGATGCCGGATGTCGTGCCGGTGATCGACCATGTTGCACGCGTTCCGGGCTTGGTGATTGCGAGCGGATTTTCCGGCCATGGCTTCGGGATTGGACCCGGTGCGGGCCACCTCGTTGCCGATCTTGTGACGGGCGCGCCACCGATTGTTGATCCGACACCCTTCAAGCTGCAACGCTTCGGCGCTTACGCTGGATAATGTGATTACGGCACGAGCCAATCGGATGCCGGTTCGCTCGCGCCCTCGGACCAGATAAAGCGTGCGCGCCGATGCCCATCGCTGCCGAGCCAAAGCCATTCAAGACGATCACAATGAATGAGAACTGCGGCAAAATGCGGCCGCCCTTCATCACTCAACACGCGTCCTTTGGGAATGGTGAACGCGTCGCCCGCATCAATCGCATGGCCCGGTGACGGGGACACCGCATAACAATGGCGGCTCATCGCTTGCGACGAGGCCCATGCGCTGTCAGCAATGGCGTCATCGTGATGCAAACTCGCACGCCCCTCGACCCTGATCTGCACTTTTTCATCGGGATGATAGAAGAGCGCCGCGCAACGGGGATCATGCGTTAACTCATCAAATTTGTCGGAGCGGATATCCGTATGAAAGCGCAAGTGCCGCTGTGTCGCATCAAAGTGACGGAGCACGACAATGCGGTTGCGAGGCCGACCATCCCGCCCAAGTGTGGCCACGCTCGGCGTGTGCATCGGCGAATGGCGGTCCCGCGCCGCTTCAGCCAGAAGGCGGTAAGCCTCGCCAAGCGTCTCGTCCAATGTTCTGACAAATGCAGGAATAGGCATGGGGCTCATGACGTGTCCCTAGCCTATTCAGACGATTCTTTACTGTTCTTTCCGACCACGAAGGTGGTCACCAATCCCACAAGCGTGGTTCCGCCAATGATCGAGGCAACGACAACTTTATCTTGCAAAGCGAGATAGGTGGAAATCGACAAGCCGAGAACGGCGATCAGCAGCGCAAACACCAAGCCCGAGATGCGCTCAATGAACACGAAAAGATTGACCCGCCTCGCTTCTGATCTACGAAATTCGGATTCAATTTGCGTCTGTTCGAAAACCCAATCAACACGCGAAGGAGCTATCGTCTGCAATTTTTCAAGCTGGTCAATGGGCAAGAGCGGAGAGTCAGTTGTTGTGTGCGACAACGCAATGTCGTTACCGCGACGGGCGAACCTTGTCTGCTTACCGCCCATGATATTTTAATTCTTCACGAACGGCAGAGCGAAGATTTCGACCAACCTTTCTCATATCTCCAATGATGATGGAAAAGTCGCGTTGCGCGTCAGCAGGCGTCGGAATGTTATAGGGCGCATCGACCCAAAATGGGTTATTCACGAGCTTGCCCGCTTGCAACAGTGAACGTCGTAAAAATCGTGTCATTGGGTGCTCTCGCCCGTTACGTCACCAAAACAGACTATCCACGGGTCAAAATTGCTACCATAAACAACGGCCATTTGCAATTCACATTATAAGAAAATATACCTATATTCGTCACCTTCAGCCTCAACGCTTGCGGCACGGGACTATCGAGGCCGTGTGAGAAAATGGCGACTCCAGGAGGATTCGAACCTCCGACCTGCCGCTTAGAAGGCGGCTGCTCTATCCAACTGAGCTATGGAGCCACAAGCGAACCCAAAAGCGCTGTAGCAAGGCACGATTCCGGCGACGAGACAATGACAGGCCAAGAGAGGCGAAGGGCCTCGCCATGGGGCAAAGCCCTCAAAACGCCCGTTAGTGGGTCCAAGAGCCGACCCGGTTGTGGCGGAAATTGTCAGAATAAGACACGAAGCGGCGCTTCAACTCTTGCGGATCTTCGACGGACGCCACAATCCCGTGCTTGGTGGCATAGGCTTCGGCCTCTTCGCGCGTATCGAACCAGAGCTTGACCTGCTGGCGCGTGTCTGACGAGCCAGCCCAACCGGTCAAAGGATCAATCTCACCCTTTTCATCCGGTCTGAATTCCAAAAGCCAGCGGTCCGATTTGCCATGGCCCGACTGCATGGCGGTCTTGGCGGGGCGGTAAATTCTGGCGGTCATGCAAAAAACCCAAAGTTCAGAGTGACTGTGCGGCCCTGTCTCTACACCGGCCTCAGATTCCGTTCAATTGAGGAAATTTGATAGCGCGCGATTTCAGCAGTTCCCTTCAGCGCCCAACAATTTCCCGCTTGGCAGCCTCAGCAAGAAAGGCAGAACGCGTCAATTTTCGCAATTTGGCCGCCTCATCAATCGCGCGCAAGACCCCCCGCTCGAAGGTTACATTTGTGCGCACGATTGTTTGATCGCTCACCAGAACCGGAACAGCGACCAAAAACGCGCCTTCGGCCAAATCCCGCGCGATGGATGGATCGGATTTCATCGCATCGAGACCTCGAAACAGCGGCGCGGGCTGATCCTCGAGATAAAGGCTTACGGCTTCAATCGCGTTGGGAAGCACATCATCCCATTGATCCGCCGCAGAAAAACACCCCGGCAAATCGGGAAATGTCACCCCAAACGCCGTTCCCTCGTCCTTATGCACCAACCCCATGACATAACTCATGACCTTACTCTCCAACCCAACCGGCCAATCTTGCGATGTTCCGCGCGGTCCCGAGTGGCAAATCCTTCTTCGGGTGCGGCACAATGATCGTCGCAGCACCGCGTCGAAACTTGTGATGCGACCCTTTTGAGGAGACAAATTCAAAACCGTCATCGATCAAACGCTTGATGATGGCTTTGCTGTTTCTTTCCATGTGTATTTATATACACATCATTGCAACTGATGCAACGAATTCAGCAGTTGTTTCTTGAGAAAGCGATGCCTGAAAGCCTTTTGGCGCGCACTGACTGGTGAAATTGGGTTCCACCCAATCACGCCGTAGCTTGATTTTGGCTTCGCCAAAACCAGCGAAGGCGGATGGTCGGGGCTGTAAGATTCGAACTTACGACCCTCTGCTCCCAAAGCAGATGCGCTACCTGGCTGCGCTAAGCCCCGTTGTCCATCGAACCGGAGAGGGTTTAGGCGGAGATGACGCATCCTTCAAGCCCAAACTTTATAAAATCATCGCTCCCTTGCTTAAATCTGCCTAATCAGCGAGAAGCGCGGCCATGCTTCTCATCGACTCCCTGACTTACCGGCTTGGGCCGCGCCTGCTTTTTGACAATGCCTCAGCCACGATCCATTCGGGCTCGCGGGTGGGCTTTGTGGCGCGCAATGGCACGGGCAAAACGACGTTGTTTCGGCTGATCCGGGGCGAGATTGGCGCGGAATCAGGCTCAATCACGCTCGGCAAGGGCTTGCGCATCGGCTCTGTCGCGCAAGAAGCGCCGGGCGGGCCAGAGACTTTGCTCGATGTGGTGCTGGCCGCGGATACCGAGCGCGCGTCCTTGTTGGCGGAAGCCGAAACCGCGACGGATCCGCACCGGATTGGCGAAATCCATGTCCGTTTGGCCGATATTGACGCCCATTCCGCGCCTGCGCGTGCAGCGACCATTTTGCACGGGCTCGGCTTTGATGCGGAAGCGCAAAATCGCCCTTGCTCGTCTTATTCGGGCGGCTGGCGGATGCGGGTGGCGCTTGCGGCCGTGCTCTTCACCGAGCCTGATCTCTTGCTGCTCGACGAGCCGACCAATTATCTCGATCTCGAAGGCACGCTGTGGCTGATGGATTATCTCGCGCGCTATCCGCACACAGTGCTCGTGATCAGCCATGACCGCGATTTGTTGAACCAATCGGTCGATCATATCCTGCATCTCGATCAGGCACGGCTCAAGCTCTACACCGGCGGCTATGACATTTTCGAGCGTCAGCGCGCAGAAGATGCGGCGAACCTCGCCAAAGCGCAGAAAAAACAAGCCGACGAGCGCAAACATCTCGAGGCCTTCATCAACCGCTTCAAGGCCAAAGCGTCAAAAGCAAGCCAGGCGCAATCGCGCATCAAACGGCTTGAGAAGATGAAAGAGATCACGCTGATGGTGGACAGCGATGTCTTGCCGTTTGATTTCCCCTCGCCCGAACGCGCGCTCTCGCCCCCGATTGTCGCGCTTGATCATGCGAGCGTGGGATATAGCGACAAGCCTGTGTTGTCGCGGCTCTCGCTCTCGATTGCGCTTGATGACCGGATCGGGCTTTTGGGCTCGAACGGCAATGGCAAATCGACTTTTGCCAAATTGATTGGCGGACGGCTTGACGCGATGACGGGCAAAGTGACCGTCGCGCCAAAATTAAAGGTCGCCTATTTCGCGCAACATCAGCTCGATGAATTGCAAGAAGGCGGCACGCCCTACACGCATGTGCGCCAGCTGATGCCCGATATGCCGGAAGCAAAAATCCGCTCACGCGCCGCGCGCATGGGTTTTCCTGCCATGAAGGCGGATACGCCGGTCAGTCAATTGTCCGGTGGCGAGAAAGCGCGGCTGTTGATGGGCCTTGCGACCTTTGGCGGGCCGCATTTGCTGATCCTCGATGAGCCGACCAACCATCTCGATATCGACTCGCGTGTCGCGCTGATGGACGCGATCAATGATTATGATGGCGCGATTATTCTCATTTCGCATGATCGCTTTTTGCTGGAAGCCTGCGCGGACAGGCTCTGGCTTGTCGGTCAAGGCACCGTGAAGCCATTTGAAGGCGATCTCGATGCCTATCGCTCTTATGTGCTCTCGGGCGGTGTGATGCCGCAGGAGAAACAAAAGCCGGTTGCGAAAGTGATTGAGGCGGAAGCGCCTTCGAAAAAACCGCAAGGCAACACGATCCGCAAAAAAATCGAAGCGGTCGAAACCCGCATCGCCAAAGTAACGGAACTGATCGCGCGCATTGATGAAGTTTTGGCTGACTCAACGATTTTTCAACGCGACGCCGGCAAAGCCCGACAATTTGCAACCCAACGCAGCGAACTCGCCACAGCACTCGAAAAAGCCGAGCAAGAATGGCTGGATTTAACGGCGGCGCTGGAGGGGTGAACGCGGCTTTTGCAAGCCTCAGTCAGCACGGAATCATTGTGCACCATTGACAGAATGCCGCTATATGGTATTATATGCCATATACCACAAGCGCCTGAGCACACCATGCCCAAAGCCTCGTTATTTTATGATGCGCGGCGAGATTATCCGGATGGCACGATTATCCAGATCCGGATTTGGAAAATACCGGAACCGGATGAAGAGAGACCGCATGGCTTCAAATATTCTCTCTTTTTTGGCCGCCCGGGCGAGCGCCTTGTCGGCTACGACAATGAACGGGGCAAAGGCGATCACAAACACATCAAAGGCCTCGAATATCCCTACACTTTCACAACCATCGACCAACTCTTTGCCGATTTTAGACGAGACATCGCGATTGTGAGGAGGCACCTATGAATGACCGTGTGCTTTATATCCATATTGAAAGCGAAACGGATTTTTTTGAACGCGCGATTGCGGCAGGAAAAAAAATTGATGCGGGATTACCCGTTTCGACCCCTGAACATCTCAGCTTTGTCACCTATGAGCAATTTACAACGGCGCTCTCGGAGAAGCGGATGGAATTGCTGTCAGCGTTAAAAGCAAACGGCCCGATGTCCATTCGCGCTTTGTCCCAAGAGGTTGCACGGGATTACAAAAGCGTCCACGGCGATGTTAGCCGGTTAATGGAAATCGGCCTGATTGAAAAGCGCGAAGACGGGCTTATTGAAGCGCCCTATGACAAGATTGTGAGCGAGATTAGGTTGAAAGCGGCGTGAGGACATCGCGTGATATGATGGCCCTGAAGGCTTGATTGCTCAGCTCTTGCTCAACGCTCAGCCCGCTTGAAGTCTAATTTCGGACGCCAGATGCCGAGGGCCATTTGCGCGAGCGAGAGGGCCAAAATGGCATAAAGGACATTCCATTCGCTGTGGATCGCCTCCGCAAGCAGGCGCTGCGTTTGTTCGACCTCAATGCCGTGGGCGATGCGCGCGGATAGATCCGCCGCAGCAACCGATTTGCTTTGCGTAACCGCGAGCGTCGCTTCAAACATCGAAAGGCCAAGCGCGGCCTTGGCCCAGGCCCAGCGCCGCTCGAGATAAGGGCGATGGACGATCATCGCGATGAGGCCCGAGACCAAAGACAGCGCCAGCGACGGCACAAGAATATAGCGCGCAATAAGCGCAATAATCTCACGCAAAGCGGCATATTGTTCCGGCGTCGCTTGCGGCCCCTGCCACAACACAAGCATATGACCCAGCAAAGCCCCAATCAACCCGCAGGCCGACACCGTGTGAAGAAATTTAACGCTCTGTCTCATGAGCGGATTTACGCGACGACGCGCGATGAGGATCATAGCAGCGGTTATAATGACAACAGTAAACCGTCATTGCGAGCGGGAGCGAAGCAATCCAGATGACGGTTATTGCTCAAGCGCTTTGTTTCCATCGCGCCTCATCTTTTAACTCCAACTGGGTTGCTTCGCTCTCGCTCGCAATGACGTTGCGCGCCATAATGGCAAGTATCGCGCTCGCAATGACGGATGAACTACACCATCCGTGCCTGCTCCACCGCCGCTGCGATAAAGCTTGCGAACAATGGGTGGGGCTCGAAGGGGCGTGATTTTAATTCGGGGTGATATTGCACGCCGATAAACCAGGGATGATCGGGATATTCGACTGTTTCTGGCAAAAGCCCGTCGGGGGAGACGCCGGCGAATTTGAGGCCCTTGTCTTCGAGCCTTTGGCGATAGGACATATTCACTTCATAGCGGTGGCGGTGGCGCTCGGAGATGTCGCTTGTGCCATAAATATCTGCGATGTGGCTGCCTTCTTCGAGCCGCGCACGGAACGCGCCAAGCCGCATCGTGCCGCCGAGATCGCCGCCCTCTTCGCGGATCTTCAATTCATTGCCTTGCATCCACTCGGTCATGAGACCGACGAGTGGCTCTTTGCAGGGTCCGAATTCGGTCGAGTTTGCATCCGCAATGCCTGCGAGATTGCGTGCGGCTTCAATCACCGCCATTTGCATCCCAAAGCAGATGCCGAAATAAGGCACTTTGCGCTCGCGCGCGAAACGGGCCGCGTTGATTTTGCCTTCGGCGCCGCGTTGGCCAAAGCCGCCCGGCACGAGAATGCCGTGGACATGCTCGAGGAAGGGTGCGGGATCTTCCCGCTCAAACACTTCGGACTCGATCCAGTCAAATTTCACTTTGACTTTGTTAGCGATGCCGCCGTGATAGAGCGCCTCGATCAGCGATTTATAGGCGTCTTTCATGCCGGTATATTTGCCGACAATCGCAATCGTCACTTCGCCTTCGGGATTATCAACGCGGTCAATCACGCCTTTCCAGCGTGTGAGATCGGGCTTCGGCGCTGGCTCAATGCCGAAGGCTGCAAGCACTTCCGCATCAAGCCCCGCTTCGTGATAGGCTTCCGGCACTTTGTAGATAGATGTGACGTCGCGCGCTTCGATGACGGCGCTTTCACGCACATTGCAAAAAAGCGCGAGTTTGCGGCGCTCTTCTTTCGGAATTTCGCGGTCTGAGCGGCAGAGCAAAATATCGGGCTGAATGCCAATCGAACGAAGCTCTTTCACCGAATGTTGCGTGGGCTTGGTTTTGAGCTCGCCAGCGGCCGGAATATAGGGCAGCAAAGTCAGATGCACATAGACGGCGTGATTGCGCGGCAGATCATTGCCGAGCTGGCGAATGGCTTCGAAGAAAGGCAGGCCTTCAATATCGCCCACCGTGCCACCGATTTCGACGAGCACGAAGTCAAACCCGTCATTGCCCTCAAGCACGAAATCCTTGATCGCATTGGTGACATGCGGGATCACTTGCACGGTGCCGCCGAGATAATCGCCGCGTCGCTCTTTGGTGATGATATCCTGATAAATCCGGCCCGTCGTGATGTTGTCCTGCTTGGTCGCCGGGCGTCCGGTGAAGCGCTCATAATGGCCGAGATCGAGATCGGTCTCCGCACCATCATCGGTCACGAAACATTCGCCATGCTGATAGGGCGACATCGTGCCCGGATCGACATTCAAATAAGGGTCGAGTTTGCGCAGGCGAACCGAGTAACCTCGGGCCTGAAGAAGAGCACCCAGAGCCGCCGACGCAAGCCCTTTGCCCAAAGAAGACACCACGCCACCGGTGATGAAAATGTACCGTGCCATGGGGTTTTCCTTCTAACGGACCGAATCGATTCGACCAAGCGCAGACTTGGCGGTTGTAAGGTCTATCCACACAACCATGACACGCATAAAAAACGCCGGGATAATCCCCGGCGTCTTGCCTCTTGCAGAAGAGTTGAGAAAAAGCGGCTTATTGGGCCGGTTTCTGCTCGCCGCCCTGCAATTGCTTCAACTGGTCAAGCACTCCGCCTTGTGGCGCAGGCTGTGCGGCACCGGCCGCCGGAGCTGTCGCCTTGTCGAGTGCCGATTGCGGCGCGCTCGAATTGCCCGCGATAATGGCGAGCAACAGGCTTGTCGCGAAAAAGGCCGCGGCCAAAATGGCCGTGGTGCGGGTGAGCAGATTGGCCTGCCCTCGCCCCGTCATGAGGCCGCCGAGACCACCCGAGCCACCCCCGCCGAGCCCGCCCAACGCGCCCTGCTCGGACCGCTGGAGCAAAATCACCGCGACAAGCGCAATGACGATCAGGAGATGAATAACAATAAGAACCTGTTGCATAGACAGACTTTCAACCGTGTCAGGAATTCGGGCGTCGGCTTAGCACGGACACAGGGCGGGATCAAAGCGCGATTTTTTCGGCTGAACGATAAGCCGCCGCAATGCCCATTTTACCAAAGCCTTCTACAGGTGGGCTAACCAGACGAGAAACTTGATTTTATACTCATTTGGATATATATACGAAGTATGCTTCGCAAAGCAATTATTTTTGTGGGAGAGGCTCTGGAGGAACTCAAGACGTTTCCGGAAGGCGCGCGAAAGGAAGCAGGAGTTCAACTTTACCGAGTGCAACTGGGGATGAACCCTGCCGATTGGAAGCCGATGACGACAATCGGCTCCGGCGTGCGCGAAATTCGGATCAGAGACAGTCGGGGCGCTTTTCGGGTGATTTATGTGGCGCAGCGAAAGGACTTTATCTACGTGCTGCATTGTTTTCAGAAAAAATCACAAAAAACAGAACGCTGGGATCTATCGCTGGCCATTCAGCGCTTGAAGGAGATTGACGATGGGTCGTTCAGTTAAAGCAGCAAGTTTCAATTCCGTTTGGGATGCCATTGCTGACACGCCAGAGGAAGCCGCGCATTTGACCATGCGGGCCGAATTGATGATCGCCATTGGTGACAGCGTGGCTCAATGGAACCTCACGCAAGCGGAAGCGGCGGAACGGCTCGGGATTACACAACCGCGCCTCAATGCCTTGCTCCGTGGCAAAATTACACGGTTTAGCCTTGATGCGCTTGTCACCCTCGCTCACCGCGCGGGGCTTCACCCAAAAGTCGAGATCACCAAAGCGGCGTAAGTCATTCTGTCGCCAGACTAGCGATAGGCGGCCGCAATGCCTAAAAAATCCTCGGCTTTGAGGCTTGCGCCGCCGATCAGCGCGCCATCGACATTGGCTACCCCCATCAGCTCCTTGGCGTTTGATGGCTTGACCGATCCGCCATAGAGAATGCGGGATTTCATGCCTTCCGCGCCCAAAAGTGTCGTCAAATCGGCCCTGATCACCGCATGGACCTCTTCGACATCCTTCGCGGTGGGCGTCAAACCGGTGCCAATGGCCCAGACGGGCTCATAGGCAATCACCAGC
>Ga0164296_1006030_pt1 | contig 10400 bp, 9 predicted proteins | sample GEODES057metaG_FD_113533 | JGI IMG/M metagenome (GOLD analysis project Ga0164296, IMG submission 113533) | Dystrophic lake water microbial communities from Trout Bog Lake, Wisconsin, USA - GEODES057 metaG | ecosystem: Environmental > Aquatic > Freshwater > Lake | place: USA: Trout Bog Lake... | reverse complement strand
CACCTCGCTTTGATCACAAGAGCTTCTTGGTTCCTTGCCCAGTCGCCCTGCTTGGCAGTGCCTTATATCCGATTCTTGTCCATCGGCTCACAGTTTATGCTCCACGCTTCCTTCCCACACTCGGTCACCCTCATGCAGTTGCGCTTACGCTTCGCTCGTCGTGATCAACTTGCGACGGGACTTGCACCCGTAGGAGTGCGCCCATGCTGGGCGCACAAGGAAAAATCCCTTACGAAGAAAGGGATTTGCAAAGATTTTGGCAACCAGTTGCTGCTCTATTTCTTCAAAATCCGCTCAGCATTCAAATGCTTGATTTGCTCTAGAACTTGGGGGTCTAACCCAGAACCTTCCAAGGCTTTGATTTGAGTGTCCATGGGGACATAAGGATAGTCACTGCCATAGGTTACTTGTGAGGAAGGTACAAGCTTTAAGAGTGCGGCCATCGATGAGGGATGTGTTGCATTGGCAGTATCGTAGAAGAGTCGTTTGAACTCAGCCTCAATTCCGTTGGGAGCTATATCGGCTATATTTTTAGCCTGTCCGTGAAAGAAATTGATGCGTCCAGCAAGCATTGGGATGGTGCCCCCACCGTGAGAGAAAATCCATTTGATGTCACGGAATTTGGCCAAGCTACCAGATAAAAGTAGGCTCACGACTGCACGGGTGGTGTCATGCGGCACCTCGATCACCGCAGGATAAGTACCCACTGACAATCTGCCACAACAAGCGGCTACCAAGGGGTGGAAATAAACCACAGCTTTTCTGCGATTGAGTTCTGCGAAAATTGGAGCAAAATCAGGATGACCAGGCCATTTGTCTCCATAATTGGTCTGCAAACCTACACCATCTGCACCAAGGACATCAAAAACGTATTCAATTTCTTTCAATGTACTGGGAACGTCGACCATGGTCAAGGTCGCAAACATACCGAAACGGTTGGGATAATCCTTGACCAATTTGGCTGCATAGTCATTGACCAAACGAACCATTTGGTTGATTTCAGGTACTGCGTAATCAAACCAGACTCCAGGTGTTGAAGCCAAGGACAATATCGCCTTTGAGACCCCTGCTTTTTCCATGTCTTTGAAGGCGTTATCCAGGGTCCAAGCCTCTTGTTGAGCAAAGTGAGGAATGCCGCGTTTATTTTCCCAATCGATCCACGCACGGTGATATTCAGGAGGATAAAAATGATGATGTGTATCAATCAGTGCAGAGGTTTTGATTTGCGCAAATGCATCCTGACCAGAACCAAGTGCCCCCAATCCAGCTCCTAGACCCATTACTCCAGCAATGGCACCCTGTAGGATTGAGCGTCTATTGGGGGCGCAGATTTGACCATCTTGAATCACCAAAGAGTCATTGATACACAGTTGGCAAGAGGATTGAGAATGGGAGCAACTTCTTGGAGTGAGCTTTTTATACATGGGCCATTGATCCTTTGTTCTGCAAGATTCCATCAGGTTTTATTAAACCGTTGGGAAGTGAGTTAAGACAACGGTGATATTGCACTCAAAATATGCAGATCAAAAGCCGGAAATACCCTAGGAGCGAAAATAGTGGCCTACTCGGCTTTGATACCAGCTTTCCTAACGATACTTCCCCATTTTTCGCTCTCAGCGCGTATGAACTTGGTGGCTTCATCCGTTGTGGTCGGAGTTGGCGTGAGACCCAACTTCTTGAGCTGAGATGCAATTTCAGGATCCTTGAGAGTTGCAACAATGGCTTGATTGAGTTTGCCCACTACTTCAGGAGGGGTTTTAAGGGGGGCAGTGAAAGCGTACCAATTGACTGCCTCAAAGCCAGGAAATCCCGACTCAGCAACGGTGGGTACATTGGGTAAGACATCTAAACGCTTACTTCCTGTTACAGCCAATGCACGAAGCTTACCCGATTGAATGAACTGCATGGCATCAGTTGGACTTGAAAATATGGAGGGTAAAACACCAGACATCAGGTCGTTCATGGCAGGGGCGCCACCACGGTAAGCAATATGTTGATTGGTGAGTCCTGCGGTGATTTTGAAAAACTCGCCAGCCAAGTGTCCAGCACTCCCCACACCAGAGGAGCCAAAGCTCTCCTTGGAAGATTCCACTCTTCCTTCCTTGATATAGTCTTGTAGTGTTTTCACGGGGCTATTGGCATTGACGACCAAAACGTTTGAAAAAACGATCGCCAAACTAAGGGCTTGCATGTCTGTGGCTGGATCGTAACTAAGCTTGTTGATGTGTTGGTTCACAGCCAATGAGCCTATCGTTCCAAGCATGATGGTGTAGCCGTCTGGTGAACCTCTGACCGTGAGCTCGCTGGCAATGTTGCCGCCAGCGCCGGGATGGTTATCGATCAAGACATTTTCATGCAAGAGCTCTTGCATTTTGGGGCCCATGATTCGAGCCACTGTATCGGCACTCCCACCGGGGGCAAATCCAACCAAGATTTTGATGGGGTGTGAAGGGAAGGACTCAGCAGCATCTACGTTGAGCTGATTTGTGATCAAGAATGCAAAGCTTAGGGTCAGAATTTTAAACTTCATAAAGTTGAAAGACCTTGAGTTAAATTGAGTAGACAGTGAATCAATTGGTAATTGAAAAAAGGATGATTGATCACGGATTGATCCAACATTCTGAGTATAAGGGACATGGAAAAACTGCATAATGTGAACATCAAATGACCCAAAATGGATGTAACCATGGACTCAAAATTAAGAGATCCTTTGCCACGTAGAGGCTGGATTAAAAAGTCTGCACTGTTTGGTGGACTGACTGGTCTTGGAATTATTAACCCTTTGAGTTCATCTCTTTTTGCTCAGTCTGCTTACCCCAATCGTCCGCTTAAATTCATTGTGCCTTTCGCCGTCGGTGGCTCTGGAGACTTGATAGCCCGTTTGGTGGCGGATCACTTGTCAAAGAACTTGGGTCAAACAGTGTTGATAGATAACAAGGGAGGCAATGGCTCAACCGTTGGAACCGAGATGGCCAGCAAAGCGCCACCAGATGGTTATACCTTGGTCCTCTCCAACGGTGCGGCAATCACCATTGGACCCTTGCTTGGAGAGCAACTGGGTTACAAACCATTAGAGGACTTTGTGCATATCGCTCTCTTGGGTACTTTTACCAATGCTTTGATTGTTAGAGCCGATCACCCTGCACAAAATTTCGTCGATTTTATAAATCATGCAAAGGCCCATCCAGGTCGTGTGAGTTACGCCTCTGCGGGTGTGGGCTCAGCTGGTTATTTAACTGGGGAGTTGCTTAAATCCACGGCTAAACTCGACATGGTCCACATTCCCTACAAAGGCACAGGACCTGCTATGTCGGATCTTTTAGGGGGACAAATTGAAGCCATGTTCAATGCATTGATTGCAGCTACTCCTTTCATCAAAAGTGGAAAAGTCAGAGCTTTGGCCATCACAGCCAGTTCTCGCAGTCCAGATCATCCAGAAATCCCCACCATGGCTGAGACCTTACCAGGGGTAGTTGGCGACGCTTGGTTTGGAATATCGGTTCCCAGTAAAACACCTCAATTGGTGGTTGACCGATTGGGTGAAGCTGTGACCCAAATCATGCAATCAATTGAGCTCAAAGGCAAACTCATCGAAATGGGGCTCAACCCAATTGCATTGACTCAAAAGGAGTTTTATCAGTTTTTAGTCAATGAGAACAAAAAATGGGGACCCGTTATCAAGTCCTCAGGGCTCAAGGCAAACTCCTAGGCGTATTAAGTTCTCCTAGGTGATGGCGTTGGATTCAGCCAAACCCGTAATCATGGACGTCTCCAAGAGATAGCCCAAAGCAAGTTTAGGATCTGAACTCTTGCGCTGGAGCTCACTCAATGCCATGCGTCTCTTGTCTGTTTGGTTTTCTTGCATGCGAGCACGATTCCTTGCGGACTGCTCAATAACGTGCTTGATCGCAATAGGCCGACGTTGTCGTTCGTACAAATTCAATAATTCGATACCTTCACCTTGGATCAGTCTAGCGACCTTATCGGCCAAATTATGAGCATCGTGAATGCCTCCATTCATCCCCATTCCGCCACTGGGACTGTTGATGTGGGCGGCATCACCAACCAACACCACTCGCCCCTTAACATAGTGATTGACCACACGTTGATGAATCCGGTAGGGTCGCACCTCTAAAACAGGTGAGTTACCAAAGGAGGGGCAAATTTCAAGCAATTTGGCGCGCACACTGTTGGGTTGAATCGCTTCATCAATGCTTTCATCAAGCCCTGGATACAAACTCACTCGCCATACATCCTTTAATCGCAATAGACTGAACGTACCCTGTTTTTTCCAGCAATAGTTGATGTATGACAGGTGCTCAAGATGAGTGTGAAATGGGAACTGAGTGGTCGCCAAGATGGTAGTCTCTGGGAAGGTTTCACCTTCAAAACTCAGATTCATTCCTTTTCTAACTACGCTTTTGGCACCATCAGCACCGATCAAAATTACACAACTCAAGACCTGTGCATCATGAACCGGAGATTGTGTCGTAACTCTGACCTGAGTTGAAGTTTGATCAAATGAAACACATGAAGTATTCCATCGAATACTCACATTTGGGAGGTGTTGCTCAATGTATTGAATTAAATGTTCACTCAAACGCCATTGCTCACACTGAAGTCGGTATGGGTGAGGGGTATGGTCCTTTAAGATGGAGAGATCAAATTCGGCATATTCTTGTGTTTCATGCATCCTCACTTGCCATGTGGGTGCAATCAGTCCTTGTTCAATCAACTTCGCAGTGATGCCCATTTCATCCAAGAGCTCAAGTGTTGGTGGATGAAAAGTTGAGGCACGCAAATCTCTCTCAAGAGACTCACTTTGATCAATCAAACAAACCTTGACTCCTTTGATCCCCAGTTGAGATGCGCAGTACAACCCAACGGGCCCTCCTCCAACGATCACCACATCGAATGCATGTTGGGGGGTCTTGGAAGAATCGGGGTTTGTGTTCATGAATAGATTAAAACTTTTGAAAACTTAAAAACCGATCTCTCCAGTGATGGCCTTTGAGCCAGGGTGAGAAGTCGGAAAATTCAGGCGAAAAGGTGCTCACAGTTCCCCAAACTGTAGCCAACATGCTCGAGAGCACGGGTGGGTGAGAATCCAACGAGTTCATCTCTAGTATCGTTGACAAGGTGGGCATGCCAGTACCAAGCATCACCACTGCATCCAAAGAGTAGCTAGCAAACTGTTCCATAGAAGCCCTCGCCTCGTTTGAACCAATGGCATAAATAGGATGAAAAGCTTCTTTAGCAGAATCGACATGAGAGACGCATACGACATCAAAACCCTGATCCAGCCAATATTTTGTGCTCTTTTGATTCAAGGCATCTGGGTAGGGACTGGACAATCCAATGCGATTGGCGCCAATTTCTCTCAGAGCTTTTACCACACAAATGGCAGATGTAAGGACTGGAATTTGAAGCTTTGAGGAAATATGATCCAAAATTTCCGCTTCTTTTTGAGCTCCAACCAAATATGAACTTCCCGTACAAGCCAGAACCATGGCATTCAAAGGAGCATTTCCAAACTGATCACAAAACTCATCCAAATGTTCAATGTAGTGAACAAGTCGGCTTTGCATATCTAAACTCTCACAGGTCACGCGAGCATTCAGGGCTGTCAATCTTGGAGGAAGCAAGACCCAAAACTCAGGCTCTACGGTGGTGTTCGATTGAGGTGTCAATACACCAATGAGACCACGTTCAGCGTATTCAATGCTCATCTGTATTGATCAGGTGAAAAAAGCTCTACGCTCATGCGTCGGGTTGGAGAGCGGGCGCTGCGAGTTGAAAGGCTTCAAGCGACAAGCAATGTTCATCAATGGATTTAATGATAGGCCATCTATTCATGTCAACTTTAAATCTCCTGGCACTCTCGACCTGAGGCGCCAAATACACATCTGCCATAGTTGGCGAGTCCCCGAAACAAAATTGACCGCTCTTTGGAGAATTTTTCAAAATGCTCTCCAATGCATCAAATCCACTTGCAATCCATTTTTCACACCATGAGTTGACCTGATCCTCAACTGATCCAAAAGATTTCCGGAGATGTTCAAGTACCCTTCTGTTGTTCAAGGGATGAATGTCACATCCAACTAAAGCGGCAATGGCTCGGACATGAGCACGATCAAAGGGATCTTTGGGTAAAAGTGCTGGAGTTGGGTAAGTCTCCTCCAGCCATTCCAAAATGGCAGGAGATTGAATCAATAAATGCTCTGGAGTTTTCATGGCAGGAACAAAACCCTGAGGATGAATGGCCTGGTATTCATGCTTCAAGTGCTCCTCTGTTCTTAAGTCAACTGGAATATGCTCCACCTTCAAGTGCTTTAAATTCAAAGCAATGCGAAGTCTGTGAGAAGTACCACTTCGAAAAAAGGTATATAGCTTCATGAGAAAAAGAAATTTAATGAATGGAATATATCAAAATCCATAATATTCTGACTCAGGTTCAGTTGAGTAGCAAAGGATGCATAAAGAAATTTTTAATAAAAAAAATGCACACACTCCACATGTTTGATACAGCACTCGAAGTTAAAGTATTGATTTAAATGATACTCTCAATCGAGGGGATGTAGCTTTGAAATGCATTAAAAGTCGAGAGTTTGACCTTCTGTCATTTGAATGATTTTTGATTTAGAGTTTTTCATGGCTTGCAAAAACTCAGCCACTGTCCCTTTGGCCAATGGATTGGAGCCATAGTGCATCGGCATGACCATTTTTGGCTTTATCCATGTGTTAATGGCGTAAGCGGCTTCAGCAGGCCCCATTGTGAAATTACCACCGATTGGGATCAAGACTAAGTCAGGGGCGTAATACTCGCTGATAAACTTCATGTCGGGGAAGAGTCCTGTGTCTCCCATATCCCATATTTTGAAACCGTTCTCAAGCTCAATGATATAACCCACTGGCTCACCAGCAGGATGAGATTCAGCTTTGCCTGTAGAGGGATTATTAAAGACCAACAAAGATGAGTGATCCGCATGAACAGCTGTGACTTTGATTCCTGCAAAAGGCTCAATTGAACCAGATTTATTGAATCGATGTGTCAAATTCGCAGGCATGATACCCAGCGTGATGAGCGGAGTGATCATATCGGCAGGGCCATACAGAATGGATTGGTTGAGTTTTGCAATATCTGGAGCATCTGCCAAGTGGTCAACGTGGGCGTGGGTAACCAACAAAAAATCTACATGGCCTAGGGCTGAGAGATCCTTTTTGAATTCAACTGGTGCTTTGGGCCCTTGAGTAATCCAGGGATCTATGACAATGGTCTTTCCTCCAGGGGTTTTAATGCGAAATCCGGATTGTCCTAACCATAGAAGTTGTGTCTTTCCTGTCGCAACAGACTGAGCTTGAGAAGTCATGGCCAAACAAAAAGCCATTAACATACAAATCAAAAATTTGAATTTAGCAAGGATATGGATCATGATCAATGTTGAGGGTGGTTAAAAAAATATTTCATTGATTAGCAAAAGACATCAATGTAAGCATGAGGTATCGATTGAATCATACTACTGTTCATTAAATATCAATCAAATGGAAAATACCAAGCGGCCTCTGATTCAGAATAGAGAAATCGATTGCTTTTTAGCCACTTATCCAGTTCAGAATTTGGATTGAACTTTTTAACTCCAGTGCTGACCCATAAGAAACCGCCCTGCTCATCTCTTTTGTCTAAGATTCGTGCTTGATCAAATCTCCCAACCATGGAGTATAGTGATTGAAGTGTAAATATCTTTTTCAGCGTCTCTTGCCCTTTTCCGGGACGTAAATTATTCGATTGAAGTTCCTTTGAGTTCATCGGTTTTGCTGCTGTGGTATTTGCTTTTTCTTTGACGTTGATTTGATAATCTGTTTGAACACTTGGTCGTTGTTGGACGTTAAGAACTTTGAGAAAATGGTCAACCACATTGGGATCGAAAGCAGAATTCTTATATCGCAAAACAATGGTTTGTGCTTCTACTGATGATTTATTGCTTTGAGTGAGGTCACCTTCTAACAATTCAAAATAAGTCTCAACCACACCCAATATGCGTGCACCCATGGGAATTTTTTCAGCTTTTAGGCCTTCTGGATATCCATTTCCGTCAAAACGCTCATGATGGTATTTGATGTTCTCAGAAATGGTTTTCATCCCCTCTAATCCCTTCAAGCAAGAACTTCCCATACTTCCGTGGGCTTTGTAAACCTCTAAATCACTTTGTGGAAGATTAAAAACTTTGGTTGCAAGTACCCTATCACTGAGACCAATCTTCCCAATGTCATGCAAAAGTCCAGAAATAAACAACTCCTGACAAACTTCTGTATCAAGATTCATCGAGATTCCAATCTTCATCGATAAATCAGCTACCAATTTAGAGTGATCTAACAACTTCATGTGCCTCAGATCCAATAAATTAGAGAAAGACTTGATGCTAGAAAAATATGACTCTTTCAGTCTTTGATTAGCAAGAGTTAAATTTTGTGTTCGATCCTGTACCTTCTCCTCTAATGTTGCAACCAATTCATTGAGTTGTATATTTTGAGCTTGGGTTACGGCCAAAAGCCTGTCTTTTTCAGTTTTTAAATTCAAATATTCAATTGCCGATTGAACAGTATTAATGATTTCAGATTCATTCCAGGGTTTAGTGAAATAGCGATAAACCTCTCCACGATTAACCGCTGCGATGGCACTGTCTAAGTCAGAATATCCAGTCAGCAATATCTTGATTACTTCTGGATGAGTTAACTTTATATGCTCAAATAACTCAACACCGGACATACTCGGCATCCTCATATCTGAGATGACAATGTGAAAGTTTTGACTCTCCATTAACTTGATTGCTTCTTGTCCACTTTCAACACATGTAAGTGAGAAACCAACAAGTGTAAACATTCTCTTTAATGCAGAGAGAATATTGGGCTCATCGTCCACACACAATATGCGCGTAGTTGAATTCGTCAATGGAAAGGCATCAGGCATGGTTGAACTTTCTACTTTAGACGGTTGATCCATGATCGACAATCCTATTGATCAAGATTATGAATGAATTGAACAAACATCTTAATCAATTTTCACATTAAATTGTTACATTAATATTCATAATCATTGAAGAAATGCGATAAATGAATACCTATGTATTCAATAACAAATGATTTTAATCTCCGTCAATAGACTTAGGAATCAAGCTGGTGCAAAATGATCCGATTCAGTACGCACGAACACAAAGAAATCACAAAAAATGTCAGATAAACAACCCGCCATCATTAGAAGTAATGCACCTCGCATGGTTGAGGTCGTGGCTGGCTCCTTGAATGCCAAGGGTAAAAATAATTTCATCAATCCTGCAGATGCTGCAGAAATAGGTGCACCAGATTTAGAGAAAATCAAAAATGAACTCAAAAGCCATTTAGAAGCTTTAGAACAAATTAAAGATTCTCATAAAGATCAGACGATTCATAAAAGCAATTTGAACTCTGACAATACGCAAAAAGTCGCAACTGATCTTTTTGAAGAACATAACCTAAAAGTGGGCGTAGAAGCAACAAAAAGTAACACCCAGTTACTTAAAAGTGGCAGTGCAAGTAAAGATCACAAAGAAACTTTAACCTCTGAAGACGAAATAGCCAATCTACAAAAGATTAGCATCGAAAAAACACAAGCCAATCTCCAAAACATTGAGACAGATGGAATATCTGACCATTCAGAGTTATTGAAGAATAAGAATTCACAGGGATTGAATCAAGCCAAGTTAGATTTACCTGAAACTATAGAAGAAAATAAACAAAAATTTGTAACTAATGGTAAAACATTGAATCATCAAGCAGTTGATGAAAAGGCAATAGATGCGAATTTACAAAAAATCAGTTCATCACAGAATCAAGATAACAATAATGAAATTGATACAACTTCTATTGCTGGTAACAATCAGAAAATTAAGACCACTAACAGCGGTAGCGATTCAATAGGCATCAAAAATGATGCGCAAGAATCCAACCTTCAAGATGTGCATGAAGATAAAGTATTAGGCAATAACAATCAAAAAATAGAAGAAGGAAAAAATTCAACAAACAGAGCAAAACTTGACTCTACTTCGATAGAAGAAAATACCATTGGGATTTCGAAAGATAAAGATGATTCAAATCAAGCCAAAATTGGATCACACAATAATATAGATCACAACGAAGCGATTACTTCCGACTCCGCCAGTCCTAATAACCAGTCTTTAGACCATGAAAATGATTCGTCAAATCATCAGAAAATTTCAAATCATCAAAGTGCAAACCAAGCAAATGTAATTTCTACTGAAGATGGAACAAATCAACAAAAATTGGATGCTGACAAGTCAAATGAAGTCAATGCTCAATCGATTAAAAAAACCAACTCAGAATCGAATCATCAAACATTACCAGCT
>Ga0164296_1006028_pt1 | contig 10404 bp, 13 predicted proteins | sample GEODES057metaG_FD_113533 | JGI IMG/M metagenome (GOLD analysis project Ga0164296, IMG submission 113533) | Dystrophic lake water microbial communities from Trout Bog Lake, Wisconsin, USA - GEODES057 metaG | ecosystem: Environmental > Aquatic > Freshwater > Lake | place: USA: Trout Bog Lake... | reverse complement strand
GTTCCTGGCCAGAGCTCCTCGCAAAGTGCATTACCAATTCCTTAATGATTTCAAGCCATTCTGGGTTGGAAAAAGGGTTGAGAATCCTCAACTCTTTTAAAGAACGAGCTAGTCTTTGCATGTGATGCTCAAATCTAAAGGGGTTCCCAAAATAAATGGGAACCACTTCGTAGACACCATCACCAAAAATAAACCCCCTGTCTAAAACGCTGATCCTTGCCTCGTTTATGGGGCAATATAGCCCATTCAAATAGCAGATTGTTGATGGGAGATTAGGTTGTTCGAAAACAAATGTTGAAGTCATTACTCAATTATCCGACTTTTTGCAAATATTTATCAAACGACGGTAAAGTCATATATTAGGATTACAAAAGTGAAGGACTCCTAACTATTTAGGATTTAACGGGTTAATAAAAGATATCTGAAAGCGTGACCGAGATATGCTTTACAATATCAGGCTTTGCTGCAGGATAAGAGTCCGCGAAGCCGGAACACGTTTATGGCCAATGAGATTCCTAAGTCTTATCCTGAGCCTTCAGGGTGGATCGAAGAAGAAGACAACGAGGTTTACCCCGCGCTAAGTGCCCTAGAGGCTGAAAAATGGCGCAGGCTTAATCCTCAAACGGGAATGTTAGAGCTTTTGGTTGCGCAGATGGCGACGGGGCTGCTTTTAGTGGCTATGGCATACGCGTATGAGTTTTTCTTTGGACAAAAAGGGCTAGCAATTTCTTGTCTGTATGGGGTTTTGGTTGTTTTTGTGCCAAGTGTTGTTTGTGTAAGAGGCTTAAGCTCAAAATTTGGTCAAGGCAACATCGGCATTTCTGTGGCAAAGTTTTTTGTTTGGGAGTTGGCAAAAATTGCAATGTCCATTGCAATTCTCATGTTGGCTCCCAGATGGTTGGGTGAGGATTTAAGTTGGCCGGGCCTTTTGGTGGGTTTGGTCCTGACGTTCAAAGGTTTTTGGGGTTTGGTGGTGTGGCGTGCGGTGCGTGCACCCCGGTTTCTCAAATAGGCAAACTAATTATTAAAGAATGGATATGTCAGTAGAGAGCGCTCCTTCAGCAGGTGAGTACATTGGTCACCATCTAACGCATTTGCAAAATAAGCCGATGTCAGGTATTATTGACTTCACAGTTTATAACTTAGATTCAGTTTTTTGGGCTTTGGTGCTCGGTATAACGGGCGCACTATTATTATGGTCGGCGGCTCGAAGAGTAACCCCAGGGGTCCCCAGTCGATTTCAGGCGGCAGTTGAAATACTGTTCGAGCTGGTTGACAACCAATCCAAGGCTATTATCCATAATGAAAAAAGCCGCGCATTGGTGGCTCCTTTGGCGCTCACGGTATTCGTCTGGATTTTTCTGATGAACGCTATGGATTTGTTGCCAGTAGATTTTTTGCCGGTAATTTGGGGCTTTTTCTTTGAGCTATCAGGTGAGAGCGCTCACCATGCGTTTCTAAGGGTTGTGCCAACAGCAGATTTATCAACAACGCTTGGCTTATCAACTTCTGTCCTTTTTGTTTGTGTTTTCTACAACATTAAAATCAAAGGTTTGGCGGGTTGGTTGCATGAGTTGTTTACGGCTCCTTTCGGGTCGCACCCCTTACTGTGGCCCATTAATTTTGTAATGCAAATGATCGAGTTTGCTGCTAAAACAGTTTCCCATGGCATGCGACTATTTGGAAACATGTATGCTGGCGAATTGGTTTTTATGTTGATTGCTCTTATGGGTGGTGCAGCAGGATTTTCCTTGTCAGGCATCTTATTGCCTGTCGGACAGGTAATTGCAGGCACAATATGGGCAATTTTCCACATTTTGATCATCACACTTCAGGCATTCATTTTCATGATGTTGACTTTGGTGTATGTCGGTCAAGCGCATGACGCGCATTGATTGAGTAATGCTTTTTTAACCTTTCCATTTTTTTATTTGACAACAGGAGCTATCAATGGAACATGTAACCAATCTTGGTTTTGTAGCGCTCGCCGCGGGCTTGATTATCGGAATGGGTGCCATTGGCGCTTGTATCGGAATCGGCATTATGGGTAGTAAATACCTAGAAGCGGCTGCACGCCAGCCAGAGTTGATGAACGAGCTGCAAACAAAAATGTTTTTGCTTGCTGGTTTGATTGACGCTGCATTTTTGATCGGCGTGGGTATCGCAATGATGTTTGCTTTTGCAAACCCATTTAAGTAATTTGTACAACCTTAATAGAAAGGTGTTGCCGTGAGTATCAATGCAACGCTGTTTGTTCAGGCAATCGTATTTGGGATTCTGGTTTGGTTCACGATGAAATTCGTTTGGCCTCCAATAGCCCTTGCATTGGATGAACGAGCTGAAAAAATAGCACATGGTTTGGCTGCAGCTGAGCACGCAAAAATCGAACTCTCAAATGCGCACAGAGAGGTTGAGTTAAGACTCAATCAGACGCGTACCGAGGGAGCTAGTATTCTTGCTAATGCTGAGCGTCGCGCACAAATTATTGTTGATGAGGCAAAAGCTTTGGCAACAGATGAGGCCAACAAGATCATCGCCGCCGCTAAGTTGGAGGCTGAGCAACAAGTTATTCGAGCAAAAGAGTCCTTGCGCAATGAGGTAGCTCTTTTGGCTGTTCAAGGTGCGCAACAAATTCTGCAAAAAGAAGTTAATGCTTCTGTCCATGCAGAATTGTTAACTCGTTTGAAGAGCGAGTTGTAAGAGGACTTATGGCTGAACTCGCAACAATTGCTAGACCTTATGCTGAGGCTCTTTTTAAATCGAAGGGCTTGGGAGATGTTCTGCAAACCGCCGATATCTTGGACGGACTTGCTTTGCTCGCACATGAGGAGCAAGTTAAGCAATTCACGCTTAGCCCCAAAACTTCTTTAGCTCAGGTGATTGAATTGCTTGGCTCGGTGTTGGCTGTTAAGTTTTCTGATGGAATGCTTAATTTTTTAACAACACTGCTAGAGCATGGGCGTTTGAGTGTTCTGCCAGAGATCGCACACCAGTTTAGGGGGCTGTTGAATTCGCAGTCAGGATTTTCTGAGGCGACAATTTACAGTGCTTTTCCTATGGATGCTGCTGCTCAGGCATCGGTAACAGAGGTTTTACAAAAACGTTTTGCTCGTCAATTGAAAACCACCGTTGAAATTGATGAAAGCTTGATAGGTGGAGTTAGAGTGGTGGTGGGAGATGAGGTGCTTGATACATCTGTAAAGTCCCGCCTTGATGAAATGAAAGTAGCCCTAACCTCTTGAAATGGGGTTAGGTCAAGACCATTAAATAAGAAAGAAGGAAAGAGTAATGCAACTCAATCCCGCAGAGATCTCCGGGCTCATTAAGAGTCGTATAGAAGGGTTAGCGGCCAGTGCCGACATTCGCAATCAAGGCACGGTTATTTCCGTAAGCGACGGAATTTGTCGTATTCACGGTTTGAGTGATGTAATGCAAGGGGAGATGTTAGAGTTTCCCAACAACACATTTGGACTGGCCCTAAATTTAGAGCGCGACTCAGTCGGCTCAGTGATTTTGGGTGATTATGAGCATATTTCTGAAGGTGACATTGTCAAATGTACGGGCAGAATTTTAGAGGTTCCTGTTGGGCCTGAGTTGATTGGTCGTGTGGTAAACGCTCTTGGCCATCCTATTGATGGCAAGGGTCCCATTAACGCAAAAATGACGGACGTGATTGAAAAAGTAGCTCCAGGAGTTATTGCCAGGCAATCCGTTTCTCAGCCTATGCAAACTGGGTTGAAGTCAATTGATTCAATGGTACCAATTGGCCGGGGGCAGCGCGAATTGATCATTGGTGACAGACAAACAGGTAAAACTGCGGTGGCGATTGATGCGATCATCAACCAAAAGGGTCAAAAAATGACCTGCATCTATGTTGCCATTGGCCAAAAGGCTTCCTCAGTCAAAAACGTTGTTCGTTCCCTAGAGCAGGCAGGCGCGATGGACTACACCATCGTGGTTGCTGCAACGGCATCTGAATCTGCAGCAATGCAGTATGTATCTGCGTATTCAGGTTGCACGATGGGTGAATATTTTAGGGATCGTGGCGAAGACGCTTTAATTATCTATGACGATTTGTCTAAACAAGCTGTTGCTTATAGACAAGTTTCTCTTCTCCTTAGAAGACCTCCAGGTCGAGAGGCTTACCCTGGGGATGTCTTTTATTTGCATAGCCGCTTACTTGAGCGCGCTGCTCGAGTCAATGAGCATTATGTTGAAGAGTTTACAAAAGGTGCCGTCAAAGGAAAAACGGGTTCACTAACTGCATTGCCGATTATTGAAACACAAGCCGGGGACGTTTCTGCTTTTGTTCCAACAAACGTGATCTCCATTACAGATGGACAAATATTTTTAGAAACCTCTTTGTTTAACTCAGGCATACGCCCTGCAATTAATGCAGGTATATCTGTTTCTAGGGTCGGTGGAGCTGCTCAAACTAAACTGGTAAAAAATCTTTCTGGTGGTATCAGAACAGACTTGGCTCAGTATAGAGAGTTGGCTGCATTTGCTCAGTTTGCTTCTGATTTGGACGAAGCAACCAGAAAACAACTCGACAGAGGGGCGCGTGTAACAGAACTACTCAAACAGGCCCAGTACAGCCCTTTGACAATTAGCTTAATGGCCGCAACTCTATTTGCGGTAAATAAAGGCTACCTAGATGACATCGCTGTGAATAAGGTACTTGCTTTTGAGGCTGGACTTCATTCTCACCTAAAAGACCAACATGCTAAGCTGCTTTCAAAACTTGAGGCGGACAAGGCAATGGATAAAGATGCAGAAGCAGAACTTACCACGGCATTGGCTGAGTTCAAAAAGTCTTTTGCCTGATCCTAACCTGACGAACTAAGGAAGCTTTAATGGCAGCAGGTAAGGAAATTAGAGGCAAGATCAAATCGGTAGAAAATACCAAAAAGATCACGAAAGCCATGGAAATGGTGGCAGCATCAAAAATGAGGAAAGCTCAGGAGAGAATGCGAGCTGCTAGACCTTACAGTGAGAAAATCCGAAAAATAGCTTCTCACCTTGGACAAGCAAATCCTGAATATTTGCATCCATTTATGGAGCACAACCATGCTAAATCAGTTGGTTTCATAGTTGTATCCACGGATAAGGGATTGTGCGGTGGACTCAATACCAATATGTTGAGGATAGTGGCACAAAAATTAAAAGATCTTCAAGCAATGGGCCATAGTGCAAAAGCGATGGCCATTGGAAACAAGGGGCTTGGATTTTTAAATAGAGCAGGTGTTGAAGTTGTATCGCATGTAACGCAAATAGGTGACACGCCCCATTTAGATAAACTAATTGGGCCTGTTAAGCTTTTGCTGGATGCTTATGTTGCGAGAGAAATTAATGCGGTTTATCTTTGCTACACCAAGTTCATCAACACGATGAAACAAGAACCAGTTGTAGAGCAATTACTTCCGCTTTCCAACTCTGAAATACAAGGCGATCGCAAGAAAAACTCTTGGGATTATTTGTATGAACCAGATGCAGCTTCAGTCATAGAAGACTTATTAATTCGCTACATAGAAGCTTTGGTCTATCAAGCAGTGGCTGAAAATATGGCGTCTGAGCAATCTGCAAGGATGGTAGCTATGAAATCTGCAACTGACAATGCAGGTAGTGTGATCGGTGAACTCAAACTGATTTATAACAAAACTCGTCAAGCAGCGATCACGAAAGAACTTTCAGAGATCGTTGCTGGTGCGGCAGCGGTTTAACAAGAATTTATATTTATGGAGCAAAAAATGGCTCAAGCGCAAGGAAAAATAGTCCAGTGTATTGGTGCAGTTGTCGACGTGGAGTTTCCGCGAGATCAAATGCCAAAAGTATATGACGCATTGAAATTAGATGGCACTTCGTTAACTTTGGAAGTACAACAATTGCTAGGCGATGGAGTTGTAAGAACAATTGCCCTAGGTAGTTCTGATGGTTTACGTCGTGGATTGATGGTGGGAAATACAGGTCACGCGATTCAAGTGCCTACCGGAAAAGCGACACTTGGAAGGATCATGGACGTACTTGGCCAGCCAATCGATGAGCGAGGACCAATTAATGCGGAAAAGTCAGCCTCAATTCATAGAAAAGCGCCTGAGTACGACGAGTTATCGCCTTCTACTGAGTTACTTGAAACGGGAATTAAGGTTATCGATTTAGTTTGTCCGTTTGCAAAAGGTGGTAAGGTAGGATTATTTGGCGGCGCCGGGGTTGGAAAGACTGTCAATATGATGGAGCTTATCAACAATATTGCCAAAGCGCACTCTGGATTGTCAGTATTTGCTGGTGTGGGTGAAAGAACTCGAGAAGGTAACGATTTCTATCACGAGATGATGGAGTCTAATGTGGTGGTTTCTGACAATCTGCCAGAATCTAAAGTGGCCATGGTTTATGGCCAGATGAATGAGCCTCCAGGTAACCGTTTGCGCGTTGCTTTGACTGGACTTACTATTGCCGAGTCATTCAGAGATGAAGGGCGTGATGTTCTTTTCTTCGTAGATAATATTTACCGTTATACATTAGCAGGAACAGAGGTTTCAGCTCTTTTAGGACGTATGCCATCTGCAGTAGGTTATCAGCCTACTCTGGCAGAGGAGATGGGCCGTTTGCAAGAGCGTATCACTTCTACAAAAGTTGGTTCTATTACCTCGATTCAAGCTGTTTACGTACCCGCAGACGATTTGACTGATCCTTCGCCTGCAACAACTTTCGCCCATCTAGACTCAACTGTAGTATTGAGCAGAGATATTGCGGCCTTGGGAATTTATCCTGCCGTAGACCCACTAGATTCAACTAGTCGTCAACTAGATCCACATGTTGTGGGTGAAGAACATTACAACACTGCACGAGCTGTTCAAGGAACACTGCAGCGTTACAAAGAATTGCGCGACATCATTGCTATTTTAGGCATGGATGAATTGGCTCCTGAAGATAAATTGACCGTTGCAAGGGCTCGTAAAATTCAAAGGTTCTTATCACAACCTTTCCACGTAGCTGAGGTCTTTACGGGTACCGCAGGAAAATACGTCTCACTTGCAGAAACGATCCGAGGATTTAAAATGATTGCGAGTGGTGAGTGTGATCATCTTCCTGAGCAGGCTTTTTATATGGTTGGAACAATTGATGAGGCTTTCGAGAAAGCCAAAAAAATCTAATCAAGCATAAAGCCGATTTATTAATTGGCTTTAAAGAATGAAAGTAAATAGATGACAAGCACCTTTCACGTAGATGTTGTAAGCGCAGAGGAGTTAATCTTCTCTGGGGAAGCAAATTTTGTTGTGCTTCCTGGAGAGTCTGGTGAACTAGGTATTTATCCGAGACATACCCCATTGATTACTAGAATTCGACCTGGTTCAGTTCGAATTAAGCTCGAAGACGGAAGTGAAGAAATGGTTTTTGTAGCGGGTGGTATATTGGAAGTACAGCCTGACGGAGTCACTGTTTTATCTGACACAGCTGTAAGAGCCAAGGACTTAGACGAAGAAAAAGCCTTGCAAGCTAAAATTGCAGCTGAAGAAGCGCTTAAGAACGCCAAAGGTGAGCAAGACCTGGCGAAGGCACAATCAGAATTGGTTATTTTGGCAGCACAATTGGCAGCAGTTCGTCGCATTCACGGCAAGAAGCGATAAAAAGGATTAGTTACTCCTACAATTTATCCATTACCAACTACAACTACCGTATCAATTAGCATGAGTAGAACTAAACAACATGCATCAACGATTGGGGGTAGTTCGGATGATGTAGAGACCGCTTTTTACGAGGCCTTACAAAACGCCGACTTAGATAAGTTAATGGGCTGCTGGGCAGATGATGATGAGATTGTATGCATTCATCCGGGAGGACCAAGAATTGTTGGTTTAGCAGCTATTAGACTTTCATTTGAAGAATTGTTTTTAAATGGCTCAATTCAAGCTAAACCGGAAAGAGTTATTAAACTAAGCTCTTTAACAAGTGCTGTTCATAGCGTGGTAGAGCGAGTTGAGATTATGCTGCCTGATGGACTGCAAAAAGCTTTTACCTCGACTACGAACGTTTATCAACGCACTCCTTTAGGCTGGAAACTAGTCATTCATCACGCAAGTCCTGGTACACCTACTGAGTTAAAAGACTTAAGCATATCAAGTCAGGTGCTGCATTGAATTGGGGGTATAAGCCCCCTGCTTGGTTATTAGGCGAACACGTTCAGACAATTTACCCAGCTATCATCGCCAGCAAAATATATCCTAAACAGGTTTGGCAAAGACAAAGAATTTTGACTGATGATCAAGATTTTATAGATTTAGATTGGTCTTCGGGTGCGAGACAACAAAGCACTTTATGCGTACTTTTTCACGGGTTAGAGGGAAGTTCGTCCAGCCATTACTCAGTTGCCTTCTCATCCCATATGCAAACAGTGGGGGTGGGCATTTGCATTCCGCACTTTAGGGGCTGTAGTGGGGAAATTAATCATGGACCTCGTGCCTACCACAGCGGGGATTACGAGGAAATAGATTGGATACTCGAAAATATTAAAACTCAATTCTTAGGTGAGATTTGGGCTGTTGGAGTATCTCTTGGTGGAAATGCACTTTTGAGATGGGCGCAGGAAAGAGGAGATTCAGCCCAGAAAATCGTTAAGGGGGTTGCTTCAATTTGCGCCCCTCTTGATTTATCACAAAGCGGCAAAAAAATAGGACTGGGAGTCAATCACTATCTTTATGAAAGGCGATTTTTAAAAACGATGAAGCATAAAGCGAGAGAAAAAATTAAACAATATCCCGGATTGTTTAATTATCAAAATGTTGAAAGGTCACAAAGTCTATTTGACTTCGATAATCACTTTACGGCACCGCTTCACGGCTTTAAAAATACAGAAGAATATTGGCGAATTTGCTCCGCAAAGCCGCATATGAAAAATATAAAATTACCTCATTTGGTAGTGAATGCGTTAAATGACCCATTTATCCCTCCAGAATCGCTTCCCAATAGAGAAGAGTTTAATAATCTGGGGATACAAATAAACACCAAATATGGTGGGCATGTGGGATTTGCATACGCTCCTAATTCTGGGAACTTAAATCCACTACCAACATTAATCTCATCATGGATGAAATCGTAATACAGTCAATGCTGAAGTGGCCAAAGGTACCGTCTTGCTACGGCTGGTTAGGTTTAAATAGCCGAGGGGATTGGTTTTTAAGAGATGATTTAGTACAAAATGAGGGATCATTTGCTCAAAGCAAGGGATCAAAATTACAGCATAGAAAATTGATTGAATTCATAAATAGGAATTACCAGTGTGATGAGCTGGGTTGTTACTATTTTCAAAATGGACCGCAAAAAGTGTAGGTTGAACTGGAAACGGCCCCTTACATTTTAAGATTGCAAAACGATTCAAGCATTACAACGCATACAGGTCAAAATTTCATTCCAATTCAATGCTTCGTAGACGAGCAAGGTAGGCTGTATTTGCAATCTGACTCAGCGTTGGGAATCGTCCATACTCTTGATATGTATTTAATGGTCGATCAAATCCTAAATGATAAAGATAGACTGATAGAAACAAGTTCAGAAGAATTAGAGACTAGGTTTAAATTTATAAAAAGTCCCAAAGAGACACAAAAAAAAAGCCAGTAAAAACTGACTTTAAAAATGTGCAGAAGCGGCTCACTTAGCCATAGGGGGATTTGCATCGGCTGAGGGGCTTGTGTCTTTGGGTTCAGTAAATTTTGCACCCGCTGCATTAGCCATGTAAACAACGGCACGACCAATCTCAACATCGACATACTCGCCGCCGCCTTGCGCTCCCATATTACCTTTACCTTTTAGAGCAGACGTTAATAAAGCGTCGTAACCCTTTTTGATACGAGGGGCCCAGGCAGTGGAATCCCCGAACTTTGGAGAACCAAGCGCACCAGCGGTGTGACAGGTGGTGCATTGAGCTTTAAAAACATATTCCCCGTTATGTAATTCACGGTTAGCATCGCGAATATCCACAACACCGACCTTTTGAATCCGCTCAGCTATGGATTTGGACATGTCAGAGGAGCCTTCTGCAGGTTTGTTGGCAGAGGTGACGTACAAAACAAGTCCAATGATGATGAAAATTGGGAGAATGAATGAATAACCAACAGCCAAAAGAAATTGCTTAGGTGTTTTAATCGGGCCTTCGTGGCTTTGTTCTTCGTGATCGCTCATGGTGTCCTCAAAAATGCATGGAATAATTAAATAAGATTATAGCGAGCCAACGAATTGAGATTTTATTTTTTTGTATAAGTTCGCAATAAAGCGACTTGTGTAATGGTTGTGCAAGGGGCTGGCAACTTTAAATTACTTGAAGGGTCTACAATTAGAGTGGTTAATGCATCAAGCGGCTGTAGCTCAGTGGATAGAGTATTGGCCTCCGAAGCCAAGGGTCGTGGGTTC
>Ga0164296_1006027_pt1 | contig 10404 bp, 9 predicted proteins | sample GEODES057metaG_FD_113533 | JGI IMG/M metagenome (GOLD analysis project Ga0164296, IMG submission 113533) | Dystrophic lake water microbial communities from Trout Bog Lake, Wisconsin, USA - GEODES057 metaG | ecosystem: Environmental > Aquatic > Freshwater > Lake | place: USA: Trout Bog Lake... | reverse complement strand
CACAGCTTGAGCCACCGGCGGCTCCGATTCGGCCCTCGTCGCTGGATCCGAAGCAGCTGGTTTCTCTGGCTCAGTCGGCGCAGTGTCGGTCGATGTCGTTGCTACCCCTTCTGCTGCTGGTGCTGCTTCCTCAGTTGGCCGCACGCATCGCCGCGTCTCCACAGTGGCGCGCAGCAACAGCGGCAGCGGCGGGTGTGGCCGCCTGCTGGTTGTGCGTCTGAGATCCAGCAGGCCGCTGCGCAGCAGAGGCAGTGTCGTCCACACCGACACCGGGCCCTCATGTCGCACCCGGCTCGCCTCAACATGCATCACACCCGCCTCCATGCGCAGGCCTACAGTGACACTCGACCGAGTGATGTTCGCTGCCGCAGCGTCCAGGTTGGAGAGCAGCTGCTCGAACGTGCTGCTTATGACTTTGCTGCTCTCACCGCTAGCGCCTCTCCTTCTCTCTGCGGCTGCTGATGCACGGGCTGCAGCATGGACATTGACGCCGCCGTGGAGGGAATGGAGAGTCATCACGCCTCGCACGGGGCGTCTGCCCAGAGCACGGGCTGCGTGCAAGGCTGCAGAGACGCGCACACTGTACTGCGGCGCAGCTCCACCCGTCTCAGTCTTCTGCTTTTGCTGCGCAGCCAGTGCGCGGTCCCAGAGCAGGCCAAATGCCTTCTCAGCTTTGGGGCCCCATGCAGAAATGCGGTGCGCGTAGCGCTGCAGGTCACCGAGACTGACCCGGCCTCGCTCGACACCTGCATCGCCAGCAGGCAGGCCCAGCAGCAAGTGTTTCCGCGGATCGGGACCAAGACTGAGGCCGAGCTGCTTCCAATCCGTAAGCGCTTGCGCCAGCACCTCCGCCGCCTTGGCATCAGCCAGTTGAGCAAGTTGCCTCGCGCTGGCAGCCGCGGGAGCGTCGCCGCCGTTGCCGTCGTTGCACATGTTTGCATCGATCACCGCCAGCGGCGCTCCTCGAGTGGACATTGCTGCAACAACGGAGGCGGAGCCGCAACCAGAGGCGAGCAGGTAGTCCCCAAGTTCTGGTGCAAGCTGTTGAGTCAGCATATCCTCCACGCTGCGCGGAATGAGCAGGCTGAGCACCAGTCGCAGCAGCCCCTCGGGCATCTCAAGCAGTGGCAATCCCGTGTCTGCAAGCACGAGGCCATTGACTTTTTGATCCAGGCGGTGGATGTCGAGATGCACGCCGTCAGAGACCCAGGCTTTGGTTCCGCCGCCGGTGCTCTTGTACGTGATGCCCATGCGCAGCGTGAACTCCACGTTCACGGTGACGCTATCGCCGTTGATGTTCACGATGCCAGGGACGCCGTTCTCTCCCCGCACGCCCAGCTTTGACAAGCGAACAACCACCCGCGCGCCGCCTTGTGGATACTGCCCATCCGCAGTCATCGGACCAGGGGCACCGACACGCACACGCAGCGTGGCGCTGTCCGCCTTCTGAGAAGCGGCGGCATCGAGAGCAACATGCACACCCACTTCAACACTGTCATCGACCATCTCGCCCACCCCCACAAGCACGCCACCGCCGCCGAATGCAGCCTTGAAGCCATCTGCGGCTTTGAAGACCTGACGACACGCGAGAGCAGCACGCTGGCGGGCGTTGACCTCGATGCAGTGGGCCAGGCGGCGGGCTCGACTGCGATCAGCCTCGCCAGCGGGTCCGTCGCCTGCACGCTCCGCCACCTGCCTCGCAGCTGAGTGATCCGTCTCCAGTTCTTTACGACTGGCATCAAGTTGAGCAATCTGCTCGCTCAGAGCCTCCGCGTCCGACGCGGTTTGTGCCTCCGCCGCGGTCTGCGCCTCCTCCACGATCGCACGCAGCGTCGCGTCGTCTGCGTCGTCCAGGCTGTCCAGCTCAGCCACAGTTGGCGTGACGTCGCTGGGTGTAGCGCCACCACCGGGACGCAAGGCGGCGAACGAGCTGAAGTCAAAGACTGAGGCCGTTGCGTCAGTCAAGAGCGGCAGCCACCAGGGCGTCTTCACGCCTGGGATAGAGTGCACGCGAGGCGCGCATAAGGTCAGTGCACTCTATGCGCGAACAGCAGTGGCAGTGTGCGTCCTGGGCGTGGTGGCAAGCGCACCCGTCGGCAACACAGTTCCTCCTTCGCCCTGCTCCTGCGCCTCACGCTCGGCTGTTTTGTCAGTCTCATCTGCGTCCGAGCTGCGCTCACCGTGGAGGCGCACGGGAGCGAAGGCCAGTCGCCGAGCGGCTGGCGGTACGCGTATTGGACCCAGAGCATGACCACTACTCTGCTCGTTGCCTGTGTGCCACGAGTGATTGTTCATGAGGGGACACGCCGCGCGAGCACATGTCAGTGGGGCGATCAGGCGATGCCTCTGGTTACACGTGGGGCGCGCACCCATTGGCTTTGGCGAGCTTCGAGAAAGCAGATCTCAGTGCTGACGCGGCAGTCACCCGCACTCATCCAACTCCCTTTCGACGGTCCCTAAGATAAGTGAGACGTGGTAACCGCGAGGCATTCTTGCAACCCTGGCGCCGCGGGGACAGCGGTCGAGAGCAGTGGCCCTGTGACGTCCTCCTTGCTGCCCACGGTCTCCCCTGTTGCGCGTGTCGGGGGCGCACGCTTACGCGTGACCAGACCGCATGGTCGGCGCTCAGCGAGGGAACAGCAGCTTTGCGGACAGTCAGTCCGAGGGACTGCTGGGAAACAGCAACAGTAGTATCCCTGGCTTCCAGATGGCGCAGCTCGGCAATAGAAGTTACGGCAGCACTGCCAGGCGCGTGTTGCAGGACGCACAGTGGCTGTGTCGAGTGGTGTGCGGCTGTCGGGGCGGCCGTCGCGGGTGGTGGGGACACCCGAGTTGTCGCCCCTGGCCAAGCCCTGCCAACTGCAGCGCGAGACACGCCCGCGCCCCGCACCTCTCCTGACTCGCACTGCACGCCACAGCTTGAGTGGCGACGGACGCTTCGAAGGCGTGGAGCTGAGCGTGAAGCACGCCCGCGCTGAGGGCGCACGACAGCGGAGGTGCGACGCGGCCTGCTGCACCGGCCTGGCGGCCCTAGAAGGAGGAAAAAACGCCTCTCGTCGCCTCTCACGCTGCTCTGACGCCTGCGCCCTCACTCTCGCGTGTATCCACCCGCTCCGCCTGGCCCGCTCGTGGACGTGCAGCAAGCCGGCCGCGGTGCCGGGACACCAGATGATAGGGAGTAACCCCGGGTGGCGGCGTAAAAAGCTCGTCGCCTCCATCTTCGCCGTCGGCTTCGTCGTCATGTTCAACTTCGCCTGCCAGCTGCTGCTCGCGTACTCCATGTTCACCGGCCGCAACTTGCCGCCGAACCCGTCCGCAGCTCTTCGGTGGTCCGTCTTCTCCTCCGGTTTCCTGGTCTGTGCCTTCTCGCTGCTCTTCGTCACCACCAGCCTCGCGCTGCTGCATGCCATGTGGCATTACCGGGAGGAGCACGACCTGAACCTGAAATCCATGGGCATCCCGGCGCAGCACGTGCCCAGTGTGGACGTGTTCCTGCCGCGCTACAAGGAGCCATGGTCACTGTTCAAGCCCACTGTGGAGGCGGCGCTGGCGCTGGACTACCCTGGCCGGGTGGAGGTCTACGTCTTAGATGACGGGGCGGACGCGGATCTGAGGCAGAGACTCACGCGCGAGCTGGGGCTGGGCACACGGCCGGGGTTGCACTACACTGTGCGCGAGGACCGGCGCTACGCAAAAGCCGGTAACATGCAGCACGGTTTGCGCATCGCCAGCAGTGACCTAGTGTGTTGCTTCGACGCAGATATGCGCGCTAGCCCGGACTTCCTGCTCCGCACCGTGCCGCACATCCTGGCCTACGACGCACGCACCGGCCGCTGGGGCCTCTCCGAGGAAGTGGGCCTTGTGCAGACGCCCCAGGCGTTCTACAACAGCGATGAGCCGCTGACACACGCCATGGATGGCAACATGCGTCACCTCATGCGCGTGCTGTACCCTGCATACAACGGCCTCGGCTGCGCCCCCTGCATCGGCACTGGCTACATCTGCCAGCGCGCAGCATTGGACGACATCGGTGGCTTCACATGCGGCTTGGCAGTGGAGGATGTGACCACGATGTGTTTGATCACCAGCGCGGGATGGCAGAGCCGGTTCATTGCGGCTCACCTAGTAGAGGGCCTCTCGCCCACCACTCTCGCCGAGTTCTTCGACCAGCGCCTGCGATGGACGGCTGGCCAGTTGCAGCAGGTGTGGTACCAGCGGTTCATGCTGCAGCGCGTGCCGGTGAAGCCCATCTGGGGCGCAGAGTGGGACGAGCGCATCCGCCGGGGAGTGCCGGGCATGAGTTTCGCCGCCCTCTTTGCGTGGCTGCCCATGGCTGTGTACACCGTCATCCCGGGCGCGGCCATGTGCTTCATGTATTGCACCATCACGCAGCAGATCTTGCTGGACTACCACCACGACCACACCGTGCCTGTTTTCATCGGCATCATCATGGTGTCCATCATCGTCTTCTTCTGCTTCGGCTGCATCTTCCCCATGGGCCGATGGCAGGACGTGATGCTGAGCATCCGCAGCATGTACGTGTACACGCCCGTCTTCCTCACTGCGCTGTGGATGCTCATGAAGGGGGACATGGACCCGGCTCGAAACCCGCGCTTCAAGGCGAGCAGCGAGGCCTACGGCGGGGGCTTCCCGCCCATGGCGTGGATCAATGTCGGCGCCGTCACATTCGCGTGGGCCCTGCTGAGCGTCGACATCTACGTCGCCTGGAGGGACGCGGCTGCGGAGGGGATGCAGTTCAGCATTGCTGCTGAAGGCCTCATGGTTGCTTGGATCACATGGGCCATGGGGCCCGTCTTCTGGGAGTTGCCCGTTGCGCTGGGCCTGAGAAAGGAGACGCTCGAGGCGCAGAGCCATGAGAACAGAGACGCGCCATTCGGGGGCGTATAAGACAATCACAATAACAGCAGAGACGCGTCATCTTCCGAGCGCCGAGCGCACATAGCTCGTGCCTGTGGACGCCAGGAGCTTCAGCCCCGACGTCCCGCCCGGCAGGTAAGCAATAACCAAAGCTCCAAGCGCAACAACCTGGGCAAGGCTGCACAGCAACGCCAGCAAGTAGCTGTGCGCCACGAGGGAAGCATAGAGCGTCCCCGCCGCAGACAACCCGTAGCCAATACTTATGGGTGCCCGCTCTGCTGTGCACGCGTGCGACAACAAGGAGCCGAAGCCGGAAAGAACACCTGCGCCTGCAATAAGGAGCAGGTTGCCCAAGCTGAAGCTCAGCGCAAACTTGCTTGGACTCAATACGAGTACCGGCAGCCCGACGAAGAAGGCCAAGAAGAGCATCAACCCGCCGGCAGCAAACAGCAAGAGTGCGGTCTGCAAGGATCCAGCTGACGGCACTGCGTTCGCCGTGCTCGTGGCTGCGTCACGTATAGTTGCCCCAGCTTTCCGCGCTGCGTCTCCTATGCGCCCCGTTATAGGAGGCAGGAGCGGCAGACCCGCCTCTGCATCCCCAGATGAGTACTCGTTCCAGGCTTGCAGCACGCTCTGCTCCCCAGGCGGTGGCGCGCTCCCACCGCTGCTCAGGAAGTTTAGCATGCTGCCTCGAGTATGAGATCCGCGGAGGCGCCGTTCCAGTGCCACGCATGCAGTCCAACACTTTGCTTGCACCCTCGGAGAGCGCAACACAGCGCAACACGCTCAACATGAGAGACCAGATGCGCCCACCCCCGGTTGATCCGTCCATATTGAGAAGCCTGCGTCAAGTGGAGAGCACGCCGTTCGAGCAGGCCATGATCCGGTTCGCAAACATAACAGTGTTCGTCTTCTTCGCCGCCGTCTTGTTCTTCACCGTCCTCGCCAAGCTGCCCGACAGACCGCCCACAAAAGCAGCTGCGCCAGCCAAGAAGGCGAAGAGCACGGGGGAGCTTCGAAGGGATGGAAAGTACACAGCTGCGGAGGTGGCGAAGCACGACCAGCCGGTGCGCTTCCCCGTCAACGGACGCAGCTCAGGAGCGGGCTACGAGCAGCGCGCTGCGCTTCAGCAGCAGTTTGCCTGCGAGTGCTCCAAGACATTTGGACTCACCGACTGCTGTCCCTCCCCTCTTCCCTGTCCTCTTTGCCCCGCTTGTTGCAGGACGACTTGTGGGTGATCATCAAGGGCAAGGTGTACGACGTGACCTCATACGTGGACGAGCACCCGGGCGGGGAGAGCATCCTGAAGAATGCAGGCAAGGACAGCACAGTTGGTTTCCACGGGCCGCAGCACCCGTCTCGCGTGTTCCAGATCATCGAAGACTTCCTGATTGGTGAGCTCATTGAGAGCGACAAGGACAAATAGCGGATGTTGTATCAAGCCACACAGACAGTTTGAGTCACACTTCACGCAAAGGGATTCGACGCCGCCGCCGCAGGGCGCGAAGGCTGTGGCGCAGAAGATGTGAAGCCTGCTAGCCCGCTGAACGGGTCAGGCGCAGGCGCCGCCGCCGCCACCCCAGGCACAACAGCTGCCGGGGTGCTGAAGCCACCAGCCGGACCAGCAGCCACGTAGGCCGAGAACGGATCCTGCGCTGCCGGCGCCCCGAACGGCGCAGGTGGTCTGACCCCATACGCAGCAGCGCCAGGGTATTGCGGCTGCTGCGGCATCATATTGGGGGGGCCACCCATCATGCCAGGTGCCCCTGCTCCCGTGGGGTACATGCTCGCCGGCGGCTGCGGAGGCATTCCCGGGCGAGGCATCATCATGGCTGGGTTGCCGCCTCCGTACATGGCACTGGGCGGGGGGCCACCCATGGCGGCCCCCATCAGGTGAGGTGCAGCAGGAGCCTGAGGCTGGCCACCAAAGGCGTTGAAGGGGTTGCCGCCCATGCCTGGTTGCTGCGGTGCCATCATCATGCCCGGCTGCTGCTGAGGCATCATCATGCCGCCGGGGTAGCCTCCCATCTGCATTTGGGGAGCACCCATTCCCATGCCCATCTGCGGGCCCGGTGCACTCGCGTACAGGGCATCCAAGTTCAGCGCAGGACGCGGCGCAGCTGCCGGCGCGGCTGGAGCAACTGGGGCGAATGAGCCGAACGGATCTACTGCCGTCGCAACTGCAGGCGCCACCGGTGGCATGGCTCCGAACGGATCAGCCTGTTGCGGTGCGACGGGACCGCCGAACAGGTCATCCACTGCCGATGATTTGCGAGGCGGCGGCACGGGCACGCCGCTGGTTGTGATGTGCGTGTTCACCTCAAGCTGGTACACGGGCGGGCTGCTGTCGCCATTGCTGGGCTGCCGCGCAGGCGCGCCGTATGGCGTCGTCTGTGCGAGTGGCTGCACTTGACGCGCGGCGGCCTGCACGGCACTCGCCTGCTGGTTGCCGCCCTGACCATTCCACCCACCTGTGTTGATGTACTCCTCCATCACCTTCTGGAACTCAGCCGGTGGTGGCTCGAAAGGAAACGGCACGCGCGTCATCTCCGCAGCGAGCTGCTCGTGCGCACGCAGGCTGTGCAGCGCTGCGTTGAGGTCCTGCACCTGTCGCACAGACCGGCGGTACATGTCAAGCGCCGCGGTCGCGTCATGCGGCTTCATGTCGAAGAACTTGTCCACCAGATTGAGCAGCGCCTCAGACACGGCTCGGAAGAGGAGGCGCACTTCGCGCAGGCAGTCAATGGCAGCCACAGCTGTGACGGCATGCAACCGTGGCACCTTGGGCATCGTATCCACCAGGCGGCGAAGCAGCGCCTGCAGCTTGGGCAGGCCCACCAGCAGCTGCGGCGCCGTCCAATTCCGAGTGGCGCTGGGGCTGGTGGTGGGCTCCGTCTGGGGATCGCATCTGGTGTCGTTGAACAGCTGCAACCGCTCCTCCAGGTACGCCGCGTACGCCTTCACCCAGGCGCTCTGCTCCCACGCCTCAGGTGTGCTGTCATCCTTCCAGCCAGAGAGGGAGAACAGAGCCAGGCCCTCCATGGGCGGCGATGAGAACCCCCGATCGCTGCCTCGCATCCGGTCGTCATCCTCGTCGCGGCGACTCCCGCCTCGTCGGCCGCCGAAGAGGGCGTCGGTGAGGACTTGTCTGAAGCTGTCGCCTTCGGCTTCGCGGAGGAGGCGGTGGACGACCATGAGGCTCTTGAGCACCACCAGCCACTCAGAGGAGCCTTGCGCGCGGTCAGAGAGGCGTTGCAGGACGTAGCGGATGACGTCCTTGGGGCTGTCCTTGCGGGCGACGGCGTTATACAGCGTCACCACGTGCTTCTGCTTGGGGACAACGACGTCGTGGTTGGTCGCCTTGGTCACTGCAATGTCAAGGTCCTGTGGACACAGTGGGAACGAGCGCGCGTCAGACGACAGAAGAGGAGCGGTGAGGCGGGATAACAGCAGCGTGTTGTGGGTGCCGTGTGCGCTGTGCACCCGCCGCTGGCTGCTGATTGAATGGGGCCGTGGCGGACAGGTCCGCAGCACATTGGCCACCCCTTGCGTGCAGGGAGGCACCCGCGGGCAGGCAGTGGCAGTGGACGCACAGCCGTGAACTTGCCGCCCACTGTGCGTGCAATGGCGACCTGGAGGCGAGGCGGGCGACGCAGTAAGTGGAAGGAGCACTGCTTTTGTGTTTCGGCTTTCGCGGGCAGCTGCCGGGTCGCCGGACGGCAACCGATACGCACGCACGCACGCCCCGACGCCGGCTGCGTCTGTGGTCGCAGGCTCACGCGCGAGCAAGAGCAATGCGCGGCGAGCGCAAGCGCAGGCGTCCTTCGAGACAGAGCACGTGCCTGGGCCATGTCGGCCGCAGCGCCGAGTCCATACGACTTTGGGGGCGCCATCTTCTTGGTGCGCCAACGCGTATGCCTGCATGCGGAACAACGTCAGAGCGGACAGCGCAAAGCGCGGGCGCTGCCGGGGCAACTTTGGCTTTGAAGAGAGTGGCGGGACGCAGTGTCGTTGAATGCAGCGCGACAGCGCACCTGCTGGCGACCGGGACAGAGCCGAGTGTCGCTCGGACGTAGAGTGACTCCGGAGTGCACCCGCGAGGGGAGACCCACAAATTGTTGGTGGGTGGCAACCGGCAGTTGACCAGCAGCACCGTGCTCGTGAAGTCTACATTCGTGGCAGTCTTGTTACATAAGTACCATTTTGTTGGCTGCCCTTGTGAACAGAAGCATAGCGTACGGCGCCGCGGCTCCTGTCTCACACGCTCCACAGCCTTGGATAGGCCGCGTCTAGAGTCGCCTGCAGGTTGCCTGCGACTAGGACGTTATACAGAAAATCATGGTTGTAGCTGCGCGGAGGAGAAGAAGGAAGTGTGAGGAGACGAGGAGTCGGACAATATCAGAAAGGAGCCAGAGTCGCTTGGCGCCGCTCGCGTCTCCTTCTCTGCTGCCCAGCTTCCCCAGCCTATGACGCACCGGTACAGCGCCTTCCACCCGTCAGGGGGCGCCCGGTCCTCAGCAGGGAGCGGGAACGTGTCAACGCACAGCCGCTTCCACAAGGCGTCGTCTAGCGCGGCCGCGCGCGTCGCGCGACACACGCAGCCGAAGCGTGCCAGGTCCCTCGCGTCAGCTAAGAAGCTTGCGACGTGCAGGAGCACCTCCCGCGGGCAGTCCTCCAAGTCCAGCTGCTGCGTGGTGTTTGCGTCGACCAACACTACGACGAGAGGGGCCTCACGCCAAAGAGTGGGGTGACGGATGAGCTGCCGCTCAGACGTGAGGGCGGCCGCCATCCGGCCGCCGTGGTGCAGCAGGGAGCGACAGGCGTGTGTTCGAGAGAGACACGTATCAGCTGCTGACGTGGACGCCACGTCCCCGTGCGGGCGCCCCTCCGCGAGGGCACGCGTGACTCGTGCTCGTGAAGCAATCGCGTGTGGGTCTCCGCGTCTGGTGAGACGGTCAGTCAGCACGACAAAGTGGGTGCTTACACGGTGACTCACCGCGATTCTGGCAGTTGGCGCTCGCGTCCGTCGAGCACAGCGGCATGGCTGGCGGGGATGAGCTGGAGCGGGCCATCCCGATAGTGGAGGTGCGTGCCTTGGTGGGAACAGCGCTGGTTCCTGTCAGCGAGCCTGCCAGCGCCAAGGCGGCGGAACGCGTGCCAGAGACCACTTCCCCACGTGGCTAGCTTCCATGCGGGCCCACCTGGGTGCCGTCACGGGCACTCCGGGGTCCTGGCGCCTCGCGGCTTGACCGGTCAGCGACCAAGCTGTTTCGCCGAGTCTCGGCTCGCCGGCGGCCCCTGGTCTGCACGCACCACTCTTGCTTCAGCACGCCAGAAGTACACTTCTGACGCCCGCTTCACGTGTCGCCCTGTCCACAGTCGCGCCTGTTCTTCGCCGTCCTGTCAGCACCTGAGGAACTGCGCCACAGCCCTCTCGCCGCGAGCTCCGTCGTCTTCTCCGTCGACAACCAGCTGGTGCGACTGCTCGACAGCTGCATTGCAGCGCGCTGGCCGTGCCTGACTGGT
>Ga0164296_1006024_pt1 | contig 10407 bp, 6 predicted proteins | sample GEODES057metaG_FD_113533 | JGI IMG/M metagenome (GOLD analysis project Ga0164296, IMG submission 113533) | Dystrophic lake water microbial communities from Trout Bog Lake, Wisconsin, USA - GEODES057 metaG | ecosystem: Environmental > Aquatic > Freshwater > Lake | place: USA: Trout Bog Lake... | reverse complement strand
GTTGGCCTGAGTCCGGCATCGCGCTCTGACCTGTCTGATCCGAGGCCACACTGTGTTCGAACGAAGTGAGTATTGGCCGAGGGACAGGTCAAGTGAGATTGTGTTAGGACTCGAGTCAACAGAAGGCAATGCGCCGTCCGCGGAGGACAACATAAAAAAAACAGAGCAGAAAGTCTGAGCGCCCATGGATGGGCGCTCAAAAGGAAAGCAAAACGAGCGGCATGATGCCGATCGTTTTGCCAAACAAATAACTCTGCGAAACAGGACGTTTCGCAAACACGCACAGGATGTGCCTGGGGAATGGGCAGAATGATCGCAAGTTAACCATGCGGCGTTCGCAGAATCGCGGAACCCCTACCCGCCCAGACTTCGTTTCACTCCGTCGGTCTGCCCTTCCCCACGATTTTCTCGGAGACTCGAAAGATCGCAGGGACGGGCTACCGGAATGGTGAGAAGGCAATGTAGCGCTGAAAGCGCGACCTAAGTCAGCCCTGGGTGACTGCAAGGAACCCAGGGTAAGGATGCCAATCAATCTTGGAGCCCTGTAAGTGGCGACATCAACGAATCTCAAAAATAACACTGGGCATCTCGGATCAAAGATCCTCGCTGACCAGTGGCACACAACATCGGTGCTTGGACGAGTCAACAGAGGGCAATGCGCCGTCCGCGGAGGACACCATAAAGAAAAAAGGGCTGAAGGATCGCATTGCAACCATGCGGTCTTTTGGCTTACCAGTTTGGATTGCGTTCCCGATAAGATATCGGCTCTGCCGACTCCTTCCTAACTAGACGCGGTAACGTATGCCTGTGGAAGGGAAGGCGTTTGTAGACCATGAGTTTGAGAAGTCGGGATTGGCTGACTTGGAATTGCAGGGGTGTGAATTCACTCGCTGCAAGTTCCGTGGACTTCGTCTTTCCGAACTCCAAACGAAAGAATGCTCCTTCGAAGACTGCGACTTCACCGGCGTAGGACTTGCCTCGTCCAAACACCGATCCTCAAATTTCCTCAACTGTCGTTTCGAAAGTGCCGACCTGTTTGCGGCTGAATTCGACCGCTGCCGAATGGTCGGCTCGGGATTTGAATCTGCCAACATCTCGGGGCTGAAGGTGACAGGCGGAGATTGGTCCTTTGTGAACATGCGATATCAGGATTTGGTCGGGTTCAAATTGGTTCGAGTGAAGTTGAAGGGTGCCGACTTCGCAGGTGCGAATCTATCCAAATGCGACCTGACTGAATCGGTTCTCGATGAGGCCAATTTGTTCCAGACCAATCTCAGCGGAGCCGACCTGCGAAAGGCCACCCTAAACAAGACGGACCTCCGCCCTGCCAACCTCAACAAGGCTCGAATGGACATCGCCCAAGCGATCCACTTCGCCCAATGCTACGGCATTGTCATCGAGTAGATACGCCGCGATCATCGTCACATCATCCCTTCTGGTTCAGCGACTACTTCGACATCTGTTTGAACCCGTGGAGTTACGGCAGCAATCCGACTGACACTTACTATTTGGCAAAGGGTTTGGCTTCACCCCCATGTGAGAAGTTTCCTGGTGATCCTAACTGCATTGCCGAATATCGAAGTATAGATGGCCGTTTTGGGAACTTCCCACCTGAAAATCCGAGGTATCCGGGAGGGCATCCCTTAGCCTTTATGGATGGCCATGTCAAAGTCATGGCGTTCGACCCAACGTATATCTGTCCAACCAATAATATGTGGTCAACCGCTCAGCCGTGATGATTCTTCTTGCGAGGGCTGCCCTGGTCACGACGGACAATGCCATCCACTTTACCCACCCACCATTTCATGATGTGGCCGGTATGGAAGGGACTCCGACAAGCCGAAATTCCCCCTCCCCCGGTTCAATTCTTAGTGCGGTTGGCGGCTACCGTTTCGCAAATCGTGACCGGGTTAGTGACGAGATACGGCATGACTCCGAGCCACCAGAGTCCGAGTTCCAACAACACCAATCTCGACCCTCCGAGGGAGAGATGTCCGAAGGACAGAGAGGGGGACAAAGCCGAAACTGACAAAGTCCAAATCACAGAACTTAACGCGTTTAAACCGGAAATCCCCGACCACCGGTTCAATTTTAAGGGCGGTTGGCGACACAGATTGGAAGCTCATGACATGGTTAGTTGCTCTGTCGCGCAGTCCCAGCGGGACGAGCTAGGCCAGGCCGGGGTGCAAACCCCGGTAAGAGACGGGCGCTCCCATCAAGCCCTAGCAGGGCGACCTAAACGAATGTCGAAGGGATTCCCACAAACCAAAAATCCGCCACTACCGGTTCGACTTCGTGCCTCAGCTGCATGGGCAATGTCGGAGAAAATGACTGGGAAAATCCGAAATTGAGAAAGTCCCTACATGACACATTCCATCTTGCAATTCATTTTTGGTAATCGATTGGGAATAGATATGAAGTAAACGTTCGCTGTCAGTTCGGTATCCAGCCCGTAGAACTCTACGAATGCTGTGATACCGAACACATCAATCTAATCGCAGGCTATCGGATTCGAAAACTAAACAACAAACGACCCTTTGGGAAAACCCTACTGACTGGAGAATGAGATATGAAAAAACCACATGAAATCAATCGCCGTGAATTTCTGGTCGGAGCGGCCAGCGTAGCAGGTGTCATGGCACTCCCGGTTAACTCGCTTGCTGGCGTTGCCAAAATTCAAACCAGTACAGATTCCGCCCTGAAATTGGTCAAAGTACCCACGGAAAGCGATATCAAGAAGGCCCTCACCACTGCGCCCAAAGGGATCAGCGAGGCAACCCACAAGGCACACTTGACCCTTTGGCAAGGCTATGCGAACAAAACGAACGAGCTTCGCAAGCTCCTCTCAACTCTGGATACCGATCCAAAGAAAGGGAATCAGATTTACAGTGAGACCCGCGTTCTGAAGGCCAACTATGCCTTCGCATACGGCGGATACAAAAACCACAATGTCTACTTCGATACGATCGGTGGTAACGGCGGTCCTGCGACTGGTGACATCGCAACGCTGATCAACGAGGCCTATGGTTCCTTTGAGAAGTGGGCTGCTGATATGAAAATTACCGGTCTCTCCGGTCGAGGCTGGGCATTTTTGGCCTACGATCGCGACGAACAGAGGGTCTTCAACGCCATCGGCGATTCTCAAGATTCATTCCCCGCTTGGAACTGTGAACTTATCCTCGCGCTCGACGTGTATGAGCACGCGTACTTTTTGGACTTCCACACCGCCCGAGCCAAATACATTGATGCTTGGATGAGTGTCATCGATTGGGATGCGGTGAACGGTCGGCTTGCGCGCGGAAAGTGAAAGGAATAGACGTTCGCTTTACATTGGCTTACCACCCATTCTGGAGACAGTCACTAACTGATATGAAAATGCGAATCCGTTTGAGATGAATCCATTCCCATTCTCCTGCCATAAGTTCTGCAGCGAACTTGGACTGCTCTATCCCGAGGCCGTTTTCAGAAAGGGCAGAAGGGCGGAACGGGGAGAATGGGCATGCTTCAAGGCATTGGCCATGATGCCCCCCTATCACGACCTTTCCTTAGCCTTCGCCCAGGCTCCGGCTAACTAACGCCATGCAGTTCAACTAATGCGAAAACAGGGAAAGGAGCTGGAAACAGACAATGATCCCAGCGGGATCACAGATCATTAGCCCCGCGTAAGCCGAAGGCGACACGTGGGGTGAAGGCAGTTCAGTCCAATCCGACTCCAACCTGGGAGCCGTAGCCCATAGGGCGAAGGATGCAGGAGTCGCAGAGCATCAGAATTCCCAAAACGGCAGGCCACTAAAGAAAGTCGTCTTGCCTAGAAAGAACGAGGTCATCGACACTGATATGAAAGACTCTTGATCGAATCAAATCTGGGGTCTTGAAACATGGGCTTGCGATCAAGGTTCAAACGATCTTGGCGACGTCTCCGGTTCGGTGTAGTATATAGATTGTTTAATGTTGAATGATTTGAGTTGTCTGATCATTCAGCATCCAGAGAAGCCATGAGCCAGTCAGAACTTGAGCAGGACATTTTCCCCGTTGCACTCAGCCGCCGAACCCTCCTAATGGGAGCAATGGGGGCGGTGTTTGCCTCGACCGTGGGTCGAGCCATTGCATTCGGAACGCCCCGCGAGGCGAAGCCAGTGAATTTGGCCAAAGTCGCCAAGCCCTCCAGTTCTTATGTTTCTGGCGACACGAGACTTACCGCCCTGAACGATGGCTACCAACCTGAAAACTCGGCCGACGGACAGCATGGCACCTATGGCAACTGGCCCCAAACCACCATGCAATGGGTCCAGTACGATTGGGCTCAACCGGTTACAACCGATAAGATCGAAGTGTATTGGTGGGTTGACGGACAAGGCATCGGGTTGCCTGCATCCTACCGAGTGGCCTATTGGAATGGAAAATCCTTCGTTCCGGTTGAGGATGCGAAGGGGCTGGGTGTCGTCCGAGATCAGTTCAACAGCACCACTTTCTCGCCCGTAACCACGGACAAGATTCGCTTGGAGATCCTGTCCGATGGAAGACTTTCCACCGGAATTTTGGAGTGGAACGTATGGAGCTCCGGACCCATCCCATCCTTTCCTCCCGTCATCTACGCGGGTGTCGATCGCTCCGTCATTGTCGGCGGACAGACCTATCTGGACGGTAAGGCAGACTGGCTCGATCCGGCCACGGCGACGGGTGTCGCCTGGATGAAAGTCTCCGGCCCCGGACAAGTCAAGTTTGCCAAAGCCGATGCGCCCGTAACGACCGCAACGTTCTCAGCCCCTGGCGAATACGTTTTGAAGATTGCCCCTCGTGATCAAAAGGATGGAGAGACGGTAAGGGTCCGGGTGGAAGCTGCGCCGCCAAAGAAGCGGCTCGACGTGGTGTACACGCGCAAATACAGCATCGACAGTCCACTTTGGAATAGTCGCGCCAAGGCTCTGATCGTCAATTGGATCCCCCATTGCATCGAGTATTGCGAGCGGACCGATCTGCGCGAAGGGCAAGGCGGAATCGACAACTTTAGGGAAGCGGGTAAGGCCCTACGCGGTGAGAAGCACGAACCCCATAAGGGGTACGTCTTTGCCAACGCTTGGGTGCATCAAACTGTGGAATCGATGTGTATCGCCCTGATGGTCGATCCTAAGGGTGACCCAAGCATCATTGCCGCTCAAGAGAAGATGCGAGCAACCTTGGAGAAGTGGATTCCGATCATCTTGTCGGCTCAGGAACCGGACGGTTATCTCCAGACCGCCTACACGCTGGCCGATCGCCGCTACTGGCCCAATCGATGGTCACCTGAGCATCGCGATAATCATGAGGGGTACGTTGCCGGTTACTTCATCGAATCCGCCATCAATCACTTCACGCTGACCAACGGTAAGGACAGGCGGCTTTACAATGCGGCCAAGAAGCTGGCAGATTGCTGGGTGGCGCACATCGGTCCCGGAAAGCAGGAATGGTTCGATGGGCATCAGGAGATGGAGCAGGCGCTGGTCCGGTTTGGCCGGTTCGTCAACGATGTTGAGGGGCACAAACGCGGTACGCCGTACATCACACTGGCCAAGTTCCTTCTGGACTCGCGCCGGGGCGGCTCGGAATACGATCAGAGTCACCTGCCACCGGCAAGGCAATACGAAGCGGTGGGTCATGCGGTTCGGGCAACCTACTTCTACTCCGGCATGGCGGACATCGCGGCGGAGACGGGCGATCACGATTACCAGAGTGCGGTTTTGTCTCTTTGGGACAACATGGTCAACAAGAAATACTATCTGACGGGAGGGATCGGGAGTGGCGAGACCTCCGAAGGATTCGGCCCGAACTATTCCTTACGGAACGAAGCGTATTGCGAGTCTTGTTCCAGTTGTGGACTGATCTTCTTCCAGTACAAGTTGAATTTGGCGTACCACGATGCCAAGTTCGCGGACCTTTACGAGCAGACGATGTACAACGCCCTGTTGGGGGCAACTGACCTTGAGGGGACAACGTTTGCTTACACCAATCCGCTGATCAATACCCAACGCACTCCCTGGCATGTTTGTCCCTGCTGTGTGGGGAACATTGCCCGTACGCTGTTGATGATTCCAACTTGGACCTACGTCAAGAGCGACGATGCCATCTATACGAACCTATTCATTGGCAGCAAGATCATGGTGGAGAACGTGGCGGGTACGGATGTGGAGATGGTCCAGAAGACGGATTATCCGTGGCACGGAAAGGTCACGATCACCGTCAATCCCAAGAAGTCCAAGCGGTTTGCCGTCCATGTGCGCATACCGAACCGTTCGACCAGTGAGCTATACACCGAGCTTCCCGCCGTTCATGGGTACAAGACCTTCAAGGTAAACGGAAAGGCGGTTACTCCGATGATTGAGAAGGGTTACGCCGTCGTGAACCGAGAATGGAAGGTGGGCGACACCATCGAGGTGGATTTGCCCCTCCAGCCGCAGCGGGTCACCGCAAGTTCGCATATCAAAGCGGATAATGGACGCGTCGCGCTCAAGTTCGGTCCGTTGGTTTACAACGTGGAGCTTGCCGATCAGCCAAGCCTGACCAACTCGTTGAGCCCCAAGCCGATTGAGGCCGAATGGCGTCCCGATATGCTTGGCGGGGTGATGGTATTAAAGGGCGAGTGGAGTGATGGCTCACCGATGGTTGCGGTTCCGAATTATGCTCGGATGAACCGGGTCGGGCAGAGTCCTCAGAAGGTCGGCGGCGATCCGAACGTCAATTACGGCCCCGGAGGATCGTCGCGAGGGAACGTGGCTCAGAACGCCGAGCGTCCCCGCCGCCGCCCTCGTGGAATCGAATCGATTGTCTGGATGCGAAACTCGACCTAGATCTTGTCGTTGGCGGGCAGAATGTCCGCCACGCAAATAGCCCAACCCGAGAGGGTTGGGACCGCATGTCACCCCAAAATCGCTGGGCTGTAAGTCCAGCCCGAAAGGGATTCGGTGCCTACCCCGTGCTCTGCATCGCGGCGGCGATACCGGCGATGCTTTGGAGCATTGCCTCGCGCCAGGCGCCGGCTTTCTCTTCGACAGTGAGCGTCGACCACCGGTCCATTAGGGCGACCTGCAACAGACTGAGCGGCATCACCGCCGGATTCCGGAACTCGACGGTGCTTCGCACGACCTTCGCGTTTTCCAACAGTTCCTGACTGCCGGTGATCTTCAGGATCATATCGACGGTCCGTCGATGCTCCGCCTCGATCGTATCCTGCATCCGAACCGCCAACTCCCGCGGCTGAACCCGAGCGGCATAAAGTCGAGCGGTCGGAATGTGGGCGCGAACCAGTTCCAACTGGGCATTGTCGACAACCGTCTGGAAGAACGGCCACTCTCGATACATCGTCTGCAGCATCTCCAACCGAGTTGGGTCGGAAGCAACGAACTCCTCCAATGCCGCGCCCATGCCGTACCAACCGACCAAAGTGGTTCGACTCTGCACCCAGGCAAAGTTCCACGGAATCGCGCGCAGTCCATCGATCCCCGCCAACGCCTTACCTGGGCGATAAACTGGCCGAGAGGCAATCGGCAACAGGCTGATGTGCTCAATCGGGGTCGCCTGGGTGTAGAAACTCCAGAAACCCTCGTCTTCGTAAACCAACTTTCGATAGGCGGTACGCGACGAAGCTTCCAACTCGCGCATCGCATCGCCATATCGGGATTCGGCATCCTTTGAGCCCTCTCCGCTGGCGGCAACCAGCACCGCACTCACAATCTGCTCCAGGTGACGGTGGGCAATCGGAGGCAACGAGTATCGGAATGAGACCACTTCGCCCTGTTCCGTAAACCGGATACGACCACTGAATGAACCAGCAGGCTGAGACAGGATCGCCTTGTTTGCACGTCCACCCCCTCGACCGACGGTGCCACCGCGACCGTGGAACAACCGCATCGGAACCCCTTTTGCCTTGCTGACGGCAGCCAGATCGGCCAACGTGCTTTGCAACGCCCAGTTTGCGGCGAGATATCCGCCGTCCTTGCTGGAGTCGCTATAACCGAGCATGACCTCCTGAATGCCACCTCGGGCCTTCAGATGGGCACTGTAGCTCCCGTTGTCAAAGATCTGACCCATGAGGGCGCTACACCCGTGAAGATCCTCAATCGTCTCAAAAAGCGGAACGATGTCGATATCGCTTTCGACCTTGTCCAGCTTGATTCGCAAGAGCCCAGTCTCTTTGCAAAAGATCAGAACCTCAAGCAGGTCGCTTATCCCGTGGGTCATGGAGATGATGTAAGAGGCCACCGTGTCGGGCGAGAGGGTCCGATGGGCTCGGCGGATGACCTGGAAAACCTCCATCACCCGTCGGCACGTTTCTGAACCGACAAATCCCACCGGCAACAACGGACGAGGATTCAAAAGCTCCTTGGTCAGAAGCTCAATCTTTTCCTCTTCGACAAGTGATTCATAGGCAAAGTCTTTGGGCAAAACCCCAGCGGCAGCGAAGATTTCGTTCAGTGCCTTGGAGTGTTCGTCGCTATGCTGACGGACATCCAAAGTGGCCAAATGGAACCCAAACGCCTCGATTTGGCGGATCAAGTGGGGAAGTCGTCCCTCTTCCGCAACGTTGACGGCCTTGTGATCGCGCAGACTGTTCTGGATCAGCCGCAAGTCGGAGAGAAGCTCTTCGGGTGTCCTATACAGATTGTCGATTTCGTTGATCGACAGGTTGGCAGCTAGCGCATGAGCGGCAGCAATCGTCTGATGCAGGCGATACTCGATCCCCAAGAGCTTGATGACGTAGGGCTCTTGGCTATAGCGTTGAAGCTGACCGGGTTTGAACTGCAAGCTGTCCCGATCGTTCTCAACCGAATCCTGGAGCTCGACGCTCACTGGGACCAGCTTGATACTCTGGGTGAACTCTCGGCGCAGGACTTCAACCCGGTTCAGATAGATTTCCAAAGCGAGAATGCGGTGCTCCAAAAGCGTCTGCCAGGTGACCTCAGGGGTGACGTTGGGGTTGCCATCTCGATCGCCACCGACCCACGATCGATATCGTAGGACGGTCGGAATCTTAAACGAGTAGCCAGGATAGGTTTGGTGGAGTGCCTTGGCAAGGTCATCGTGTAGCCAGGGAACCACCTCCATGATCGTGCGCTCGAAGAAGTACATGGCGTTGCGGACCTCTTCTGAAACGGTCAAACTTACAGCGCGCATTTCGTCGGTTTGCCACAGTTCGGTAACGGTTCGCTGAATCTCCTTTAGCGCAACATCCTTCGCATCCAGTGGACCTGTCAGCGAGGGAGAACCCGCATGTTCAGCTAGGAGCAAGGCGATCGATTGCAGCTTGTCCAAAACCGCTTTTCGCTTGGCTTCAGTCGGGTGAGCGGTCAGGGTCGGCGTGATCTCCACCCGCTCTAGCAGTTGTTGAACCTCTTCTGCCGAAAGGTTGAGTTCCTTGAGGTGATTGACGGCATCCTGAAGCGACTCGCGCCTTACGCCGTGTCGGCCACGGTTGACCCGCACAATCTCCTTTTGCTCCGCGGTATTGACCAACTGGAAGAACACAGTGAAGGCTCGAGCAAGTTGGCGCAGGGTCGCGGGCTGGTTCAATTCGGGAAACAGTTCCAGAAGGTGAGCGGATTGGTCGATGTCGACTGACATCAGCCGGTTGGCCAATTCGATCAGGTTTTGGCCCTCTTGGGTGTCCAATACCTCGCCCAGCAGTTCGTTCAGTAGGTTGACGTCAAGCGACAACGGACCCGAAAGAACCTGATCTCCGTGATTTAGGTCAAGAAAGGCACCCATAGACCCCTATTAGACCCGGATGCCGTCTCAAAAGTCCCAACCCCCTGCCCAGAGCCGAATATTGTGAGGCGGAACTGCAGAAGGGCCAGAAGGGAAGAAGGGTTGGAAGGGCCGGAAAGCTAGAAGGCAAGAAGGCCGGAATGTCGGAATGTTTGAGCGCCCACGGATGGGCGCTCACAAGGAAAGCAAAACGAGCGGCATGAAGCCGATCGTTTTGCCAACCAATTAACTCTGCGAACCAGGAGGGTGAGCTTGATGCACAGGATGTGCCTGGGGAATGGCAGAAGGGTAGGAAAGGACAGGAAGGGTGGAAGGCAATGTAGCGCTGAAGGCGCGACCTACGTCAGCCCTGGGTGACGGCAAGGAACCCAGGGTAAGGATGCCGGTCAATCTCGGAGCCCTGTAAGTGGCGACATCAACGAATCTCAAAAGTAACACTGGGCATCTCGGATCGAAGATCCTCGCTGACCAGTGGCACAAATGATCATTCGGACATTCCCCTAGTTAAATCCCATTGCTTTCTGTTGGCCTGAGTCCGGTATCGAGCTCTGACCTGTCTGCCCCGAGGCCACACTGTGTTCGAGCGTATGCGAGTATTGGCCGAGGGACAGGTCAAGTGAGATTGTGTTAGGACTCGAGTCAACAGAAGGCAATGCGCCGTCCGCGGAG
>Ga0164296_1006018_pt1 | contig 10414 bp, 16 predicted proteins | sample GEODES057metaG_FD_113533 | JGI IMG/M metagenome (GOLD analysis project Ga0164296, IMG submission 113533) | Dystrophic lake water microbial communities from Trout Bog Lake, Wisconsin, USA - GEODES057 metaG | ecosystem: Environmental > Aquatic > Freshwater > Lake | place: USA: Trout Bog Lake... | reverse complement strand
CCCAGCCTTCTGTCCCCCACTCGACATCGAGATGTCAAGCACTGCGCGAGCGCGCTGCAGCGCATCGCGACCGCTGCTACCGCGCATCGCCGCAGCCGCGGCTGCTTTCGCTTTGGACCGCCTTCTGGCGATGAAGGCGCCCGTCACGAAACCGAACAAGTAGGAGCAACCCAGAGCAATCAAAGCTGGGGCTATGGCCGGCGTCGGCGGCTTTGGCGGCGGCGGCGGTGGCGGTGGTGGCGCTCTCCGGGCGACCTGGGCCACCAGCTGGGGCCCGAGACGAGGTGCAGGCAGCAGGGCGTGGATGGGACTGATGTCAACCACTGCACCGAACGCGAGCCCACTAGCAGCTGCAACCAGCGCGCGGGGACCTGGGGGCGATGAGCAAGGGGGTCGGTGAGCACAGGGCGCATGAAGCGGGTCAGTGCCGTGCGCGTGAGTTGAGTCCATTTCGAACATTAAGTGAGCGCTGGAACGTGCCCTTGGGACTGCTGGTCGCGCCACGAGTCTCGTGCCCAGAGTCATCGCTAGGGGGAGGGTATTGAGCAGCGACTACCGCTCTTGCGCGCAGCCCTGCTCGTCTTCGCCTTGACTGCCCTGGGCTGCAACCGACAAAAGCAGCAGCACGTGCTTGGCCCCGGCAAGCACCACCGCGGCCGCATGTCCGCGTATACCTAGGGGCTGCTCCAAAGTGCACATCCACTGGTGGGTGTAGCATGACTGCCGCGGCCCAAGAAGCTCTCCTGAACAAGAGGGCAAGCAACGGTGAGGGCGAAGCCTGCCTTTTAGACGTGACGTCATCTTCCGAGAAGGAGGAGCGCGTCGGTGATCCGATGGGGACATGAGTGCGCGCGTGCTGCTGCTCCTCGTGGATGGGCTGGGCGACGTCTCAGTCCCTCAGCTGGGCAACAGAATGCCACTACAGGCTGCACGAACGCGGTGGCTGGACGCCGTCGCGGCAGGCGGCGTAAATGGCCTCATGGATCCCGTGCACCCGGGAGTCGCGTGCGGGAGCGACACAGCGCACTTGTCGTTGCTGGGCTATGACCCGCGAGCAAGTGCTCGTGGCCGTGGCGCCTTTGAGGCACTGGGCGCGGGGCTTGACCTTCGCGCTGGTGACGTTGCATTCAAGTCCAACTTCGCCGTGGTTGACGACGCCACACGCGTGGTGACTCTGCGCAGAGCTGACAGGCACTTCGAGGAGGACGGACGTGCGTTTGGACACACCTGCCGGCGCAGCTCTGCAGGCGCTGACTTGAGAACTGTGTCCTCATGACTCGTCGTCACTGCTGGCGGGTGCTTTGCAGCGGTGCTGTGCGCTGCGTTGGATGGGATACAGGTGGTCAGCGCAGACGGTGGGCCGGATGCCACGCTGCATGTGCGCTACGCCACCGAGCACCGCGCAGGCGTGCTGCTCCGTGGAGCCATGCTGTGCGACCGCATCTCGGGAACAGGCGCGTGCATGCAATGTGATTTGATGCATGCATTATAGCAGAGCAAGACTCATGCATTGCATCATGTGCTCGCCGCAGACCCGCTGAAAGACAATCGCGAATTGCTGCGCGCCCAGCCCCTGGATGAGAGCCCCGAGGCGCAGCACACGGCGCACATGGTGAATCAGGCACGCATCAATGATTGACTGTGTGTCATCGGTGTGAGCGCTGATTCTCTCTCACCCCTTGCACTGCAACCCACCCATCCCGCCGTGCTGCATCACCAGGCATGCGATACCATGCGCGCGGCGCTGAGGATTCACCCTGTGAATACTGCTCGCGCGGCGAAGGGTAAGGCGGTGGCCAATGTTGTGTTGCTGCGTGGCCCTGGCAGCGTGCTGCAGGAGGCGCCGTTTGGTGAGCGCCACGCACCACATGTGGCTGCGTGTGTAGCGCCCACACGGATCATAGCGGGCTTGGCCTTGTCTCTGGGAATCACGCTCATTGAAGTGCCAGGCACTACGGGAGATTACCGCACAGACTTGGCCGCCAAGGCGCGAGCGGCAGCTGATTCGCTTGCGCCGGCGTCTCCGCACACATTCTGTCTGTGCCATGTCAAGGCGGTTGACGATGCAGGCCACGACCGCAATGTGGGCTACCGAGTGGCTTACACAGAGGCGGTGGACGTCATGGTAGGCCACTTGCTCAAGCGCCTGGCGGCCCACCAGAAGGAGCAGCATGGGGGCGACAGCGCGATGCGCTACGTGCTGTGCGTCACAGGCGACCATTCGACCCCCGTATTGTTTGGCGATCACTCCACCGAGCCAGTGCCAGTGGCTCTGGCGCATGTGGATGATGCTGTAGCTGCGGCGGGAGGTGCATCTGCCCTGGCTGCCTTGTCGCTGGGCCCCATCGCAACGCCCGAGTTTGGTAGTGCAACTCCTCCAGCGGAAGACATCGGGGCTGCAGCGGAGGTCGCAAGCGGGCCATCTCAGCAGCAAGTGGATCCGCCATTAGAACCAGTGGCTGGCGACGCAGTGTACCGCTTTGACGAGCTCAGTGCAGCCCGGGGAGGCTTGGGCCGCTTTCCGGGCAGCGAGCTGATGGCCCTGCTCAACGGCTTTGCGCAAACGATGCCAGCACAACACCACTCTTGAATGCACAACCAGGTTGTAAGGAATGATGATGGCGCGTCATGCGTCTGCTCAAAAGCGGGCCCACAGTCATTGTTAGAACTAACTGAAGTGCCGCCGCTAAAGGGAGCAACGTCAGCCTCCTCTGCCGTTGTCCTGCTGTGTTGCTCTTGTCCCACCACTCCACTGGCTCACGCCAACCACAGCGCCGCTCCTCAACAGGTCCAACTGGCGTGCTCCTTTCCGTAGGAGGTGCTCTATGCGTCCAACGTCGTGGCGGTCTACGCCCTGTCCAGCTTCGAACTCGTTCCGAAGGCGGGCCATTATAGCGGTGCGCACAGGCAGAGGCTTCTCCCGTGCTGTCCGAACGGCAGCCCGCAACAAAGACAGCGCCTGCTTCTGCAAGCCCGACAGGCGGCGCTGTGTCATTCCAGGCTCGAAGAACAGACACGAAACAGCGTGGGAGGCTCTGCGACGCGCACTCCCGTGGATGAAGCAGTGTGACGTGGCTGGCATCAGCTCAGTTCGCAAAACGCGTGACTATCTCACCGCGCGCTCGCCTGCTTATTGGCATCGTCGCATTGTGGAGTCACGAGCGTGGCTGAGGCTGGCCTCCCGCATAGGCGGCGAACACTACACTGCGACACAGAGTGTTGCTTCCCTTGAGTCTCGCTTCACTTCGCAGTCATGCCGTTCGAGGACGTAGTCGAGACGGCTTACTCAGTAGGGCCGGTCGTCGCAGGTGTTCTGTTCGGTGCGCACCGACACGGGGGCAGCGTGTGCTGTGTCCAGCACCCTCTGCACTCTCTTCCACTCAACCGGGAACCCTCTGTGCTGTGGCTTTTGTGCGCCGACAGGCTCCGGGTGGTGTGTTTGGATGGACGCAGTGCTGTGCAGCGCGCAGAAGGCGCGCGCAGCTGGTACGCCTTCGACTTCAGCGACGCGACTCTGACTCTCTCCCCCCACAGACCCCTGCCGTGTACTTCCTGCCTGGCTGTGCAGCCACGCTTACGCTAGCCATGATCAATTGCGTGCGGCGGGATGAAATGTCTGACGGCTACGATCCCGAAATGGCCAACCAGAAACGGGCCTGGCTCTTTTTCTCATACCTCTGCAGCTTCGCATGCGTGGGCGGCGCCATTGCGTCGCTGGTGACCCACTTCGACAAGCAGGGCAATGACCAGGGCGTCGGCGTCGCGGGTGTTGTGCAAACGGTGCTGATCATGGCCTCTGCATTAGTCTTCTGGGCGACGCGCAGCGCATCCAGCGACTATTAGACCCGCGCGCGCTGCTCCGTTGTGCAATTCAAACAGTGTGTACAATTCAGCTATATCCGACATCTCCACTGGAGGAATTCTGTCTAGTGCACTAGATTGACGACATGGGCACCATGCGTGCCACGCCCGCCGTCATCGCCTGCCAAGCGGTGCACAGCTCTGCAGTGATCGTTGGCGGGTGTGCGCTGCCGACCGTCGCCTTGCAGAAATGCTGCCACGCCTTTGTTGCAGCCGCATCCGCTTCTGCATTTCTGCCCTGCGCATAGCACTTGCGGCTGAATGACCACAGCGCACAACTGAGTAAGCTATCGTCGGAGCCAACCACAGGAAGAAGCTGTGCGACGATTGTGTCTCCAAGCGAAGCGCCTAAGGCCTCACCGATCGCAAGCAGTGAGCACGCTGGCGGCACATTTGGGGTGCCGCGGGGATAGACCGGCGTCGCCGGCTGCGAGGCATGCGAATCAATTGCTACAGCAAGCGGCCGAATCACTGGCGCCTTCGCAATCGGCGCCGGTGCTGTTGGGGCCACAATTGAGGCTGTGGCAATCCCAAGATCCTGCGTCTCTGCTGCGCGCAGGAGCATCAGCAAGCCTGACGCAGTGCCGGCCGGGGGTTCGCCACGCATCGCGCGTCGCCGCCGAACAGGGCGCTGCGGAGACTCCTCCAAGGTCATGCTGCCATCTGGACCATCCAGCAGCGCGCTCTCATTGCCCGCCAGCCGCCTGGCGCTGGGTGTGCGTGCACGCTTCAATGGTGTGCTCACGCGCGGCTGATGCTGCCACTCGGACGCAGTCTCTTGGCCGTGGCGGAGCGCAGCATCGTCCTTCAACGGTGTTGCCGACCGAGTGCGTGATGGCACGGCCGGCACGTCCATGGACGATGTAGGCGACGGAGTCATCTCTAGGCCGCTGACTGCCGGCGTTGTGTCCACAGCGATGCCGTTCGCGGGCCGAGGACGAAGGCCAGGGAGAGGCACTGGAGAGGCGCCGCATTCACTGCTTGCCCGCGGTCGAGCAAGTGCGGGCGCGACTAGGTGCTCCAGCTCGGGGTCCTCGCTCCAGCAGCGCAGGCCGAAGAGTCCTTCAGCCGGGCGCAGGAACATGGAGGCTGCTTTCCCCTTGACCTTCTTGATGTCCGTGTACAGCGCAGACGCCATAGTCGCGTCCGGCGTCTTGCCTGGCAGCGTGCCCAAGAGGCCCAGCTCTAGGGCGCGTCTATAGACGAGGGATGCGGGGTCAGGAAGGGCGTGTTAGGAGGGGTGCCCACCACAACTGAAGGAAGCACCACGTGCGCCACATGGCGCGCGAAAAGGCCACGGGCAGGCGCGAGAGGTGAAGCATCCGGAGCACAGCTCGCCAAAGTGACAGGCAAGCATGACAGGGCGCGCGTTGCGCGGGCAGCGCAGCGCGTGGCACCTGCAGCGGAGTGGCAAGGCGCGCGGGGAGGCACAGTGCGCCACGCGCGGGAGCGCTGCTTAAACGACCACAGACAGGAAGCAGGCACGTGTGCACTAGACGTGGGTCTGCGCACAGCTTGCAGGCCCGGCCGTGTGGCCGTTGCGCGCGGGCGCTCGCGTGGCCTTGGCTCGTGCGTCACATGTGCCCGTCCTTCCGAAGCCCGACCAGCGGGCCGGCGAGTCCGTGACGGACGCACCGCGTGATATGACCGGTGCTCATCAGCCGGCGCTCCCGGCGCAGCACCTCGGCGGCGGCACTCTTGAAGACGCCTGCGCGTGGCGGCCAGAAGAAGGTTGGTCAGACACAGTCTCCAAACATGCGGCCCACTCCACGCCGCGGACACCGAAGCGCAGGCGCCACGCCGGTGCCACAGAACTGTCAACGCGCTCGCTGGCGAGACAGACAGCAGCGCGTGGGGACAGGCACGAGGCGCAGGCTGTGGACGCGCCCAGGTGCGGGACAACACTCAGGAAAACAGAGCGGGCGCGAAACGCACCGCCGCGCACGTGCTGCGTGTAGCCGTCCGTCATGCAGTCGCCGCCGTCCTGTGCGTGCGTGTGTCAGGGCCGGGGGGCGGTGCGCGCGTCGAGCTGTGCTTCGGAGAGGGCACTGCCTGGGTGCCCTCCACTTGCGTGGCACGAAGCACGCGTGCAGACAGCGTTCCAGCGCGTTGCGCGCACACAGGCGGGCGCTCTGTATGAAGAAGCATGTGTCAAGGCGCGCAGGGCGCACCTGGAGCGCGTCGCCGGGCTGCAGGGCAGTGGCCACAGGGGCGGGTAGTCCACTAGACAGGGGCCCAGAAGCGCCCCAGACTTGCTGCTTGGACGCCGCCTGTGCGGCCAGACCGGTGCTAACCCCTAGTCTGCGGGCGAGATAGCGGGTGGAAAGGGCAGGTAAGAGCGTGCGGTGCGCGTGTCGGACGTGACAGTACGGGCTGGGCCAGTCTCCGCAAAACAGCCCCGCGGGCACGCACGTCGGGCGGCCCTTCAGTCGCGTGTCGCAGCGCTTCACCCACTCGCCCTGCACCGGCGAGACGCTCGACGCGGGCGCAAGCTGCGGTCAGGGGGCGCGGTCAGACGGGCGACACATGTCTCAACACTGGGGAGTCTTCCCGTCTCGTCACGCAGCAGCACGCGCCTGGACGCGGCGTTTGGTGACGGCAACCACGCGGTAGAGGACATCCTCGTCGAGCAGGCGCGCCGTGATAAGGTGGCCCATCTTGAGCGCACCCCAGTTGGCAGCCTGACAGGACATCTCAAGCAACAGAGTCTCTCTCCCAGTCGGGCTGCCCAGACAACGCGCAGGAGCGGGGCACTCGCACTACTCAGCGCAAGGCGAGCAGCTTACGCGAGGGATGCCGTCCCGGCGAGGGCCGTGTCAGACTGGGGGAGTGGCGAACCGTTGCTTTTCGCACTGCAAACTGTCGCGTCATTTTTGGGTAAGGTTGTCGGAAACCCAGGCCTGAAGTCTCCTGGCTCACAGCTCCGCGGCGTCATCACCACCCTTGGCCGCCTTCTTGGACTTCTTCTTGCCAGCAGAGTCGCCGCCCAGGGTGGAAGGCACCTCGAACTTGTGGGTCGCGCTGGACGCCAGAAACTTGGCCATCGCGGGCGCCTCGCGCTCGCCGTCGTACGCCACAGGTGCCTTGCCGGCAGCCTTGAAGTAGAGCGTGGGGAAGCCCTTGACCTCGTACACGTCGCGGCGGGACCAGTCGTTGGCGGTGGCGTCCAGCTTGGCGATGGTCAGCGTGGACACGCCGCTCAGAGCCGTAGCCAGCTGCTCGTACTTGGGCGCCAGCGACTTGCAGTGGCCGCACCATGGAGCTGCGAGGAAAAGCGATCACACACAAGGTCAGGCACAAGAGCATACAGCCACCGCAGCCACAAAACACGAGAGCATAAACACACCGTAGAACTCGATGAACACGTCCTTGGAGTCGTCCAGCACGACAGAGTCGAAGGTCTTGCCCACAACAACAGTGACGCCGTTCTCCTTGCCCTCAGGCACTGGCTGCGACTTGATGTACGCCTCCACCTTGCCTGCCGCCAGGTCTGACAACCAGGTGTCCAGCGCCTCAGATGCGGCTGGCGACCAGACACCGGGCATGGAGTACTTGGCACCGCCAGTTCCAACAGCGGTGACAGACAGCTCCCCAGCCGGACCAGAGCCGACGCCAAAGTCATTGAGCCCGGCCAACGGCGAGTCAGGCTTCATGGTGACGACACGCAGGCCGGTGTGCTTGGCCGCCACGCGGCGCAGGCGGTTCAGCAGGTAGTTGGCACCCTTTGCGTCATCAGCCCAGTCGTTGGACACCGCCACGCGGACGAGCGTGCCGCCAGCCTTGGTGTAGCGCGGCGCAGAGCGCTGCGTGAGTGGGCCCACCAGCGGCAGGGAGGCGGTCCACACCCAAGACTCAAGGTCACCGCTGCCAGAGTACTGCACTGTGCCCGGCTCCAGCTTGCCAGCCAGCAGGCGGGAATGCAGCACCGCCACGGTGCCAGCTTTGACGCCGTACTGCTGCGCCGCCGCCGGGTCGGAGGTCCAGGCAAAGGAGAAGGAGTCACGCAGGCGCTCCGCAAGCGTGATGAATGCGTCGCCCATCTTAGAGCGGGTGCCCATCAGCCCGGTGGTACCCTCCACATCGGAGTCCTTGGCGGCGAAGAACACAACCTGCGGCTCCGGCGCGCCGTCGCGCAGCGCAACCAGCAGCGCCTCCAGCTCTGCTGCGTTCACCTTGCGCGCATCTGGGGCTGCGTTATCGATCATGTACGACACAATACCCGACGCATCGCGCGGGCCCTTGTACTCGCTGTCCTTGCCGTTGCGGAACAGCTGTGCAGGGCGCGGTATTGAGGCGTCAGATAAGCAGTAAGCAGTTGTGCACTTCGCTTGGTTTGCGGTGCACCGCCAGTCAGGCAGCACACGGCCAGCGCACACACCTTGATGGTGGGATACCCCTGCACGCTGAAGCGCGACGCCAGGGCCGTCTCAACGGTGGCGTCCACGTTCGCCAGCTTCAGCCCGTGCGGCAGCAGTTGCTCCGCAGCCGCCTTCCACGCCGGCTTCAGGCTCTTGCAGTGGCCGCTGGAGGGCGAGAGCGAGAACGAGGACGAGACCCACAAAGGTCAGCAGGTGAGAACTGGGGGAACAGAAACACAGCGGTGCGCCGGGGCTTCCAGTTGGCTTTCTTCACTGTGCCTCGGCTCCAGCGGGCCCGGTGTTGGGCCCCTGCGGCGCAATATGGGCTACGCACGTACCACCAGGGAGCCGTGAACGCAACCGCCTGCAGGTTCGGGCGTCAGTGCGCGTGAGATCAGCTGCGCATCGCTTAGAAAGAATACTGAGCTCTGCCCGTCCGCGGACGGAGGCAGGAAGTGCACGTGTCGCAACGCGTGCACGCTGCACGTACCATGAGCTTCTCCGCCTTGACAGCCGCGTCGAAGGTGGCCTCCGTCAGCTGAAGGACGTGACCTGGATCAGCCTCCTCCTCCTCGCCCCTCACCGTCGGCGCAGCCGCCAGAAGCAGCAGCCCAAGGGTGAACACTGTTGCAGTGCGCATCCACGAGGATGGGCGCTTGACCGCCATGGCCCTGACGAAGCGGCAGAACTGACTGCCGGGCGCGCATCCGTAGAGTACCCCGTAGAGTCGCACAAAATCGCGCCTACGCAGCTGGCTTCAAATCATTACACAGCAGCTGCACCTGGCGGCGCAGTCAGTTCCGCACACATTCCTGCACGGCAGACCGGAGAGGCACCTACACACGCACATGCATGTGCATGCTGTGGAGTGACGCCTGAACTGCCTTCCGGGCGTGGCCTTGAGCCTTGCTTTTCATCGTGGGCTTCTGTTGCGGGCACGCAGAGACGCTGAGCCTCTTCCGCCCAGGCAGACACTCCGTCAGCAGGGCCTTGAGGAGGGCTCCTGGCGGTTGGTGTGCCGCCCTGTGAAGCACGGCGCCTGGGGGAGCTCGTCGACGCTTTTGGAGCCAGCGTCACGCGTGCCGCGACTGAGGCGAGATCTACTGCGTGTTGGGCCCAGCAAAAAAACCTCGACCTCGACCTCAACCTCGACGTTGGTTTCAGGTGACTATGTGGCGGTACAAGTGACTGAGGGCGGCACGACGGCGAGCTTGGCAGGCGACGTGTTATTCCGGTTGGCACTTCGCAGGCACGCGAAGGTGACCTTTGACCTTCTCCTTGGCCTGGGTCAGCATCCTTGACCCAAGGACCTTGGGCAATGCCTTTTCTGACCCTTGGTCAGCATCCTTGTATCCCTCTTCGTGGACGGCATGATTTCTCTGCATGCCATTTCTGTTGTGCACGCACCTCGCAGCTGCTGCCATGCCCGCCCTGCCCGTCGCGTCATGGCTCACGCGAGCGCTCACGACCCTGCGCTGCCCGCTGCGCTCGTGCAGGAGATCAATGAAAGCGTGGCCAAGATACAGTCGGATGCAGAGGCTGTGGATGACGCGGATGCGGCGAACGAGCTGCTGCGCTCCAAGTTTGAGGTGCTGGGCAAGGAACACATGCTGGACTGCGTGACGAAGCAGTGGAACGAGGGCACGTTCGAGGGCAAGGCCTTGGGCGGGCGCATGAAGAAGGCGATGAGCGCACCTGACATGGACCTGGCCGCAATCACCTTCGGAGCCTTCACAGAGCCGACGGGCAAGGTGAAGCTTCTGTGCGGTAAATTGCACAAAGGCGCCACCGCGCGCCATTCTTCCGCCGGGCCCGGCTTCTACGCTGTCGAATCAGACTTTGCGCTGGGCGACTCGTCCCAGCGCGCGGGCACGAGTACCGCGATGGGGCATTTCACTGTCGACCCCAACAACAAGATACTGAATGTGGAGTTCGACCGTGTGGAGCTGGCGTTGGTCGACAAACCCGTGGAGACGCGGCATATCAAGCCGCGGAAGGCGGAGCTGCGAATCCTGCTGATGGCTCCAGGCATGACAGTAACACACAGCAACCTGGGCAGCGTGACAATGCTGCGGCCTAAGTGAAATGGAGGAGCTGATTGAGCATGGAAGGGGAGATACTCGGTTGACACTCTTTCCGAAAGAGTGTCAACTCACGGTGTGGCACACCGTTTCTTGGATAGAGCCCTCTCTAGT
>Ga0164296_1006017_pt1 | contig 10414 bp, 10 predicted proteins | sample GEODES057metaG_FD_113533 | JGI IMG/M metagenome (GOLD analysis project Ga0164296, IMG submission 113533) | Dystrophic lake water microbial communities from Trout Bog Lake, Wisconsin, USA - GEODES057 metaG | ecosystem: Environmental > Aquatic > Freshwater > Lake | place: USA: Trout Bog Lake... | reverse complement strand
TGTAGATGCCGTTGTCACTTGACCATGTCGGCATCATCGCGGCATCGATTCCGTCGCCACCCTCGCGGTGGATCACCCTGGGTCCGCTGCATATCCACTACTACGCCCTGTGCATCATCATTGGTGTGGTGATTGCGGTCTGGTTGACCTATCGCCGCTGGACCGCCCAAGGGGGCAATCCTGACCTGGTCTACGAGGTAGCGTTGTGGTCGATTCCTGCAGGGCTGATTGGTGGTCGGCTCTATTTCGATATCACGACCCCTGATCAGATGGGGCATCAGTGGTATGCCCCGATTGCGGTCTGGCAAGGCGGTTTGGGGATCTGGGGGGCGGTCGCCTGTGGGGCGGGTGCGGGTGCATTCGTCGTGCGTCGCCGAGGCGCGAGCGTGATGGCATTTCTTGATGCCGCCGCCCCGGGAATCCCGATTGCAAGTGGTATTGGCCGACTCGGGAATTGGTTCAACCAAGAACTCTTTGGTGGGCCCACCAACCTTCCCTGGGGGCTGCGTATCGATCCCCAATATCGCCCGGCCGCCTATGTGACCCGCACGACATTTCAGCCCACATTCGCCTACGAACTGATCTGGGACATTGGCCTTGGGGTCGTGCTTCTGGTGCTCTCGTCAAGGGTGCGGATCCGGCCGCCAGCGCTCTTTTGTCTCTACGTCTGTCTCTACAGCGCGATGCGATGCGTGCTTGAGTTGGTGCGGGTTGACCCGGCGACGATGATCGCCGGTGAACGCTTGAATTTCTGGATTGCGCTCATCGGTGTTCTGGGGGGCGGAGCATTGGCCTGGTACTTCCAATGGCGTCGCCCCGAGGGCGCAGTGGCTGCCCGGGCATAAACGCCGCTCGTGGTGCCGGTCGCTACGGGGTGGGTGCGATCAATTGCGACAGGGTCACCGGGCGAAGCCCGCGTGCCGCGAGCCCCTCGAGGATCGCAGGCAGCGCATCCCGCGTACGTGACGGGGCATCATTGGCGCCATCTGCATCGTGGAGAAGAAGGATTGCGCCAGGCTGTGCGCCGCGGAGAATGCGTTGCACGATATGGGTGGTGGTGGTGCGGGCATGCCAATCCCATGCCCACTTGCACCACAGGGTGCGTTGCATCCCCAGACGTGGGGCCGCTCCCCAGGCGGTGCCGTTCCAGACCCCATATGCGGGGCGATAGAAGGACGGTGGCGTCCCTGCGATCTCACCGATGGCATCACGTGCCCGTGTGAGTGCATCGATGGTCGCGCGCGGGCCAAGGCGGGCAAGCGTGCGGTGATCGTCACCGTGGCAGGCGATCTCATGCCCGCGGGCGACGGCGTCGTGAACCACATCCCGATGGGCCCGCACGCGTGCACCGAGCCAGAAAAACGTTGCCGGCGTCTCGCCGAGTGCCTCGAGAAATTGTGGGGCATATCCGGGGTCGGGGCCATCGTCAAAGGTGATGGCGACCTCCGCGCGTCCGGTATGGGCACGACACAGGACCCATGGCTCGGCGAGCCGCCGCACGGGTGGGAGAAATGTTGCCGTGGGGGCAAAGTGTCCGGCCGCGGTGGCAATGGCGCCGATCGTCATTGCGGTGCGTCGTGTCATGCGGGAGCCGTGAGCGGTACGAGTTCGAGAATGCACGAGGCCGCGGTGGGCAGATCGGCAAATGAGGTATCGGGTGTGCGGGGACTCGCAATGGCGCGCATGATTGCCCCGACCAATTCATCTGGGGTGGTAACGACATCGGCGATGCCAAATCGACGGAATGCCCGATTATGCAGACGGATGTGGCCGCGTCCCCAGCCATAGGAGATAGGGGTGCATCCTCGTACATGCGCTTCCAGAATGGTGTTGCCCCCGGTGGAGTGCACCAGCGCGTTGGCGGCTGCCATGTAGTCGGAGATCTGGTCGGTAAAGCCTTCGATACGCACACGTGGATTGTCACCACGACGACGCACAAGCTCGGCCGCCAGCACATCATTGCGCCCACACAGACACACGACCATTGCGAGATCTGGCACATGCAATGCCGCATCGAGTGCGCCGGCGACATCGCCCACGCCCCAGCCCCCGCCTGAGACCAGCACGATTGCGCCCTCCTCGCGGAGCCCGAGTGCGCGCCGCGCCTCGATGCGCGACCGGGGCACAAGAAATTCTGGGCGGGTCATCCCCACGACATTGGCAATCCGTGTCGCAGGACCCGCGATCTGCCGTACCTCGCGTTCGGATTCGGGGTAGCTGATCAGATGCAGATCGATGCCGGGCGCTGCCCAATATTCAAGGGCAGCAATATCGGTGATCGATGCGACGACGGGCACGGTGATCTCACCCCGCAGACGCATCCACGAGAGGGTGTGGGTGGCAATTGGCCATGTTGAGAGGATGAGATCGGGCTGGATGCGGGCGATGAGTCGGCGCAGTCCGGGGCTTCCGGAGCGGTGCAGAATCGCTTGGCTTGCGGTGCGCGTGGGACGGAATTGCGCAAAAAGCCAAAAGCCGGCATCCCAAATCCATTCCGATCGAAAAAAGACGACCTGTGGTGCACGATGGCTGATCGTCGAGACGATGGGCCCCATGTAGCCGAGGGCATCCTCGATGTGGATCTCGCACCCCGGAACTGCCTCGGTGAGCTGGCGCCCCAGCGCATGGGCCGGAAGATCGTGGCCGGCACCAACCGACGCCGTGATGATCAGGATACGGGGTGGCATACAACGCTGATCGTATCGCGCATGGCCGCGGCAAGGGGGCACAGAGCCACTGCCTGCAGTCGCGCGCGGCGAACTGCAGGCAGGCGCCCCACTACTTGGGTTGGGTCACTGCGCCTTGTGCGGCAGAGGACACCAGTGAGGCGTACTTGGCAAGTACTCCCGTGGTGTAGCGCGGTGTCGGAGCGACCCACGCGGCCGTACGAGCGGCGATCTCCTCATCTGAGAGATCGACATCGAGACGACGCGCGTCCACATCGAGGGTGATGGTGTCGCCATCTTTGACGATCCCGATCAGCCCACCACGGACCGCCTCCGGAGCGACGTGTCCGACCATTAACCCGTGGGTTGCTCCACTGAAACGGCCATCGGTGATCAGGGCAACCTCTTCGCCAAGACCCTCACCGACAATCGCTGCGGTGACATGGAGCATCTCGCGCATTCCGGGTCCCCCGACCGGCCCCTCGTAACGGATGACGATCACATCTCCGGCAACAATTGCTTGGGCCTTGACGGCGGCAAAGCACTCCTCTTCAGAGTTAAAGACGCGTGCGGGGCCCACATGACGGCGACGTTCGTGGCCGGCGAGTTTCACCACGCTGCCCTCGGGGGAAAGATTGCCATGCAGGATTCCCAAACCACCTGTGGGTTTCAATGGAGTGTCGATCGGGACGATGACCTGCTGACCCGCAAGTTCCTTGGCATCTGCGCCAATTTGTGCGGTCGTGCGACCATCGACATTACGGGTGTCAGGGTGCAGCAATTGCTTGGACAGCAATTCGCGCGTCATCACCGGCACGCCACCCGCGGCATGGAGGTCGGTCGCGACATACGTTCCGCCGGGGGTCAGATTGACGATGATCGGTGTCCGCTCGGCGATGACGTCAAAGTCATCGATTTCGAGAGGGATGCCCAACTCGCGGGCAATTGCCAAAAGATGCAGCACGGCATTGGTGGAACCACCGCTTGCCGCGACACCGGTGATCGCATTCTCGATCGCCTCGCGGGTCACGATCTCACTGGGAAGGGTGTTGGCGCGCACCAATTGCATCGCCAGGTGCCCAGCTTGTACCGCCGCCTCTTTTTTGAGGGGGTGGTTGGCGGGAATTCCATTCAGGCCCGCAGGGCTGATCCCCAAAAGCTCCAGTGCCATCGACATTGTGTTGGCGGTGAATTGTCCGCCACAGGCGCCCGCTCCGGGGCAGGCGACGCTTTCGAGCGCATGCACCTCCTCGGGGCCAACCTTGCCGGCTGCGTGCGCGCCCACGACCTCAAAGACATCCTGGATGGTGACATCGCGTCCGCGGAAGCGTCCCGGAGCGATTGAGCCGCTGTAGAGCGCAAGGCCTGGGATATCGAGTCGCGCGAGTGCCATTGCGGCGCCGGGAATCGTTTTGTCGCATCCCACCAGGCAAACGAGTCCGTCAAAGAGATGGCCGCGGGCCACCAGTTCAATGGAGTCGGCGATGACCTCACGCGACACCAACGAGGCGCGCATGCCCTCGGTGCCCATGGAGACCCCGTCGGAGACGGCAATGGTGTTGAACTCCATCGGGGTACCGCCGGCATCGCGGATGCCTTGTTTGACGTAGGTGGCGAGTTCACGCTGGTTCAAGTTGCACGGCATGGTTTCAATCCATGTCGTGGCAACGCCAATAATCGGACGAGCGAGATCCTCATCGGTAAAGCCAGTGCCCTTCAGCATGGCGCGGGCGGGAGCTCGGTCGGGTCCATCGGTGATCGCCGCGCTTTTGCGTTTGGCGGGATCGCTGGGGCGTGCATATGGGTTCTCAGACATGGCCGCAGCCTACCCGAACCATGAGGGTCATCGTCAATTGTCCCCGTACAACAACTGCCGCAGTATCAATCGCCGCTCGCGCGGCGAGGCGCACTAACTCGAGCTTGGGGCTGCGCGACCGGCGATGCATGCCAAGGAGAAGACCCCCCAAATCACGCCAATGATGACGGGGATATAGCCCACATCATTCCGGTTGGCCCACCCGACCGTGATCATCAACACGCTCAGCACAATCAACGCAAGAATCATCAGGGCGGGGATGCCGCGCATTGCCACTCCTTCACACACCGTGTCCGATGGGGCAAATCTACACCGAATATCGGCACGTTGCCTGGAGAGTGATATTCTCCCGGGCCGATGGCTGAAGAACAGGTACAGGTCACAGTGAATGCCCAGGGCGACGCAGTGGTTGTTGCCGTGACGGGCGTTGTGGATGCGCTCTCGCTTCCAGTGGTTTCGCACGAGCTGACCGATGCCCAGCGTGGCTCTCAGACGGTCTTCATTGATCTGTCTGGCGTGACCTTCATGGATAGTCGTGGGCTGGGTGCACTGCTTGCGGCGCATGAGCGCAGTCGTGAAGGTGCTGCTCCCATCCGTATCTACGCCCCATCCGACGCGGTGCGCCGTCTGCTGGATGTCTCGGGCGTTGCACCGATTTTGACCGAGGCCGCCGCTCTTCCCGAGTGATGCCGGTGGCTGGTGAAGTGCCGGTCCACCGTGTGCGGCACACACCTGGGCCTTCATTGGTCACCAATTGGGCGCGTTGGTGCAATGTTCTGTGATACCGGCGACCCGCTGCGCGTGCGAAAGAGTCGTCTACTCTTGAAAGTGCGCAACCGATGCGACGGTCTTTCCGAGAATTTGCCGTTATGGTGACGGCTCGTACTAAAGCGTAAGAAAACCTTGATACGCAGCGGAAAAATCCCTTAGCATTACGTGTGAGTGACCCATCAAGAGCTCCGCTCGGTGTGCGCCGGGATTACAGGTAGGACGTGACATATCCCTTCTGAAAAAAGTGTTGTTCCGGTTGTGGCGAAAGACGCAACGAACACATCACGAATTGTCGATGAATTACTGACCCATGATGAGGTGCGTCAGCTCATTCGGAGTGCGTCAAATCGGGCACCCACCGGGATTCGTAATCGGGCACTGATCGCCATGCTCTATCGCACTGGGGTGCGCCCAGGTGAAGCGCTCGGCCTCCAGGTGCAGAATGTCGATCTCGATGGCGGAGTCGTACATATTCCTGCGCGAAAAAGCGGGAATGGCCGCACGGTTGGTCTTGACGGCCAAACGGTCGAGCTGGTGCGGCGGTGGGTAGTGCGGCGCGAGGCGTTGGGTCTCGGCTCAGAGGGGTTTCTCTTCTCGACCCTTGCAGGCGAGGAGCTCAAGGCTGCCTATGTTCGAGAACTGCTTCCGCGTCTTGCCCGTCGCGCCCAGCTCACAAAACGCGTGCACCCGCTCGGTCTTCGCTACGCATGCGCTGCAGAGATGTCGGCAGAGGGCTTCTCCACCACGCTGATTGAAATGCATCTGGGTGTTGCGGTCTCAGGAAGCGCACGCCGCTATCTGGTGCAACACACACAAGAAGAAGTGATTGCTGCAGCGATCTCGCGGAGCTGGCGCCTGTAAGGGAGCGTGCTGGTCGAGGCGATCGTTGCCTCAAGCGGATCTGCACTCCGCCGACCCCGACTCAGGCGGGTGGCGGTGGAGCAGCGGTCGCGACTGTGGTGGTACCGGGAAGCAGTGTGCCAGGTGTCGACGGCGGCGCCTTCACAAAGATCGACACCGTTTGCAATGCGGCGGGACGTGGCGCGGCATCGGTGCGCAGCGCGCGAATGATGTGCGAGCGAACACCCCATGTCAAAAGATTGGCCTGACCCACACGTGCACCCGCTGAGTCGTTTGCGCGCAGGGCGACCACCAGGTACATCTGACGACCCGCGACGCGACGAGTCAGCAACTGTGCGCCGGGTGCAAAGTGCCGCAGGTGCGACAACAGGTGCACTGCCCACGTGCGGTTGCGTGATGTGCCCACGAGCACCATGTAGGTCCCCGGACGGACCGGGTGTGTCACGGCAACCGTTGTGGGGGATCCCATTGCGGCGGGACGACGACCAAATGCGGTCGCAGCCGGCCAGTAGGTCGAGAGTTGGCTGACCGACACGCCACCACGAGAGCCGGTGGACTGCACAATCCAGCCGTTGCCGAGCGAGATCGCAACGTGACTGATGGTGCCCTTGGCAGACGTGGGGCCATTGGGGCCAAAAAAGACGAGGTCACCGGCCTGCAAATTGCTTACCGGAACCTTTTGCGATGGGTTTTCCCATGCCATTGCATCTGCGGTACGACCGATGAGGTCATTGCCGAGACCGAGCGCTGCGGAGTTGGCGTCGTATTTATAAGACCACCACACCAGGCCAGAGCAATCAAAACCACCGGCGGTCGGGGCGCCCCACAGGTTTTGCACATTTGGTGATGTACCACCCCAGACATACGGCTTTCCGACCTGCCCAAGGGCTGCTTGCACTGCGGTGATCTGATTTGTGGTCATGACCGGCAGTGAAATCGTTGCAAAGCTTGCCATTGAGGCGATGCGCCACGCGGGCTCGGCAATTGCATTGGTGATGATTCCCGCGAGCGAGGCGACGGGCATCGGGTCGTTGTCGGCGGTTTCGAGGTAGTCGTAGGTTTGGGAGTAGTCGTAGCGCAGGCCGAGCTCGGAACCGAGCACCTCTTGGGCAAAGCCTGCGGGAACTGCAACGCGCACACCGTTATCCATGTGGAGGCCTGCGAGTGCGCTGAGTTCCGCATTCAGGCCGAAGATGTGTGCGATCGCCAGTTCGGCAACGCTTGCGGTAACGGTTGCGTCCGGGGAGAAGGTTGCGCCCGGGGTACCGAGCAGGCGAAGGGTCGAGACCCATGAGATTGCGGTCACATCTGGGTCAGTCGCGGCGATATCTGCGGGGCGCACGAGCCCTGCCGGCGGCGTCTGGCCGCGAGATGTCATCAGTTCTGCCAAGCCGCGAGCGAGCTCACGTCGAGTGGAGATCCGGCCCAGATTCGCGGTGTCCGATGCGGGCCATCCGTGATGTGCCACCAGGCTCGCGATGGGTGCTTGCGCCCAGTTGTAGCCGGGATCATTCGGAGCGGCAGCGATTGTGGTTGCGGCGACAGCGGTCGCCGTTGTGGCGAGTGCGGCAGCGAGACCGATAAGAAGTGCACGAGTTCGTTTCACAGGGGACTCATCGGCCCTGTGGTGGGAAACCTTAAATTGCGTGCCACATTATTTTGTTGACCAGCGCCGACACACTCCGGTGAAATGAGCGGGGAACGTGGGATGATAGACCCACGATGGCACCGAATCAGGGACATGTCCGCATCGATCGCTGGCTCTGGGCGGCGCGGTTTTTTAAAACCCGCTCACTTGCCGCCGAGGCAATTCAGGCCGGACACGTACAGGTGAATCGAACCCGCGCGAAATCCGCCAAAGAGGTCGGTCCGGGGGATGTGGTTGATCTCACCGTCCATGACTATCACTGGACCGTCGTCGTGCGCGATATTGAGGAGCGCCGCGGGACCGCTACCCGCGCGCAAGAACTCTATGAAGAGACCCCGGAGAGTGCAGCGCGCCGGGCGCACCAGCGTGCCGAGTACACGTTGGCACCCGTTCCCGGAGCAGATCGGGGTGCGCGTCCCACCAAACGAGATCGCCGTCGTATTGAACAGGTGCGCCGAGGATTCGACGCACCCGATGAGTTCTAAGAGGCCCTTGGGTTTCCCCAGGTCTCATCGTGGACAAGGGTTCGCCACGGGCGGCGCATACTTTTGAGGGCTGGGGGAAGCCCTTCGGGGAATGCCGGAGGCGCGCCGAGCGGGGTGATGATCGCCGGATCAATTTCTGGTGGCAGGCCGACGATGTCGCGCAACGCATCCTTTGCAAAACGCTGAAATGCGGTCGTCGGTACGGTGCCGAGCCCTGCGGCACGTGCGGCAATAAAGAGATTCTCCATCGCGAACCCAAGGGACAGCAAATCGTCAATCGCCCCGCCCTCACGCATGGATTCGGGGTAGTTGTCACGAGGTACAAGCACTCCGAGAATCCAGACGGGAGCGAGTCGATAGGTCGCAAGGGTGGTCTGGGCGTAGTCGCACGCCCATGCGATGTGCGCCTCTGGAGTGACCCCGTCGGCGGCGGGACGCATGCGTGCAAAGTACTCACCTGCGCCATCAATCACCAGATCGGCAATGCGCCTGCGTCGGGCTTCGTCGCGCACCACAAGGATGCTCCAGGCCTGTGCTCCACTCCCACTTGGCGCGACAAGCGCCATCTGCAGGAGCCGATCGAGCAGCGCATCGTCGATGGGCGCATCGGTATAGGTGCGCACTGCACGCCGTGCACGAATGGCATCGAATGCCTCCATGGGAACCTCCTCATGCGTTGGATGAGGACAAGTCTATGAGCCTGGCACCTATCGCGCACCGCGACGACAACCTCCCGGTCGTGAAGACGTCACGACGGGGGGTCGAAGAATGCAATAGCGGAGGAGGGACTCGAACCCCCGACACGCGGATTATGATTCCGCTGCTCTAACCGACTGAGCTACTCCGCCACGGTTGGTGCCGCCTCGGGGCACCGTTTGTCCTGCGCGTCAGAGAAAAAACGCGGCGACGAACCTCGGCATCCTAGCGCATAGGCACGGGCACGAGCGGCACGCGCGTGTCAAGGACGCACATCAGCCTCCCAGCATGATCGACGAACCCTTCTATCCACAAGCGGAGATCGGTCAATGATTTCCTCGCCACTGTGACTGCATCGTGCGTCGGGTCGCCAACCGATGCAGTGATGGACGTCAGGTATGCACCCAAATGTGAGGCTCTGCCAGCGACGACGGTAAAGGGTGTTCGATCTTCGTCCGAGAGCATCGGCGTGGTGCGCAACATGTTGATGACCCGAAAACACATTCAGGTGCGGCAGCACCTGTGACGTGAGGCGCGAGAAAAATTGTTGGCATCGGCGACCCGTCCGAGGGGTTTTGGGCAGATCCCCCTGTCGGGGAACTGATTCACCTTGGAATGTTGTTGGCATCCGACTGCTTTGAGGCTGATGCCGTTGCGCTGTTGGCGTCAGCGCCATCGCTGGAATGCGAAACCCCATGTCGGGATCAGACACACGCAGCCCAAGGGGTCATATGGCACACACGGGAGTCCTCACGACCCCCGGCGCGGTTGGTCGTTCATAACGAGACTTTGGAGGATGAGTCCCATGGCGGGTTGTGGTGGACGAGCGGATGAATGCCGAGCGCCAGGATGGGTCTTGGTGGAATCCCGCGAAAGAACGAGAAAGGGCCGCCATTGGCGGCCCTTTCGTGGTTCTATTGCCTCTGCCGAATCACGTTCCGCAGTCGTGAAGACGGAACCGACCCCCTGGTATTAGGACCCGATGCAGATGTAGGCAACGCTGACTGCCTCAACAACGGTGTCATTGATGGTAAACGAGCCTGTGGTCTGGTTTGCGACCCAGATTTGACGGGCCCCCGGAGCCTGGGGTGTCACAACACAGCTGTAGCTCGTCATCGGGAACTGCGCATTCGAGGCGAGTGTGACGGTCACGGTGCTTGCCGCATCACCCGTCGCCCCAGTGTCGCCAAGTGTTGCAGTGCCAGTCACCATATGCTGGCCGGTCAAGGCCGCTCCGGTAGGGTCGTATGCCGCGATCAGGCCAGCCGGACCAGTAGCACCAGTTGCCCCAGTGGCGCCAGGAGCACCGTCATTACCAGGCGCCCCAGTAGCACCAGTCGCACCAGTCCCCGTTGCACCATCGTTACCGGTGGCACCCGTTGCACCATCGTTACCCGTTGCGCCGGTGGCTCCGGTGACACCCTGGACACCTGTATCGCCCTTCGGGCCGATCAGGCTCTCAATACGGGTC
>Ga0164296_1006016_pt1 | contig 10415 bp, 10 predicted proteins | sample GEODES057metaG_FD_113533 | JGI IMG/M metagenome (GOLD analysis project Ga0164296, IMG submission 113533) | Dystrophic lake water microbial communities from Trout Bog Lake, Wisconsin, USA - GEODES057 metaG | ecosystem: Environmental > Aquatic > Freshwater > Lake | place: USA: Trout Bog Lake... | reverse complement strand
TCTCTGGCCAAAGGTGTTCCTGCTTCTCCGCTCTGGGCTGGATTCAGCGATCGACAAATCAATCGACTTGCGGCGAGTGCGCTCGAGCAAATGAATGCCCAGGACGCGGCACCCACTTATGCCGCTATTGATCAGCGTCTCTGGCAATTAATGCCTTCGCTGCCGCTCTTCACAGAGCCCACGGGCTTGGTCTGGACCTCGTCGATAGATGGCGTGGTTCTCGATCCTTACCCCCTCGGAACGTTGACCGCCATCAACACGTGGAAACTCCTGACACCCTCACCGTAGGGGAGGGGTCTTCTGTTTTGCTAGAGTGAGTCTTCCGCAGAAGCGGAAATGTCGAAGTGGCGGAATAGGCAGACGCGCTAGCTTGAGGGGCTAGTGCCCGTAAGGGCGTGGGGGTTCAAGTCCCCCCTTCGACACCAATTTGATCGGGACCCTGGTGGGACCTCTTCTCACAACTCTCCGGCAAGTACGTCGAGATGGCCGAGGACGCGGCCCGTAACGACTGAAGCGTCGACCAACGCAAGTCGGACTGCTGCTTCAGCAAAGTCTGAATCTTTTCCATACTCGTCAAAATCAGCTGCGTAGTAGGCCACGCCCGGTGTCATGATCGCGACGGATGGCGACAAGGCGTTGACCGAGATTCCCTCTGCCTGGAGGTCATATGCGGCACATTGGGTCAAATGTTCAAGCGCCGCCTTTGAACCACCGTATCCCGGCAACACTCCTCCAGAACGATCTGGATACGGGCCAGATCCCGGCATACGAGCCGCCTCTGAGGTCACGTTGATGATTGAACCTCCACCAAGCGCAATCATGTCGGGAACCGCCAGCTGCATTAATTCGTACACGGCAAACACGCCAATGTCGAAGTGTCGACGATACGCTGACACCGGCGTGCCGACGAAGGTTGGCCATGCCACTCTTCCATCCTTGGTTTCGTTCGCAACAGGCTTCTTGGGCGAAGATGGACGCGGCGATTCACCGGGCGCAGGCGGCTTACCTGGGGCGGTGAATGCTGCATTGTTCACAAGGATGGAAATAGGACCAAGTGCCGCCTTGGCTTCAGCCATCAAACGTGTCGTGGCTCCAGGCTCTAGGAGATCGGCTTGAATTGCGCAGGCCGTTCCTCCCTTTGCCTCAATTTCGGCGACCGTTTCGCCAATTGTTCCCGGCAACTTTTCGTTCCACACCGATTCCGTACGTGCCACAACTGCCACGTGTGCTCCGTGGCCTGCAAGCGCAAGAGCAGTTGCTTTCCCCAGCCCCCGGCTCGCGCCAGTTACGACGGCAACTCGTCCCTTCAGGCGATCGCTCACTTGTTCCCCTTGTCTCTAGCTTCGTTCATTTCTCTTGACTCAAAAATGATCATGCGTCTTGCTCTGCAGCATCAGTCGTTTATCGTCCATGATTCGCTGCTGCAACTGCACCCCCGTCACTCGGTGGCGCAGGCTCATTCTTAGCAATAAAGTCCAGCCAATTGGCCGCCCAGAGCCCTCTGACAATCTCTGACGTTTGGGTGGCAAGAATGTGTGGCTGAGCCAACACCGCTCGGTGAAGTGCAGGGACGAGACCACCTGGGACTTCGCGAAACGCAAGAAGGACTTCGGGGCAGTCACGAGGGACCGTGGGACCAGTTGCAAGATTCGTGGCCATTGCTGTCCCAAGAAGAGTTTCCCGAGCCCACCCTTCTAGTTGGGCCCAAGGCGCCAATTCGGCGCTCGATGCAGACCCGCTCGCGATGGCCGAGAACGTCGCTCCATAGCGACCAATTTCGCTCGCACATTGCATTTGGAGTGTGGCGAGCGCGTCGCTGCCTTCATCGTCTCGGACAAACGCATGAGCTTGGGCCACGAGCCCTTCCGCCAAATCACGAAGCGATGTCGCACTACGTTGCAGCAAAATCCGCGTCCCGCCTGGAAAGACCAGAGTCATGGCACCAACAGCGATCACCAACCCAATCACCACATTCAGGAGACGCACTTCTGCGACATGACTTCGCGAGGGCCATCCGAGAAATGACGTATTGATCAACGAGAACAGCGTAAAAAACGCCTGACTCTTCATCATGCCTGACCGGACAAACCACTTAGTTGCAAATGCGGCCACAGGAACAAGGGCGCCAAGAAGCCACAAAGGTGGTCCAAAAAAGAGGAGAACCGCTCCAATCGCAACGCCAACTGCTGTGCCGAGCCCAGCCTTCAGTGCTCCTCGATTCGTCGTCGTGGGATTGAACGATCCATTCAGCAGGCCTAGCGTGGTCATGACAATCCAGAACGAATGCTCCACGCCAATTGACCGAGCCACCCAGACCGCAGCTGACATGCCGACCGCGGTCTGAAGTCCATGACGGAACCAGAGTGAACGCGCGGAGAACGTGTCAAGCAAAACACGCGTTGGCGTGGGCGCAGACGGGAAGCCTGTTTCAGGTTCTGGGGCGCGTGGCCGAACGTAACGCTCGGTTCGATGGAGGCACGCAACCGCAATCACAGCCAAGACCCGAATCGCATGGTGTCGTTCGAGGACGGCCAAGGTCGTCTCCGCGTCACTTGAGGCTTGCGCAGCAGTCCAGTCGATCATTTGTGACTGGTCGGACTGGCGGAGTGTGACGAGATCAATCGACGGTTCAATGTCCCCACGCGGCCCTTCTCGCAGTGCGTGAGAGCACCACAGGAAGCCCGAAACAGTCGCGGTCGTGATCGCTTGATCGATTGATCGCTCGGGGAGAGAACGTCGAGAGTACGTCGAGATGGCTGCAGTTGCCGTCTGCACGCCTTCAATGAGCTGCTCGAGGGCACGAGTGCGTCGCCCGAGCCAACCGGGTCGAGATCCCAATCTCCGCATGTCTGTCTCGACTCTCTGCCAGGCAGAGACCAGTTCCTCAATCGCGGCTTCGGTGCCTTCGCTTCCCGCTAGTGCAGTAGCAAGTGCAGCCGCCGCGTCACACCACGCCGCCAAGTCGCTTCGAAGCGAACTCGTCGGATGCTGTGGGAAAACGAAAATTCCGACGAGAGATGCAATCAGGGCACCGATGAGCCAACTCACGATGGCTTGATGCAATCTTCCAATCGGTGCGGGCGACATGACGGCAATCAGAAACGCCAACTGGGCCCCCATTGCCCCCTTTGCAACATTTCCGAACAGAGAACGCGAAAGTGACAACAGGAGTGAAACGACAAACACCGCCACGAGGGATGCCACTAAGGCTGGTGCAACGAGAACGCCAAGAATGAGACCAAGAAGTCCCGCAAGACTCGCAACGGTGAATGCCGCTGTCCTTTGAAGCAGGGTCCCTTGGAAATCGCCAAAAAGGAGGAGTGCCACGGTGGCGTAAGAGCCAAACAATGTCGACGAACTCGTTCCAAAGAAATGTGAAACCAGCAAATCGACAACCAGGACGGCACCCGCAAATCGAGCCGATGTGGTGAGAGCGGCCTTGGTCGATGTCGAAAACGAGAGGCGTGTGCGTGACGAGAGTGACGCCAATGTCATGGCGGCATCGTACTGCGATCAATCTGAGGGTGACTGTTGCCCTGATTGCTAACCTGCCCCAAGAAGAGGAAAGGGGCGCCATGTCGGCTGTTGTGGTGATTAGTGGGGGAACAAGTGGCATGGGTCTCGCGGTGGCAGATCGTTTCGCCAGAGAGGGCGCTGCCGTCTGCGTTCTTGGACGCGGCAATGCGTCACTCGAGCGAGCGGCTGAACGAATCAGTGGGTCAGGGGCACGTGACGTCATGGCGCTGCAGTGTGACGTCACTGACGAAAGCCACGTAGCCGCAGCTTTCTCTCAGATCGAGGAACGCTGGGGGAGCATCAACGCGCTCATTAACGCAGTAGGACCTTCCACAGGGAAATCTTTCGATGACCTCGATGACGACGGATGGCACGAAGCATTGGATCTCGGACTTCTCTCCGCTGTGCGCACGATTCGCCACGCTCTTCCTCTCTTGCGCAAGAGTTCTTGGGGTCGCATCGTGAACCTCACCGCGATGTCTGTCAAGCACCAAAATCCTCAGTTGATCGCCTACACCGCGGCAAAGAGCGCCCTCGCAGCCGTCACGAAGAACCTGGCGAAATCACTCGGTCCTGAGGGGATTCTCGTCAATGCAGTGGCTCCTGGAGCCGTGTTGACGGAAACGCTGGTCGATGCATTCACCGCCGCCGGCGTCGATGGATCCGATCCGCAGGTCGCGTACGGGGTGTTGAATGCTCAGTACAACCATCATGCAGATCTTGAGCGAATTGGATTGCCAAGTGAACTCGCAGAGGTCATCTTCTTCTGCGCATCCCAGAGCAATACCTACATGACCGGAGCCCACATCAATGTTGACGGGGGTTCGGACTTTGCGTGAGGTCCGAGGACTCGCCACCACGAAGTTGCTGCGCCAGAGCAGTCGCATCGGACGTTGAAACCAGCAAGCGAGAAAATGCTTGATCACGGAGGGAAACGACGAGAGCCGGACCGTGGCCCTTTACCGCACAAAAATCTCGGCCAAATGAACCGCGGGTGGTTCCGAGCATGAGGTAGCCAGGGATGCCGGTCCCCGGCGCTCGCATACCGCGCAGCGCCTTGATTCCATCTGGAACTACTTCCACCGCCGTCATTGAAGATCGAGGCACTTCGATATCGACATGCAGCGCACCGAGTCGTTCAAGTCGACTCAAGCACACTCGGATGCATGTTTCTGAAATTTGGACCTTCGCCACAGGGCTCACGATATCTGCAGGTACGATGCATGCGAACGAGGAGGAGTTCTCATGGCTGAGATCATTGTTGGAGTTGACGGCTCACAAGTAAGCAAACTGGCACTTGAATGGGCGATCGCAGAAGCTCACCTCCGCTCGGTGTCGCTCCGGGTGGTCTCCGTCATCAAATCTCCTGCGACCTGGATTGGAATGGGAGAGGCGCTTTCGAGTGGAGTCGGAGCCACTTTGAGCGATGACGCCCTTCTGGCTGCATGTGGCGACACCCTTGACGAAGTGCTGGGCACGGTCACGCTCCCTCCTGGCCTCAACCTCGTCAAGGATCTCCACATCGGAAGTGCCGCAAAAGTTCTCGTTACGTTGAGCAAGGATGCGGACCTTCTCGTCATTGGCGCTCAAGGACACGGTGAGGTCGGTGGCGTTTTGCTCGGTTCTGTGGCGATGCATTGCGTCCATCACAGCGTCTGTCCTGTCACCGTTGTTCCACTTGCCAGGTGACTGACGCTCAGGCAACAGCCGTCATCGATCTCGATGGGGTCGTCTGGTTAGCGGGAGAACCGCTCCCGAAAGTGGGCGAAGCAATCTCGCTTTTGCGTGATGCTCATTTTGACGTGATCTTCGCAACGAATAATTCCTCCCCAACCACTGAACAGTTCGTCGAGCGACTCGCTCGGGCAGGGATTGAGGCACACGAAACCGAAATTGTCACTGCCGCTCATGCCGCCGCAGCGGCCGTAGCTGTGGGTAGTTCAGTGATCGTCATCGGTGACGAAGGCCTGCAGCAAGCGGCAAAGGAACGCAATTTGATCGCCGCAGATGCGCCAGAAGCGGTTCTCGTTGGCTGGCATCGGGCCTTCACTTTTGATCTCATCGCGACGGCTGCAACCGCCATTCGAAAGGGTGCTTCCTTCATCGCCACCAATGACGATCCAACTCATCCCACACCAAACGGACTTCTGCCCGGCACGGGTTCCCTTGTTGCGGCGATAGCCACCGCCGCGGAGCAACCTGCATTGATAGCAGGCAAGCCAGGTGCATCAATGACGAATCTCGTAAGGAGTCGACTTGAGACCGTCGCCATTGTCATTGGCGACCGACCCTCCACTGATGGTGAGTTCGCCAAGCGGCTTGAGGCACCATTTGGCCTCGTGGCGTCTGCCGCGACTCCAGCTACGGGAACGCAGTCTGCATTCCAAGGGAACGGCTTGTATGAAGTCGTGACGTCGTTCTTGGATTCCCTCGATTGACACGGAACTCTGCCGGTTCCGATACCGTCAAAGCATGAACAATCGGCCACGTCCGGGGCGCTTCATCGATGCAGTCAGAGTAGCCATGACTGTGGGACGTGGTCATTCGCGCGACAGCGCGGCCTCTGCGGTGGGTCTCGGAGCCACGTTTTTCGATCGCTCGAGGCGCATGATTGGCGGTGGGCTCGAATTCGGCCTGCTCCACCTCGGCGGATCACTCCGTTCCGGGGGAGAGCGGCTGGTTCAGTTGGCGTCACGCTCTGACGCTCACTCAGGTAAATAGAACGTGACTCGAGATCGACTTGACAGGGCGTTGGTCAAGAGGGGCCTTCTGTCAGATGACGAAGCGGCTCGAGATGCCATCACCTCTGGTCGCGTCCTCGTCAATGGTGCACCAGCCAATAACGTTTCACGGCAGGTGGCCAAAGGGGACGCCGTGATCGTCACACCAGCCACGTCTCCCTTCGTGAGCCGAGGAGGCTTCAAGCTCGACGGTGCGCTCACATTGCTCGAAGTTTCGACTGAAGATCGGGTGTGTATTGACGCCGGAAGTGCGACTGGAGGCTTCACCGATTGCCTTCTGCAACGTGGTGCAGCCTGTGTGGTTTCCGTGGACGTGGGCTACGGACAACTTCACGAGCGACTTCGACAAAACCCTCGGGTGATCTCACGAGAGCGAACCAATATTCGTGAACTTGACCGTTCTGACGTCGTTGCCATGACCGAGGAGTACGGAGCACCAGACCTTCTGGTCGCTGATCTCTCATTCACATCGCTTCGGCCCCTTGTCCCTCATCTCCTCGAATTGACCGGGGGAGACGGTGAACTCATCTTGCTGTGCAAACCCCAATTTGAAGTGGACCGAGAGACCGCATCGAAGGGAAAAGGGGTCATTCGAGATCGGCAAGATCGGCAAAACGCCATCGTCGCACTCTGTGGTTCGATTCGAAGCGCCGGAGCCGCCATCATGGGTGTTGTGAACTCATCAATTCTCGGGCCAGCTGGAAACGCTGAATTCGTTCTGCACGTCGCAACTCAGGGACACGAGCCATCAGACCTCCACGCACAAATCTCCCGCTCGCTTGATGCTGCAGAGGAACTCGCATGAGTTCAGTTGGCTTTGCAGTTCATGGCGGCCGGCCTGACGCACTGGCCCTCGCAGGGAAGGCGTCAGAGCGTTTAAGGGCCGAGGGCGTCGATGTTGTCGTCGCCACCCTGACGCACGCATCTCGAGAAGAAGGCGAGCGCGAACTTGAGGATCTCACTCCTGATCTTTTTGTCAGCCTCGGAGGAGATGGAACCTTTCTCAGAACAGCTCGACGAGCCCATGCAGTCGACGCGCCAATTCTTGGCATCAATTTCGGACGAGTTGGTTATTTGCTCGATGGGCCTCGGGACGACCTCGACCGTCTCATTCTCGACGCCTTGGCGGGACGAGCGTTACTGGAGAGGCGCGCAGGCATCGAGGTAAGTTTCTCAAGTGCCTCGTCAGCGCACGGCCCTCTGTTCGGCCTCAATGAGCTCTCCGTTGAGAAAACCGTGCCGGGTCACGTCGTTCGGCTGAGCGCCGAAATCGATGGTGAGGCTTTTTTGACGTACTCGGCCGATGGCGTGCTGTTGGCCACGCCAACTGGCTCTACGGCATACAACCTTTCTGCCGGCGGGCCCGTGCTCTCGCCCCTGCTTGATGTATTCGTCATGACACCCGTCGCTCCGCATCTGGTGATCGACAGGAGTGTGGTCCTCGGCGGTGAACAGAAAGTCGGGTTGACCGTGGTAGGAGATCGGCCAGTGGTGTGCGTTCTCGATGGACTCAGTGTCGCCACCTTGGCACCCAACGATCGCCTCGAGGTTCGTCGTCATCCTCGCTGGCTCAAAGTCGTCACTTCTCAGCAACGAGGGATGGGACGCCGACTGCGAGAAAGCCTCCGACAGGGCCACGAATAGTCCATGCTCCTGGAACTCCACGTCGCCGGACTCGGGGTCATAGAAGACTCTCGGATTTCCTTTCGCAACGGCCTGACAGCGCTCACGGGTGAAACAGGCGCAGGAAAAACGCTGCTCGTCGATGCGCTCAATCTCGTCCTCGGCGGCAAGCCGCAACGTGGTCTCGTTCCACCTGATCGAACAGCCTTCGTAGAGGCCGTCTTTCTTGACGACACCGGCACGGAACTCATTCTTGCAAGAGAGATCCCGACAGACGGTCGGAGCCGGGCATGGATAGATGGACGAATGGCATCCGCGTCAGCACTCGAAGAACGAGCTCGTGGCCTGTGCGACATCTACGGCCAACACGAACATCAGTCGCTTCTGCGCGGTGGAGCTGTTCGGCACGCTCTTGACGTCTTCGGAGACATCGACACCACCGAGCTCGTCGCCAGTCGTCGAGAACTGCGAGAACTGCTCAACGAGCAGCGGCGTCTCGGCGGCGACCAGGAGATGATCAACCGAGAAATAGATCTCTTGCGACATCAGATTTCAGAAATCGAAGCTGCTGACATCAAAGGTCCCTCAGAGATTGACGAGTTACTCAACGAAATCAAACTCCTCGAAAATGCGTCTCAGCTCCGATTTGCTCTCGAACGTGGGCTTTCCGCACTCGACGGCGAAGGAGTTCGACCGCGCGATGCACTTGCTGAATTGGCGCAAACGCTGCAGAGTCACACTTCGTTACAAGACGTGCACGAATCACTCATTCACGCGCAGTTCGTACTCGAGGAGCTGGCCTCGCTCCTGCGACGCACCGCAGAGGTGGTTGAGGAAGACCCGGTGCGTCTCTCAGAACTCAATGAACGGCTCTCTCTCCTTCACGACCTCTGTCGTCGGTTTGGGCCATCCCTTCTGGACGTAGAGAACCGCCTTCGCTCTTTTCGCGAGTCTCTCGCTACGCTCGTGGAGTCTCAAGATCGTCGTGCATCGCTGACACAGCGGCTTCAGGCGGCGACTGCTCGTGTTGCAGAAGCAGAGGAGCGAACCGGAGAGGCTCGCCGAAAAGCGGCCGTGGTGATGACCACCGATCTGCAAAACCGTCTTGCCTCCTTGGCTCTTGAGAGGGCGGTCGTCGTGTTGGAGCTCAGCGGTCCCGGGGGAGACGACGTTCAATTGCTCTTTAGTGCGAACCCTGGGCTCTCACCGCAGCCAGTGGGCAAAGTGGCCTCTGGCGGTGAGCTCGCTCGATTGATGTTGGCCCTGCGACTGGTTCTACCCGACGGTCCTCGCACGATGATTTTCGACGAAGTGGATGCGGGAATTGGTGGGGCAACAGCTATCACTTTGGCCTCTGCACTCCGCGATGTGGCTCAAGATCGCCAAGTACTCGTGGTGACGCACCTCGCTCAAGTCGCTGCCGCTGCCGACCACCACGTCGTCGTCACGAAAGCGGTTGAGGAACTTTTCACAAAAGCCACAGCTCACGAGATTGATGGTCCTGAGAGAATTAGCGAGATTGCAAGGATGCTTTCGGGTCATCCCGATTCACCCACTGCTCGATCACACGCTGCAGAACTCTTGGAAAAGTAACCGTCGCCCCAAGACCTCGCCGACTCAACTAACCTGTGGTTCCGGTGGAGACGCAACGTAAAGAACAGCCGGCATGAGTAAGTTCATCTTTGTAACGGGAGGTGTGTCGTCTTCGCTTGGAAAGGGCCTTACGGCTTCCTCCCTCGGGCGATTGTTGAAGCAACGTGGCCTCCGTATCACGATGTGCAAATTGGACCCGTATATCAACGTAGATCCCGGGACAATGAACCCTGGAGAGCACGGTGAAGTGTTTGTGACCGATGATGGCGGAGAGACTGACCTCGACCTCGGACACTACGAACGGTTCATTGACGAGAGTTTGAATCGGAACTCCAACACCACGACAGGTTCTATCTACTCTTCAGTCATTGCCAAGGAGCGACGCGGTGACTACCTCGGTAAAACCGTTCAGGTCATTCCTCATGTAACAAATGAGATCAAAGAACGTATTAAGCGACTTGCCAACGAAGATCTCGACGTCGTTATTGTCGAGATTGGCGGCACGGTCGGCGACATTGAGATCGTTCCTTTCGTGGAAGCTATTCGACAGTTCCGTAGTGACGTCGGTCGCGACAACGTTTGCTACGTGCACCTGACTTTGGTTCCGTATTTGGCGCCATCTGGTGAGCAAAAGACGAAGCCGACGCAGCACTCGGTGACGGAGTTGAGGAGTCGAGGTATTCAGCCAGACGTCATTGTGTGTCGTTCTGATCAGCCAATTTCTGATGATCTGAAGAGAAAGATCAGTTTGCTCTGTGACGTACCGGCGCAAGCTGTCATTTCCGCTGTCGACGCGCCAAGTATTTACGAAATCCCGTTGGCGATGTACGACGAGGGCCTTGACAAGATTGTCATGGAACACTTACGGATCGACGTTGACAGCCACCCCATCGATCTTCGATCTTGGGAAGAGCTTGTTGAGCACGTCGACACCTTGGACCG
>Ga0164296_1006014_pt1 | contig 10417 bp, 7 predicted proteins | sample GEODES057metaG_FD_113533 | JGI IMG/M metagenome (GOLD analysis project Ga0164296, IMG submission 113533) | Dystrophic lake water microbial communities from Trout Bog Lake, Wisconsin, USA - GEODES057 metaG | ecosystem: Environmental > Aquatic > Freshwater > Lake | place: USA: Trout Bog Lake... | reverse complement strand
CGTGATCACAACCACCATTAGAGTTGCAGCACAGGAAAGAGAACTAAGGCGCATCACAAAGTCCCTTAAGTCAAGGCAAGCTTTACTACCAAAATGGATTGAGACCTGGAAATTCTCCAACGAAGCAGTGACTGAAAAAATGCATGATCTGAATTACCTCAGTACGCAGTGTGGCCCAGAGGGTGACAAACTCGTATTTGTAAGTACCACAATTTTCGTTTTTGGGAAAAATCGCAAAGCAACAATTGATTCTGCAATGGGGGTGAAGAGCACGCTTAACAAACTTCGCTTTGACGCGAGGCTTGCTGGCTCTAATGCAATGGTGCGTTGGGCACAGTCGTTGCCATTGAATTTCTCAAACGCAATTGCCAAGGATTTAGATTCAGAGTCTCTTATGCCAAGCGTTTGCGCAGGTTGTTTGATACCCATTTACTCCGATTTCGCAGGAAACGGAGCAAATTCAGTTGATTCTGGCTCCATGTTTTACTCCAGAAGGGGAAGCACCTATTTCCTTGACCCCTTCAAGACCAATAACAACTATTCAGGAATTATTGTTGCTCAGTCGGGATCGGGGAAGTCATTCCTCATTCAGCAATTTGCCACTGACCAACTAGCCCAAGGAACACAGGTATTCATACTCGATAACGGACGAAGCACGGAGAAGTTGACGCGTGCAGTTGGGGGGCAATTCATCGAGTTCAGCGGGGATGAAAAGCATATGATTGGGCTTAATCCATTCACTGGCCTGAGTGATGCCGAATTCGCACAAGACTCGGCCACCATTACCAAGCTCTTCTTGCTTATGGCCAATGCCAAAGAAGACGATAAAGATGCGCTATTGGTCATGGACGCTGCAGTCAAACTCGCTCGTTCAAACTCTGTTGAGCCCGAAATCGAGACAGTCATTCAAGCACTGCGTACTTCTGCGACCAGTAAGCCTGCTCATGAGGCAGGACCCATAGAGCATAAATCTCAGGAACTTTACGCACAACTTCAGTTTTTTATGAATGACCCCTACAAGTCATCTTTCTTTAAGGGTAAATCAGATTTTGATAAATCAAATAACTTGACTGTGTTTGAGTTAGGACAACTGAACGAGCACCCACATTTAAAAAATGTAGTAATGTTCTTCATATTGCATATTTTGAACAACAAAATAAAGAAAACCAGGGGTAAGAAACTGGTCATTGCCGATGAAGCTCACGACTTACTCGAGGACCCAATGTCCGCTTCCGTCCTAACGGGAATTTACCAAAAGGGACGTAAAGACGGAGTTTCGATGTGGATTGTTATCCAAAGCTTACTGAAACTCTTTGAAACTCCGACTGGGCGCTTCATTTACAGTCAAAGCGCATGGAGACTGATTCTCAGTCAAAAGAAGGAGGAGATTGACCGACTCTTTGAGGAGAAACTCCTCACTCAATATGCAGATGACCCTTACTTCAAAAAATTGATCAGTAGCATCAAAACGCTTAAGCCTGTGTTCTCCGAGATTTTAATTATTGGCGAACAAGGCTATGACGCTGTACGACTGTATGTCGATAAATTCACCTCCACTTTGTTTAATTCAGAACAAGGGCAGCGAGATGCATTCTTTGACAGATTCAACAGTATGTCGCCCCTCGAATCTGTGATAGACATCATTGATGAGTTCATCTCAGACAAGTCCCGAATTCAGCGACACATTGTCGCAGACGCTATCTATCTGCTTAAATCAAGTGGGATGAATATGAACGAAATTACTGAGTTGGTCCGTGATGAGCTAGCAATTTGATGCGCCGGTCGCTTTTATACCGAATTCTTTTCGCAAGCCTAGGAGCTTTATTAGCTGTAGACGCATATGCACAAACTACCTCTTCAACAAGTACTCCAATCAGTCCCATAAGTAGTTCGCCTGCCAGTTCTCAAACTGCGTTAAGTGATGGGACTCACTTTGCAAACCTGTTAGTTCCCGTCATTCCTGGACAAGTCATCAATCCCATTGCGGTGAATTGGAAGGGGAGTACCAATGCACCCACAACTGCTCCACCTGGTTTAGGTGAGTTTTCATTCCCAAACACCAATCCAAACTTATTGAGCACAGCTCAGACTAGTGGCCTTGCTAATATGGGAATATTAACTCAGGTTACTTGTCAAAATTACGTAGCAGGTGGAAAAGGAACAACCCCAGCCACCGACCAGCAGTGTGCGGCGGTTAATTTCCTAAACAATCAGTGCACTACGCCCTCCCCAACTGAAGCCGTTGTACTCAACAGCTCGGGAACTGCTTATTCGCAGGGCAATAACTGTGGCGGTACGTTTGGAGGCGGGCAGTCACAGTTTAATATGAAAGTCTCCAGCTTAGATCCAATATTTGGTTCAGTAACGGCGACAGCCATAAATAATGAAAGCGCTATAAACGGGAGCACCTGTACACCTGTAACCGTCATCACAGCCCCAGCCGAGTATTCTGAAAATGCATGTGTCATCAACAATTCTGGCACTCAGTACACTTGTTCTCAGTCACTTTCAACCACCATTACCAGCCAGTCCAATCCAGCCGTCCAAAAGAGCAGCTGTATTTCAGGTATTTTGTTAGGTAATTATTGTCAACAGACCTCTAGTGCTGCTGCAGTGACCTATATCTGCGCTGAGGGTTACTCACTCGTTGGCGCATCTTGTACTCAAACAAATAGCCAAGTCGCAACCCCCAATTATTCTTGCCCGAGTGGGCAAACCCTTGAGGGATCAACATGCTCTGCAATATCAGTTGCGGTTGTTGCGAGTTACTCATGCCCCAAAGGATATACGGTCTCTGGCTCTGGTTGTATGGAAACACTAACTGAGAGTGCAAGCGTTAGATCCTATAGCTGCCCCATAGGATACTCGGTCAATGGAACTTATTGCACACAGTCCCTAAGCCAAACTGCAACGCCCAGTTACATATGCCCTGTGGGGTACAGCTTGGATCACTCTACTTGCTCAAAGGCAATAACTGTTCAAGCCGTGGGAAATCCTGGATGTCCAAATGGATCAACATTAAATGGCCCTAATTGCACAACGCCAAGTAACTCCATTACACCTGCAATGAGTGATAGCTACACATGCCCTATTGGATATACTTTATCGGGATCAAGTTGCACACAAACCATCACTCAAGCTGCATTGATTGCAACCTACAGTTGTCCACCCGGTTATTCTGTCACCGGGAGTAGTTGCACTGTAGAACTTGCCCAATTTGCTACGCCAAACTATTCGTGCCCAACTGGGTATGTATTGAACGGCGCTGCCTGCTTGCAGACGCTGACCCAGTCAGGAACTCCAAATTATCTCTGCTCTACGGGGATACTTTACGGTTCAAGTTGTCTAACGACATCCCAAGCGAGTGTTGCAAGTTATTCATGTACAAGTGGTTATGCACTAAGTGGAACATTGTGTACCCAGACACTTACCCAACCCGCAAGCATCGCTGGGTATACATGTTTGAGTGATCAAACTCAATCGGGTGCTACATGCACGTCGATTTCAAAATCTACTGTTGATGCGATGTCGAATTATTCCTGTGCAAGTGGAGCTCTAAGCGGATCAATATGTACGACTTCTGGCAGCTATGTTGCAACGCCTGCTTATTACTGCTCAAACGGAACACTGAGTGGTACTAGCTGTATCTCAAACGCCACAAGCTGTCCTGGAACCCTACTCTTACCCAACAACCTTAACCCAAACTATGTGTTGCGATTACTTTGCACAGCAGGCGGATGGAACCTAGAAGCCTCTGGTAATGGGGCGTCTGGGCCGTGGGGAAATCCGGCATTTGTAGCATTCCCAAGCTACGATACGACGGCCAATAATGGGTGGCTCTACTTTAGTTGTAATGGCTCAAGCTGCACAGCTACTGGTATAGGCGGGGCCGGAAATATCTGGAGCACAAGTTACACGCGACCCACAAATACAACTTCCGCTACGATTAGCTCATATAGCTGCCCAAGTGGGGGGATTTTGTCGGGAAGTAGTTGCAAAACGATCTCCACCGCTTCGGCCACTATCTCTTATTCATGCTTAGCCGATCAAAGCTTAAACGGCGCGACCTGCACCAAAACAACGCTCATAACGAGCGCAGCAACACCTACCTACTCTTGTCCTAGTGGATATACGCTTAGCGGTACTAACTGTTCAGAAAGCATATCAAAGGCCGCCGTACCTGCGTCGTACTCCTGTGCAAATGGAAAAACACTGAGTGGGTCTACTTGCACTGCAACTGTTGACGCAACAATCTCTAACTATACTTGTCCTTTTGGCTACACCGTGTTTGAGTCTAACTGTCTCAAAACGCAAACTCAAGCGGCTAGTACTGCGACTTACACTTGTCCGTCTGGATATTTGCTGATGGGAAGTAGTTGCACTCAAACTGTTACGCTAAATGCTACGGCCAATTATTCCTGTACAACTGGGTACGCTTTGATCGGCACCTCTTGCACGAAGGCACAAACACTGTCAGCTTCCCCAATTTATGTTTGTAATGTCGGATCTATTTTGAGTGGACAGGACTGTGTAACATTAACTAACGTAACGACTTCAGCAACTATACTGAGTTATGACTGCCCAAGTGGATATTCGCTATTGGGATCAACTTGCACAACTACTTTAACTGTGGATGCAAGTATTTCTTCATATTCTTGCCCAAGTGATTACGAATTCTTAGCGGGAAGTTGCATCTTAAAGATCTCTTATTCTGCGCAACCAATATACGCTTGCTCTGATGGGTATAGTTTAGTTGGAGCGACTTGCACGCAAACACTAAGTCAGGCTGCAACGCCTAGTTACAACTGCTCGACGGGAACCCTTTCGCAATCGAGTTGTATCACCACACTTGCAGCCAGTATTACGAGCTATTCTTGTCTTTTAGGATTCACTTTAAGCGCAAGTACCTGCACACAAACTCTAACTCAATTAGCAACAGTATCAAGCTACAACTGTCCTGGTGGAGGAACGCTTACAAGAACTGGTTCACAGTCAGTTTGTGTAACGACGGCTACAGTTCCAGCAACCCTTTCGTATTCTTGTGCAGACGGGGCAGCACCTCACAACGGAGTTTGTATTACGAAATCAGCAAGTGTGTCCTGGTCTGATACATGCGGCGTCTACGAAGCAAGTTCTGGCCAATCTTTGGGAGTACCGTAATGAGAAACCAATTACTGATCGCCTTAGTCACTTTGTTTTCAATAGATTCAATAGCACAGCCCGGTCAAAATCTATTTGTAGAGGCTTTATTACAGGGTCATTCAAGTGTCAATTTACAACAAAAGCAGATTAACGACGAAATTGACAACAGTGTGAACAATAGGGTTATCCAAATTTTGAAGCAGACGACGCAAAACGATGGCCCCCTGTTGCAGGAGGCACAGTTGCTTTATAAATTTAAGGAGCAAACGCAATGTGGTCGAATTGAATTCTGGGTTTCGCAACCCTCCTCCCACACCAGATGGAAGGAATTAGGGGGGCAATTAAGTATTTGCGTAAACGGTGGTCCCCCTCTGCAGGAGTGTCCCAAGAAATTGTTAGTACCGAATGGAGTGCTTTGCTCAGACAAATCAAAACCTATAGATACGCTTGAAATTAAGGCTATACATTGAAATTTAATCTCAAAATTTTAATGTTCTCCATCTCGTTAGCGCAGCTCTGTTTTCCCATCTGCGCGCAGACACTTGCACTAGGTGCGTGTACTCAAAGTGCACAGGCTTCATGCACAGACGCAACTCCGTGTAAAACCGACTCAAATGGCGATATTGCTTGTCTACTAGGTGCGCCCCTACCCAATAACGCAGTTCAACTCACTCAGACCTGCTGGAATTACGCATATACCTATACTTGCCAGGGGACCTCTACAGATACGTGTTCACAGTATTCATCCAATAATCTTTGTTCCCAGCAGAACTCAAGCTGCACGGGTTATCTGGGTGAGACAGGGGAATGCAATTCATGGTCAAATAGATATTCATGTCAGACACTCGCGGCTCGAACCAGCCAACAAGTGCAGTGCGCTAGTAATATAACAACGCCTTTGACCATTGCTACAAATGAAACTAAGAATACAACTTTTATTCAAGCCGCACTGGCTCTTGAGATCGCTAATGAAACTCAGACCTATTCGCAGAGTCCAAACAATATTTTCTACGGTGTAAGTGAATCTTGCACTGTTGGTGATTTGGGCATAAAGAATTGCTGTCAGACAACGCCCGGGGGCAAAGCCAACAGTGTAGCGTTTGGCTTGGTGTTTGGTGCGTCTGCCTCTGTAGTGAAGTATGCGGGACAGTCAGCGGTAGACACTGGGTCTGTATATGTGTTTGACACTCTATACGCAAATGGCAGCCCTTACTCCCAGGGCCTGTATGAATCCATGATTGCCTCGTCCAACATAGTGGCCTCAGAGAGCGGTGATATTGTTGGAACTCAGTTCGCATCGGGCGGATTTTCGCTTAGCGCATACGGATTCACTTACTCTGCAACTTCAATTGAAGGTTCTGGGCTGATGGGCGCTACGACTGAATTGGGTACTTCTGGTGTGTATTTCAATCCTTACGCTTTTGCAGCCTACGCGGCTATCACCATTATTGAGAACGCAGCAAGTTGTACACCAGCAGAACAGTTGCTGGGATTGCACCGCGGTTCTAACTTGAGTCAGTTTGAACACCAGTACTGTTCAAACAAAACACCCATTATCAATACGTGTATTGAGTGGACGAGTCAGTACTGTTCTTTTAATTCTGTGCTTGCCAAAATAATCAATACCCAAGGAAAAGCTCAGTTAGGCATTGATCCAAGTAGTTGCTCTGGATTGACCCAATCTGAGTTAACTCACTTAAACATGAGCAAAATTGATTTTAGTCAATTTACAGCATCAATGACTGGTCAAGCATTAACGCATATTCCCACATCAAAGAGCATAAGCACTAACTATCAGCCCATTGTGAACGCTATGCCCCGTGGTAGTTCACAAAAGTCCGGTTCCGAGGTCCTTCCGACCTTCAAATAACTTCAACATGATCACAACTCAAAGGTACTCAGATGAATAAGAAGAAATATCCCATCGCCGCTTTAACTCTAACGTTGTTGCTGGCAGCAACTGGGGGTTATGCGTCCTACTTGCGCAGTGTTGTGAAATCTCAAGAATCGAGCGCTGCACTACTTAAAACGGACATCATTTCTTTACATGAACGAAGCGATGAATTACTTAAGATCACAAAATCAGATACAGAAGATCTAGCCCAAAGCGCACTTGAATTTATTAAACTTAAAGAAAAAAACGATGAACTTACCGCTCAAATAGTCGCATTTTCTAAGCAAGCTATGGCTTGCGAGAAATTAAAAGCATTCCTTACAAAATAAATTAAATTAAATATTACTATGAACCATTACCTCACATTTCTTCAACTCAAGCAAACACTCGTTAGCAAGCATAAGAACATCTCACCTGATTTGAAATGTGAAAAACTTTTACAACAGATAGCTATCAGATTTTTCCAGGAATCAGCGCTCACGGTAACGCAGGCTATGGCGCTTGAGAGTATTGCCTCTCCCGCCACCTTACACCGAAAAATCTCAGAACTAATAGAGGCGGGATGGATAAAAATCGTATTTTTTGGCGCTAACAAGCGGACCAAATACTTGGTTCCTACAGCCCAAATGAATCACCACTACCGAAATCTTTCAAAAATAATGTTTAAAGCATAGTCTCAATTTGCACAGCCAATATGAAGCCTAGATTCTCATCATAACAAGAGTGGCTCCAACTTCACTTCAATGTCATATTGAGGAAATAAGCACGTCAGAGACGGGCTTATTATTTCGTATTTCACGCCCTAAACTCCGGGTCTATAGGTGCAGTATGAGAGGCGTATGAATACCTCTCCCCCAACTTTAAAGCCTCTCTAATCCAAGTCCCCCCGTAGCCTTAATACTATTGGTAAGAGCTTGAGCTCAAGCTTTACGGAGCCAGATGAAGGATTGCAGTCTTCTATTTCGGCTGAGGATCTGGAGTCACGGGAGCTGGTGCAGGGGCTGTCATGCTCGCTGGGACACTACAGTTCTTCTGCGTCATGATACCTGCCAAATAGGTCATCCTGTTATCAGCAGCTGAAATAGCTTCATTTGCATTCATATAAGTTCCAATAATAGCGGGCCAAAACAATAGCCTAGCTACGTTACCCCCTGTTACGCCCTTTTCTTCACCAGCTTGTTTCTTGAATCTATCTGCATCGGAGTATTCATTTTGCAATTGGGCGCAGGTTAAACCGGCATCACCTGGTTTGACGCTTTGAACTACTGTTGGGGATGCACATCCAAGTAGAAGGGCAGAAATAGCGAGCATGCTAGAGAGTAAACGCAACATAAATAAAACTTTATAAAATTAAGTAATGTTGAGTATCGCAGTAATAACTAGGTAAAAAAATAATATATCTAAGGATGAGTCATTAAGTACTCTTAAGGCTCAAAATACCACGATATTGGATAAATATAAATCAATATAGCATTGACGATACTGCTTAAACAGTTAGAAAAGTACAAAGGGACCTTACCTACCCTGTGTTGATTCAGTTTTCGTCAATACATAATGCTTTAAACCTTTGTTATGAATGTGTAGATTGAATGAGTGTTGTGTAACTTCAATGCATTGAATATCCATTAGTCAACCTTCAAGAGTCAATATTCTTAAGCAAATGCTCTCTAAATACCTTGGATATAGGAGACAACTTTTTTCCTTTTGGACTAACTATATGCCAACTTGACTCAATTGGAAAATTTCTACAGTCTAGAACGGCAATTTCTCCCTCTGTGTTCGACCTACCTAAGGCGTGCTGAGATAGCACTGCTACGCCAAGTCCGCCAATAACTGCTTCCTTAATAGCCTCATTGCTACCAAGCTCCAGCAGTACATTTGGTTTGAACCTCAGTTTTTTAAAAAATAATTCTGTTGACATTCGCGTTCCGGATCCCTTTTCTCTAAAAATAAATTTTTCATTACTCAAAGACTTCAAATCTATTTTTTTCTTACTAGCCAGTCTGTGTGAGACAGGCGCTATCAATACCAAAGGATTTGGCATGAAGACCTCGTCTTCAACCTCTAAGTGATGGGGTGGTTGAGACATGATGTATAAATCATCTAAATTTTCTTCTAGCCTTCTCACCACACCATCACGGTTTAAAACCTCTAACGCGATTTCTATTTGGGGGTATTTTGAACAAAAAGTTCCAAGCAATCTGGGAATGAAATATTTTGCCGTACTGACAACTGCAACTTTTAGTCTACCTTTGGTCAATCCCTTGATACTATGCGTTTGTTGCTGGAAGGACTCCCATTCGCTAGATATTCCTCTAGCTGTCTTTGCTAACTCTTGACCAATATGAGTCAAATGCACTTTACGGGAAATCACCTCATACAGGGGCAAGCCCACAGCCTCTGAAATCTCTTTTAACTGCATGGAAGCGGTTGGTTGGGTAACGTGGACTGCTCTTGCAGCACCACTGACGCTACCCGTCTCTGCTAAAGCCAAAAAGAGTCTAAGTTGGCGAAAAGTGATATTCATAGATATTTATCTATACATAGTTATTGAATAATCTATTTTACTTTATACATTTCCTTAACTATGATTCATATAAAAGGAACCCAAATGACCAATCTCTTAGACCCCTCCATCCTATTTTTTATATTTGGTATTTTTGCCGGACTGGTGAAATCGAATTTGGAAATCCCACAACCCATTTCAAGGTTTCTCTCACTCTACCTGTTAATGGCGCTTGGACTAAAAGGCGGATTTGCGCTGAACAAATCCGGTTTTACCCCGGAAATTGCGGTGAGCTTGGGTCTTGCTATCGGTTTAGCCCTATTCATTCCGCTCATTGGCTATAACTTTTTAAAAAGAAAACTTAGTAAATTAGATGCGGCTGCAATTGCGGCTACTTACGGCTCAATCAGCGCCGTTACCTTCATCACAACCACTCAAGCGCTTGATTTAGCGGGCATAGCTTATGGCGGTCACATGGCCGCAGCAATGGCACTTATGGAGTCTCCGGCTATCGTAATTGCGATTATTCTTGCAAATAAGATCAGACGAGGCCAAGCTGGGAATAACAAAGCCCCTACCTCCATAGGCCGAATACTGCATGAATCTTTTACAGATGGAGGTCAGCTACTTTTATTAGGCTCTCTGGTGGTCGGTTTAATATCAGGAGAAACCGGGCACAAGGTCATGGCTCCTTTTTCGATCGATCTATTCAAGGGTTTATTGGCATTCTTCTTGTTAGATATGGGTTTATTGGCAGCACAAAACATTGGAGAACTCAAGGGAAAGCCCTCCGTCACACTGTTCTACTCAGTTATAGCTCCCCCTATACACGCCTTGGTTGCTTTGATAGTTTGTCATTGGGCACAGATCCCCTT
>Ga0164296_1006012_pt1 | contig 10417 bp, 11 predicted proteins | sample GEODES057metaG_FD_113533 | JGI IMG/M metagenome (GOLD analysis project Ga0164296, IMG submission 113533) | Dystrophic lake water microbial communities from Trout Bog Lake, Wisconsin, USA - GEODES057 metaG | ecosystem: Environmental > Aquatic > Freshwater > Lake | place: USA: Trout Bog Lake... | reverse complement strand
CCCCTTTGGCTGCACTGGAAACCTGTTGGCGATTGGTTGGCAGCTCAGTTCGTAGATTACGAGCCCGGTATTCACTGGAGCCAAGTTCAAATGCAGTCTGGTACCACAGGAATCAACACAACTCGTGTTTATAACCCCATTAAACAAGCAATGGACCATGACCCACAAGGCGTGTTTGTTCGTAAATGGCTCCCAGTTATGCGACGTGTACCAGATGCTTGGATCTTCGAGCCGTGGAAGATGCCTGAAAATGTTCAAATCAGTTGCGGGGTTACCGTAGGAGTCGACTTACCGTTACCTGTAGTTGATTTAGAGCAAGCTACCCGAGAGTCTAAGAAAAAAATGCATGTTCTCAAAGGGACGCCTGAAGTTAAACAAATCAACTCTAAAGTTCTTAAACGCCATGGCTCTAAATCGAATATGAAGTCGGCTAAAACTCGTAATCACAAAGTCGAGAAATTAATTTCAGCAAAACAAGATCATCAACTAACTTTAGATTTTTAGATAAATTGCTATATTAGTTGTCTTTGGATAATTTTAAAAATTCGTAGTTATATTCGTAGTTGATTTAATATTTATTTTCTTATTCCATCTGATGGGAGAAAGAAGTAATTAGTTTTCTAACCAATCACAAAAAAGTTTTTGCTAACGCCAAATACTAAATATCCTGGCTTAACTTATATTAAGTGAGTTTTAAATACTCAAGCATTAATTTCTCAATATCTAGCATAATATTTAAAAGATGCAAAAGAATTCAAAATAATCTAAAATACAAGCCTTGCATATTTTTAGTTAAAAAAATCCTACAACATAAACTCACACGGGACAATAATATGAATACTTTCAATCATATAGGGATGCTACTTTTTAGTTATTTGGCTTTATACGCCGCATTCCGTTCTGGAAAGTCTTATCTAAAGTACAAAAGACTTCAAAACGCAATTGACACTGCAAATCAAGGCTCTTTTTTAATATCAACCAACAGTTGGTCAAAAATGATTATTTGGTTGGGGCTATGCTTTTTTTCAATTGTCATTGTCTTCAAAATTGCACCAACAAATGAAATTTATAGTCGCGATTCGTCTGTAAATACTGCGCCTTTAAAGCCTTAACCCTAGTAGAAGAATAGAGTCCTAATTTATCCTTGTCTGGATAGATTAGGATTATCGAACGTTTGGATCGTTTTTGTTGGCGTTTTGTTTTCTTGAAAGTTGCATCTTTTTCTTTTCTTTTTTAAGATCATAAAACTGATGTGCAGCAAATATGAACACCAAAACAAAAAGCAATAGCTCTGCCCACATAATTAATTTCTAGATAAAAGTCTTTAAGATTCTATTTTAAGGGCTTTACAAATATAGCAAGAATTAACTAATTGCAAGTTCCTTGAAAAACTCACTACCGCCCCCTTTTTCTGCTGAACAATTTTTTCTTCCTGGACCAACAGGCGAAATAGCAGTTTACTGTGCCGGTCGGGGCTCCCCTGTTTTGCTTGTTCACACTGTAAATGCCGCAGCGTGTGCTGCAGAGGTTCGACCTTTGTTTGAGGAATTACAAAAAAATCACACTGTCTATGCTTTTGACTTGCCCGGGTACGGCTTATCCGAAAGACAAGCGATTAAATACACCATTCGCATGATGACGGACAGTATTAAACTTGTTGCAAATTGGATTAAGTCAAGACATCATGATAAACAAATGTTAGGGGTTGGAACTTCTCTTTCGTGCGAATTTATTGCTAGAGCCGCAGTCGAGGATACATCTCTCTTCAAAGCCTTAACCTTGGTTAGTCCAACCGGATTTAGAGGTCTAAAGTCCTTGCGAGGTGAGAGTGAGAGTTCTCGTTATATGGCCTGGCTTGATAAAATTCTGCGTGGTCCGGGTTGGGGTGGATACTTATTTAGAAAACTCACAACTCCTTCCGTCATTCGGTATTTTCTTCAAAGGACATGGGGATCAAAGCTCATTGATGAAACTTTATGGCAATATGACGTCTTAACCACGCGTGCCCCAAACGCCGAATTCGCCCCTCTATCTTTTCTTAGCGGTGCATTGTTCAGCGCAGACATACACTCTATTTATGAAAAACTAATGTTACCTGTTTTAGTGATTCATGGCACTAAAGGTGATTTCACCGACTACCGAGGAATATCCATCGTTATAAACAAAGAGAATTGGTCACTTCAGGTTATCAATGGAGGAGCGCTTGTTTATTTTGAAAAACCATTCGAGTTTTTTAAAACACTAAATGAATGGCTAAAGAGCTCAGTGCATTAACTAAAATTCATCTCTATTAGGTTTCATTTTCTTACAGATAGTGAGTAAGAAGATTGATCTGCAGGTCAGATCTAACTGGTTTTTTGCATCTGTACATATGCAATTAAATGCTCTTTGAACACCCTAGAGATAGGGGAGAGCTTCTTACCTTTCATACTAACGATGTGCCAACTGGATTCAACTGGAAAATCCCTACAGTGAAGTTCCACTAAATCTTGGAAATTCTTTGAGTCACCTAGTGAGTGCTTAGAGAGTACTGCCAGACCCAGACCTCCAACAACGGCTTGTTTAATAGCTTCGTTGCTGCCCAGCTCTAGGCGCACATTCGGTTTGAATTTTAATTTCTTAAAATGAACATCAGTAGCCATTCGAGTTCCTGATCCCTTTTCTCTGAAAATAAAATTCTCATGTTTAAGAGAGCTCAGTTGAACATTTTTGTGTTTTGCTAATAAATGGTTTTTTGGAGCTATCAGCACCAATGGGTTTGGCATGAAGGCCTCATCATCAATGTCTAAATGCGCTGGGGGCTGGGACATGACATACAAATCGTCTAAATTATCTTCCATCCGTTTAACCACCCCGTCCCTGTTTAAAACCTCCAAAGCAATATCAATTTCTGGATATTTTTCACAAAATGTGCCCAGTAACCTGGGTATGAAATACTTTGCTGTACTGACTACCGCTACTTTAAGTTGACCTCTGGTGAGCCCCTTTAACCCAAGAGTGTGTTGCTCAAAAGCAGCCCACTCATGCGAAATGGTTCTTGCAGTTCTCGCAAGCTCATGACCCACTTGGGTGAGGTGTACCTTACGCGAAACAACTTCATACAAGGGCAGACCCACTGCATCTGTGATCTCCCTCAGCTGCATTGATGCAGTGGGCTGGGTGACATGAACGATTCTGGCTGCAGCGCTGACACTACCCGTATCCGCTAGTGCTAAGAAAAGTCTTAGTTGACGAAAAGTAATATTCATAGGTTTTCATCTATATATAACGCTTGTAATATCTATTTTACTTTATATATTAATATCACTATGATTCTTCCAAAAGGAACACTTATGAACAATTTTTTAGATCCATCCATACTCTTTTTTATCTTTGGAATTTTTGCGGGAGTTATTAAATCGAATTTAGAAATCCCGCAACCCATCTCCCGGTTTCTCTCCCTTTACTTGCTCATGGCATTGGGTCTAAAAGGAGGCTTTGCTCTTAACCATTCAGGATTCACTCCTGAGATTGGTGTAAGCCTTGGTCTTGCAATTGGGTTAGCTGTGCTCATTCCAATAGTAGGTTACAACTTGCTCAGATTTAAGTTAGATCCTATGGATGCAGCTGCTATTGCAGCCACCTATGGCTCAATTAGTGCTGTAACTTTTATCACAACTACTCAATCTTTAGACATGCAGGGCATCTCTTATGGTGGGCACATGGCTGCAGCGATGGCCTTGATGGAGTCGCCTGCAATAGTTATTGCCATCATACTTGCTAATAAAATTCGCTTAAACCGTTACGGAACAATCCAAAAGCATATCTCTATTGGAAAAATTCTCCACGAATCTTTTACGGATGGAGGACAACTACTCCTATTGGGTTCGCTATTTGTCGGACTGGTGTCAGGCGAGAACGGACACAAAGTAATGGCTCCATTCTCAATTGATCTATTCAAAGGTTTGTTAGCGTTTTTCTTACTAGATATGGGTTTAATAGCAGCCAAAAATATGGGAGAGTTAAAGGGAAAGCCAGCAATCGCTTTCCTCTACTCATTTGGAGCCCCACCCATACATGCATTTATTGCATTAGGATTTTGTCAACTCCTATATATTCCACTTGGAGACACTATTCTTCTTATGTTACTGGCTGCAAGCGCTTCTTACATTGCTGTACCCGCAGTACTTCGTCATGCAATGCCTGAAGTTAATCCAGCTCTATATATGGGCATGTCGCTTGCCATAACGTTTCCACTAAATATCATCCTAGGGATTCCAGCCTACACCTGGGTAGCTAAATATATGATGTAGGTATATCAGAACAGCACTCAATTAAATTCCGCCATGAGACTGAGCCGTCATTAAGTAGAGCATGGGTAAGGAAAGGACTGCGTTTACTCTAGATGTAATCATGGCGTATTTTGCAGCTCTAGTTTTTTCCTCAGCTGGAACTTCAACAATACCCAATGCTTTTTTCTGATTGGGCCAGAGGATAAACCATACGTTATATGCCATCAAAAGCGCAATCCACATACCAATACCTATTGCAACAAAAGGCAACTTTAAGCTTAATGCCTCTAAAAGATAGCCGTTTGACAAAGCAACTAAAAGCCCAGTAAGAACGGTTGCAATCGCTGCATAGCGGAACCAAAATAATGCTTCAGGTGCAATTACTTTTGTAATTGCCGGTTTTTGCTCATCAGGTATCTTTGACATTGACGGAATTTGTACAAAATTGAAGTACCAGAGAAGTCCAACCCACATAACTGCTGAAACAACATGAAGCCACCGAATAATAAAAAATAGCCAGGTAAGTCCATAATCCATTGGGTGTCCCGCAATACTAATAATTACAATTAACAAGAAAAGACTTGTAATTATTGTTTTAGGCAGAGATTGAATTATTGAAGACATGATTACCTTTTTAAGATGTATATGTTTTAACCAAAGTTTTTACTTAATAAATATTACGGAAGAATTCACATATTTCATATGCCAATGCCTCAGGTTGCTCCATGGCTGCAAAATGTCCTCCTTTTTTCATAACACTCCAGCGCTTTATATTAGTGAATACTTTTTCTGCAACAACACGAGGAGGACGTATGATTTCAAAAGGAAACTCAGCGTATCCTACCGGAATATCGACTGTTTTTTCATCAGGAATCAGCCATGGAGTGTGCAACCTATCGTAATATGGCCAAAAGGAAGATCCAATACATCCGGTGAACCAGTAAAAGCTTATGTCCGCTAGCATCTGATCGCGAGAAAGTGCGTTCTCAGGGTTCCCAGAACAGTCAGTCCATGCGCGAAATTTCTCGACTAGCCAAGCTGCAAGTCCAACGGGCGAATCTGTTAATGCAAACGCTAGGGTCTGTGGTCTAGTCCCTTGAATCAATTGATATCCCGTTTCTTCAGCATTAAAGTGCTTGAGTTGGCGAGCGAATTCTTTTATTTCAGGATTAGGGTCTACATAAAGCGCTGGATCTCGGCGTATTGCAGATAAGAAGTTAAGATGTACTCCACTAACGAACTTTGGTGTATTTATTCCAATACTGGTTGCGATTAATGATCCCCAATCTCCACCTTGAATTCCGAAGCGCGAATAACCTAATTTAGCCATCAACTCAACTGCCGCATCCCCCATTTGTTTTACACCAAACCTTTTCTGGTTAGCTTGAAAGGATAAACCATATCCTGGCAGAGATGGTGCTACAACTGTAAAAGCATCGGCAGGATCCCCGCCGAATGCAGCAGGATTCGTTAAACGCTCGATGATGTCGACAAATTCAAAAACTGACCCGGGCCACCCATGTAAGAGTAATAATGGTTTTGGATTAGGACCCTTTCCGAGCACGTGCAGAGTATGCATATCAATGCCTGCGACATGAACCATCAATTGGGGGAAGGAGTTGAGCTTATCTTCTTGATGTCGCCAATTAAAACCGGTTAACCAATAATCTGTCAGATCTCGTAAATAGTCAACATCTGTGCCGTATAACCAAGCTGATTTAGGTTGTTGGTCAGGCCATCGCGTCAAATTTAATCTGGTTTTTAAATCCAAAATTTCATTATCTGGTACTTTGTATTGAAATGATTTCATTTATTTCTAAGCTATTGGAATCTGATAGGCTTGTAGGGGATAGCAAGTCAAGTTAGTAGCTTGTCCCGCAGCTAATGTTAGCGATCCTGATTTATTTTGAAAATTTAATTCACGGATTTCTATCATCTATCATCCATTGTATGAAATTCCACGGGCTATAGATGAATAAATTGATCTTGGTACTAAAGTCTCTAATATTGAATATCAATTACGTTTGTAATGGTTTTATTAAATTTTGAAGGGTTTTTTACGAAGAAAAGTAAAATATTTTTTTAATTTATCACTGATGTCCAATATGAATATACTTAAAAGAGCGTTTCTTTTACTACTGGTGCTATTTATTTCGCAAAGTTTTTCTGCAGAACTATCCGAGTCGTTAAAAAAAGCTTGCACATCACAGCAACTCAAAGATCATAAAAGCCTCAAAACAAGCCCAATCAGTGATGAAGATTTTGATGACTATTGCAAGTGTGAATCAGACTTTATTTTAGAAAACGCATCGCAATCGCAACTTAGTTTTTTAAATAAAAACACAACGAGTAATCCACAGTGGCTTAGACAATTAAAGTCAAAAGCTTTTGGTAATTGTGTAAGGCAAGAATTTAAAAAAACAACTTGAATTTTTATTTAATGACTATATAAAGGTAAATCAAATGTTTAGTCACATAATGCTTGGTGCAAACGACTTAGAAGCTTCTAGAAAGTTTTATGATGAAGTTCTTGGGATTCTCGGACATAGGTCGGGAATCTTAAGTCAGGATAGATACTTCTATAGAAGTCCAACCGGTGTATTTGCTCTAACCAAACCTTTAGACGGAGGGGCCGCTACCGGTGCAAATGGCGGAACCGGAGGCTTTACAGCAAAATCCACGGATGAGGTAGATCATTTCTATTCAGCTGGGATTTCAAATGACGGCTCGGATTGTGAAGGGACGCCTGGGTATAGAGACGGGGTTGCGGGTAAAGTCTACATCACCTGGCTTCGTGATCCAGCTGGTAATAAAATTTGTGCAATGCACAGGATCCCCAAGTAAGCCTTGATTGGCGATATTTAGACTACAAGATCTCATGCAAACCACTCTTGAAACTCCTTTAGAAATTAGGAGTCAAATATGGAAAGAGCTTACCCGATCTGTACATGATAAGCACCACGCTTGGCGTACACCAGTTTTGTCAACAGTCTCTAAAGATGGTGAAGTTAACTCTAGAACTGTCGTATTGCGTGGTGCAAATGAGAGTGAAAACTACTTTTTAATCTACACGGACGCTAGAAGCTCTAAGGTATCAGAACTAAGGAATAATGCTAACGGGTCCTTTGTTTTCTGGAGCCCTCGCTTACGTTGGCAACTTAGAGTGAAAGTGAGGGTCTCGATTATCACAACTGGTTCACTCATCAATCAACTATGGGAAAAGGTAAGCCAATCCGCAGCAATCTCTGATTACACAAGCGTCTTAAAGCCAGGCTCTAAATTAGATGGAAGCACACAGTCAGATTCAATCCATACTTCAAATGAGCATCATTTTGCAGTTCTTAAAGCTGATATTGGTGAGATCGATTGGTTGGAATTGTCCGGTAGCGGACATCGACGGGCGAGAATTCATGGGGCATCTTGGGATTGGCTGACACCCTGACTTATCAGAAGTTTGATCCATTTATTTAGGTTTTAATTAAACTTAAACCAAGTTAAATATAGGTTTTTTGAATAAATTTAATGAGACCATCAGTCGCCTCCTCAATTAAATTCAAAACATTTTCAAAACCTTCCTCTCCGCCGTAGTAGGGGTCAGGTATTACAAATGTCTCAGAGTTTTGTAAAAACTCTGCTAGTCCGCGTATCTTATGAGAATGTTCAGCGGGACACCTCTCTTCAAGAAGTGCACGGTTATCCCAGTCCATCGTCAATATCAAATCAAATATTTCAAAATCACTTTCAACGACAGCCCTAGCTCTCAGTGACGATAGGTCATAACCCCTTTGTAGGGCATGTTTTTGACTTCGTTTGTCAGGTGGTGAACCGGGGTGATAATTGTGTGTACCCGCAGAATCAACCCTTATAGTATCAATGAGATTTAGATCAGATAGTTTTTTTAAAAATACGCCCTCGGCAGTCGGACTGCGGCATATATTTCCCATGCAGACAAATAATACTTTAAGTTTAGGCTTGATCATAAATGCATTGGTAATATATTTATTTGTTATTCAAGTGTTTTTGAAATTCAAGGCAAGGATCTTCCCGATCAATTTTTGACATTACATGTGTAATGTCAAACCAATCGAGATCATTTTTTTCTGATTGCTCGGTATATCCATGGACTTCAGTTCGGTCACGACTTTTTTGCGATAGCCATTGAAAGACACCCGCATCTTTTCGTACGTGTCCGTTACCAGCAAGCAAAATGATAGTCTTAGCATCTAAACCATCGATTACGCTTGCCATCCAAATATCTCGTGCAATCTGTCCTTGAACCATATGAATAATAGCTTGCGAGGGCAACATATTACAGTGTCCGTCCTGAATTGATTTAGCTTGAGCGCTTACCAATGATGCGGGAAGCTGGTTTAAGTTGTATTTATTAAAAAATGAGCTGTTATAGATAGCTGCAAAACCATTGGTTATAACTCTGCGGATATCATCGTTCGAGGTATTGGCAGCAATTAGAGTTACTTGTTTATCTATTGCCATTCGCACGTAAGGTTCGTAGAAACGCCACTCCCACCCCGGCGTTCCTGCAGCTTTAAGTACACAATCCACATCCCTACAGCTGCTGAGCGCAAGATCCAACGAGGATTGATTTTCCCGGTCAAACTGCTCCATTGCAATAATAGGTTTTTGTCCCTCCCTAATCAACTGCATCACAAAATCGAGTCGTAAATTATGACCGTTTGGGTTGTCGTGAATTTCTCCTAGTAAAAATATCTTTTTCCGTTCTACGAGATTGTATTTGTCAATGTTTTGTGAATGTGAGACAACTGTCACAGACAAGAAAAATGAGAATAAAAGTAGCTTTAAATTACATTTAGATAGTACAAAGAATTTTAAGTTAAACAAATCTTTTTCCTCAGATATATCGACAGATAGTTACAGCGATGCGAGAACCCCAGGAGACCACAGCACACCAACATGCCAAGAAAAGAGGTATTTTCAATGACCCTCGAGCAAGTGCTGCTTCATTTCGGTGACTTACCTCATCTGCCTGACAAGACTTTAATGTTTCCAATAAATCAATCGACCCGTGATTGAGCTCTAGGGTTTGAACTTGATGTTCGTAATGTTGATCTACAAAAGTCTCGACTACTTCAATAGTTGCATATACAGCCCTAGCACCAAACAAAGCGGGAAGGGCACCAGTAAGAAACCCCGAAATGCGCCATAAGGGTAGCAAGTGGCTGTAGTGCTTAGGCATTAACCATTCTTTAATTAATGCAAGATGAGACTCTTCTGTTGCCAGGTGGCGCTCAGCAAAAGCTCTAAGTTTCGGATCCCTTGCAAAAAATAAAACCCCCTTGTAGATATTCACAGCTCCAACTTCACCTGCGTGATCTGTGCGCAAATCAGCAACTACTTGGGGGGGTAGTTCATCGAATAGAGGAGTACGGATTGAGTTCGTTTTATCGTTTACTTGATCGCTATTAGTTAGGAGGGTAATTTGAGTATTTTTGTGAAATGTCATTTTTGACTTCCAATTATTAATTTAACTTCTAAGACTAAAGTTCATTAATGTTGATTTTAAAAGAAGCCAATATTTTTTGAGTCGTTCAGGTAATACCCACTGCGAATAAAGGAGATAGAGAGTATGCTGAGTAAGCAAATAAGTAAAAAACTGCGAATAACTGCCACACGACGTGTGGGTCCACTAATCTAACCACATCTTTCTATATATACCCATTGGGTCATGATCTTGCGATTGTCTAGCAATGTTAAATTGTCTACCCCCTTGGTGATCAGTTCCTGAGCCTGAAATATATTGCCAATTACCCTGGTTACTGTAAACATCATAGTCGAGTAGTTGAGAGCGAAACCAAGCCTCCCCAACCCTCCAGTTTCCATTTAAGTTATAGATCCAGTAACTGGCTACGACTTGACGCATTCGGTTAGATAAATAACCAGTAGATGAAAGCTCTCTCATCGCAGCATCAATAAACGGCTCTTGCGTATAACCAGTTGACCATCGTTTAAATTTCATAGTTTTAAAATCCTCACTCAGATCCTCAGATGTAATATCACTGAACTGTTTGGGATCATATTTATGAATATTCTTAGAATAGAGAAAACGAAAATAATCACGCCAAAGCAATTCAAACCAAAGCCAATAAGTACCTTCATTAGAGCCAAAT
>Ga0164296_1006011_pt1 | contig 10417 bp, 6 predicted proteins | sample GEODES057metaG_FD_113533 | JGI IMG/M metagenome (GOLD analysis project Ga0164296, IMG submission 113533) | Dystrophic lake water microbial communities from Trout Bog Lake, Wisconsin, USA - GEODES057 metaG | ecosystem: Environmental > Aquatic > Freshwater > Lake | place: USA: Trout Bog Lake... | reverse complement strand
CGACCACCCAGGCCCCTGCCCTGTTGCAGGCAGCGATCGTGCACGGGGAACTGATGACCCTGCGTCCATTCGCCTGGGGATCTGGACTGGTGGCTCGCGCGCTCGTGCGCACGGTGCTGGTCGCCAAGGGAGTCGACCCCTCGTGCTTCACCATTCCCGAGTTGGGCATGTTCGCGCAAGGACGCGGGGCATATGTTGCCGCGATCCGGTCGTTTGCCCTCGGTGATCCGCAGTCGATGGAGGCTTACCTGCAGTGGTTTGCCCTGAGCTGTGTCATGGGAGCCCAAGCAGTTCAGGTGCCGTGAGCTGCCACGGCCTGGACGGCCTGCACGGCCTGCACGGTCGCGGGGCCGACAGCGACACAGACCGTAAGCGACACAGACCGAAAGCGACACAGACCGAAAGCGACACAGACCGAAAGCGACAGAGACCGAAAGCGACAGAGAGCGAAAGCGACTCAGGCCCAACAGCGACTTGGGTGGGGCGTGAGGTGATGCCGGCGGTGTCATCGCGTGTGCCCAGAGCCGGCACATTCCTGCGGCGCTAGCTCACTCGAGTAGCGCGCCGTCGGGCATACCAGGTGATGCCCAGGGCGACCGCGCCGATCGCCACACCGGTGCCGACGGCAATCATCTGTCGGGTGTCCACCTTCGGCTCCATCGCCACGGGCTTGGCGAAGTCCCGGGTCGGCCAGCCTCGATCAGCTGCGACCTTGCGCAGTTCGGCGTCAGGGTTGACCGCGACCGGATAGCCAACCGACTCCAGCATCGGCACATCGGTGAAGGAATCGGTGTAGGCGTAGCTGGCCTGCAGGTCATAGCCGCGCTCCTGGGCCAGCGCCGACATCGCCTCGGCCTTGGCCGGGCCGTAGGCATAGAACAAGATCTCCCCGGTGTACCGGCCGTCGGCAATGACCATCTGCGTTCCCAGCGCCAGGTCCGCACCAAGGCGCACGCCGATCGGCTCGACAATGTCGGTGCCGGACGCGGAGATGATGATCACGTCATGGCCGGCGGCCTTATGAGCGGCGATGAGTTCTAGCGCTTCCTGGTACACCATCGGGTCCACGATCTCGTCCAGGGTTTCGGCCACGATCTGCTGGACCTTGTCCACGTCCCAGCCGGCGACCAACTGCGACAGGTAGTTGCGCATGGACTGCATCTGGTCATGGTCGGCACCGGAGGTGAGGTAGACGAACTGCGCATAGGCGCTGCGCAGCACATCGCTGCGACCGATCAATCCCTGCTTGTAGAACGGCTTGGCGAAGGCGAATGAGGACGATTTGGCCAAGATGGTCTTGTCCAAGTCGAAGAATGCCGCTACCTCGGTGCCCACATGGCAACGGTACTGGCTGAAGGCGCTGTCTATATTGCACTGATGGCCGACACCTCAAAGATCCCGCCGCTGGATCCCCTGACCGAACGCGCATTGGCCAGTGAGCTGTTCAATCTCACATGGCAGTACCTGGACATGCCCACCCGTGATGGCAGCCAGGATGCCGCGATGCTGCATGCCGCGCACTCCAGCTGCTGGCACTGGCGGGCAGTGGGTGGCCCTGAGCAGCATGCGATCGGGGAGTGGCTGTGCTCGCGGGTGTACGCGGTTCTCGGAGACGGCGCTCTTGCGTTGCTGCACGCGCAGCAATGCCTGGCGATCTGCGAGCAATTCCAGTTGCAGAACTTCGTGCCGGCGTCGGCGCACGAGGCATTGGCACGCGCGTACTGCCTACTGGACAGCCACGAACGTGCCATCAGCCATCGCAACCTGGCGTATCACCTGGCGATCGAGCTATCCGATGATGACGACCGCGCGGTGATCGAGCACGACCTGTCAACCCTGCCGCTCCCGGCGCAGTAGGCACGGCACCGTCTGGTCCCAGACGTCGAACCCCGGTCAATACCGATGCCTGGTGAAGGGCGTGGATCCTCCTGGGCCGAGCTGGACCGCAGCGTGTCAGTCCAGGAGCAGGCTCAGGAGCTGCACCGCTCCGCTCTTGTTCAGCGGGTTGTTGCCGTTGCCGCACTTGGGTGACTGAATGCAGGCCGGACAGCCGTGTGCGCATGGGCATTGCGCGATCAGCGTGGCCGTGGCACCAAGCCATGTCCGGGCATGGTCAAAGCCGTACTCGGCAAAGCCTGCGCCGCCGGCCAATCCGTCGTACACGAATACGGTGAGCGCTCCGGTGTCGGCGTGCCAGTTCGTGGACACCCCACCAATGTCCCATCGGTCGCACGTGGCAAACAGTGGAAGCAGTCCGATGGATGCGTGCTCGGCGGCGTGGGCTGCTCCGCCCAATTCCTCGACATCACAGTCCAGTGCATCCACCAGATCAGCGGGAAGGGTCCACCAGACTGCGGTGGTCTGCAGGTGTTGCGCCGGGAGATCCAGTGCTTGCTCGCCGAGAAATTCCCCGGTCATCCGTCGCCGCTTGGCGAAGGAGACCACCTGTGAACTGACCTGCACCGAGCCGGTCGCCAGGTGTCCACGGCCCATGGGGACCTGGTGCGCAATGTCGGTGATCGCAATCGATGATTGCTGTCGCGCCTGGGTGTAGTAGTCCACCGTGCAGCTGTCGCAGATCGCAACGTCGTGAGCAACGTCAAGCTCGCTGACGATGAACGTGCTTCCTTGATGGGTGTAGATCGCACCGTCATGAACCTGCGCATGTGCGGATCCGCCGTCGACGGTACCCAGGAGTCGTCCGGTTCCCGATTCGACCAACTGCACGGTCGAGCCGCTGCCGCGCAGGTCTGCCAACTCACTGGCCGGACGGGCCTGCACCCAGTACCAGCCGGTGGGACGCGCGCGCAGCAGGCCCTGTTCGGCAAGATGTGCGGCGATGTCCGGTGCCGACACGCAAAACCAGCGCGCGGCATCTGGTGCGGTCAGCGGCAATTCGCTGGCTGCGGCGCACAGGTGCGGTGCCAGCACGTTCGGGTTCTCCGGGTTGAACACCTGCGCCTCGACGGGGGTGTCGAGCACGGTTTCCGGATGCTCGACCACATAGCGATCCAGCGGTTCATCACGGGCGATAAAGATGTCCAGGGCCGGCGCATCGGCTCGGCCGGCTCGACCGAACTGCTGCCACAGTGAGGCCCTGGTGCCGGGCCAGCCGGTGCACACAACGGCATCAAGGGTGCTGATGTCGATTCCCAGTTCCAATGCGCTGGTGGTTGCCACCGACCGCAAGGTGCCGGACCGCAACTGCTCCTCCAGCGCACGACGCTCCTCGGGCAGGAAGCCCCCGCGATATGCCGCAATGGTCTGGGCCGCATCCGGATCGACCTCGGCGACGATGTCCTTGGCCATCTGCGCGACGGACTCGGCGGCGCCGCGGGATCGAACGAATGCCAGCGTCCTGGCACCGGCCAACGTGAGGTCGGCCAGCAGCTCGCCGCATTCTGCGGTGGCACTGCGACGAATTGGTGCGTCGAGCTCGCTGATCGCATCGGTCAGCTCTGGTTCCCAGAACGCGATCGTGCGTTGGGGACTGGGGGAGTCATCGGCAGTGACTGCCTGTGCTGGAGCACCGATGAGTCGCTGCAGGGATTCCTGCGGATTGGCCACCGATGCTGAGCAGGCAAACACGCTCGGGTGCGCGCCGTAGTGATCGCAGATGCGCATCAGGCGGCGCATTACCAGGGCAACGTGTGCGCCGAAGACACCTCGGTATGCGTGGGATTCATCGATGACGATCAGCGACAGGCGGCGCAGGAAGCCTGCCCACCACTGGTGTCGCGCCAGCATGGAGTGGTGCAGGAAGTCCGGATTGGACAGCAGGTATGTCCCATGTGCCCTGGCCCATGATCGGGCCGGCCCATCGGCGTCCCCATCCACTGCTGCCGGTCGAAGTGCGGTCAGCGGCAGGTGCTCGAGCCAGTTGAGTTGGTCGTGGGCCAATGCCTTGGTCGGCGATAGGTACAGCACCGTGCCACCTCCAGCCACCACATCGGCTGCGGCCATCGCGTACGCCAATGACTTGCCCGAGGCGGTGCCTGTTGCCAACACCACGTGCTCGCCCTGGTGGGCCCAATTCGCGGCGGCGACCTGGTGGCCCCATGGGGCGTCAATCCCGGACGCGGTGCACCAGGCGATGAGCTCGGCGCTGACCCACGGCGGCCAGGGCAGGTGGCGCCCGTCGCGTGCCGGGATGACCCGTGCATGGACCAGGCGCTGCTGCCGTCCTTGGGATAATTCATCCAGCAACGCCACACGGGCAACCTATGCCCGCGGTCCGACTCGAGCCCGGTGAAGACGCTTACACGCGTGTTTTGCGGCGGAATGCCCCATTTGGTGGCGTTGTGGTGTTCTCGGGCAAGTGTGTGGAAATTCCGTGAATACAGGGGTTCTGCTGCGTAGACTCCGCCTGCTGCACCCGAGTCCACCCGTATTGAAGGGGTCCAATGATCAACTTGTCCGGAAACGACCTCACGCTGGTCGTCGTCGTCGCTGCCATTGCCGTGGCTGCGCTGCTGGTGGCCGCGGTGCTGGTCCGCGAAGTGCTCAGTGCCAGTGAAGGCACAGAGCGCATGAAGGAAATCGCGGCGGCGGTCCAAGAAGGCGCATCGGCGTACTTGAGTCGACAGTTCCGAACACTGGCGGTCTTTGCAGTCATCGTGTTCTTCGTCTTGTTCCTCCTGCCGGCCGATACCACCGGTGAGCGAGTTGGACGCAGCATCTTCTTCCTGGTCGGCGCAGTGTTCTCGGCGGTGACCGGCTACATGGGCATGTGGCTGGCGGTCCGCGGCAACGTGCGCGTGGCCGCTGCAGCCAACGAGTCCGGTGAGCAGCGCGCCATGAAGATCGCCTTCCGCACCGGCGGTGTTGCCGGCATGTTCACCGTCGGCCTGGGATTGCTCGGCGCGGCCCTGGTCGTGCTGATCTTCCGTGACCAGGCACCCAAGGTCCTGGAAGGATTCGGATTCGGCGCGGCACTGCTGGCCATGTTCATGCGCGTTGGCGGCGGCATCTTCACCAAGGCCGCCGATGTCGGTGCAGACCTGGTGGGCAAGGTCGAGCAGGGCATCCCCGAGGATGATCCGCGCAACGCGGCAACCATCGCCGACAACGTCGGCGACAACGTCGGCGACTGCGCCGGCATGGCCGCGGACTTGTTCGAGTCCTATGCAGTGACCCTGGTCGCAGCATTGATCCTGGGCAAGGCCGCATTCGGCAGCCTGGGCCTGGTGCTGCCACTGATCATCCCGGCCATTGGCGTGATCACGGCCGTCATCGGCATCTTCGCGGTCTCCCCGCGCTCCTCCGATCGCTCGGGCATGAGCTCGATCAATCGCGGGTTCTTCCTGTCCGCGGTGATCTCGGCGATCTTGGTGATCGCGGCAGTGTTCACCTGGGTGCCGGCCACGTGGAATGGCATTGTGTCCTTGGGGGCAGTGGCCGCTGACGTCTCGGGCAACTCGTTGTCGCCGCGCTGGTTTGTCATCCTGGCCGTGCTGATCGGCATCGTGCTTGCTGCCTTGATCCAGCAGCTGACGGCGTACTTCACCGAGACCAATCGTCGTCCGGTCGATGACGTGTCCAAGACATCCCTCACCGGTCCGGCAACGGTGATCTTGTCCGGTATCTCCTTGGGCCTTGAGTCCGCGGTGTACTCGGCGCTACTGATCGGCGCGGCGGTATACGGGGCGTACCTGGTCGGCGGCCGGTCAATCCTGCTGTCGCTGTTCGCCATCGCGCTGGCCGGTACGGGCCTGCTGACCACCGTAGGCGTGATCGTGTCCATGGATACCTTTGGTCCGGTGTCGGACAATGCGCAGGGCATCGCCGAGATGTCCGGTGATGTCCATGGCGAGGGCGCCAAGGTGCTGACTCGCCTGGATGCGGTGGGCAACTCCACCAAGGCCATCACCAAGGGCATCGCCATCGCCACGGCGGTGTTGGCGGCCACAGCATTGTTCGGCTCATTCCACGACGCCATCGTGGGTGCGACGGCATCCCTGGGCCTGAACTCAGCACTGGACACCGTGACCAACCCCGAGCAGTACGCGGGCATTCTCAACGTCGCCAACCCCGCCAACCTGGTCGGATTGATCATTGGCGCCGCAGTGGTGTTCCTGTTCTCCGGACTGGCCATCAATGCGGTGTCCCGTGCGGCCGGAGCGGTGATCTTCGAGGTACGACGTCAGTTCCGCGAGCACCCGGGCATCATGGAGGGCACCGAGAAGCCCGAGTACGGCAAGGTCGTGGACATCGTCACCCGCGATTCCCTGCGCGAGCTGGTCACCCCGGGCATCCTGGCGGTGTTCACTCCGATTGCCGTTGGCTTCGGACTGGGAGTAGGCGCCCTGGGCTCCTACCTGGCCGGAACGATTGCCACCGGGGTCTTGATGGCCGTGTTCTTGTCCAACTCCGGCGGCGCGTGGGATAACGCCAAGAAGTTCGTGGAGGACGGCAACTACGGCGGCAAGGGATCTGAAGCCCATGCCGCAACGGTCATCGGCGACACCGTGGGTGATCCGTTCAAGGACACCGCCGGACCTGCGATCAACCCGCTGATCAAGGTGATGAACCTGGTGGCCTTGCTGATCGCACCGGCCGTGGTGACCTTGAGCATCGGGTCAGGGGCCAACGCAGGAGTTCGATGGGCGATTTCCATCGGCGCGATCGCGATCATCGTCATCTCCGTGGTGATTTCCAAGCGTCGCCCGATCGCCGTGGGCGCCGAAGCCTAGGGACAGGTTGACGTGTGGGCCCGCCGAGCTCTCGGCGGGCCCACACGTGTGTCCAGGCCGCCAAGATGGTCACACGGAGGGTCATTACGAAGAAATAGGAAATATCAGGGCAAATAGGGTGAGGATTTGACAGGCGGGGCGGCTGTGGGGTCACACTCCGCTACCAGGAGCCAGAAAGGATGAACGTGGCAGACAAGACCCTGGTGATCGTCGAGTCCCCGGCCAAGGCGAAGAAGATCGCCGGCTACCTGGGACCGGACTTCACCGTGCTGGCATCGGTCGGCCATATTCGTGACCTGGCATCGAAGAGCTCGCAGTTGCCCGAAGCAGATCGTAAGCAGCCCTGGGCCAAGCTCGCGGTGAATGTCGATGATCGGTTCCAGCCCTTCTACATCGTCCATGAGACGAAGAAGGCCACGATCGCGGAGTTGAAGAAGGCATTGAAGGACTCCGATCGGTTGCTGCTGGCAACGGACGAGGACCGCGAAGGCGAGGCCATCAGCTGGCACCTGATGGAAGTGCTGCGGCCCAAGGTTCCCGTTCAGCGCATGGTGTTCAACGAGATCACCCCCGAAGCGATCGCCGCGGCCGTGAACAACCCACGTGACCTGGACATGCAGTTGGTCGATGCCCAGGAGACCCGACGTATCGTGGACCGGCTGTATGGCTACCCGGTGTCTGAGGTGCTGTGGAAGAAAATCGGCCGCGAGGCCCGCAGCGCCGGACGCGTGCAATCGGTCGCCGTGCGTCTTGTCGTCGAACGCGAGCGCAAGCGCATCGCCTTCACGGCCGCCGGCTACTGGGACATCGTGGCGACATTCGCACCCGGGGGCTTTGACGCCAAGCTCGCCAGCGTCGACGGAATCAAGCTGGCCATCGGCAAGGACTTCGAAGAGGACGGCACGCTCAAGCATTCGTCGGTGCTGGTCCTGGACCAGGAGCAGGCTGCTGCGCTGACCGCCGAACTCAACGGTGCGATGTTCACCGTCACCGGTATCACCGAAAAACCCGGAACCAAGAAGCCATCGGCACCGTTCATGACCTCCACGCTGCAGCAGGAGGCATCGCGTCGACTTCGCTGGGGCGCGCAGCGCACGATGCGCGTGGCCCAGGGGCTCTACGAAAACGGCTACATCACCTATATGCGCACCGACTCCACGAACCTGTCCGCGCAGGCGCTGCATGCAGCTCGCAGCCAGGCAGCATCGCTGTACGGGGAGCATTACGTCGCACCGACCCCGCGGGTGTACCCCAGCAAGGTCAAGAATGCGCAGGAGGCCCACGAGGCAATTCGCCCATCGGGGGATGTATTCCGCACCCCTGGCGAGGTATCCGGCGAACTGCATGGCGATGAGTTCGCGCTGTACGACCTGATCTGGAAGCGAACGGTCGCCTCACAAATGGTCGATGCCAAGATCGCCACGACCACGGTCAAGGTTGGTGCGGCCACCCCAGCCGGGCGCCAGGTGGAATTCAGTGCATCGGGTACCGTCACCGTCTTCCCCGGATTCCTGGCAGCCTTGAAGGACATCACCGAGGAATCGCTGGATGACGATGAGCGCGAGCGCGAATTACCGCAGCTCAGTCAGGGGCAGCAGTTGTCGGCAACGGACCTGGTACCGACCGGGCATGTCACCTCCCCGCCGGCGCGGTACACCGAGGCGTCCTTGGTTGCAAAGCTAGAAGAGCTGGGAATCGGGCGTCCGTCGACGTATGCATCCATCATGTCCACGATCGTTGATCGAGGATACGTATGGAAGAAGGGCTCGGCACTGGTGCCCAGCTTCACCGCGTTCTCGGTCGTGCGCTTGCTGGAAGAGCACTTTGGTTCCCTGGTCGACTACCAGTTCACCGCGAACATGGAGCAGGTCCTGGACGAGATTGCCGCCGGTCAAACCGATCGGGTCGCCCAGCTGGAGGCCTTCTGGCGAGGCGGACATTCGGTGTCCGGAGACTTCCCCGGCGTCAAGCCGCTGACAGAGGACCTTGGTGCCATCGATGCCCGCGATATCGCAACCACGCCCATTCGGGGCAGCGATGCGATGCTGCGCGTTGGACGGTATGGCGCATACGTGGAGCGCGGGGAAGAGCGTGCCAACATTCCGGTCGACCTGGCACCGGATGAGCTCACCGCGGCAAAAGCCGAGGAGCTGCTGGCCGAGCCCAGCGGTGATCGCGAATTGGGTCGACACCCGGAGACCGATCTGGTCATCGTGGCCAAGTCCGGCCGCTACGGTCCCTACGTCACCGAGACCTTGCCCGAGGGCGCTCCCAAGAGTGCCAAGCCGCGCACCGCATCACTGTTCTCGGACATGAAGCTGTCCGAACTCACGCTGGACGATGCGGTGAAGTTACTGTCCCTGCCACGCGTGGTGGGCAATGACCCCAGCGATGGTGAGCAGATCACCGCGCAGAACGGGCGATACGGCCCGTACTTGATGAAGGGGACTGACTCCCGTTCGCTGGCCACGGAGGCCGAGATCTTCACTGTCGACCTGCCGGCAGCCCTTGCCCTGTTCGCTCAACCCAAGGCCCGTCGCGGACGTGGTCAGGCCAAGCCTCCCCTGCGGGAGATCGGCGCTGATCCCACATCGGGCAAGCCCATCGTGGTGAAGGAAGGCCGATTCGGTCCGTACGTCACCGATGGCGAGACCAACGCATCCCTGCGCGTGGCCGATGACCCCATGACAGTCAGCGTGGAGCGTGCCAGCGACCTGCTCAGCGAGCGCCGCGCAAAGGACGCGGCCGAGGGCAAGGCCCCCAAGCCCACCACGCGACGGGTGGTCAAGGCGACCAGCAGGACTGCGGCGAAGAAGACCGCGGCCAAGCGGTCCCCGGCCAAGAAGACCGCCGCGACGAAGACTGCGGCGAAGAAGACCACCGCAGGCGCACGGTGACCGCAGCGTTCATCGCCTTCGAGGGCTGTGAAGGTGCCGGGAAGAGCACGCAGGAGCAGCTGCTGGCGCAGTACCTGATGTCAGCCGGTCATGAGGTGCTGCGCACCCGTGAGCCCGGCGGCACCCCGGCTGCAGAGGCCATTCGCGCCGTGGTCCTGGATCCCCGGTTCATCGGGCTGGATCCCAAGTGCGAGGCCTTACTGTTCGCCGCAGCGCGCGCCGAGCATGTGGCCAAAGTGATCGCCCCGGCCCTGGGCAGATCGCAGATCGTCATCTGCGATCGCTACATCGACTCCTCGGTGGCCTATCAGGGATACGCCCGCGAGTTGGGGCCGGCCCAGATCGCCGACATCAGTTCCTGGGCAACCGCCGGCCTGTGGCCGGACTTGACGTTCGTTCTCGACATCGATCCACGTGTTGGCCTGGGGCGCATCGAGCATCCCGATCGCATGGAAGCAGAACCGCTGGACTTCCATCATCGCGTGCGGGCGGGGTTCTTGGACATGGCACGCACCGCCGGTGACCGAGCGGTGGTGATCGACGCGTCAGCGTCGGTGCAGGACATCGCTGCACAAGTGCGCGGCCATGTGGATTCACTGCTGGATGCTCGATGACCATCTGGTCTGCGCTGGTTGGCCAGGATGCGGTCGCCACCCAGTTGCAGCACGCCGCGCGCGATGCCCAGCGCATCCGTGCCGGTGAGCACGGACCGGCCATGACCCATGCCTGGCTGCTCACCGGACCACCGGGATCAGGCCGTTCCACGGCGGCGACCTGCTTCGCCGCGGCACTGGTGTGCTCGGCCGGTGGGTGTGGTGACTGCGCGGT
>Ga0164296_1006009_pt1 | contig 10423 bp, 13 predicted proteins | sample GEODES057metaG_FD_113533 | JGI IMG/M metagenome (GOLD analysis project Ga0164296, IMG submission 113533) | Dystrophic lake water microbial communities from Trout Bog Lake, Wisconsin, USA - GEODES057 metaG | ecosystem: Environmental > Aquatic > Freshwater > Lake | place: USA: Trout Bog Lake... | reverse complement strand
TTTGGCATCAGCTGATAATCCCTGTAGTAGAGACTGCAATGCCGGTTGTGGTTTTGATATAGTGTTGTTGCATCTGATCAACTGTAGGTGCTGATATCATTATGTGTTGACGACTTAGTTCAACACTGGTATCAGGATCAACACTGAACATGGCCTGTATCAGTCTAATACCCTGCTGAATTGGAACTACTAAACAGGGTTTAGATAATGTATAGGTGTCCTGATTTATTTCTTCAATTTTAGCAACTAGTTCGTCACCGTTATTTAATTTAAAACTTGCAATGTCGCCTACGGAGATTTTTGATTTTTGAATTAACATCTTGTCCTTAAACAGTAGTATAAGTCTCGGTTATTGTTATTCCAGATTCCGAATGCCATCTTTGCCAATAACTCAACCATACTGAATCTTGCTCATACTTGGGCACCGAAAACTCTGAATCGGCATTCCAGGTCACTCCGTCGTTGCTGGTTAAAACATTAGAAGTTATATGGCCAGCATCGATACTGGACTGTCTATTTGCTGTTTGACGTGCTTGTGCTGCGGCAAACTCAGACTGTTCTTCGGCTGTTAGAGTTGTTATCCACTGAGTTAACGAAGTTACGTTGGCCGTAGTACCCCATACTATTTCATTTCCATCTTTAAAATATGTTATTTTTTGTATTACTGGCATTTTATTTTATCCTTTAATGTGTGCCCAAAAATCTTCTGGTTTGCCGGCAAGTCCCTGATAACCACCTTGTATCAGAGTAGTACCATTGAAAATCTGTGGTACACTACGCAGTCCTTGATCTAGTAAAAACTGTCTAGATTCTGGATCTTCTTCTATATTTATTTCCTGATAGTCTACTTGTTTGCTTTCTAATAGAGCCTTGGCTCTTACACAGTAGGGGCAGTTGTTTTTTGAATATACTGTTAACATTATAAACTGAATCCTTTGAATGTGTTGTTATCAACATCTTGTCGTGTTCCACCTATTACGTAGGTAGTAATTTCTGTTTCTTGTGGTGCTACCTGTACTTCTGCACCAGCTATCCATTTTTGTGTCCATGGCAGTGGATTACTTGACCCGGGTTTCATGCCACAGTCTAAGCCCACTGCGGTCATACGCTTACAGGTAAGCCAATCGACATACTGGTTCAGTAATACTTCATTGAGACCAATCATACTGCCGTCTTTGAACAAATAACGTGCCCATGATTTCTCTTGTGCGGCAGCAGCCAGGAATATCTGCTCACACTCAAGTTTAGTCTCAACTTTTATTACAGCATAGTCTGGGTCATCCTGGGGAAGCAATTTGAGTAGGGTTTGCGTGGACCCTAAATGTACATTTTCGTCCCGGGCTATGAGTTTAATAATTTTAGCATTACCTTCCATCTTTTTCAATTCAGCAAATGCCCAACTACAGGCAAAACTTACGTAGAAGCGAATACCTTCTAGAGCATTTACAGAATTTAACGCTAACCACAATTTCTTTTTTAATTGATACATATCTACAGTAATAGTCTGGCCATTGACTGTGTGAACGCCAAGTCCTAACATACGATACCATGTACCGTATTCTATTAGGTCATCATAATACCGGCTGATATCTCTGGCACAGGCAACAATTTCGTCTAGGTCCATTAGCTCATCAAATACCGCACTTGGATCACTGTAGACATTACGAATAATATGTGTATAACTGCGACTGTGTATAGTTTCATTAAATGCCCAGGTCTCAATCCAGGTTTCTAATTCAGGTATGGTTGCCAAGGGCAAGAAAGCCAGGTTGGGACTACGACCCTGCACTGAATCTAATAAGATTTGTCTTTTTAAGTTGCTGGTAAAGATATGCTTTTCAAACTCAGTTAGTTCTTTAAAGTCTTTGGCATCACGCATGACGTCTACTTCTTCTGGACGCCAAAAGAACCCTAACTGCTTGTCTGTGAGTTTATCAAACTGACGATACTTTAATACATCATATCTCTGTACTGCTGGTGTACCTGCCGTGTCTAGAAATGCCAAGGACTGGGTGTGGTCTACTTTTTTAATATTAAATACGCTCATTGCCTGTGTCCTTAAATTACGCAACTATCACAATCTTCTTGATCCGCTGATACATCAACTGCCTGTGGAGCAGATAATTTATCAACATCAATTTCGCCTTGACCATCATTGGTGTTAAAATAGTACAACTGTTTTCCGCCATATTTGTAAAAAGAAACTAGATCTTTTAACATATCGCTCATTGGAATTTTTTCATCATCATAAAAATGAGGATTGTAACTGGTATTAACACTGATACCTTGGTCGATGTATTTTTGTAGAACAGCACACAATTTCAAATAACCTTCTGGTGATCTTTGATCCCATAACAGTTCATACTTGTTTTTTAAACGACGATACTCAGGTACTACTTGTTTAAGAACACCGTGCTTGCTCTGTTTAATACTTACGTGACTGCGAGGGGGTTCAATACCATTGGTAGCATTGGCAATCTGTGCCGATGTTTCTGCAGGCATTAGAGCCATTAGGGTAGCATTACGCTGACCAGTTTGTTTTACTTGCTCACGTAGTTCTGCCCAAGGCATACGCTCTTGGTGTGGTACTAATTCATCAATCTCTAGCTTACGTGTGTCAATGGGCAGTATGCCATTTGCACTCTTTAGATCTTGCCAACGACCGCAGGCACCTTGTTCAACGGCGAGATCAGCCGATGCTTTTAATAGATAGTAACTCCAGGCTTCGGCATACTCATCTACCAAGTCTAATGCTCGAGGATCGCTATAACTAACATCGTTCTTGGCCAAGAAGTAGGCAAAGTTAATAATACCTACGCCCAATGGGCGGAATTCTTTAGTAGCCAATTCAGCAGCTCGTATTGGATAACCCTGATAGCTTAATAGTGCGTCTAGGCCACGTACTGCCAACTCACAGGGTTTTTGGAAATCTGCAGGAGTTTTTACATTACCCCAGTTAATAGCACTTAAGGTACATAAGGCAATACGACCAAGTTCGTCATTGACATCAGCCAGCGGAACCGTAGGCAAATCAATTTCACAACAAAGGTTACTCATTTTAACAGGCGCTACACGTTCGTTAAAGGGGCTGTGAGTGTTTGCATGATCTACATTCTGTAAATAGATGCGGCCAGTATCTTTACGCTCTTGCATAAATCGACTAAACAGGTCTGAGGCTTTGAATGTTTTCTTACGTAGTTTTGTATTACGTTCAGCACGCTCATACAACTCTTTAAAACGCTCTTGGTCATTAAAGAACGCTTCGTACATTTCCGGTACATCGTGGGGGCTAAAACAGGTAATATCGCCGCCTTGGATCAGTCTTTCGTACATTAATTTGTTGAATTGAACACCATAATCCATATGACGTACACGATTATCCTCTGTGCCTTTGTTGTTCTTTAATACCAATAGGTCTTCAATTTCTAAATGCCAGATTGGATAGTACAAGGTAGCTGCACCATTACGCACACCACCTTGTGAGCATGAACGTGTAGCACTTTGGAATAGCTTATAGAAAGGAACTACGCCTGTGTGATATGCGTCACCGTTGCGTATGGGCGAGCCCAACGCTCTAATGCGTCCGGCACCGATTCCAATCCCAGCCTTTTGACTAACATATTTGACAATACTACTAGCAGTAGCGTTAATACTGTCGAGACTATCACCTGTTTCAATAAGTACACAAGAGGAAAATTGCTTCTGAGGAGTACGTACCCCGGCCATAACAGGAGTAGGAAGACTGATATCTCCAAGACTAGTTGCATCATAATAATTACATATCCATTTTAATCTAGTATCCTTAGGATATGATTGGAATAATGTGGCTGCAATCAGCATATAGGCCATTTGTGGAGTTTCAAAAATATCTCCGGTAACACGATTCTGCACAAGATATTTGCCACGCCACTGTTCCATGGCCACATAGGTAAAGTTCTCGTCACGGTCATGATCAATGTAGCTGTCTAGGGTAGTCCACTCATCTTCGGTATAGGCTGTTAACAGTCCACGGTCATAAAAACCAGATTCTACATTACGTTGAACTAACTGTAACAAAGACCAAGGTGTGTAACTGTTATAGACCTGTTTGCGTAGGTGATAGTTAATTAATCTACCGGCTACGTATTGATAATTTGGTGTTTCTTCGGATATTAGATCAGCAGCTGATTTAATCAAGGTTTCTTGAATGTCTGCAGTTTTAATTCCGTTATAAAATTGTATATGTGATTTTATTTCTACTTCGCTAGCACTAACACCAGTGATTCCTTGTGTGGCCCAAAAAACTACTCGGTGTAACTTTTCTAAATCGAGAGCTTCTCTATGCCCTTCTCTTTTTGTGACTTGAATTTGTGTCATTGATTCCTCTTAGTATTTTTGTAATTTTAATTCTTCGGCAGTGTAACAACGCTTCAGTGTTAAGTTTTTATTTAGTAGTAAGGTATTTACGACTGCTCCGTCACGAAAATTAAGCATATATTTCCCTTGAGCAAAAACAGCTAAATTATAATCATAGTCATTTTGACTATCATAATATGTTCTTATTTCGGCATCTAATCCAGACCCATGCGTGGTAAAGCATACAGTATACAGCATACCCAGACTTTTTGCAAGGTCGCAATAGTAATTTTCGGCGATCAACTCCCACGGCGAGGGCCAAGTTTCAGGTTGATCAACATCTAAATAGTAAGGAACAAAAGGACAACTTTGCCAAAAGTCAGCAGTGGCCTGCAGGGCTTTTTCAAAATTTAAAGAGTCTAAAGTTTTTCTAAAATTTCTCCAGTGAGTAATTCTCTCACTGGCATCGAGTTTCCACATTAAATTGATATTAAATTAAACAGAAGTTATTGTATACTGCATCGAAGTTGCTGTTGCTGTTGTCCAATTAAACGCAACCATTGAAGTATTAGCGGTTGCTGTAAAAGCTATGTCTGTTACTGCTGTTTCGTCATATTCTTCGTCAAATTGAACTGTACCGGTTGATTTTACATAGCTTAATCTAAATATGCCGGTTCTTTGTTTTGTGCCCTGTGTTAGAGTATAATTAATAGTTGCATTATTGGCTGCTGTTGTAGTAACAATACCCGATGTCGATGTGCCAAAACTGACTGTGGTTGGCGAACCACCTAAGGCCATGACTTCTTGTTGCAAGATGGCAATATTTGCTGTGTTGTTGGCTACATTGCCAGCTAAACTATTGGTATAGTTAATTATTGAATACTGTGTTAAGATTTCAGTAGTGCCAGCAGTAGGAGATACATTAGCTTCATTACCAATGAATAGTCTTAACTGGTCGGTACTCCAGCCAAATTCTCCCGGTGACAACTGTGGAAGGTCTTGTTGTAGCCCGCGTCTGACTTGTAATTTTGAAATTTGAGTAATTGCCATACTTAAACTGTCCTGATATTATTTAAGTATTTATGCGGTAAGGTAGTATAGCTCAACTCTCTTGTTCCACTCGTCGTTATAGTGGTCAAACTCTGCGCCCTCAAGCACAAACTCTTGATAAACAGGAGTGTCAAAATCACCTGTTTCGAGCTCTTTTGGTTGCTGACACATAAGGATTACACCTCTTTTGATGTCGGTTCCGTGCATGTTATTATGTGCCTGTGCATAGGCCGCTAACTGTATAAAATAGTCACCAATATATTCACGTTTTTTAAGTTTATTAGTCTGTTTGTAATCCATAATTGTGGGCTGGCCTGAGTGTATGCCTACACTATCTGTAGTGCCGGCATATAACCCACTATAATAAACAGGTACTTCAACCCCCCAGACTTCATTGACATTTGCAAATCCTTCTAAGATAACCTGTGCAGCCATAAACCAACTAGGCTGAGCAAATGGATTACCGGGTAGATCTTTCATTTCTCCAGTTTTAACATAGTGCTCAAGATAACTGTGCATGCGTGTTCCACGATTGGCAGCTTCTGTGGTTATCTGTTTTGCACGTTCTTCACCAACGGACTTTTTCCAACGATCCAGTGCATCACGACTTTCTTGTGACTTTGTTCTATCAAGTGTTGTTGTAACGCTAGGAACTTTTTTACCATCTGGCGTACAGTAGTGTCTTTTTCCATTTACTGTGGTTCGATCAAGCGGTTCGTAATTATATCGAGCATTTATAAGGGTCATAGTCGGTCGCAATAGTGTTGGTAAATTTCTATATTTTCTTGAGCAACAGAGTTTATTGTAGTCAGTGCTGTAGGGTTATTATATAACTCTTTAAGGCTGTTAATCAACCTATGTATTCTCCGAGTCGGAGTTACTTCTAAATCGTAACTTTCATCTAGGACTGTGTTAAAAGTTTTAAAACCCATAGCCTGTAATCTTTTCAAACTACCCGTACCGGCTACCAATACAAAAGGTTTACCGGTAGCCAAACAACGTGCTGTTTTTTCGGTAAACCAAAAATCACTCATTGCGTCGGTTTCTGAAATTATTTCAATATGATATCTACGCCATATACCAGGATAAGCCGGCAACGAATCGTACCAGTCTATCATGCCATTGGGGTGACCGCTTGTTAAATCTTGATCAAAGGTCCGGCTATGAAGCCAGTCCAATTCTTTGCTGTAAATATCTGTGACGTGCTCATATACCCGCCGAACATCCGACAGTTGTGTTTGGAATATGGTAAAATTATCGCCAGGGAATGCCTGATCTATTGCATGGGCTAAACGTAACCTAGTGGGATTTAATCTTCCTAGGGCCATGCCAACAAATCGTGGATCAATTAACTGTCGATCAAACTCAGCAGGTATATATTGTCTGGTGCTGACAAAAATACCCAGTGACATTTGTTTATGACAAAAGTTGTGATTTACAGCGTACTCGTGTGTTTCCCACAATACTGTTTTAGGATCTATATTGAATCTTAAACATAGGTCTTCAACAAAATCAACAAAGCCACTGAATTTAGGATTTTCTCCATCAAATAATCTTATACGAATTGCCTGTCCATGATAGTGTGTAGAAAAAACATCTAACAGTAATTCTTTGCCAGAAACAGAATAGTCTTTATGCACAAAATACTGTGCTTCTACACAGATCTCTGTGTCGGAAATATTAATACATTGTTCGCTCATAGATAGTTAATTAAATATTCGGCCCACATAGCATGGCCCTGTTCAGTTGGATGTCGACTATCTTCACGATTACAGTATTCGCATTGATCCAGTATGTCTAATCTTGCTGATGCACGATCAATGACGTCCAAGACGTCAGAAAACTTTTTATCGTGATTTAAATATCCAATGTAGTCGCTTATTAAAATAAAAGTATCGTTTTGTATCGACTGCCGGGTCATAACTTCAACCCAGGTTTTTTCAATTGGTCGACTGTCGGCTGAGTCAGTGAAGTTATGAGCAGAGATAAATTTAATACCAGGATAATCAATTTGAAGTTGATCAATGGCATCATAGGTTTTTAAAACCATTGTGTTTAATACTGCCTGTAACTCTGTTAACGAGTTGTCAAACCAGACTCGATCCTCGTGTCTGCCGGATTCAGTTAAGGTTATTATGCAGGTAATAGTGTCATATTTAAAATCTTGTTTTAATAAATCTCTTAGCCACGACAGCATAAGATAGTTACTGCCGCCGGGTAAGGCAAGATTGATCCAATCACTCTGCATAGCATCGCTTATAATATTACCGTATATGTGTTCAAGCCTATACTCAGTGTCGTCCCGTCCTTCTCTGACCTTGGTTTCGCCAATGCTATCTCCATAGGTCCAACTTTCACCGACTGTGATCAGCAGACTGTTGCGCCCGCGATTGGCATAATGATAAGGATTGCTGATCCTGGACCAGGCTGGTATATTAAACATATTCGGTTAGATCTAAATTATCTAGTCGTTGCCATTGTTCATACACATAACTGCGAAATCTATCTCTGTTGTTTTGGCAACGACTGCGTATGGATTGATATTCTTGCCAAGGATCATCGACTTTATTGATAGCATCAACAGCAACCTGACAGAATTGTTGCATTTTTACAGGATCGCCTTTGCTAAAATCAACTTGACTGTAGTCAAATATGTCCTCAAATATGTCAAAGCCCGAGTCTTTAAGATACTGTCTAAGCGGTGCTTGTCCGTAGATAAAAAATGGTCGCATACCTATAATAGGTTTTAGAGTTTTTTCGCTGATAAAAAAATCATTGGGGTTAGGGTTGGCAAATTCTGTTTCTGTTACCAAACACAAATAACTGTTATTCCAAACAGCTAGGTTCCCAAGACTGAAAATATCATTGCGTATCTGTTGTGTAACAAATTTACTAGTAGCGCCTAGGGTACCATACTCATCATTTATGCCTTGATCATCGGCAAATTCTTCACTTATAGTTATAGGGTTGGTAGGGTCGCCTAGGCTCAAGTAACCTTGCTCTTGTAACGGCAGTAGGCAATCAACTAGGACTCTTCTATGCTGATGTGGTTTTCGGTTTAAACATATAAACTTACGTGCAGACTGTTGTAAAATTAAATCTGAATCAGTGTAACTTTGAAAATACAAATCACAGACCATGGCCCAAAAATCTAAACGATACTGTTCAGAGTTACCTAAGATAATGTAGGGCTTTCCGCTGTTTTTAATTGTTTCAAATATTTTAGACACAGCCGGATCAACAAAATTATGACATATAATTAAATTTGGATCCGTTTCTGCAATATTTTTTGCAATATCATCTTCGTGTAACCAAGTTGGATTGATAATCATTAGACTATCAATGTTGAGTTGTGCCTGTGCCTTGCGTTCTAAGATATTGACAATTAATTGTTCCACTCTGCCGGCTTTCCAGGCATAAGGAAAGCCGTTATTTTTCTTTGATATTTTCATATATAATTCTTAGTACTCGTTCAAAATGTAATTTTTCCCAATCCATTGATTTTAACACAGCATAGTTATGGTCAGCAACGGGTTGTACTAATTTTAATATTTCTTCGGCGGGTTGCGATCTCAGATATATCAGCTGGTTAAATGCTTGAATAAATCTAGTCTGTCGGTCCTCTATCAGGTCATAACTTTCATCAATAATGTCATCAAACGTTTTGAATCCCAGTTGGCGTAAATTATGTAAAAATTTATATCCAGAAAAAACTACAAATAATCTACGTCCTATAATAGGCTTAACTGTTTTTTCTGTAAAAAAACTAAACTCATTATAGTCATCAGTTTCGGCTACAATACTGTATGTAGATTTCATATACGTGTTGGCTGGAACGACATAACTTAACGCAGTTGGAACTCCAAAATAGGTAACCGAACTGGCGGTATTATCTAAGTCTTTGACTATTTCTGTGCCAGGTTCCAGTATAAAAGAATCTGGGCTATAGAATTTCATAGGCTCATCTACTATAAATTTAGGAGATTTACAAAATTCTCCCTGTTTTGTTTCTGGACGATAAGATAAAATTGTATCATCTTGTAATTTGTATAACAAAAGATTATAGTAGATAAAATCTCTGTGAAATTTTGTTTCTCCTAATAGGGCATCAAAGATTTTTTGTTTTGGTGTATAAATTCTTTTTGGAAAAACATAACTATTAGCATACTCTGGTACTGTATCTAATTTTCTATATAAATGCTGTAACCTCATAAAAAAACTGGCGTTACATATTTGTTTGACATCAGAATTAATTATGCCTGGCACACTCCAATACACATTATCAGGTGTTAAGGTAGCCAGCAAAGCATTATCACGATGAAGTTCATTTTCTATTATGAAAACCAAATCGCTTGCTGAACTTATGTTTTTTAAAAATTCAAGATAGTCTTGATAGTTGTCTATGGTGTGCTGTTGCCCAAATCTATCACAGGTAATGGCTATTTTTTCTGGATCAGTACTGGTTAAATACTCATCTAAATTGTTGGTAAATTGTGGATCAAAGAATTTTAAAGGCTCGTGAAAAAACTTATATCCAGTAGTAATATAAATTAACATTAAATCCTAAAACTTTCTCCGCAACCACAACGGTCTCGTTCTTTTGCATTAACAAATTCAAAACCTTCGTTTAGGCCATTGCGGACATAATCCACTGTAAGACTATCAACTATAGGAAGATCTCGAGGGTCCACTGCAATTTTAAAACCATCGGAATCAAATAGCACATCTGACTCTGCTGGAGTATCTACATATTCTAACACATAAGCCAGACCTGAACAACCTGTTGTTCTTACACCAATACGTATGCCAATACCTTGACCTCTACGGTCAAGGTTGGTGGCAATTCGACTAGCGGCTCGAGGAGTAACGTAAATCACTGCTTTTCTTTATAATCTTTTATTGCAGCTTTGATAGCATCTTCGGCGAGTATCGAACAATGTATTTTGACGGGCGGGAGCGCCAGCTCTTCAGCAATTTGGCTGTTCTTAATGCTTCCTGCTTGGTCCAACGTTTTGCCCTTAATCCATTCAGTGACAAG
>Ga0164296_1006007_pt1 | contig 10425 bp, 10 predicted proteins | sample GEODES057metaG_FD_113533 | JGI IMG/M metagenome (GOLD analysis project Ga0164296, IMG submission 113533) | Dystrophic lake water microbial communities from Trout Bog Lake, Wisconsin, USA - GEODES057 metaG | ecosystem: Environmental > Aquatic > Freshwater > Lake | place: USA: Trout Bog Lake... | reverse complement strand
GTTCACTGTCTCCAATGTCTCCCGCACGATGGCGCGCAAGGTCAATGCGACCACCACGACCTCGGACTGGCCTAAGGGCGGCAACGACCTGACCTGCGTGAAGGACCAGACCTGGGGCTCGGTGCAGGTCACGCGGTGCGTGACCTATGTGCGATCGATCGACGCGATCATCGTCACCGATCACATCCAGGGCGCACCGTCCCCGGCGAACAGGGGTGGCAAGGCGCGCAAGGTCACCGAGCGGTGGCAGTTGCCACCGGGGATCGGGGCCACTCAGGTCGGCGGTGTGCTGTCCCTGACCAGTGGCGATAAGCGCCTGGACATGGTCAAGGCCGGCGATGGCGGCTGGCAGGTTGCCACGGCCAAGCCGGGCTCCAGCGTCGGCTGGTTCACCGGAGCCTGGGGTGTCAAGACCCAAGGTGCCGTGCTGTCCCGGCAGTTCAAGGTGCCGGCCGCTGGAGCCAACCTCACCGAAGTGACCGTGCTCGTTCCCCACGCCGCGGGCGAATCAGTGTCCACCACGATCACCGGCAACCAGGTTGCCGTGACCCGCGGCGGCAGCACGGTGACCACGGCGCTTCCGTCGTCCTGAACGGCGCGTCCTGACCGGCACATCTTGAACGGCGCCCTGTTCGGCGCATCCCGAATGGCGTTTCGCTGATCAGACGACGTAGGCACAGTGGCGCTCCCGCTGATCACGGTCCACCTCGGCGCGATACCTGCTGACCGTGCTCACCGGTTTGCAGCCCGGGCCCCGAGACGGTGCACGGCGTCGGAGATTCGTGGGAATTCTCCACCGCATGTGTTGTCAGCGCGAGAAGTCAACCAGTGACGAGCTACCCCTGTAGTAGCATCCACGTCATCATCGAGATGGCGAGGGGGCCTGATGCGTACGCTTTGGACGTCTGTGGCATCGCTTTCGGTGGTCCTGGTGATCGGGATCGGTGGAGTGAGTCTGGCACCAGCGGCATCTGCTGCTGAGGTGGACGTGACCATTGACTGTCAGGGTCCGGTGACCGTGACCGGTCAGCCCGGTGACACGGTGGTGTTCACCATGGCCTCGCCAGCCTGTGACACCAGTCCCAATGCCTGGTACATCCTCGACTGGAATGGCGTATTGGGCCAAGACCTCACCGCCGCGGGGTTCCTGACCTACGTGAGCCAGTCATCAGGGGTACAGGAGGTGTGCGAGAACTACTGCGGCGCAGAGCCGCACGACTGGTATGCCACTGGCTACGGTGGTCCTCCGTTCAATTTCAATCCCACGATCACCGCGGTGATTGCTGCCACCGACGGAATGGGAAACCCGCTGGTCTCCGGTGACACCCTCGGTGTGGTTAACGAGGGTGCTGAGGATTACCGCATCCTGTTCCAATCATCAGCGGAGCCCACTGCCATTCCCATGTGGCAGCAGGCCATCGGACGCCCGTCGGCGACCGCCACGTGTCCTGATGGCTACACCCCGTCGTGGGACACCTGGCCGAATCATCACACCGGCGGCTATGTGTGCAATCGCTTCGTGCCTGCTTACGGCGCGTAGTCCGCGCAACTCACCGGTTGTCACGTCCTTGGTGGCGTGGCCGCAGTAGGTTCGGCGCAGCAACTTCGATTCAGGGGGGCAGGATGCGCAAGATCGCGATCGTGATCGCTGCGATAACCGTTGTTCTGAGCGGGTTCGGCTGTGCTCCGGGCGCATTGGCATCGGCGTGCCCGGACGTGGATGGCTCAGGGAATGTGTCACCTACCCCCTATGTCAACGAGGTCCATGATTGGACGGGATGCAACCTGGAATACGCCAACTTGAGCAACCTGTCACTGACTCTGGTGAACCTGACCGACGCGAACCTGCAGCATGCCAACCTTTCGGGAGCATCGCTGTCGTCGGCAAACCTGACAGGTGCCGATCTGCGGAGCGCCACCCTGACCAACTTGACGACCTTCAATCAGGCGAACCTGACCGACGCGAACCTCAGCGGACTGAATCTCACTTCCGGGAACATGTACGGGGCGAACCTGTCTGGCGCAACCTTGGTCAGCACGAACTTGACTGGCGCGACGCTCGCCTTCGGAAATCTGACCGGCGCGAACCTCACCGGTGCCATCATGGTTGGCGCTGTTGTGGAAGTTGCGACCTTGATCAGCACGAACCTGAGCGGTGCGGACCTGACCGGCGCATACCTGGGCGCTTCGGACCTGACCGGCGCGAACTTCACCGGTGCGAACTTGACGAGCGCGAATTTGGACGAAGTCAATCTCAGTGAGGCTGTCCTGGATGGCGCACGTGTGAATTTCGCCCTCTCCACGGTGTGCACGACGGTTGTTCTCGGGGAGGGTATTGTCGGCAGTCCTCAGGTACTGCCGAACAATTGGCACCTTTCGGCAGGGACGCTGACCGTTGACTCAAGTGCGTGCAGTCCGGTGCCGATGTGGATGCAATCCATCGGACGCCCGTCCGCGACCGCCACGTGCCCTGATGGCTACACCCCGTCGTGGGATACCTGGCCGAATAATCACACTGGCGGCTATGTGTGCAACCGCTTCGTGCCCGCCTACGGCAATTAGTCCACCAAACGTGGGCGTCCGCCCATGCGTGGTAGCGTCGTAAGTCCTGCGGCGACCTGTCTGGATATGTCCCGAAGAACTGTCCACGCAAGCGAGCCATCATGCGCAAGATCCTGATTGCGGTCGCATCAATTGCCGTAGCCAGTGCCGCCTTGGCTCCGGCCGCTGCTGCCGACTCCATCCAGGTGCAGTCCTATCAGCGTTCCAGCCAGACGCAGGCGTGCGCATCCCAGTCGGGCGAAACCCCGTGGCAGGCATCCTGGGGCCCTGACGCGTCGTGGCATCCAAGCTGGGAGCAGTGGGCCAATGGCGGTTCGGGAGGATGGATGTGCACGCGCAGTATGACGTGGGCTTTGTCTGCTCCCGATCCCGCACCTGAGGTTCCTGCCGCGGGTTGCGTGAACTATTCAGATGGGTTTCCTTTTCCGCTCTACGTCGACTTCCACGGTGGGTGGTACATCAGTAGTGAAGCGGCTTTCTCCGACCCGTCGTGCAGGTTCCCAACGCAAGGTGTGGTGCTCGACCTGGTGTTTTCCCCAGTGGGCTCTGACGCTGCACGCTTGTGCCTGCAGGCGTTCGGTGCCAGCTACACATACTCTTCCGGGCCGGACGGGTCCGGGCAGGACATCTACTTCTGCAATACGTATCCGATTCCGTAGCCTCGCCCGGCAAGCACATCGCTTCCGCCCACACGTGGCAACTGATCTCGAGCATGTCAGGTCACCGCGATCGCAGCACACCACGCCATAGGTGCATCAGCAGGTGCGCGTGATTGCTGCATGCGCGCGTCCACTGAGCCGCGCGACCGATGCGTCGATCCACGGACCTTGCTCAGGCGATGCCGGCATGCTCGATGACTGCGGCAGGGGCGATGACTGCGGCAGGGGCGATATCGTGGCGTCGGAGGTCCAGATGAAGATCGCACTCGGCGCAGACCATGCCGGCTATCCGTTGAAGGCTGCCCTGCATGCATGGCTGACCGAGCACGGATATGAGGTACTCAACCTGGGGACGGACTCCACTGAGCGCGTGGACTATCCCGACTTCGGCGCGGCAGTCGGGCGCGCAGTGGCAGTAGGTGACGCCGATCTTGGCGTAGCCGTGTGCGGTAGCGGCCAGGGCATCTGCATGGCAGCCAACAAGGTTCCTGGCGTCCGCGCAGCGATCCTGCGTGATGACTACGACGCGCAACTGTCCCGGCAGCACAACGACGCCAATGTCGCATGCTTCGGTGGGCGCGTGACGACCGAGGACATCGCGATCCGCGCACTGGAGAGATTCCTGACGACCGCATTCGAAGGCGGACGGCACCAAGGCCGCGTGGAGCTGCTGGCGAAACTGGATGCCGATCAGGACAGCTGACGAAGCGGCGTATGCGTCCTGATCGATTCGATCAGCAACCGTGCGGCCTGGATGACGCGCTCGGGCTTGTCCTGCTGAATCACGTGACCGGAGCCGGGGGCATACAGGTGCAGTGAGTTGGTGGACAGTCGCGCGGCGGCACGTTGGTAGCCGTCCCAGATCGGCTGGGCGGTCTGCCCGTCCCCGGTGCTGCCGGCGGTGAGCACCACTAATGGAAGGTGACCTAGGTTCGGTCCGCCATCGGTGGCGGCCGATGAGGCGTCCATGTCGATGGTGGTGCCACCTTCATGCCAGGGGCCGGCGTAACTGGGCAGGTAGTTGCGTTGAATGCCGGGGAAGACCGCGTCCATCAGCATCATCCCGGCCAGCCCGTGTCGGTACTGCACGGCATACGCGCGGGCGATCAATCCTGCGTAGGAATGCGCAATGATCACGACCTTGTGGTGGACCCCCACTGCCTGCAGCAGTGCATGCAGTTCCTGGGCCTGCTGCCCGGCATCGGTGACCAGCGAGCCCTGTCGTGGGGGACTGGAACCCAGGCCGGGACGGTCATAGATACAGGTCCTGGTGATCGCGGCCAGCCCGGGCAGCACCTTGGCCCACATGGTGTGATCGGCATCCAGGCCCGAGGAAATCACCAGCGTCGGTGAGCCAGATCCTGCGCAGGAGATCCACTGCTGCTGACCGTCGGCGCTGACGATCTTGTCCGATGCCTGTGCCGATGTGCCCAACGTGCAGCAGGCCAGCACAACGGCGGTCGCTGCAGCGGTGGCTGCCAGTGCACGCAGGCGGCGGGTCACGATCACCAGATAACGGTAAGTCATCGCCGGGGGTGGTCTTGCCTAGGATCAAGCCATGACTGTGGCGCTGGTGACCTGCGATGCCTTGCCGGACCTGGATCCCGATGAAGGCAGGCTGCTCCAGGCACTGACTGCACGCGGCATCAGCACCCAGGTGTGCATCTGGAATGACCCCCTGGTCAACTGGTCGGCATTCGATCTGGCCGTCATTCGCTCCACATGGGATTACACCGATGACCGCGACGGGTTCGTCGCCTGGGCGCAACGGGCCGGTGCGGCCACCAGGTTGTGCAACCCGGCGCAGATCGTGGCGTGGAATACCGACAAGCGCTACCTGCGCGATCTGGAGCGGGCCGGGGTGCCCGTGGTTCCCACGAAGTTCCTGGAGCCTGGCTCGGGCACGGCTGATGCGCGGGCGCGGTGGGCGCCGCCGCCCGGTGCATCGGAGTACGTGATCAAGCCGGCTGTCAGCGCTGGATCGCGCGACACCAGCCGGTACGTGGTCGGGGGCCTCGATGACGCGGGGGTGGTCGAGGACGCCAGGGCATCGCATGATCCACGGGTCACGGAAGAAGCCGCGGCCGCGCACGTGCAGCACTTGCTGTCCCAGGACCGCGTGGTGATGATCCAGCCATACCTGTCCGCGGTGGACACCATTGGCGAGACCGCGCTGATCTTCATCGACGGCACGTTTAGTCATGCCGTTCGCAAGGGCCCGATGCTGGCGCCTGGTCAGGCCGGGCAGATGGTCGAGGGCCTGTATGTGCAGGAGCAGATCGATCCGCGTATCCCCACCGATGCCGAACTGGCCACGGCCGCAGCGGTGCTGGCGGCGATCCCCGGTGATGAGCCGCTGCTGTATGCGCGCGTGGATGTGGTGCCCGATGCCAATGGGGACCCCCTGCTGCTGGAACTGGAACTCACCGAGCCCAGCTTGTTCTTTGCCCACCACGAGCCAGCAGCGCACGCCATGGCCGAAGCCATCGCCCGCAGGCTGACCGAGTACCGCACGCTGACCTAGGACCGCACGCTGACCTAGCACCGCACGCTGACCTAGGACCGCACGCTGATGAGTGCCGTCGTGCGTGGACCGCACGCTGATGAGTGCCATGGTGCGCGGCACGGTGCAGGACCGGGGTTGTTGGTGCTTAGGACCGCACTCCGCGCCAGGCGAGCATGCCGCCGTCGACCGGGTACACCCCGCCGGTGATGAACGAGGCGCGATCACTGGCCAGGAAGCACGCCAGCGCGGCAACCTCATACGGGTCACCGGGGCGGGGAATCAACTGCGCGCCGGTCATTCGGGCGATGGTGTCGACCGGATCCGGTGATGCCTCGATATGGCCAAGCGCCATGGGCGTTTGGATCATGCCCGGTAGGTAGCAATTCACGCGCACGGTCGGGGCGAAGTAGAGCGCGCTGGACTTGGTGAAATGAATGACCGCGGCCTTGCTGGCCCCGTACGCGATTCCGGCCTTGGTGCCATGGACGCCGGATACTGATGCCGAGTTGACGATGGACGGCCCGCGATCTGATGCCTTCAGTGCCGGTGCGGCGAATTTCGTCATCAGCCACACGGCCTTGATATTGACGTCCATCACCGCATCCCAGGCTGCCTCATCCAGGCCCTCCAGGGTGGCGTGCTCGGTGAGCTGGGAGTCCAGCACGCCGGCGTTGTTCACCAGGGTGTCCAGCCCGTCGGCCCAATCCACCGCGGCGGTGATCAGCCCCTGGATCTGATCCGACTGGCGCAGATCTGCGGCGACGAACATCGACTGCGCGCCAGCGGCGGAGACCAACTCCGCAGTCTCCTGCCCGGTCTGCGCATTGACGTCGGTCACCACCACCGACTGCGCACCCTGACGAGCTGCCTCGATCGCAATCGCCCGACCCATGCCCTGCCCGGCGCCGGTGACCAGGACACGCTTGCCCGCCAGGTCGCTCATGCGCTCATCCAGCCCGGAAGCACCGTGCCGGTGTGGTCAATGCTGATCTGCTTTCGGCAGATCCGGGCAGTGCCGTCCTCGAATCGAATGCGGTCGACGTAGTTGCCCCACCCGAGGCTGGAGTCCTGCGTCCCGGCATAGGTGTAGATGAAGTAGCTGCGCACCACCACGTCACCGCCGGGAATCTGCTCGGCATCGGTCGTGATGATGAAGTGCTTGCGGTCGATCGGCGCGTCCAGGGCCCGGCGGTAATTCGCCATCACGGCGTCCCGGCCATCATGCTGCGAACTGCGGGACACCAGCACCGCGTCATGGGTGAACACGTCTTCCAGAGCCGGCCAGTCGAGCTCATCGACCGCGCGGGCATATCGCTGCGTGGTGTTCCTGGCCGCTTCGATCGCTTCCAGTCGCGCCACGCGCTCTTCCAGGGATTGGCTCATGCGCGAAGTATTGCGCTCGGGTCTGCCTGCGGTCTGTCGATTGGCGATAGTCATCTAGATGAATTGCGCGATACCCATTGACAGGGCCACCTGCGGGTGTTGTGATCACTGCACCGCCCCCCGAGGAGAACCGATGACGGCTGTAGAGATCGAAGGCACGCTGCTTGACCCGCAGGTTCAGGCATGCCCGTTTGCGTATCACGCCCAATTGCGCGAGAAGGCGCCGGTGTATCGCATGCCGGAGACCGGCTTCTACGTCATCTCCTCATATGACGACCTCAAGACCGTGCTGTCCGACCCGGCGACCTTCTCCAACGACATCCTCGTTGAGCAGTTGGCCGGTGAGGCAGCAGCGGACCTGGGCCGGATGTTCGACGAGCACCTGGCTGAGGTCGGCTGGGGTCACGTGCAGACCCTGCAGCGCACGGATCCGCCGGAGCATGGTCGCTACCGGCGACTGATCAACCGGACCCTGACCCCACCGATGGTCAAGGCCATGCTGCCCAGCGTCAATCGCATCGCCACCGAGCTGATCGACGCCTTCATTGACAAGGGCAGTTGTGACTTCATCGCCGACTTCGCCTTCCCCCTGCCCGGCCTGGTCATCGCCGAGCAGATCGGCCTGGATGCCTCCGAGATCAACACCTTCAAGCGCTGGAGTGATGGCATGCTCGCCCCGGCGATGGGGCTGCTGGTCGACGAGGAGTCGGCCCGCACGTACTCCGAGGTCGAAGCCGAGGCGCAGCACTACCTGGCCAAGCTGTTCGAGGAGCGTCGCGCCAATCCCACCGATGACATCCTGTCGGCGCTGCTGGCCGAGTCGGCCGACGGCGATGAGGCCTTGACCATGGCCGAATTGCAGAACCTGATGAATCAGCTGATCACCGGTGGCTACACCACCACCGCTGACGCCATCGGCAACGCCATGCTGCTGCTGCTGGAGCATCCCGATCAGATGGAGTTGCTGCGCAATGATCGGTCACTGCTGCACAACTTCGCCGACGAGGCACTGCGGCACTCCAGTTCGGTGCAGGGCCTGTTCCGCCGGACGACGGTGGACACCGAGCTCAGCGGCGTAAAGATCCCGGCGAACAGCATCCTGCACACCCGGTACGGGGCGGCGAACTGGGACGAGTCGATGTTCCCCGAGCCGGAGAAGTTCGACATCACCCGCAGCAACGCCAACAAGCACCTGGCGTTCTCCCGCGGTCCGCATTTTTGCGTCGGACAGCCGCTGGCAATCCAGGAGATGATCATCGCGTTCGATCACCTGCTCGATCGCCTGAGCGATATTCAATTGGCACCCGGTGCCGCACCCGAGCGCACCGGCGGCCTGATCTTCTACTCCCTGAAGGACCTGCCCATTACCTTCACCAAGGCCTAGGGCGCCTCTGCTGCCTCCAGCACGCTTCGGGCGCAATTGCCGCAGTCAGCACGGCTGCAGTCAGCACGGCCTGCGGTGATGCAGTGGTGACGTTGCCCGACGTACCATTGCGGTGACGGTCTTCGCCTATGCAAGGGGCACCGGTGATCAGCGCATTCGACGTGTTCAAGGTCGGCCTCGGTCCGTCCAGTTCTCACGCGGTCGGCCCGATGCGGGCCGCGAATTGGTGGGCGCACCGACTGCGTGAGGCAGGCCTGTTCCCGTCAGTGTCCACGGTGGAGATCGACCTCTACGGTTCCTTGGCCTCGACCGGTGCCGGTCACGGCACGATCCCTGCCCTGATCGCCGGCCTGGCGGGCACCGTTCCGGCGCACGCCGAGCCCGAGCAGGTGCGCCAGCAGATGGAGCAGGCGCGTGCACGTGGCACGGTCCGGCTCCTGCAGGAGCATCAAGTGCGCCTGCAGCCCGATGAGCACATTCACGCCCATCGCGGCGAACGCATCGGTGACTACAGCAACGGCATGCGATTTTCGGCCATTGACTCCCACGGTGCGGTCCTGGACCGCGCGTCGTATTTCTCCATCGGCGGCGGATTCATCTGCGACGACACCGGCCTGCCGGTCCCGCCGCTTCCCCCGCGTCCGACCCTGCCCTACGGCTTCACCTCCGGCAGCGAACTCCTGGCATTGGCCGCCACGCATGACCTGTCGATCGCGGACATCGTCGCCGCCAACGAACAGGTCCTCAGCCCACAGGCAGACATCCGGCGTCAACTGCTGCAGATCTGGCAGGTCATGGATGCCTGCATCGACGCCGGTTGCACGCACCCCGGAGTGCTGCCCGGCGGCCTGAATGTTGCCCGCCGCGCCCCTGAGCTCACCCAGTCACTGACCCGGGAGTCCGCAGGGGAACTGCACGCCATGGAATGGGTGACCGCGTGGGCCATTGCCGTCAATGAGGAGAACGCGGCCGGTGGACGCGTGGTGACTGCACCGACCAATGGCGCTGCCGGCATCATTCCGGCTGTCCTGAAATATGCCGTGACGTTCCTGCCCGACTGCGATGACGCGGCGATCGTGGAATTCCTGCTGACCGCCACCGCGATCGCGTCGCTGATCAAGGACAACGCATCACTGTCCGGTGCCGAAGTTGGCTGCCAGGGTGAAGTGGGCTCAGCATGCGCCATGGCTGCTGCCGGCCTGGCGGCAATCCTGGGCGGGACGCCGGCGCAGGTGGAGAATGCTGCGGAAATCGGCATGGAACATCACCTGGGGCTGACGTGTGATCCGGTGGGCGGCCTGGTGCAGATTCCATGCATCGAGCGCAATGCGATGGCCGCATGCACGGCCATCAATGCCGCACAACTGGCCGTGCGTGGAACTGGTGCCCATCACGTGTCCTTGGATCAAGTCATCGCCACGATGCGGATGACCGGTGCCGACATGATGGACAAGTACAAGGAAACCTCCACCGGCGGTCTGGCCTTGAACGTCGTGGAGTGCTGACCGGGAACCGTGCTGAGAGCAGGAATGACGGCGCAGATCGCGAACCATGCTTAGCTCAGGAATCACGGCGCAGATCGCCAACTGCTGTACTGATGGCAATCGGCCGCGCGAAAAGCCCTCTGCCCTGAAGGCCATGCACCGCTGAGCTGTCGATGAGCAGCTATGCGGTCAATGCGGTGCTGTACGCGTCGACTTCGATCTCGACCAGCATGGCCTCATCGACGAAGCTGACCCCGGCGAGCAATGTCGTTGCCGGACGAATGTCACCGAAGATCTCGCCATGCGCGCGGGCGGCATCGTCGACGTATTGGCTTGCCGACAGATACACCCGAGTGCGCACGACATCGGTGAGCAAGACACCTGCCTCAACCAGCGCACGCTCGATCACCTGCAGTGCGACCTTGGTCTGGCCGTAGGCATCACCGG
>Ga0164296_1006004_pt1 | contig 10428 bp, 14 predicted proteins | sample GEODES057metaG_FD_113533 | JGI IMG/M metagenome (GOLD analysis project Ga0164296, IMG submission 113533) | Dystrophic lake water microbial communities from Trout Bog Lake, Wisconsin, USA - GEODES057 metaG | ecosystem: Environmental > Aquatic > Freshwater > Lake | place: USA: Trout Bog Lake... | reverse complement strand
TCAATCGTAATCTTGTCGTCAGCGGCAACTTTGTACTGCTTGCCGCCGGTCTTGATAACTGCGAACATCTTGTCCTCGTGTTCTAACGGCTCTGACCGCTCTATGAAAGCGACCGGCCGCCTTTTTGGCAGTGGCCCGGCGACCGTCCCGACTACCCCTCATGGGCAGGCTTCGCGGCCTCAATAGATTTCCGCGCGGCGCCAATGGCTCCACGCATGAAGGCGCGTTCCTACCCTGAGGGCCTGTGAGAGTCAATCAGGTCACACGGTTTTGAACGTGGTTTGACCTTGTGGAAGCGGAACCATCATGCTATTGCGCCCGCCGACCATGGGTTTTACGGCTCATCTTGTGGAGAGGTGGCAGAGTGGTCGAATGCACCGCACTCGAAATGCGGCATAGGGGCAACCCTATCGGGAGTTCGAATCTCCCCCTCTCCGCCATTTTACTGCCCTCTCAGGCTTCGGGTGTCCGGCCACGAAGTGGACTGGCGCACAAAGCCGCATCTTTAAATCCACTGAAGCTCCTGACTAAAGAGCGCAGGGTGACGAGGCTCGTTTACTCAACAGTCAATCACAATCATTGGTAGCCGACATGGAATCGGCTGGCGTAAAATTGTCACCATGATAGAGAAAATCCTGGCTCCGCGCGGCGTTAGGCCCGCTCGTCGCATTTTGTCTAGCGTTTTGCCGAATGGCGTTCAAAAGCGCGCGCTTTTGATCTGATGTCGGTGAGGATTTTACCGCGACAAAACGAACCGCTGCCTTGCCGTGTCGGGTAAGAATAATCTCATCACCGTTCTCGGCGCGATGGACCAAATCGGTCAATTTCGCCTTTGCGTTTGTAACTGAGATTTCCAAATTGCGCTCCTTGTAAAGTCTCCATCATAATGGACTTTACGACATAAATTAAGCGCTTCCCTTACTTTCCGCCCGCCCATTCCTGATAGGCCACCAGCATCTGGTCGGTCTTCAGATCGCTCGCCCGTAAAGGTCTTGCAAACGACAAGCCCGCCATGGTGCGGACGCGGGAAAGGGCGACATAGGTTTGCCCCGGCGCAAACGCTCCGTTGACGAGATCGATGCGCACATCATCCAGCGTCAGGCCTTGGGCTTTGTGGATCGTGATCGCCCAAGCATGGGCAAGCGGGACTTGTTTAAACGAGCCGACCACTTGGCTTGAGATGGTTTGGGCGCCCTCGTCCCAGACTTGTTTGATCTGGTCCCAGCTCACGGGGGCAACCACGTGCTCAAGTCCTGTGGCGTCAAAGCGGACGGAGACTTCATTGTCTTCAACCCGGCTCACGGTGCCTAACGAGCCATTGATCCAACGCCGCTCGGGATCGTTGCGGGTGGCCATGACGCGGGTGCCGACTTTAAGTTCGAGGTTTTCAGGCGCCGGTAGTCTATCGCCTGCGAGGTCAAATTTACCCGCCGTGCTTGCACCATAGATGGAGGTTTCCCCCGCGATGGCCTGCAGGCCTTCTTGGTTGTAGCGATCAGCGGCGGCGCGTGTGGCGGTGAGCAAAAGCGGTGTGATGCGGGCGCGATGGGGGCGATAGCATTGCGCGTTTAAGGTCTCGACCGCGTGTTCGACATCTTCACCCAAGCGAATGGCATTGAGCAAATCAACAAATTCGCGCTCGTCTTGGCGATGAACCTCTTCAAGCGTGATCTTGACCGGTTGAACCTGTTTCAAAATATGCGCGCTAAACGCATAGGGCGTGGCATAATCGAGCTGTTCGAGCAGAGGGCCATCTTGCTGCTGCACAACAGGGGGCAATTGCAAAAAATCACCGACCATCACCACTTGCACGCCGCCGAACGGGCGTTGGTCTTTGCGGATTTCTTTCAAGCGTGTGTCGATGGCATCGATCACATCCGCCCGCACCATCGAGATTTCGTCGATCACCAAGCGCGTCATGCGCTGATATATCGGGCCGAAATGTTTGCCCGGCAGCATATTGCGCGCATCAAGCACACCGAAGGGGAGTTGGAAGAAGGAATGGATCGTTTGCGCTTCGGCGTTTAAGGCCGCAACGCCCGTGGGAGCGACAACGATTTGCGTTTCACCACCGGGACGCGCTTTGAGATATTTGATCAGGGTCGTTTTGCCCGTGCCCGCGCGGCCTGTGACCAGAATAACGGGCACTTTCGCATCGATGGCGGCGAGCGCTTCCGCGACGCCTTGGGTTTTCTCGTAAGCGGGATCGGCCTGAAAAATCGCTCGCCGCTGTGGCATGGCATGGCTTGCGCTTCGGGACGCGCTGCCAAAGCGCCGTGTTGCGCGGCTTGAAAGCGTTTCGTCGTCGCCGGGGCCTTCAAACGCATCAAGCGCCGATAAAAGCTGATCCGCCTCGCGCCGTTTGGTGGAATTACTGCCACGCTTGGCTTTTTCGCAATTGCGGCGAAGCTGCACCCGCTCAATGGCCGACATGAAGGGAATCTTGTCGATCAGGCTCATCGGGCGGCGGCTTTCTGTGGTGGGTGACGAAGAGGCTTTCGATTAGCTGAATCGAACCTGTCCGTCACGCGCTCACTTTTGCCATTTCCGCTCCCAAGCGATGACCAGCGCTTTGGCGCGGTCAACATCTGCCTGTGGCATGATGGTTAGAAGTTTATCGCGCGTTTTAACGGCTTTATCGCGCCGCTCGGTTTCCCAGGGCGAGAGCCGGAAATTGGCGAGGCTTAGCCAACGATAGGCCTCGACATAATCCGCATCAAGACCAATGCCGTTGGCATACATCATTCCCAGCGCATATTGCGCATCGGACGAGCCGTTAACGGCGCCCTTTTTGTACCAAGTGGCCGCGCGCGCCTCGTCTTTCTTCACGCCATGGCCGAAGCGATACATTTCACCGATATAGAATTGAGCGGTGGGCTCGCCATCATCCGCAAGCGGGCGCAATATACTAATCGCCTTCGGATAATCGCCCTGCGCATAGGCAGCCGAGCCCTTTTCAACCGTGTGAAAAAACATCGGCGTGATGAGAAGTGCTGCAAATACGATGCAGATTGCCACGAAGCCGGCCAAACTCGCCCAGATCGCGGTCGTCCTATTCATTCCGCACCTTTTACCCCGACAAAACTCACATAAGGTGATTTACGCGAATTCGACGGAATATGCCATGGCGTTGATCGCCCGACACCTTCAATGCTACCCACGCGTTGCAGCCGTTACCCCGTCCACATGACCTGATCAATATGCGGGGCGTGGGTGGCGAGCATCACAAGGCGGTCAAAGCCGAGCGCGATGCCCGATGTGGGCGGCATCAGCGGCAAAGCTTGCAGTAAATCCTCGTCAATCGGATATCTTTCGCCATAAATCTGCTCTTTGGCGTCCATATCCGCCTCAAAACGCCGCCTTTGCTCGGCGGCATCGGTGAGTTCGCCGAAGGCATTGGCAAGCTCGACGCCGCAGGCAAAGAGCTCAAAACGCTCGGCAACGCGCGGATCAGAAGGCTTGGGGCGAGCCAAAGCGGCCTCTGATATCGGGTATTCGCACAAGATCGTGGCGCGTCCGATGCCGAGATGGGGATCGATTTTTTCAACCATCACGCGGCTGAACATATCGGACCATGAATCATCATCGGCAATGCGGATCCCCGCTTTGCGGGCTGATTCGGCCAAAATGGCGCGATCGGGCACGCCATTGGGCGTTGTTGCCATCAGATCAATCGCGGCATAGCGGGCAAAAGCATCCGATACCGTTAGTCTTTCGGGCTCAAGGAACGGATCTGCCGTCACGCCACGATAGGACAATTGGGTACTTCCTGCGATTTTTGCAGCTTTCTTCAGCAAAATAGCGCAATCTTCCATCAGTTTTTCATAAGGGGCGTGCGTCCGGTACCATTCGAGCATGGTAAATTCGGTGGCGTGCAAAGGGCCGCGCTCGCGGTTACGGAAGACGCGGGCGAAGTCGAAAATCTTGGTTTCACCCGCTGCCAGCAGCTTTTTGGCGGCAAATTCGGGGGATGTGTGCAGATAGAGCGTATCAACACCGCCATCGGGGCGCATCACTTGGGTTGAAAGCGCATGAAGATGGGTTTCATTGCCGGGCGAGCGTTGCAATTGCCCACATTCGACCTCCAAAAACCCTTCAGCCTCAAAAAACTGGCGGAAAGCGGCTTTAATCCGGCCCCTTGCCAAGAGGATGGGGCGTCGGTCGGCGTGGTTCTCGGGTAACCACCATTTAAAGCTGTTATTCATCAGGGTCTAGCGTCTTTGCCGCAAGTGTGAGAAAAGCGCCGCAGTTTACGCAATAGGACGCTGCGTCGTCCGATCCAAAGTCAGGAAACTATCCGTGCAAGTCATCGCCAGTTCGCTTCGTAAAGGCAATATCGTTGAGAAAGACAACCAGCTTTATGTCATTCTGAGCGCCGAAAACATCCATCCCGGCAAGGGAACGCCCGTCACCCAGCTCGCTATGCGCCGGATCAGCGATGGCGTGAAGATCGCCGAACGCTATCGCACGACCGAATCGGTCGAGCGCGCTTTTGTCGAAGACCGCGATTTCAACTATCTCTACGAAGATGCCGATGGCTTCAATTTCATGAACAATGAAACCTTCGAACAGCTCTCGGTACCGAAGGATGTTGTGGGTGACCAATCGGTCTATCTGCAAGAAAATATGAAATGCGTGCTCTCGACCTATGAAGGCCGCTGCGTTTCGATCATCTTGCCGCCGCGCGTGACGCTCGAGATCGTTGAAACGGAACCAACGGTGAAAGGCCAGACGGCTTCCTCTTCCTATAAGCCCGCCATTCTCTCAAACGGTGCACGCACCATGGTGCCTCCGCATATTGCGACCGGCACACGCGTTGTCATCCAGACGGAAGACGGCTCCTATGTTGAGCGCGCGAAAGACTAACGCTTAAAGGGGAAAGATTGCCATGCGCGCCGTTCTCGACATCATTTTGATCGCGTTAAACCTCTATTCTTGGTCGGTGATTGGATCGGCTGTGTTGAGCTGGTTAATTGCCTTCAATGTCGTGAATATGCGCAATGATGTGGTGCGTTCGGTGGCGATGGGCTTGTACCAGATCACCGAACCGGCGCTTCGCCCGATCCGGCGGATGCTGCCCAATCTCGGCACGATGGATATTTCACCGATTATCCTTTTGCTCCTGATCATGCTCGCTGAGCGCGTGATCCAGATGTATATTTATCCTTACGTCTTCTAATGAGCGGCCAACCGTGGACGGTTACCGTTGACGGGCTTCTCCTCACCGTTCGCTTGACGCCGAAGGGCGGACGCGATGCCATTGATGGCATCGAAACACTTTCCGACGGTCGCGCGGCGCTCAAAGCCCGCGTCAGAGCTTTGCCCGAAGACGGCGAAGCCAATGCGGCCTTGGTTAAACTGATGGCAAAGACCGCTGGCGTTCCGGCTTCACGCGTTACGGTGCAATCCGGCCATACGGCGCGGTTAAAAGTGCTCAAGCTTGAGGGGGATTGCGCCATACTAGTGACAAAGATTGCGGCCGTTTCGGCGCGGTGATAAATTACGCCTTCCTCGATTAACAGGATCTCGGAGAGATAGCATGACATCAGGACTTATGATTGGTGATCATTTCGAAGCGTTCATCGAGAACCTTATTTCTAGCGGGAGATACTCTTCCGTGTCAGAAGTCATGCGGGACAGCCTTCGGCTTCTGGAAGAACGTGAAAAATCCCATGAATTAAAGCTTGCTGCTTTGCGTGCGGATATCTCGGAAGGGCTGAAGAGCGGGCCGAGTGAGGCCCTAAACATGTCTGAAATAAAGGCTGCTGCGCGCGCTCTGCACGCCTCTCATGCCAAATAAGATTCGGCGGAGCCCACTCGCCCGTCTCGATTTGATCGAGATTTGGACCTATATCGCGCAAGATAATTCAGACGCCGCCGATGGCTTATTGGATCGCTTTGAAAACGCCATGCAAAGGCTTGCTGAGCGGCCTCTGATAGGGCGCAAACGGCCGGAATTAGGGGAAACACTTCGGAGTTTTCCGGTCGGTAATTATGTTATTTTCTATCTCCCATATGATGAAGGTGTTGAAATCATAAGGGTCTTAAGCGGTTACCGTGATATTAACACTCAAGACCTTACGAACGGTGTCCCATGATCCGCCTTGCCCCCGGTGCAGCCCTTGATGAGAGTGAATTGATTGAGAGTTTTGTCCGCGCCTCGGGGCCCGGCGGGCAGAATGTCAACAAGGTCGCGACCGCCGTTGAATTGCGGTTTGATATCCGTAATGCGCCGTCGATTGACGCGGATATTAAAGAACGTCTTGAAAAGCTTGCCGGACAGCGCCTGACGCTTGAGGGGGTGATTATCCTCTTTGCGCAAAAGCATCGGACGCAGGAAATGAACCGCGCGGATGCGCGGACACGGCTTTTTGATTTGATCCGGAAAGCCGCCAAGCGGCCTATCATTCGTAGGCCAACCAGACCAACGCTGGCTTCCAAAAAAAGGCGCGTTGAGTCGAAAGTAAAGCGCGGCAGCATTAAGGGACTGCGCGGAAAGCCCTCAAGCGACGATTAGAGCTGCGGCATATTGCGCTTAAGACCATTGTAGTGGGGTATGCTGCATTGCGGAACGGGTCGAATTTGGATAGAACCGCTTCATTCCGGAGGCGGCATTGCCGCTGTTCCTCGTAATCAAGAGATGAGCGCGATGACCGAAGCCAAGACTCGTCCCCTTTCACCGCATTTAAGCATCTACAAACCCACCATCACGATGACGATGTCGATCGTTCATCGTATTACGGGAATGGGGCTTTATGCGGGTACCCTTTTATTGGCCATCTGGCTGATTGCAGCCGCAAGCGGTGCTGCAGCTTTTGCGCCCGTTCAGCATTTTATCGCGAGCCCTTTTGGCCGCCTGATTCTACTCGGCTACACATGGGCGATCATTCATCATGCGCTGGGCGGGATGCGTCATTTCATCTGGGATATGGGCGCAGGCCTTGGCCCCGAGCGCATGATGTTGGCCCGTCTGACGCTGATCGGTTCGCTCGTGATCACCGTTGGCCTGTGGGTGTTGGGTTACGCAGTAAGGTAATGGCATCATGAATTCGACCTCGACCATGAAAACCCCCATGAAACGCGTTCGCGGCCTTGGCTCGGCCCATTCGGGCACTGAGCATTTCTGGCGCCAACGCTTAACGGCTCTGGCCAATATTCCACTCACCATCGGCTTTTTATGCGTGGTGTATGCCACGCTTGGCAAAGACGCCGATGCGGCGCGCGCGGTGCTGGCCCGTCCGTTTGATGCCTTCATCATCGGCCTCTTTGTGATCTCCGGCGTGATCCATATGAAAATCGGGATGCAGGTGATCATTGAAGATTACATCCATGGCGAAGGGTCGAAAATCATTGCCTTGGCGCTGAATACTCTTTTCTCGCTAGCGATTGGCGCGGCATGCGTGTTTGCCGTCCTTAAATTGACGTTTGGAGCATAATAATGGCGACTTCTTCCCCCGCTCAAAACGGTAAGGCCTATCCGATCACCGACCATTCCTTTGATGTGGTGGTGGTGGGCGCTGGCGGCGCGGGCCTTCGCGCAGCTGTTGGTTGCGCGCAAGCGGGCCTCCGCACGGCGTGTATCTCGAAAGTCTTCCCAACCCGCTCGCATACGGTTGCGGCCCAAGGCGGAATTTCGGCGGCGCTGGGCAATATGGGCCGCGATGATTGGCGCTGGCACATGTATGACACCGTGAAGGGCTCCGACTGGCTGGGCGACCAAGACGCGATTGAATATCTCTGCCGTAACGCGCCGGAAGCCGTCTATGAGCTTGAGCATTGGGGCGTGCCCTTCTCGCGCACGGAAGAAGGAAAGATTTATCAGCGTCCTTTCGGCGGTATGACAACCGAATTCGGCAAAGGCACCGCGCAACGTACTTGCGCTGCGGCTGACCGCACGGGCCACGCGATTTTGCACACGCTTTATGGACAGGCGCTGCGCTCGAAGACCGAGTTCTTTATCGAATATTTCGCACTTGATCTGATCATGAGCGAAGAAGGTCGCTGCGTTGGCCTGATGGCGCTTAAAATGGATGACGGCACGATTCACCGCTTCCGTGCAGCCGAAGTGATTTTGGCGACCGGTGGTTATGGCCGCGCCTATTTCTCGGCGACTTCTGCGCATACCTGCACGGGTGATGGCAATGCGATGGTGCTCCGCGCTGGCCTGCCTTTGCAAGACATGGAATTCGTGCAGTTCCACCCGACGGGCATTTATGGCGCAGGCTGTCTGATCACCGAAGGCTCGCGTGGCGAAGGCGGTTATCTCACCAATTCCGAAGGTGAGCGCTTTATGGAGCGTTATGCGCCGTCAGCGAAAGACCTCGCCTCGCGCGACGTGGTTTCCCGAGCGATGACGATGGAAATTCGCGAAGGCCGCGGCGTGGGCAAGCAGAAGGATCACATCTATCTGCATCTCGACCATCTTGATCCGAAAATTTTGGCCGAGCGCTTGCCGGGTATTTCGGAAAGCGCCAAGATTTTCGCGGGCGTCGATGTCACGAAGGAGCCGATCCCGGTACTGCCGACCGTACATTACAATATGGGCGGAATCCCTACCAATTATCATGGCGAAGTGCTGACGAAGAAGAACGGTAATGCCGATACCATCGTCCCCGGTTTGATGGCGATTGGCGAAGCGGCGTGCGTCTCCGTGCATGGTGCCAACCGTTTGGGCTCAAACTCGCTGATCGATCTCGTGGTGTTTGGCCGTGCGGCCGGACAACGCGCTGCTGAACTCGTTTCGCCCGGCGAAAAGCAAGCGGAATTGGCGGCCAATGCAGGTGAAGCCGCACTCGCACGGCTCGACCGCTTCCGTCATGCTTCAGGCGGCACCAAGACGGCAGAATTGCGTTTGCAGATGCAAAAGACGATGCAGAACAATTGCGCCGTGTATCGCACGGGCGAAGTACTACATGAAGGGCAGACGCTGATCCATAAGGTGTGGAGCGGAGCATCCGATATTCAGGTGACCGACCGTTCATTGGTTTGGAACACGGATTTGTTGGAGACGCTGGAATTCGACAATCTGATCGCACAAGCGGTGGTGACGATGGACTCGGCTGCCAACCGTCAGGAAAGCCGCGGCGCGCATGCGCGTGAGGATTTCCCGAACCGCGACGACAAAGAGTGGATGAAGCATAGTTTGGCCTTCATCGATCCCGCCAAACAAGAAACCCTCATCGATTATCGCCCCGTGCATACCTATACGATGTCGAATGACATTGAGTATATCGCACCGAAGGCGCGCGTGTATTGAGCGGATTGGGACGAAGGAAATTAGATCATGGTTGAACTCACGCTCCCAAAAAACTCCCGCGTTATCGACGGCAAGGTTTGGCCGAAGCCGCAGGGTGCCAAGCGTCTCACCGAGTTTCGGATCTACCGCTATGATCCTGATGGCGAGAGCAATCCGCGCATGGACACCTATTATGTCGACCGCGATGATTGCGGGCCGATGGTGCTCGACGGTATTATCTGGATCAAATCGAAGATCGATCCGACGCTGACCTTCCGCCGCTCGTGCCGCGAGGGCATTTGCGGCTCTTGCGCGATGAATATTGACGGCCTCAACACGCTCGCCTGCACCAAGGGCATGGATGAAGTGGCGCATCCCGTGCGCATCTATCCATTGCCGCATATGCCGGTGATCAAGGATCTCGTGCCGGACCTCACGCATTTCTATTCGCAGCACGCCTCGATCGAGCCGTGGTTGCATACCTCGACGCCGGCACCTGAGAAGGAATGGAAGCAATCGCATGAAGACCGCGAAAAGCTCGACGGGCTTTATGAATGCATTCTCTGCGCGTGCTGCTCGACCTCCTGCCCGAGCTATTGGTGGAATGGCGACCGCTATCTAGGCCCCGCCGTGCTGCTGCAAGCCTATCGCTGGTTGATTGATTCACGCGATGAGGCTACCGGCGAGCGTTTGGACAATCTCGAAGACCCGTTCCGCCTCTACCGCTGCCACACGATCATGAATTGCGCCAATACGTGCCCGAAGGGATTAAACCCTGCGCGGGCGATTGCGGAGATCAAGAAGATGATGGTGGAGCGGCGGGTTTAGGCGCGCCGTCCTCCCGTCCTTGCGAGCGAACGCGAAGCAATCCAGTTGATGGTAAAAGCAAGAGCGCGGTGGCAACACGGCGCTCTTTTTACGTTCTCTTAGCTGGGTTGCTTCGCGTTCGCTCGCAATGACGGGAGAAAAATTGCTGCGCAACATTTTTGCAGCAATTTTTAATCAACTCTCTGAAATATAACAAACTTCACACAATTGCTGCGCAATAAAAAACCCGCTCGGAAGCGGGCTCTTTGGATTTATTGTGCGGTGCAGCAATTTTGCAGCATTTATTGCACAAGTTTTGGTCCGGCTCCGGCCGCAGGCTCGTTTTCGGACATGATGCCGAGGCGGCGGGCCACTTCGGTATAGGC
>Ga0164296_1006002_pt1 | contig 10430 bp, 13 predicted proteins | sample GEODES057metaG_FD_113533 | JGI IMG/M metagenome (GOLD analysis project Ga0164296, IMG submission 113533) | Dystrophic lake water microbial communities from Trout Bog Lake, Wisconsin, USA - GEODES057 metaG | ecosystem: Environmental > Aquatic > Freshwater > Lake | place: USA: Trout Bog Lake... | reverse complement strand
GCTTGAGCATGAAATATCAGAAGGTCTGGGCTGGATTGGCGGCGACGTGGTGGAGATCACCCCGTCTGATCCCGCGCTCAAAATCCCGCATATGGGATGGAACACGCTTGATGTGGTTAGACCGCATGCTCGTCTTGCAGATATTCGGTCGGGGCCAGACGGGTGGCAGGCTTATTTCGTCCTCTCCTATCATTTACAGGTCAAAGACCGCGCCGATATCGTTGCGGAAACCGGCTATGGCGGTGCTCTGACGGCGATTGTCGCGCGCGGCACGGTTGCGGGCACACAATTTCATCCCGAGAAGAGTCAAAAACTCGGTCTTGCCTTCATTGCTAATTTTCTGAGGTGGCGCCCGTGATCCTGTTTCCCGCCATTGATTTGAAAGAAGGCCACTGCGTCCGTCTCGTGCAAGGCGATATGGATCAGGCAACCGTGTTTAATGATCATCCCGCCGATCAAGCCGCGTCTTTCGAAGCGCAGGGCTTTGAGTGGTTGCACATCGTCGATCTCGACGGTGCTTTTGCGGGTAAGCCCGTCAATGCCGAAGCCGTACGCGCGATTGTGTCGCGCACTCAAATCCCCATTCAGCTCGGCGGCGGCATTCGCAATATGCGCACTGTTGAAGGATGGTTAGAGGCCGGTATTCGCCGCGTCATTATCGGCACCGCTGCGGTGAAAGATCCCGCGTTTGTGCGCGAAGCCGCGAGACAATTTCCTGGTCGCGTCGCCGTGGGCATTGATGCGCGCAATGGGCGCGTGGCGGTGGATGGCTGGGCGCAATTGTCTGAAATGTCAGCAGAAGAATTAGGCTTGCGCTTTCAAGATGCGGGCGTGGCCGCAATCATCTACACCGATATCGCGCGCGATGGGCTGCTCAAGGGCCTCAATATCGAATCGACGCTTGCTTTGGCGCAGCGTTTGACGATCCCGGTGATTGCATCCGGCGGGCTTGCATCCATTGATGATATTGCGCGTTTGTGTGAACCTGATTGCGCGGTGCTTGAGGGCGCGATTTCGGGCCGTGCCCTTTATGATGGGCGTCTTGATCCCGAAGCGGCCTTGGCTTTGATCAAATCTCGGACAGCCGCTCATGCTTAAAGCGCGTGTCATTCCCTGCCTTGATGTGAAAGATGGGCGCGTCGTTAAAGGCGTGCAATTTGTCGATTTGCGCGATGCCGGCGATCCGGTGGAATCGGCGATGGCCTATGACAAAGCCGGTGCAGATGAGCTCTGCTTCCTCGATATCACCGCAAGCCATGAAGATCGCGGCACGCTGATGGATGTCGTGCAACGCACGGCGGAAGCTTGTTTCATGCCGCTCACAGTGGGTGGTGGTGTGCGGACAATCGACAATATCCGCGATTTGCTGTTGGCGGGTGCGGACAAAGTCTCGATCATGACGGCGGCGGTCAATGACCGGAGCTTTGTCAAACGCGCGGCAGAAAAATTCGGCAGTCAATGCATCGTTGTTGCGGTTGACGCGAAAAAGACATCCGCTGAGGGCGAAGCTGACCATTGGGAAATTTTCACCCATGGCGGCCGCAAGCCGACCGGGCTTGATGCGGTGGCTTATGCGCGCGAGGTTGCAGCCCTTGGTGCGGGCGAAATTCTGCTCACCTCGATGGATCGCGATGGCACCAAGATCGGCTATGACATCGCACTCACCCGCGCAATTGCCGATGCGGTGTCGATCCCGGTGATCGCCTCCGGCGGCGTTGGCACGCTCGACCATATGGTCGAAGGGATTAGAGATGGCCATGCAAGTGCTGTGTTAGCGGCCTCGATTTTCCATTTCGGTGAGCATACAATCCGGGAGGCGAAAGAGGCGCTTTTGCATGCCGGTGTTCCGGTAAGGATCGATTGATGACGACATTCTCACTGTCTGATCTCGAAGCGATTGTGGCCCAACGCGCCGCAGCGTCTCCGGAGGAATCCTACACGGCTAAGTTGATCGCCAAAGGCCCCGCTGCCGCTGCCAAAAAACTCGGCGAAGAAGCGGTCGAGGCGGCGCTTGCATCCGTGTCGGGGGACAAAGCGCATCTTGTGGCGGAGGCCGCCGATGTGCTGTATCATCTGCTTGTTGTCCTCAAAGGCGCGGATGTGCCGCTCGCAGATGTGATGGCTGAATTGGAAAAGCGGACCGCACAATCGGGGCTTCAAGAAAAAGCCTCTCGTTCCCCGGCATGATCGCTTACAACGGACCCTGCGGATGAGCATTCCCCACCCCGCCTCAGCCTTCGGTTTCACAGACGAAGACTTGGCCGATTTGCCCTCGCCCTATCGCATTTTCACGCGCGACGAATGGGCGTTGTTGCGTGCTGATACGCCGATGACGTTGACGGCGGATGATCTCGCAAAACTGCAATCGCTCAATGATCCGATCTCGCTTGATGAAGTGATCGCGATCTATCTGCCTTTGTCGCGTTTGCTCTCGCTATACGTTGCGGCAACGCAAGGCTTGTTCAAAGCGACGCAGCGCTTCCTCATGGCGGAAGATGGGAAAGTTCCCTATGTCATTGGGCTTGCGGGATCCGTGAGCGCAGGGAAGTCCACGACCGCACGCGTGTTGAAAGCGCTTCTGTCGCGCTGGCCCAACACACCAAAAGTTGAGCTTGTGACGACGGATGGGTTTTTGCTGCCAAATGCTGAACTCACCGCACAAGGCTTAATGGAACGCAAAGGGTTTCCGGAAAGCTATGACGGGATGGCGTTGATCCGCTTTCTCTCCGACATCAAAGCCGGACGGCATCATGTCGAAGCGCCGGTCTATTCGCATCTTGTGTATGATGTTGTGCCCGGTGAACGCATCACAGTGGATCGTCCTGATATTTTGATCGTTGAAGGGCTGAACGTGTTGCTGCCCAATCGCATGGCGCGCACCGGACAACCTATTCCTTTCGTGTCGGACTTTTTTGATTTTTCGATTTATCTCGATGCCAGCGAAGATGATCTCGAACGCTGGTACATCAACCGCTTTATGCGCTTGCGCGACACAGCCTTCCGCGACCCGAAGAGCTTCTTCCGCAAATATGCGGATTTGGATGATGCGCAGGCTGAGGCAATGGCGCGCGATATTTGGTCCCGCATCAATCTGCCGAATTTGCGCGAGAATATCGAGCCGACACGGCCCCGCGCCGATCTCGTGCTGACCAAAGGCGGTCATCATGGCATCACGGAAGTGGCGCTCAGGAAATTGTGAGAGCTTACAATATAAGCCCGGCTTCAGCCGCCAAATCCTTCAACGACACCTGCGGTCTTGCGCCAATATGTTGGATGATTTCTGCAGCCGATAAAGCACCCAGACGGGCGCATGTTGCGTAGTCTGCGCCATGCGACAGGCCATGCAAGAAACCGGCGGCAAAGAGATCACCCGCGCCCGTTGTATCGACCAGTGTTTCAATCGGATGCGCGGCAATAGCGTGGGTTTCATCGCGCGTGACAACGACTGAGCCCTGCTCGGATCGCGTCACAATGCCGAATGTGCCATCATCGCGCAGCGCGCGCACGGCACTGTCGAAATCAGAGGTGACATAGAGGCTTTTGAGCTCATGCTCATTGGCAAAGACAATATCGACCGCGCCGGTTTTTAAGAGATCCCGAAACTCATCGCGATAGCGATCAACGCAGAAACTGTCCGATAGAGTCAAAGCGACTTTGCGCTCGGCGCGATGCGCGATTGCGGCGGCTTTGCGAAAAGCCTCTTTCGCATCGGGCGGATCCCACAAATAGCCTTCGAGATAGGTGATCGTTGCAGCGGCGACCATCTCCTCATCAATATCATCAGGTGTCAGCAATTGGCCGGCGCCGAGATAGGTGTTCATCGTGCGCTCGCCATCGGGCGTGACCAGAATAAAACTACGCGCGGTTGCGGGGCCCTCGTCAGCGCGTGGCGTTGCAAACGCAACACCCACTGCTTTGATGTCGTGAGAGAAGACATCGCCCACCGGATCTTTGCGGATTTTGCCGATAAAGGCCGCGCGCCCACCGAGCGACGCCACACCGACCGTCGTGTTCGCCGCCGATCCACCCGAAATGATGGTGGCCGGACCCATCGCAGCATAGAGACGCTCGGCCTCTGCCTCGTCGATCAGCCGCATCGAACCTTTCGCAAGATGATTGGCGATGAGAAAATCATCTTCGGTATGGGCGATGACATCGACAATGGCATTGCCGATCCCCAAAACATCAAAACGAGCCTGTGACATGCGAAACAATCCTGAGCGGGAGAATTTAGTCCCTCGTGACAGCGCGCGGAGATTGCGTCAAGTCAGGCGCGTCTTGGCTTGGCTGGCTCCGCGCCGTCTCGAGGACAATCAGCATCGCGTCGAGCTCTTGTTCGCTGAGCCCGGCAATCTCACGCGCGAGCCGATTGGCGAGCTCGGTCGCTTTCGGCGAAAGCCCAGCCGTATCAATCCCGACGCGGGGATCGGAAAGATCAGCCAAGCGCTGCAACTCCTCCGCCTCGTCCCAGATGATGTTGAAATAATGGATGACGCGCTGAACAAAGCTCCAATTCGGCTTGGAGCGGCGGCCATGTTCAAGCGCCGACAGATAGGTCGCGCTCACACCGAGATGATCCGCCATGTCTTTGAGACTGGCACCCCGCGCTTCACGCAGAGCGCGCAATCTTTGGCCAAACGGGGTCATGCCGCGCTGCCTTTCGGGCGTCGGATGCGGACATAAAGCGCACCCTCGCCGCCATGATGCCGTTCTGCCGTCTCAAAACCGATGATACAACCGCGCATCTCCGGCATTCTCAACCAATGCGGAACCATGCGACGCAAAATCCCGCGCTCTTCATAGCGCCCATCAGAGACCGGCCCCGAGCCACCTTTGCCTGTGACAACCAGAACAACCGAAAAGCGCTGTGCCTGAGCGCTGCGGATAAAGCGGATCAAAGCCGTGTGAGCCTCGTCCTGTCGCATGCCGTGGAGATCAATGACCGCATCGACGGGATGATCGCCGCGCGACAATCTTTGCCGCAACCGTCTTTCGAGCGGAGCCAGGGGAGGTAAAGCAGGTTGAGGGGCTATTACCGCTCGTGGCTGTTTCGCCTCTTTCACCTTCGGTGAAGGTGGCGGTGGGGCCTGTAACGGCGCGGGTGGAACAATTTCCGGTTCAGGCTCAGGCTCACTCACGCGCCCGTTTAACGGCGTGATTTGACGGGTGACATGCGACCAGAGCGCAATTTCATCCGAAGTCAGCATCCTTTTCCGCCGTCCGGGACTCATATTGGAAACCCTCAGAGGACGACTTAATGCGCGGCTTCCGTCGCGATCAATCTCCAGACCGGATCACGGCTGCCAATCTCGCGCGCGAATGTCCACATATCTGTGACATCGACAACTTTATCAGGAGCGCCCTCGATGATCTGGCCGCTTTTGTCTTTCGTGACTGTGATGAGATGCGACACAAATTGCGCGGTCAATTGCGCGGCCTGACCTTTCAGTTCAACGGCTTGCAGAACTGCTGACTCAATACCGACGAAAGTCGTCTCGACGGTATCGCCGCGTTTTTCACGCTCGGTGATTGCGGCCGCAAAACTGTCAAACACATCGCGTGACAACAAATCGCGCAATGTCGTGCGATCACCCGCTGCAAAGGCCATCACGATCAGTTCATACGCCGCTTTGGCATTGGTCAAAAAGAGCCGCACATCAAACGAAGGCTCAGCGGCAACTAAAGCATCGAGCGCACGGGCCAAATCAGAATCGGGGGTCGCGATACCCCGCCACCGATCAGGATCATGCGCCACTGCCGACGGGGCAGGAGAAGCGCCGTCCTGCGGAAGAACCGCTTGGGCTTCAGGATGCGCGGCGGAGTCTTGCGTCGCAACGAGTTTCAAAGAGCGCTTCAGCGGCGCGGGGCTTTGGCCATCATCCGCGTCGCCGCGCAGGCCCAATACGCTGTAAAGTCGCCAACCCACAAAAGCCGCCAAGGCGATTAAAACGATGATGGAAAGACCAAAATTGTCCTGCATGGGATGCGTACTGCCTCTTCAAAATGAACTCATGCGCAAACGCGTGCCGACCTTATAGGCCAATTGTCTCGCAGTTTCCATGTAAAGCCGCCTTGACCCCTGCTGAAAAATGGCATTGAGGTCTTGCTAACGAATTCGAGCTACATACGGGCCTTATCGCAATCGGAGCTGTTCATGACTGACGTCGACCCGCAAACCGCGCCTCCCGCCAATGCTCCCAGCATCGCGGCCCTTGGCCAATATATCAAAGATTTGTCCTTCGAGAACCCAAATGCACCGCAATCACTGGTGCCACGCGAAACCGGGCCTCAGATTGCCATCAGCGTCAATGTGAACGCGCGGCAGCTCAATGAAACCGATTTCGAAGCGTTATTGACGCTTGAAGGCAAAGCGGGTGAAGGCGACGACCTCTTATTCCGCTTTGAATTGGTTTATTGCGGGATTTTCCGCTTACAAAACATCCCACCAGAAAATCATCAGCCTGTGGTGATGATCGAATGTCCGCGCCTTCTCTTCCCATTCGCGCGTCACATCATTGCGGATTGTGTGCGCAATGGCGGCTTCCCGCCGCTCTATATTGATCCGATTGATTTCGCCGTTCTCTATCAACAGCGTCTCGCGCAAGAGACAGCAGGAACGGCGTAACGCCGCTTTCTTCGCTACGAGTCTTGCGTGCGGATATAATCCTTCCAAATCAAATCGCCGCTTAAGCTTGCCACAAAGGTTTGATGAGCGGCGATTTCTGCTTCCGTCAAACGATCCGGCAAAGGTTCTGGTCTTGCACGCGGTGGTTGTGCAAGGGTTGTGCGTGACGAAGCCGTCGCGGAGATCTCAGAAGTCGCAATAGCAAGGCCCAAATCGGCCTGCCTTCCGCCCATCAATTCAAGATAGACTTCGGCGAGAATTTCCGCATCAAGCAAAGCGCCGTGTTTGGTGCGGCGCGAATTATCGATGCCATAGCGTTGGCAGAGCGCATCGAGCGAATTCGGACCGAACGGGTGTTTGCGCCGCGCAATTTGCAGCGTGTCGATCACACGCTCAGGCTCTATCGCGTCGCGCGCGATTTTGGCGAGCTCGGCATTGATAAAGCCCATGTCAAAACTGGCATTATGCGCGATGAGTTTTGCATCGGCGATGAAGTCCAAAAACTCTTGCGCGATATCCGCAAAAAGCGGCTTATCGGCAAGAAACTCTTGCGACAGCCCGTGCACGCGAAAGGCCGCATCCGGCATATCGCGCTCGGGATTGAGATAGACGTGAAATGTCTCGCCGGTGGGCACACGGTTGAAAAGCTCGACACAGCCGATTTCAACAAGCCGGTCGCCATCTTGTGGGCTAAGCCCCGTGGTTTCGGTGTCGAAAATAATTTCACGCATGCGAGCAACTACGCTTTCTTCATCAGATCTGCGATCACGCGGCCGGGGCGATTGGCCAAGGCACGCATGAGAGCATCGACTTGACGCGCGGCATCAGCAAGCCCGCGACTGGTTTCAATGACAAAATGCGCCCGACGACATTTTTCCGAATCGGGCATTTGACGCGCGAGAATGGCGTGAAACCGCTCTTCCGTCATCCCCGGTCGTTCGAGCACACGCCGTTTTTGAAGCGCGGCATCAACGTGAACAACCAAAACTGCATCACAACGCGGCGGACCGCTCGTTTCAAACAAAAGCGGAATATCGAGAACGACAAGCGGAACATGGCGCTGAGCCATATCGATCAAGAAAGACTGTTCCGCCTCACGCACGAGCGGATGCACAATCGCTTCCAATTGTTTCATGAGATCAGGCTTGCCAAGAACAAGCGCTGACAAAATCTGACGATCAACAACGCCATCAACAATCGCTGAGGGGAACGCCGCTTCAATCAAAGGCACGGCTTTGCCGCGATAAAGCGCATGCACCGTCGCATCCGCATCATAGACGGGAACGCCATGGCTTCTAAAAAGATGAGCCGTTGCCGACTTGCCCATCCCGATAGACCCTGTGAGACCCAACACAAATGTCATGTCATACCGCTCTGATTGAAAATCTATGCCTGCTCATGACAGAGCCAAACAGTGTTCGCGGCGAAAATAAGCCAAGAGCGGCTCGAGCGGCAAACCGAGAATAGCGAAAAAACTGCCTTCAATGCGCTCAAACAAATGCACGCCCAACGCCTCTAACTCATAGCCACCCACGGTGTGGAGGAGTGTGTCACCCAGCATCGCACTATAATCGCGGATCATATCGGGAGAGAGCTGGCGCATTGTTAAATGAGCCTCTTCGGTTTGCGAAAAGACAGGAACGCCATTACGACACACAGCCACCGCACTCGTCAAACGATGCTGGCGACCCGACAAGAACGTAAGTTGCGCTTGCGCCTCATCAAGCGTGGACGCTTTGTGAAGGATCCGTCCGTCACAATCGAGCATTTGATCAGCGCCGATCACATAGGCGTCGTGATGCGTCAGCGAAACCAAACGCGCCTTTTCAATTGCGAGTTGGTTTGCTCTCTCGGTGATGGATGTGGAAGGGTTCAGAGTCGCTTCAAAAGAGCGCTCATCAAACTCTGCCGTGTGAACAGTGGGAAACAAACCGGCATTGTTCAGAAGCGTTAAACGCGCCGCGCTTTTAGATGCCAGAATTAAAGGAGACGGTGCTGTCCAGAGAGATATGCGGGTCATTCATAGGAATCCCGCTTTTGCAAATGATTGCGATAAAGATCGAGAACCGCTGCGGCTGTTTCTTCAATCGAGCGACGCGTGACATCAATAATCGGCCAATTGTTGCGCTGACATAATTTGCGCGAATAGGCGATTTCTTCCGCTATCGCATTGCGATCAATGTAAGGAGAATTCTCATCGGCATTGAGAGACAGCAGACGGTTGTGGCGAATTTGCGAAATGCGTTCTGGGCTCGCAACAAGACCGACAACCAAAGGTCGCTCCAATGTCTCTAGCGTCATCGGCAAAGGAATGCCGGGAACAAGCGGCACATTGGCTGTCTTTAATCCGCGATTGGCGAGATAGATGCTGGTGGGTGTTTTCGAGGTGCGACTGATCCCCACAAGCACAATATCGGCGGCGTCGAGATCTTGGCCCTGCTGACCATCATCATGCATCATCGTATAATTCAAAGCATCGATGCGGCGAAAATAATCGGAGTTCAACACGTGCTGCGCACCTGGGCGATGCGTTGAGGCGAGGCCAAGATAGGCCTGAAAAATGCCGAGCACAGGATCAAGCACGGAAAGACAGGGGCAACCATAGTCCGCGCAAGCCTGTTCGAGTTTTTGCGCGAGATCCTGATCGACAAGCGTATAAAGAACAATGCCGGGTGAATCTTGCAGCGCGGTGAAAATTCTCTCAAGCTGAGTGGCGTTGCGTATGAGCGGATAGACATGCTCGATCGCCGAGACTGTCTCATATTGCGCGGCGGCCGCGCGGCTGACCGCGATCAGGGTTTCGCCTGTCGAATCCGACACAAGATGAAGATGGAAATAATGCCGCTGCACGGTCATCCTATCTTGAAAGGATCGGGCGCTCGAAAATTGCGCCCTGTGGATGACAATCGGAATACGGGGAAAACCGGACCCAAATGTCAGGATCTCATTTATCTTATCCGTGTTTTTGCGGATCGGATCAACAGGCACTCCTCATGTGGATAAAGCGCGGGCTGTTTTATCACCAGCGAGCAGATGAGCGTCTGTGAAACAGGGTGGGATTTTGATGATTTCCGTTAAGTAATTGAAATATAGAGATTTTATGATATGGTCGCAAGGAAATTCGAAAGCCAGGCAAAACCAAGTCTTGTGAATTGACGATATCAGATTAGGGGATAGGTTGGGGACAGAGCGCTGTTACCAAAGATCAGGGTCTAACAGAAACAAAAGAACTTAAGAACTATAGGAATCTTATTTTGAGCGCTGAACATCATTCATTGCCGATAACCAACAAACCGATCCTCGATCTTCTCAACGGCCATCGCCCCAAACGGGTTCCCATGTGGATCATGCGACAGGCCGGACGGTATCTGCCGGAATATCGCGAAGTACGGGCGAAATCGAAATCCTTCATCGATTTCTGCTATTCACCCGAATTGGCCATTGAAGTGACCTTGCAGCCCATTCGGCGCTTTGGCTTTGATGCAGCGATTTTGTTTTCAGATATTTTGGTCATCCCTGATGCTCTAGGCCAGCCGGTTTCTTTTGCGGAAGGCGAGGGGCCGCGTTTGCCACCTTTGAAGCCTGAGAACAGGCTTTCGGAGCTGCATGGTGCTGTCGATCTGGAACGTCTGACGCCTGTTTTTGAAGCGATTAAGGGGATTAAATCGGAACTTCCCAAAGAAACGACATTTTTGGGTTTCTGTGGCGCGCCTTGGACTGTGGCTAATTACATGATTGCGGGCAAAAGCACGCCCGAATTGGCTCCAATCCGGCTTTTGACCTATCAGGCACCGGATTTTGTGTC
>Ga0164296_1006001_pt1 | contig 10431 bp, 11 predicted proteins | sample GEODES057metaG_FD_113533 | JGI IMG/M metagenome (GOLD analysis project Ga0164296, IMG submission 113533) | Dystrophic lake water microbial communities from Trout Bog Lake, Wisconsin, USA - GEODES057 metaG | ecosystem: Environmental > Aquatic > Freshwater > Lake | place: USA: Trout Bog Lake... | reverse complement strand
GGACGCCATCCTCGCGGCCCTCATCACCGGGCCGAAATCCACCATGGGCATCGTCAGCGTGCTGTACGCCAATGTCGATCCGCGCCTGCACAAAATGGCCGAGCGCAGCGTGATCGCCCATCTGCACAAACTGCGCGATGAAGGCCGCGCGCAGGAAGCCGGGGACGTTTGGCAGGCCGCCTGAGGCGCTATTCCGGGTCCCAACCCTTGATCCGATAGGTTGGGACCAGCACCTGCGCCGCCCGTTCCGCCGGCGTTTGCGTCAGCCATTGCCGCAGCAAGATCAGCACCCCGCGGGTCGGATAAGGGATGTCGGTCGCCAACACCTCCTCCACCCCAATCCAGCCGAGATTTTCCAACTCGCCCGAGCCCACCAGCGTGCCGCTGACATGCGCTGCATCCACAATCAGAAACCGCGCATCAAACCGGATGGGCGAACGGGGCGGGGTAATCGCCCGGCACAAATAATCGAAGCCGTGCAAGGCCGGCGGCTGGCCGAGGGTCAGCCCGGTTTCCTCTTCCAACTCCCGCGCCGCCGCCACCCCGATCGCGTGCGCCAGGCTGCCTTCCGCACTGCGGGCAATCCGCGCCTGCACATGCGCCGGCATCGAGGTTGCCACCGGCGCGCCATGGTCCTCGTCATCCACCGCCCCGCCAGGAAACACCAGCCGGTTCGGCATGAATTTATGCCCAGCGCCGCGCATCCCCATCAACACCTGCGTGTCTGCCGCCGGGCGCAGTACCAGCAGGCTGGCGGCGGGGCGGGGAATGGCCGGGCTATCGTTCATGTCTCGTCCCTTTATCACGTTTGGCCGGCGCGGCTGATCGTGCGCAGCGCGAAGCCGGCAATCAAGCCCCAGAACGCGCTGCCAATGCCCAGAAAACTCAAACCCGACGCCGCCACCATAAAGGCGACAATCGCCGGCTCCCGCTCCGCCGGGTCGTGCACCGCGCCGTTGATGGCGCTGCCGAACGCGCCCAACAGCGCCAGCCCGGCCACCGCCTCAATCAAAATCGGCGGCGCGGCGCCGATAAACACCGTCGCCGCACTCGCCAGCAGGCCAAACAAAATATAGCCGGCGCCGGCAATGGTGGCGGACCAGTAGCGCTTCGCCGGATCGGGATGCACATCCGGCCCGGCGCAAATCGCCGCCGTAATCGCCGCCATGTTCAGCGCATGGCCGCCAAACGGTGCGGCCAGCAGGCTCATAATACCGGTGGCGCGGAACATCCGCCCGGCCGGCGGCCGGTAGCCGTTCAGCGCCAGCACCGCCATCCCCGGAATATTCTGCGAAGCCATGGTGACGATAAACAACGGCAGCGCGATGCTGATCAGCGCCGACAGATCAAAGCTGGGCCACACCAGCACCGGCGCCGGCCACAGTGCCGCGCCATCGCCGGCCGGCAAGGTCACGGTGGAGGCGATCACCCCCGCCGTTACCACCACCGCCGCCGGCACCGCCAGCACGCGGCGAAACCGTGCGACCACCACCCAGGTGCCAACAATCGCCAGGCCGGCCAGCGGCATCTGCGCCACCGCCCTTGCCGGGGCGAGGCACAAATTCAGCAGCACCCCAGCCAGCATCGCATTCGCCAGCGCGGACGGGATTTGCTCCACCCACCGCCCGAGCGGCTTCCACACCCCGGCCAGTATGAGCAGCACCGCCGTAACCAGAAACGCGCCTACGGCGGCGGAAAATCCACCCGCCGGCACCGCGGTCGAGGCCAGCAGCGCTGCCCCCGGGGTGGACCAGGCGATGGAAATCGGCATCCGCAACCGCAGGCTGACCCAGATCGCCCCCAGCCCCATTACCACCGACAGCGCCAGCAGGCCGGAGGCCGCCTGCGCTGGGCTGGCACCCACCGCCACCAGCCCTCGAATAATCACCGCGAACGTGCTGGCGAAGCCGACGAAGGCCGACAGCACCCCGGCGGCAAACGCCGGCAGCGACAGGTCTTTCAGCATCAGGCGAGGATCGCCGCGATCACCGCCGGGTCCACATCCTCAATCCGCGCCGGCTGCCATTTCGGCTGCCGGTCCTTATCGACCAGCATCGCCCGCACGCCCTCGGCAAAATCCGGATGCTGGGTAGTGGTGCGGGTTAGCTTCAACTCTGCCGCCAGCGCATCGCCCAACGTCATCGCCGCCCCGCGCCGCACCGCCGCGAACGACCACACCACGGAAGACGGCGAGACCTCGCGCATCATCCGCAGGCTGTCTTTCGCCCAATCGCTGCCATCGGCCTCCAGCCGGGCGACAATCCCGGTCACGCTGTCGGCGCCGAAGCAATGGTCGATCGCCGCGCGCTGTCCGGCCAGGCTGAACGGCGGCAAAGCCTGGGCAAACGCTGCCACCGCCGCCGCCCCGTCGCTGGCCAGCGACGCGTTCAACGCCGCCATATCCGCCTTGGCCACCAGATGGGTGGCTATGCCGGCATGCACGGCATCCGCGCCCTTCAGCCGTGCCCCGGTGAGCGCCAGATACATCCCCAGCGCGCCGGGCAGGCGCGGCAGCATGTAGGTGGCGCCCACATCGGGGAACAGCGCGATTGCGGTTTCCGGCATGGCGAACAGACTATCCGCCGTGGTGATGCGCATCTGACCGTAGACCGAAACGCCAATGCCGCCGCCCATGCAAATCCCATCGATCAGAGCGATGTAAGGCTTGGGATAGGATGCGATGGTGGCGTTCAGCGCATATTCCTCGGCAAAAAACGCCTCCACCAGCGCCGTCTCCCCGGCCACCGCCTGGGCGCGAATGGTGCGGATATCGCCGCCGGCACAAAATGCCTTGCCGCCCGCCCCTTCAATCACCACCGCATGCACGCTGGGCAGGCTGTGCCAGGCGTCCAGCGCCGTTTGCATGCCGCGGATCATGTCCAGATCCAGCGCGTTCAACTGGCGCGGCCGGTTCAGCAGAATGCGCCCCACGCGCCCATCGATTCGGGCAATCACGCTGGGTTCGGTGGCTTCGGTCGACATGCGGCGAGTTCCTCCTATTGGCTGTCCCATCGTATATCAACGATCCGCAGTTGCGCGAAACCGCCCGGCAACGGCAAATGCGCACCACCGCCACACCCAACGAGGCCCCATGTCGCCCACGCCACCGCTGGTCCGCTTCAACGCCGTGCGCAAAAGCTTCGACGGGCGCACCGATGTGGTGCGCGACCTGACGCTCGACGTCGCGCCGGGGGAGTTGCTCACCCTGCTCGGCCCGTCCGGCTCCGGCAAAACCACCACTTTGATGATGCTGGCCGGCTTCGAGCGCCCGGATAGTGGCGATATTGCACTCGCCGGCCGCTCCGTCATCGGCCTGCCCGCGCATAAACGCGGCATTGGCGTGGTGTTCCAGAATTTCGCGCTGTTTCCGCATATGACGGTGGCGGAAAACATCGCCTTCCCGTTGCAGGTCCGCCGCGTGCCCCACGCAGAACAGATCAGCAAAGTACGCGCCGCGCTGGACCTCGTGCGCCTGCCCGGCCTGGGCGACCGTCTGCCGTCGCAACTTTCGGGCGGCCAGCAACAACGCGTCGCGTTGGCGCGGGCTTTGGTGTTCGATCCCAGGCTCGTGCTGCTCGATGAACCGCTGGGCGCGCTGGATCGTGCCTTGCGGGAGGAATTGCAGGCCGAATTGAGGCATTTGCACCGCAAACTCGGCGTAACCATGCTCTACGTCACCCACGATCAGGCGGAAGCGTTGGCGCTGGCGGACCGCATCGCCATCTTCGCCGCCGGGCGCATCCAGCAACTCGGCACGCCGCAAACCTTGTATGATACCCCGGCCAACCTGTTCGTGGCCCGCTTCCTCGGCGAGAACAACCTGCTCCCCGGCCATGTCCTGGCGCTGGAGGATGACATCGCCCTTGTCCGGCTGGACTGCGGCGCCGAGGTGGAAGCCCAATCGGTGGACGCTGTGGCCGGCCAGCCCTGCATGGTCGCCATCCGCCCCGAACGCATTGCCGTCGCCCCGATTGCCGCCAGCGAGATGGGCGAAGGCGCCATTGGCGCGGTGTTGCAGGAAATCGTCTTTCAGGGCGACCAGCTGCGCCTGCGGCTGCAACTCGGCGCCGGCACCGCGCAGGCGGCGGATATCACCATCAAACGCCCGGCCGGCGCACCGCTGGGCGGGTTGCACCCCGGCCGCAGCGCCGCCGTTGCCTGGCAACCGCATCACGCGATGGCGTTCCACCTGTCCGGCGCCCGGTCGGGTTAACCTCGTTTTAGTCGTCTGCCGGCATGATCGTTCCCCGAACAGCCTTCGGCAGGAGCGACGCGTGGACATGATGCAAACGAACTCGGTGCCCGAGATGCCGGCAAACGCGGCCACGGACCCGCTCTACAGCACCGTTCGCGCCGAAATTGGCGACCAGTTCAGCGAAATGCGTCGCTTCGTGGATCGCCGGATCGCCGAACTGAGCATGGAAATAAGCGCCACGGTGCAGCTGATGGATTTCAGCGAGGCCAATCTATCCGGCCAACTCGCCCGCATCCACGAACAAATGGCCTCCGTCATCGCAGCCCCCAGCGCGGAGGCGCGCAATAGCGGGCTGGAGCTGGAAGCGGTCGTGCAGGTGACCGAAACCGCCGCCAATCAGATCATGGAAGCCGCCGAGGCAATCGGGGACTGGCTGCAAGCCGGCAATCGCGATGCGGAGGGACTCGAATCGGTCGCCAGCCGCATCAACAGCATCTTCGAGGCGTGCAGCTTTCAGGATCTCACCAGCCAGCGCATCCGCCGCGCCATCGCGCATCTGCAAAAAGTGGACACGATGCTCACCGCGCTCGCCCCAGGCAGCACGGTCAGCGATGAAATCCCGCAGCCGGACCCGGTCGGCATCATGCCGGTAGGCGGCACCGGGGTGGATTTGCAGCAGGGCGCGATCGACGCGCTGTTTGGCTAAAGCCGGTAGAACCGCGCCGCCGTTTCACCAAACACCGCCGCCTGCATGGCCGCCGGCACCAAAGCCCGTGCCGCGGCCAGCCAGCCTTGATAGTCGCTCGCCAGCGTCACCACCGGCCAATCGCTGCCCCACATCAGCCGCTCCGGGCCGAAGCAGGTTAGCAAATGGTCGGTGTAGCGGCGCAGGTCATCCACCGCCCACCCCGCTTGCGCCTCGGTCACCAACCCGGACAGCTTGCAGCACCAGTCGGTTTCCGCCGCGATCAGCTTGATGTCATGCGCCCATGCCACGAATTGCCCGGCGGCAATCTCCGGCTTGCCGGCATGGTCCAGCACGCAGCGCAAATCTGGGTGCCGCGCCGCGACCGTGGTCAGCAGCGGCAAATGCGCCGGCTTGGCCAGCACATCCAGCCGTAACCCCGCCGCCGCCATCGCCCTAAGCCCCGGTTGCACCGCCGGGCGGACAATCCAGTTGCGGTCGGCGATATCCTGGAGCATCGGCCGCAGCCCTTTCAGCAACCCGTCACCGGCCAGCGCCGCAATGCGCCCTGGCGCGTCGGTGGCGGCCAGATCGGTCCAGCCAACCACCCCGCGCACCAACCCGGCCGATTGCCGGGCGGTGGCGAGCAAAAACGCCGTCTCCGCCTCGGTCGGGGCAGCCTGCACCAGCACAGTGGCGGCAACCTCGCCGAGCAACGGGCGCAGATCGTCCAGCCCGTAATCGCGGCAGATCGGCAAATCCGGTGTCAGCCAGCCATAATCGCCGCGCGCGACCTGCCAGACATGGTGATGCGCATCGACGATCATGGCGTCGGCGCTCCCTCCGGCAACAGCCCGGCGGCGCGCAAATCCCGCCACAGCGCGCCCGGGATCGGCGCGGCCAGCATCGCTGCGTTTTGCTGCACCTCGGCGGCGTTGCGCGCGCCGGGGATCACGGCGGCAACCACCGGATGGGCGGCACAAAACTGCAACGCCGCCGCCTTCACATCTACCTGATGCCGGGCGCAGATCACCGCGATCGCCTGAGCGCGGGCGACGATCTCCGCCGGAGCCGCCTCGTAATTAAACGTGGTGCCACCGGCGAGCAGCCCGGAATTATACGGCCCGCCCAGCACACATTTCACCCCTTTGGCCGCGCAAGCCGGGAACAATCGGGCGAGCGCGGTGTGGTCGAGCAGGGTGTAACGCCCGGCGATCAGAAACACATCCGGCCGGGCATGTTCCAACGCCTCCAGACAGGGCTCGACGACATTCACCCCCAGGCCCCAGCCGCCGATCACCCCCTGGCGGCGCAAATCGGTGAGGTAAACCGCCGCGCCGTCCAGCGCCTCCCGCATCCGGTAGGTCCAGGCCGGGCCATGCCAGTCGGCGCTGACATCGTGGATGTAGACCATGTCGATCCGGGACAGCCCGGTGCGGGCCAGGCTGTCCTCGATCGACCGCGCCGCCCCGGCGGCCGAATAGTCGAACCGGCGCTGAAAGGGCAGCGCATGCACAAAGCCCTCAACCTCATCGGGTAGTCCCTGCGTTGCCCGCAGCAGGCGGCCAACTTTGGTGGAAAAGGTGAAACTGCCACGCGGGCGCTGACGCAAGGCCGCCCCCATGCGCAACTCGGACAGGCCGGCGCCGTAATGCGGCGCGGTGTCGTAATGCCGAATGCCGGCATCCCAGGCGGCCTCCAGGCTGGCGGCGGCATCAGCCTCCGCCACGGCGGCGAACAAATTGCCCAACGGGGCACCGCCCATGCCGAGCGGGCCGTGCGGCCGGAACGGCCCGCTCATCGCGCGCCATCCGGCGGCAGCACGCCCTTGGTCAGCAGCACGTTGCCGTAAAGTCGTCGCTCAGCCGTTTGCACAATTGCGTACGCCGCTTCCGCCGCCGCGTAAAATGCGTGCCGCTCCAGCCCCACCGCACGCGGCCAGCCATGCGCCTGCAACTGCGCATTCATGGCCCGCACCACCTCCGGCACCTCGTCCGGCGCATCGACCACCTGCATCACCGCCGCCGGATCGGGCACGAAGGTATCGGCCGGCAGCACGGACAGCACCGCCCGCAGCGTCTGAACCACATCCACCCCGGCCAGCCGGATCAGCCGCCGCCCGCGCGTGGCGGGGTAGTTGGCATCCACCAGCACAATCTGCTCTCCATGCCCCATCGAGGCCAGCGCGTGCAGCAAATCCGGCGTCAGCACCGGGTCCAGACCGATCAGCATAGCGCCCTCCTCATATTGCCTCGCCCGAAAGATGGTGCGAGTTTGCCCCCTCTTCTGAGGGAACTTCCATCCATGAGTGAACACATCACCGGACTTTGGGCCGCCATGGCAACCCCGTTAAATGCCGATGGCGGGGTCAACGAAGCCGGTCTCGTCCGCCACGGGCTTTGGCTGCTGGAAAACGGCTGCGACGGGCTGGTCCCGTTCGGCACCACCGGCGAAGGCCCGTCGTTCAGCGGCGCCGAGCGCCTGTCCGCCACCGAAGCGTTGCTGAAAGCCGGCATCCCGGCCGCCAAGCTGGCCCCCGGCACCGGCACCGCCAGCATTCCGGACACCATCGCGATCACCAAGGCGATGCTGGCGATCGGCGTGCGCCAGGCGATGGTGCTGCCGCCGTTTTATTTCCGCGAGGTGACGGCCGACGGCATTGAAGCCGCGTTTGCCGCCATCATCGACGGCGTCGGCGACAACACCCTGCGCGTTACCGCCTACCACATCCCGCAAGTCTCCGGCGTGCCGGTGCCGCCGAAGGTGCTGGGCAGCCTGCGCCGCCGCTACGGCGCCGTGCTGGCCGGGGTAAAGGATAGCAGCGGCGATTTCGACAACACCTTGGCCTTCCTGCGCGAAGCTCCGGGCGTGGGCGTGTTGACCGGCGATGAAACCGCGGTCGCCAAACTGCTCGACGCCGGTGGCGTTGGCACGATTTGCGGCATGGTCAATCTGGTGCCGCATCTGGTGCGGGCCATGTTCAACGGCCATGGCGGCACCGATGCCATGAAAGCCGCCTGCGCCTGCCTGCACGCGCCCTTCTTTGGCGTGCTGAAGGCGACCCTGGCGGCCCAGACCAAGGACGACGGCTGGCTGCGCCTGCGCGCGCCGCTCACCGGCGTGGATATCGCGGTGGGCCAAAAGGTCGCCGCTGCCTTGGCCGCCATTCAGCCGGCGGCTTGAACCTCGGCGTGCTTGCCGCCTCGGCCTTGGCCGGGGCGGCCTACACCATCACCCCAGGCCCGGCATTCCTGATGCTGCTCGGCATCGGCGCCGCGCAGGGACGGTCGGCGGTCACCCGCTTCGTGGGCGGGCATCTGGCGGGCGATGTCACCTGGTCGTCGCTGGCGCTGGTCGCCATTATCGGCGCCCGGGAAATCGGCAGCACGCCGTTCGACCTGCTTGGCATTGTCTGCGGGCTTTATCTCGGCTGGCTTGGCCTGGGTGCTTTGCGCTACCGGGCGGATCGGCAGGGCGGCATCATGCGGGTCGCCCGCCCCGGCCTGCGGGGCTTCACCTTTGGCATGACCAACCCGAAGGGCTACCCGGTCGCAGTCGCCACGTTCACCGCACTGCTTGCCGGTCAGGCGGAGGCGCTGAGTTGGGCTGCCTTTCCCGCCCTGCTGGCCGCCGCCTTTTTCGGTTTTCTGTGCGCCGATGTCATTCTGGTACTGGTCGCCGGGGCGGCCCGCGTCCGCGCCGCCTATCAGGCGCATGAAACCGTGGTCGTTCGGCTCAGCGGGCTGATCTTTCTCGGCTTCGCCGCCGCCGCCTTGCGCGCTGCCGCGCCAAACCTGATCCGGTTGCTGGCGGGCTAGTTTATTTCGGCGGCTGGATCGTTCCGTCTGCCGAAATCGGCGCGCAGTTGCGGCGCCCCGCCATCAGGCAATCCTCCACTTTTCCGCTCTGCCGCAACGTGTTGGACAACCACAGGCCGCAAGCCACCAACAGCACTACAACCACAAGGGCGATCAGCGCCGGCCGACGCGAAGGTTGTTGGTCATGTTCATGCATTCTGCGAGTAACGCCGGTTGACTTATGGCAACAAGGTGGTCAGTTGACCCTATGCGCCACGCCTTAGCAATCCCCGCCCTGATCGTTGCCGGTCTGCTGTCGATCTGGCATCCGGCGACGGCAATGATTGCGCCGACGCAAGACCGGTATTTCACCACCTCGGACGGCGTGAAGCTGCATTATCTGCAAGCCGGGCAAGGCGCCCGTACCATCGTACTGGTGCCGGGCTGGACCATGCCGGCCTGGATCTGGGAGCGGCAGATCGCCGATCTCTCGCAACAGTTCCGCGTCATCGCGCTCGATCCGCGCTCGCAAGGCGGCAGCCAGATTGCCGCCAGCGGCAACGATGTGGGCCGCCACGGCGCCGATATCGGCGAGTTGCTGGCCCATCTCGGGCCAGAGAAGGTGCTGCTGGTTGGCTGGTCGTTCGGCGTGCTCGACAGTCTGGCCTATCTGCACACCGCCGGGGATAGCCATCTGGCCGGGCTGGTGCTGGTCGATAACTCCATCGGCGAAGACCCGCCCCCCGCCGCGCCCAAACCCGGACCGCCCGGCCCCAAGCTGACCTGGGCGCAAGACATGCACCGCTTCGTGCGCACCATGTTCGCCAGGCCGCAGCCACAAGCCTGGCTGGACCGGCTGGCCGCTGCCTGCCTGCATACGCCGGAGCGGGTCGCCAAGGCGCTGCTGGCCAACCAACCGCCGCGCACCTACTGGAAGGAGGCTGTCTATTCCACCCGCCAGCCGGTGCTCTACCTCGTGCGGCCGAAATTCGCCGGGCAGGCCGGCAACCTCGCCGCCCATCATCCCAGCGCCGAAACCGTGGTGGTGCAAAACCTTGGTCACGCGCTGTTTGTCGATGATCCCGCCCGCTTCAACACTCTTTTGCGCGGGTTCGTCGCCCGCCGCGTCTGGCCAAAAGCGTGAAATCCCGCCTCGCTTTGCTGCCGCTGTTTCTGGTCTCGGCCGCGACAGTGGGCTTCGAAATCGCCCTGACCCGCTATTTCGCGGTCGCGAAATGGTCGGAATATGGCTACTGGGTGATCTCAATCGTGCTCGCCGGCTTCGCCTTCAGCGGTGTGGTGATGGCGCTGGCGCGGGACTGGTTCGCCCGTCATGGTCGCACGTTGCTGATCTGGCTGCCCACCGCGCTGATCATCACCGCCGCCATCGGCAACCAGATGGTCGCCAGCAACCCCTTCAACCCGCTGCAACTGCAAAACCCGGCCACGTTCAACGACCAGCTCTGGAACATCGGCGGCTATTACGCGGTGCTGCTGCCATTCTTTTTCCTTACCGGGCTTTATATCAGCCTCAGCTTTGTGCTGAACGACCGGATCATTGGCCATGTCTATGGCTGGGATCTGACCGGGGCCGGGCTGGGGGCGCTGGCCGTGCTCGGGCTGATGACGATCGTCCACCCGTTCGACCTCGCGGCCTGGCTGCTGCCGGTGCTGGCGCTGGCCGGCCTGCTCGGCGGTCTCGGCAACGGCACCCACGGGCGCGCCGGGCTGTTGGCGGCTTTGCTCGCCTTGGG
>Ga0164296_1006000_pt1 | contig 10431 bp, 9 predicted proteins | sample GEODES057metaG_FD_113533 | JGI IMG/M metagenome (GOLD analysis project Ga0164296, IMG submission 113533) | Dystrophic lake water microbial communities from Trout Bog Lake, Wisconsin, USA - GEODES057 metaG | ecosystem: Environmental > Aquatic > Freshwater > Lake | place: USA: Trout Bog Lake... | reverse complement strand
TTCAACATGAAAAACAAAGCAAGTGCTAAACTGGACAAAATGGCGACAAAAGCGAGAGCGACAATGTATTGCATGAAAGAGATTATCTCTTGAATCGATCAGTTGAACAAAATTTTTTAGCCAATGGGCGTGGCATGCGTGCGTTTATTTTATTGGTCAGTATTGCTGGTGCCGCGCTCACCTTTAGGTTGGGTATTTGGCAGTGGTCAAGAGCTGAGCAAAAGTGGGCTTTGGACGAGAGTGTGAAACTCGCGCAAAGTCTTCCCCCTTTGAACAGTGCCCAGTTGTTGGTTTTGGACAATGTACAAGCCTCAATCCATCAACGCGTTGAGATTGAGGGGCGATGGTTGAGTCAATGGACTGTCTTACTGGATAACCGTCCCCAAGATTCACATGCGGGCTTTTGGGTCATCACGCCCTTTGAGGTGAGCCCTCAAGCCGTTTACTTGGTGCAAAGGGGATGGATTCCCCGGGACCCAGTGCAAAGGGAGCGAATTGCGCCTTTCGATACACCCATGGGCTGGGTCAAGCTCAGTGCTCGGATCAGTGAGGGGCCTTCTAAAATGTTTGAGCTCCCAATGCCCTTTCCAGCTAAGGCTCAAGTGGTTGATCAAAAAGCGCCATTCACATTCATTCGCCAAAATATAGATCGAATCGCCTTTGCAAAAGAAACTGGGCTCAACTTCAAAGGCAATTTGATCGAATTGGGAGACAATTCTGAAGGCTTGGTGCGCGATTGGCCCGTTGTGAGCGTCTCTGCTGCGCGCAACGTTGGCTACGCCTTTCAATGGTTTTGTTTATCCTTGTTGATCGTTTTCTTATACATCTGGTACCAAATTCTCAAACCCCTTAGACATGCAAAACAATCCTCAACCCCAAGCTAATGCTCAGCTGGATCACCCACTGGAGATGACGGTGCATGATTTGCCGCAAAGCGATTTGTCGGGCAGTTCAACCACTCCTGTGGGCTCACGCACCAACCGTTGGTTGGTGTGGTTGATTTTGGCCGTGTGCGCCGCACCCGTCATCGCCTCCTACACCGCTTACTATGTGGTTCGTCCTCAAAACAAGGTGGTACATGGTGATTTGATTCAACCCACTGTCTCCATACCTCGCCAAGAGGTAAGTGACTTGAAGGGGAAAGTGAGGGAGCTCTCTGACTTGAAGGGGCAGTGGCTTTTCATGAGCGTGGGTGGGGGAGGGTGTGACGCGCAATGCCAAGAACGTCTGTACCTGCAGCGCCAGTTGATTGTGTCTTTGGGCGCAGAGCAAGACCGAGTGGATTGGGTGTGGCTGATCAATGACGACGCGCCTGTGGATGAGAAGATTTTGCCAGCTCTTCAATCGGCACAAGTCTTGAGGGTGCCTGCCTCCGTTCTTCAAGCTTGGCTCAAGCCCTCAGAGGGTAAAACTTTGGAGTCTTCTTTTTACCTGGTGGATCCTCAAGGCGAGTGGATGGAGCGCTTCACGGTGTCAAGCGAAAGAGAACAAATCTTGAATGTTAAAAAAGACTTGAACCGCTTGTTGAGTGCGTCTGCAAGCTGGGACCGAGCGGGTCGAGATTGAGGCACAGTGTTCGTGGAATCCAACTCTTCATTGTTGTACGACTGGCGCCCAGTGGCGCAACTCTTGATGCTCGCAGCATCTTTGGGCCTTTGCGTGTGGGCTTGGATTTGGACGCGCGCGGGTGAGAGTGCCACTCAGTTGGAGAGGCTCTCCAAGCTCTCGGCTTTTACGCTTTTCATGTGTTTCGATTTGATTTTGATTGGCTCTTTTACCCGCTTGAGTGACTCAGGTCTTGGATGTCCCGACTGGCCTGGTTGCTACGGTTGGGTGTCCCCGCTTGGGGCGAGTGCCAACATTGATTTGGCTCAGAGTCAAATGCCCACTGGGCCCGTGACTTTGCAAAAAGCTTGGATTGAGATGGTGCATCGCTATACGGCGATGACGCTTGGATTTTTGATTTTGCTCATGAGCGTGCAAACCTGGTTTTTGAAGAGAAATGCCGTGAGAGCTCAATACGATCCATCAGCGAATCAGCAGCAGGTGCATCGCGTGCAGATCAAGCTTGGGCTGAGCGTGCTCACACTCCTGTGGGTTTTGGTTCAAGGACTCTTTGGTGCTTTGACGGTCACGACTCGCTTGTTTCCACTCATCGTGAGCTTGCATTTGATGGGGGGGATGGTGCTTTTGGTGCTCTTGGTTTGTCAAACCCAGGGTTACCGCACATCGCTTTGGCAGATGAAGGCGGGCAATGGACTCTTGGACGGTGTTGATTCGAGGGCAACAACAGCTTTGGGTTCAGGCTTGAAGCGGTTGCTCTACGTGTGCATGGGGGCTCTTGCGCTTCAGATTTTCTTGGGAGCTTGGGTAAGCACCAATTACGCTGTTTTGGCATGCGAGGGATTCCCCACCTGTCAAGGTTCGTTTTGGCCGGAGATGAATTTCAAAACTGGATTTGAACTCTGGCGTCCCTTGGGGCTCTCAAGTGCTGGAGAGGTGTTAGAGTTCAAGGCACTGGTTGCCATTCATTTCGTTCACCGCGCAATGGCCGCTTTGGTGACGGTGCTACTCGTGTGGCTCATTCAAAAATTGGCCCGAGTGGGTGAGGTGCGATGGGCGCGTTGCCTTTCAGTGCTGTTGCTGCTCCAATTGGCTTCTGGACTCTCAAATGTGGTGCTGGGTTGGCCTCTTTTGGGCGCATTGACCCACACGGGTGGTGCTGCAGGCTTGGTGCTTTGTTTGACTTGGATTGCGCTGTCTCAAGAGAGATCAGCTTCAAAGGATCCGTTGAAGCGCTCGCAGCTGCATTAGGAATTTATTTTGGATCATTACTTTTTTAGAATCGACACACAATGAGCACGTTTGCTGATGACTTATTGCCCCGCTGGCGCCAATTCAATGCGCTCACCAAGCCGCGTGTGATTCAGTTGATCGTTTTTTGTGCCTTGATTGGCATGGTGTTGGCCGTGCCTGGTGTGCCCACAGCTGCCGATGTGGTGCTGGCTTTGAAGGCGTGTTTGGGCATTTGGTTGGTGGCCGGGGCTGCAGCGGTGTTCAACTGTTTGGTTGAAAAAACCATCGACTCCAAAATGAAGCGCACCGCTTGGCGGCCCACCGCCAGAGGGGAGCTCTCAGATATGGAAGCTTTGGTGTTCTCCAGTGTGCTTTGCCTCTTGGGCGCAGTGGTGCTCTACTTTTGGGTCAACCCCTTGACGCTTTGGCTCACCTTGGCGACCTTTGTGGGTTATGCAGTGGTGTACACCGTGATTTTGAAACCGCTCACTCCTCAAAACATCGTGATTGGTGGTGCATCAGGCGCTATGCCACCCGTCTTGGGTTGGGCTGCCATGACTGGGGATGTGGGACCTGAGGCTTTGATTCTCTTTTTGATTATATTTTTGTGGACGCCTCCTCACTTTTGGGCCTTGGCTTTGTACCGAGTTGAAGACTACCGGAAATCGGGTCTTCCCATGCTCCCTGTGACGCATGGAAATGAGTTCACGCGGCTTCAAATTTTGCTCTACACGATCATCTTGCTTGCTGCTTGTTTGCTGCCCTTTATGTATCAAATGAGTGGCTGGTTTTATTTGGTGAGTGCCTTGGCCTTGAGTCTCGTCTTTTGTGGCTATGCGTGGAAACTGTGGAGGAATTATTCCGATGAATTGGCCCGTGCCACCTTCAAGTTCTCTCTCATCCATTTGAGTTTGTTGTTTGCAGCCTTTTTGATCGATCACTATTTGTGATTGAGCCCTTCACTTTGCGTTCATTGCAAATTACACTTTTAAAGTACTTTCAAACCACGATGTTCTACATGCAAAACCTCTACGTCAATTTGAAATTCTTGGTTTTACAGTTGCTCTTTTTTGTGAGAGCCCATTTGAGAGCGGGGCGTAGGCTCTTTGCCGTGTCCTCACTGGTGGGTGTTTTTGCCTTGGTGGCTTGTTCCCCCAAACCTTTGAGCTTCAACGGTGTGGATATCACGGGGAGTGATTCGGGGCGCACCCTTCAGTGGACAGGCGCCAATGGACAAGTGCAGCAGTTGAAAGATCTAAAAGGTCGCGTGGCCCTTGTTTTCTTTGGTTATTCGCAGTGTCCCGATGTGTGTCCCACGTCTCTTACCGAACTCAAGGAGATCAAGGAGAGCTTGGGTCCTGAGGGAAAAAAGGTTCAGGTGATTTTCATCACCGTCGATCCTGAGCGCGATACACCTGAGGTGCTCAAGGCCTATGTGGCCAATTTTGGGGATGACATCATCTCCATCAGCCCAGAGCCCGAGCAGCTCAAAGCTTGGGCCAAAGAGTTCAACATTTACTATGACCGTGTGAATGGACCTACGCCCACAAGTTACACCATGGAGCACACGGCTGGATACTATATCTACGATACCCAAGCCAGACTGAGACTCTTTTCTCGCTACGGTACACCCAAAGATGCACTCAGTGCGGATATCCAAACTCTTTTGAAGGATGCCAAATCTTAGTTTTGGTGTGGTCCACAATGAAAGACAAAGAGGGCTTCAGTTCACACTGAAGCCCTCTTTCGTTTGGGTTGGTGGTTGTGATCGTTTTAAGCGAATTCGAGCAAAGCCGCTTTCATTTTTTTCATGGCAGCAGCTTCGATTTGACGGATGCGCTCAGCACTCACACCAAACTCGTCGGCCAAGTCGTGCAGTGTCATGCCGCCTGTACCATCATCACGCACATTGAGCCATCTCTCTTGAACGATGCGTCGAGCACGCTCATCCAAAGTAGCGAGTGCAGCTTGCAGGCCGTCGCTGGAGAGCACATCGCGCTCGTGCGCCTCCATCATGGAAGTGGGCTCGTGGTTCACGTCAGTGAGGTAAGCGATGGGGCCAAAGCTTTCTTCGCCGTCCTCGTTGTTGCTCGGATCCAAGAGCACATCTCCACCCGACATGCGAGTCTCCATCTCAATGACCTCTTCGCGTTTGACGTTGAGGTCTTTGGAGACTTGTTCAATTTGCGCTTCGGTCAAAGCGCTTCTGTGAGTGCTACCCTCATCAGCATCGGCTCTGAAGCCTTGTTTCATAGATCTCAAATTGAAGAAGAGTTTGCGCTGTGCTTTGGTGGTGGCCACTTTGACCATTCTCCAATTGCGCAAAATGTATTCGTGAATTTCAGCCTTGATCCAGTGCATGGCATAACTCACCAAGCGCACACCTTGTTCGGGGTCAAAGCGTTTCACTGCTTTCATGAGGCCAATGTTGCCCTCTTGAATCAAATCGGCGTGAGGCAGTCCATAGCCCAAGTACTGACGCGACACAGAGACCACGAGTCTCAAGTGTGACATGATGAGCTTACCCGCAGCCTCCAAGTCGTTGTTGTCCTTCAATTGGCGAGCCAACTGTTGCTCTTCTTCAAGCGTCAACATGGGCATGCGGTTCACCGCAGAGATGTATGCATCCAAATGTCCAAGGGGAGGCAGCAAGCCCCAAGCCTTGATGGGCAATGATGTGTTTGGTAAAGCAGCAATGGCAGTCATGGTACAAGTCCTTTCATGCAAGGTCTCTATTTTAGCACTCTACTCAAAAGAGTGCTAATAATCCACGGATTGATTGGGGTTTACCCGTGAATTCATTGATGAATATCAGAATTCAAAGCCCTTCCACCCTTGCTAAATGGAAGTTAAAAAATTCATATAGGAGATTTTAGCTTTGATTCAGATACTTTGTCAATGAATTCTTTGGTATTATTTTTTGGGTATGCAAAGTGCCAAAAGTGCTTTCAAGTTGGGTGCTTTGCCCAAAGTCCAGCATTGGTCGATGAGGGCCTGGGTTTGAGACTCACCCAAAACGGCGTCACTCAGGGCGTGGAATTTACCCATCAACAAACTGTCCGTCATGGGGTTCTCCATGGAGCCAATGGCGTGGTCGACACGGATATGGAGGCTTGTACCATCGGTGAGGTGAGCTGTTAAATCAGCGGCTGCCTCATCGATGCTGTCGTCCACAATCGCGTTGATCTTGCGGCGAAGGGCTTGCATGTCGGCTCTGTTGACCAAAGCATCTTCATATTCCTCTTCGCCCGCACGACCAAAGGTGAGACCCGCAGCGCAGCTGTGGTACACACTGAACTTGCCTTGTAGCCCATCTTGAGGCTCCTTCTTGCCAGTGAGCTCGAGCACCAAAGAGTGAACTCTGAGGTCAAGTCTTTCAATTTGTTCTGGCTTGATGCCTTTGTTCTTGAGTTGCACGCAAGCATCAATGCTTGGGTGAATCACAATGCCACACGCAAAGGGTTTGTAGGTGTTGAAGCTGATCTCAAAGCGTTTACCCAGTTCACTATCGATCTCTGACCAATCGAATTTGGTGGAGACAACTTGCGCAAAGCCCCTGGGTGCCTCGAGTGCTTTGGGGCTAGAGGTGAAGCCTTTGGAGGCCATCAATGCAGACATCAAACCGGCTCTTGCCGCACCTCCAGGGTGAAAGGGCTTGGTCATGGTGCCAAACTGCTCTCTCAAACCAATGGGTTGGGAAGCGGCCAAGCCCAGAGCCATCTGAGTTTGGTGAACATCTAACTTCAAGAGTCTGGCGCAGGCCATGCTGGCTCCCAGCATGCCAGTCGTGCCCGTGATGTGCCAACCTCTGTCGTAATGATCAGGGTACAAGCAGTTGCCCACTCGGCAAGCCACGTCAATGCCCAAGACCAAAGCGTCAATCACCTCCCGTCCAGATGAGCCCAAGTGCTCAGCCAAGGCCATTACAGCAGAGGCCACGGGGCCGGCAGGATGGATGATGGTTTTGAGGTGCGTGTCGTCAAAATCAAAGGTGTGCGAGGAAATGCCATTGATGAGAGCTGCAGATGCCATGTCCACACGCTGATCCAGACCAGCCAATGTGGCTTGCTTAGCTGGCTCGAGCATTTGAACCGCTGCCAAAGCCGCTTGCGTGGATTCGTGGTGAGCGGCGCCAACCGCACAACCCAGCCAGTTTAAAAACGTTCTGTGAGCCTCGTGCTCCACTGCGTCACTCCAGCCTTGACTTGGGTGATTGACCACGAATTCGGCCAATATGCGGGTGATGGGAGGGGCGTTGTGATCAGCGCTGACTTGGGTATTGCGGGCCATGGTGTTAGAAGTAAAAAGTTAAAGAAAAAAAGCAAATTGCGAATGCCCCAATGCACGTGTCTTATCAGACCGCAATGCAAGGGTGAAAGACCAAGCGCCAAGGCTCAAAGCGCTTGGCAATGCGACCGAATCAGGCGTCAAGTTCGATGTGACGATCCTTCGCCAGCGTGGTCCATCTCTCCAAGTCTCGTTTGATGAATTGCGAGAATTGTTCAACGCTCATGGGCATGGGTTCTACCGCTTCAACCGAGAGTTTTTCCCTGAAGTCGGCCTCTTTGAGGACCGTGTTCAAGCTCTCGTTGAGCATTTTGACCATGGGAGCTGGCATGCCTTTGGGGCCGACGACGCCGTACCACTGAAGGGCATCAAAGCCCTTGAAACCCAACTCTTCAAGGGTAGGGGTGTCTTTGAGTTGTGGGTGGCGGGTGTAGCCCGTCACTGCCAATGGGCGAACGCGCTTGGATTGAATGTGAGGGAGTGCGGCAGCAAGCCCTGGGAACATGGCCTGTGTTTGACCTGCAATCAAGTCGGTGAACGCTGGTGCAATGCCTTTATAGGGAATGTGAACCAAGGAAGTTTGGGTTTGAGTTTTGAAGAGCTCCATGGTCAAGTGGGTCAGTGAGCCTTGACCAGATGAGCCGTAACTCACTCGCTCGCCATTGGCTTTGATGTATGCCAAGAAATCACTGAACTTTTGGATCTGCGGCAATTGTGAGGTCACCACCAACACATTGGGTGTGCCACCAATCATGCCAATGGGGCTGAAGTCTTTGAGGGGGTCATAAGGCAAATTTCTTCGAGTAGCAGGCGATGTTCCCAGCGTTGCCACGTAGCCTTGCATGAGTGTGTAACCATCGGGCGCAGCACGAGCCGTGTTTTGGCACGCAATCACGCCGCCACCCCCACTCTCGTTGTCCACCACAATGGATTGACCCAATACTTTGCCCCACTTTTCGCAAACGGCTCGACCAATCATGTCGCTGCCACCACCCGCAGACACGGGGACAATGTATTTGATGGGTTTGTTGGGGTAAGCGCTTTCAGGCCAAGCGTTATCCACCCAAGATGCAGCCAAACCAGTGGCACCCAAAGCACTCAAGGCACGCAATACGGTACGACGTTGATTCATGGTGAGGGTTCTCTTCAAAAGTAGTTGGAAGGGTTCAAGACTAAATGGGCTACAAGTAGAGGGTCCAAGCCCGCCATGTCATTCAAGTTTGAGATGAAAAAGAGGCGATGAACATCAACTGACTCAGAACTTTCATTTTAGCGACAACTCTGGTCATTGGTTTGGTCAAGGGCTTTTCTTGCAGCTCAAGGTTCGCAAGAGGTCTTCAAGACTCAATCAAGGCTTGTGCAAACTCTTTGGCCACAAAGGATTGGAGGTCTTGGAGTTGTTCACCAACCCCGATGAAATAAACCGGTACACCGCGCCCCTTGGTTTTTTTGCGTTCCTCGCCCCAAAGTGCGATGGAGGCCAACATACCGCCTTTGGCCGTGCCATCGAGCTTGGTGACGATAAGCCCAGTGAGCCCCAAGGATTGGTCAAACGCTTTGACCTGAGACAGGGCGTTTTGACCCGTGTTGCCGTCCACCACGAGCAGCACCTCGTGGGGTGCACTGGGGTGTGCTTTTTGGATCACGCGTTTGATTTTTTCAAGCTCCTGCATCAAATGAAGTTGAGTCGGGAGCCTGCCCGCGGTGTCAATGATCACCACATCTTTTTTGCGAGCCAAGCCGGCACTCACCGAATCGAAGGCAACAGCGGCAGGGTCAGCTCCCACTTGGCTGATGATCTCCACCTGGTTTCGATCGGCCCAAGTCTCAAGCTGTTCGCGAGCGGCCGCTCGAAAGGTGTCGGCCGCGGCCAATAAAACGCTGTAAGACTGTGCGCCCAAGTGTTGAGTGAGTTTTCCAATCGAGGTGGTCTTGCCTGCGCCATTGACACCGCAGACCATGATCACGCATGGGCTGTTGTCTTGCACGGGAAGAGTAGCCTCCAAAGATTTGAGCAAATCTTCCAAGACCTGAGACAACAATGCTTTGACCTCTTGGGGATCTTTGGCGTGGTGGGCTTTCACCTGTGCTTTGAGCGCTTCAAGCACATGAGCCGTTGCTTGTGGACCAGCGTCTGAAATCAAAAGCGCCTCTTCAAGCTGTTCGTACAAAGCCTCATCGATTTGGGTGCCCGTGAAGACTTGAGTGAGCTCGCTTCGGGTGCGTTTTAAGCCCTTGGAGAGTCGATCAAGCCATGAGCGATGGGTGTTGGAATCCTCTTGAAGTGGCTCAGCGATTTGAGACTTGCTTTTGACTTCAAGCTCAGAGCTTGGAGTTGGCGTTATCGGGGGAGGGTTTTTTTTCTTGAAAAGACTAAACATGTTCAATGGTTTCTACAATAGAGCCCAGTTGCCAAAAGCTTTGAGCCCCTAATGGGCACCGAGTACATGCATCTTAAACCACTTTGAAAACGCGCCCTATGACCATACCCTTGTCGATGTTTGAGTTTTCTCACACCCCCATCTCCATCAAATCACGTTTGCGACGAAATTCAATTGGCGCACCTCTTTTGGCGTTGATCTCAAGCCTGCTCTTGAGTGCTTCTTTGTGGGCTCAGTCTCCCCAAAAGACGGCCACTCCTCAATCGGGTCACGGCATTGTGGTCTCCACTTTGGCCAATGGTTTGACCGTGGTCGTCAAACCCGACCCAAGGGCTCCAACAGCGGTTCACATGCTTTGGGTCAGGGTAGGCTCCATGGATGAGGTGGACGGTTATTCAGGCATCGCCCATATATTGGAGCACATGATGTTCAAAGGTACACCCACTGTTCCAGCGGGTGAGTTCTCCCGCAAAGTCGCCGCCTTGGGTGGACGCGAGAACGCCTTTACCAACCGGGATTACACCGGATTTTTTCAGCAAATTCCCTCTCATCAGTTGCACGCCGTGATGGCCTTGGAGGCCGATCGTTTTGCCAACAACGAGTGGGCAGACACCGAGTTCTTGCACGAACTCGAAGTGGTCAAGGAAGAGCGTCGCATGAGGACGGATGATCAGCCGCGCTCTCAACTTTTTGAGCAACTGCAAGCCGCGCAGTGGCAAGCTTCTCCCTACCGCCGTCCAATCATTGGTTGGATGAGTGATTTGGATGCCATGCAACCTCAAGATGCAAGAGATTTTTACCGCGCTTGGTATGCTCCCAACAATGCTGTGTTGGTGGTGGTTGGTGATGTGGACCCCGCTGATGTTCAAGCCCAAGCGCAAAAACTCTACGGCCACTTGACTCCCAAAGTGCTCCCCACTCGCCGCCCTCAAGTCGAGCCAGAGCAAAACGGTGAGCGCCACGTTTC
>Ga0164296_1005999_pt1 | contig 10432 bp, 6 predicted proteins | sample GEODES057metaG_FD_113533 | JGI IMG/M metagenome (GOLD analysis project Ga0164296, IMG submission 113533) | Dystrophic lake water microbial communities from Trout Bog Lake, Wisconsin, USA - GEODES057 metaG | ecosystem: Environmental > Aquatic > Freshwater > Lake | place: USA: Trout Bog Lake... | reverse complement strand
TTTATTATTCCATTCCAACCACAGTGTGCCAATTGAGCACATCTGAGTTAGCGAACGAAAGAGTCACATCTCGTGTGAAACAAGGCAGACACGACAATCCTCATTCAACGATCTTGCATCGATTTACACCTGGTCTAAAAAATTTAGAAAAATTTAAGTTAATCGTCGACTCTTGGGTTATCTATGACGGTAAAGTAGACATACCAAAATTAATAGATTGGAGCGCCAATGAACACTAGGGACATTCGATTATCTCAAGATCCCGATTTGGCGGGATCCTTAGATGCAATTTTAAGAGCGGGCCAATCAGCTGTAGATTTAGCGATCCAAACCAACACACAAATTGTGACATTGGTTGATGGAAAAATTGTCTACCGATCAGCAGAACAGCTAAAAAAAGAGCGCGAGCTCAATTCTTATTCGAGAGTTTTACCAGTACGAACGATGGAATCATAATCCAAGGGTCTGCGGCTCGAATCCGTGAAGCGCTACCAAAAGACCCGTATTCATGAACCTCTCCAGATGCTTACGCAAAAAATGAATGCGATTTGTATGTAAGTACAGAGTTTCAAAACCGCACTTAGGTGCGGTTTTGTTATTTGCTAATTTATTCAATAATTTAGATTAATTCAATTTGACCCATTTCACCAGTTCCCACCTAAAGCCACAATTAAGCTAATGTGTGCGGAAATTCTTCTATTTTGAAGCGTCATTAGAATTCGCTCATTGTTCAACTGAGTTACTTGGTTCGTAACAACAGTTAAATAGTTCACAATACCGGCCTTGTATTGATTCAATGCAATCCTAGTAGCACGTCTTGCACTGCCCACTGCTTGTGTTTGCTTGACAATTTCAGTTTCAAGTAACTTTACGGCAACCAAATTGTCTTCAACATTTTGAAAAGCGCTCAGAACCGTTTGCCTATAACTAGCAACGCTTTGATCATAAGCGGCATTTGCCTGCTGCTTTGCTGCTTGGCGAGCACCCCCATCGAAAACAGCCAAGGCTGCGCTTGGTCCAATAGCCCATACTTTATTCGGGGCACTAATCAAGTTGGGTAACACAGCACTTTGGTACCCTCCGGATGCAGAGATCATGGGAGTCGGAAAGAATGCTGCCTGTGCAACCCCAATCTTTGCGTTTGCAGCGTTCATCAAGCGTTCTGCGCTCGCGATATCTGGTCTTCTCTCAAGGAGATGGGCCGGTAAACCTGGGGGCACTGGCGCTAGATGGTTTAATACATTAGCTACTGAACTGACGTAAGAATTAGTATCGTTTGAGAACTCTATTTTTTCAGGCGGTAGGGAAAACTTTGAAGGTGATTCGCCGACCAAGACGGCAATAGCATGCTCTAGTTGAGCGCGTGTAACGTTAATGTCAATCGCAAGTGCTTCAGTTGATTGGAGAAGTGTTTGGGCTTCGCTTAGATCAAGTTGTGAGGCGACTCCCATTTTGAATTGATTTTCAGTGATCTTTAATGACTTTTTGTAGGCCTCAACCGTATCGTCATACATCTGTTTTTGCACATCTGTAATTCGCAACTGGAAGTAACTCTGTGCAAGGGTCGACCGCGTTGACAAAAGAGCACCTTCTAGACTCGCTGCACTTGCCTGCGCATTGGCTTTATTGGCTTCAACTGATCTACGTATCCCCCCCCATAAGTCGGGCTCCCAGCTGGCAGATAGACTGATACTTTGGAATTTATTGGATACTGCCCCCCCCCTTCCTGATGCGGCTTCTAAATTGAGATTGGGAAAAAGTCCTGCCTGCGCCGCATCCACCAACGCCCTTGCCTGACGGTACTGAGCCTCGGCTGCAATAATATTTTGGTTGCTAACGCTTACCTTTTGCATTAATCCGTTTAGCACAGGATCTTGATAAATCTCCCACCAAGCTCCTTTGGGTTGATTGTCTTTAGGTTCAGCCGATTTCCAGTTTTCAGTCTCCTTATAAGCCTCAGGCACTGGTGCACTTGGCTTAACGTAATCAGGACCGACCATACAGCCTGCTAACCAGATAGCCGCCATTACAGACACCGCAGTTGATCGAAGTGTCAATTTAGACAAAAAGACATTAGGGTTGCTCTCTTGAGTTTGAGCAAACAATACAAGTAATCTATTGGTATAGCTATTATTAAACTTGACATTGGATCGCAGCTTAAGCATCACACTTGCGAGTAGCAACGTAACTTGGGTAGTGACTCTATTCATTTTCTTTTACTCCAAAGACGAAGTCTCTCCATATACAGATAGATCACAGGGGTGGTGTAAAGAGTCAATAATTGGCTGAGCACCAAACCTCCAACGATCGAAAGCCCTAAGGGTCTTCTAAACTCTGCGCCGTCACCCGCACCAAGAGCAAGGGGAACAGCGCCCAAAATTGCAGCCACGGTTGTCATCAAGATAGGTCTAAACCTAAGCAGACAAGCTTTATTTACGGCCTCAAACGCACTTAATTTCTCATCTCTTTGTGCTGTGATGGCGTAATCAATCATCATGATTGCATTTTTCTTAACGATCCCAATGAGCAAAATGACCCCAATCATAGCAATCACATTAAACTCGGTGTTAAAAAACATAAGTGCCAATAAAGCACCAATCCCTGCTGAGGGAAGAGTCGATAAAATGGTTATTGGATGAATTAAACTCTCATACAAAATACCCAGAACAATATAAACGGTTATCAACGCAGCCAGTATCAGCATAGGTTGACTCTTTAATGAGTCCTGAAAAGCCAGTGCCGTCCCCTGAAATCCACCCCTTACTGTGTCAGGGACGTGTAAACGCTCAAACATCGCTGTGATTGCATCGGACGCCGTACCAAGGGACACACCAGGAGGTAAATTAAAGGAAATGGTTGTTGCAGCAAATTGTCCCTGATGGTTTACAACTAATGCAGTATTGGTCATCCTAAAATTTGCAAACGCACTGAGAGGTACCTTGGCATTTGGATTTTTACCCATGTTCAAAGTGGGGGACACGCTCGCAGAGGAAGCCGACTGAGCAGCGCCCACAGCGAACGTGGATGGATTGGGTACAGACGTACTAAAGTACATTTGATTCAAAATCTCAGGACTTTGCCAATACTTGGGTGCAACCTCTAGCACTACGTGGTATTGGTTGAGTGGATTAAATATTGTGGACACCTGAGTCTGACCAAAGGCATATCCCAGAGTGCTGTCAATAATGCTCGGTGTCAAACCGTACTTAGCAGCGGCTTCTCTATTAATCGTAAGCGTAGTTTGAAGACCCTTGTCCTGCGCGTCAGTGTTGACATCAATCAGTTCAGGTAGATCCATCATTGCAAAACGAATCTTCGGACCCCAAGCCCTCAGCTCATTCAAGTTATCACTGAGTAACGTAAACTGGTACAAAGCACTGTTCCCTCTTCCTCCAATACGAATATCTTGAACTGGTTGGAGAAAAAGGGTTGCACCTGCAATGGAGCTAAGCTTCTTGCGCAAGCCCCCGACAACCTCATCCATAGGCGCGCGCTCGGCTATTGGTTTAAGGGATATAAAGACGTTACCCGTATTGCGTTGTCCGCCCCCTGTAAAACTAATGACGTCTTTGACATTAGGGTCCTTCATGACTATCTCAGTCATCTTTGCCATTTTCAGTTGTAAAGCTTGAAAGGAGATGTCTTGATCAGCCTGGATATTGCCTATCAATCGACCGGTATCTTGCTGAGGGAAAAACCCCTTTGGAATAATGACGTACAGATAAACATTTAAGCAAATGGTACCCAAAAAAATGAGTAGCGTAATCCTTCTGTGACGCATTGCAACGCTCAAGGATTTTTGGTACTGATTTAAAAGAGCGTTGAATGCCGAATTCGTGAATTTGGAGAACCCTTTGATCGACTCTTTTGAATGGGCCCGCAACATACGAGAACACAGCATGGGCGTAGCGGTGAGGGATATTAATAGCGATACACCAATCGCAACCGATAGTGTTATCGCAAACTCTCTAAAGAGTCTGCCTACGATGCCCCCCATTAACAATATAGGTATAAACACAGCAATCAGAGAAAGACTTATGGATAGAACAGTGAAGCCTACCTCCTTTGCACCCTGAAGCGCTGCTTCAAAGGGTTTTTGTCCATTCTCCACTCGCCTTGAAATGGCTTCTAAAACAACAATAGCATCGTCGACTACAAATCCAGTGGCAATGGTGAGCGCCATGAGGGATAAATTATTCAGGGAAAACTTAAAGAGATACATAACTCCAAAAGTTCCAATCAGTGATACGGGAACAGCAATGCTGGGAATAAAGGTAGCCCTAGCATTGCCTAAGAAGAGGAATACAACCAATACCACCAAGGATGTAGAGATCAGCAAGGTTTTCTCAACCTCGTGTAAGGAGGCTTTGATAGTTGGCGTGCGGTCAATGGGATAACCAATATCAATCGCGGCAGGAATGGAGGCCCTCAGTATTGGCATCGTTTCCTTAACACGGTCAACCGTTGCAATAATATTAGCCCCTGGTTGTCTAAAGAGAACAATTAGCACTGCTGGCTTGGTGTTGGCAATGCCTCCATTTCTGAGATCTTCAACGGAGTCCACAACATCTGCAATGTCGCTCAACCGAACCGCTGCTTTGTTACGATAGGCAATTATCACAGGCTGATAGTCCTTCGCGCGCTTAGCTTGATCGTTCGTTAAGATCTGCCAACTCTTATCCCCACTATCAAAAACCCCTTTAGGACGATTGACGTTAGCTGAGGCGATCGCAGCACTCACATCAGCAAACCCAATATTATTTTGAGTCATGAGTTTAGGATCAACCTCTACTCTTACCCCGGGTAGTGAGCTGCCACCAATGCTGACTTGCCCAATGCCTTTGACCTGGGCTAGCTTTTGCGCCATGACAGTTGAGGCTACATCGTACAAGGCTGCCCTGGTCATAGTGTCCGACGTCAAACTCATTATTAATATTGGAGCGTCTGCGGGGTTGACCTTCCTGTAAGTAGGATTAATTGGGAGTCCGGTTGGTAATAAAGCATGCGCCGCGTTGATAGCAGCCTGGACATCATTGGCAGCACCGTCAATGCTTCTGCTCAAATCAAACTGAATCACAATGTTCGTGTTGCCAAGAGTACTCGTTGAGGTCATCTCTGTGATGCCAGCAATGCGCCCAAGCGCACGCTCTAAGGGCGTTGCCACCGTGGAGGCCATCGTCTCTGGACTAGCACCCGGGAGGCCAGCCCTAACTTGAATGGTTGGAAACTCAACTTGAGGCAAGGGGGCGACAGGCAAAAGCAAGAACGCTAGCGCACCCGATAAAGCAATCGCAACAGTCATCAAAGTAGTTGCGATGGGGCGGTTAATAAAGGGCTTTGAAATACTCATAGTAAGGTGCTTCGATTACCGAACAATTGAAGCACTGAAGCTTGCATATTTTGCGATTAAGTAAGCAGCCAGGAGTTTGTGTTGATATGAAGGTCCTGTCCACAATAACGCGTATAAGCTGTTCAAGCTTGCCCACCCATTTCCCCTTCCTTTAAGCGCCTGGACAGACGATCAAAGGCAAGATAAATAACGGGAGTAGTGTAAAGAGTTAAGAGCTGACTCACGAGTAGCCCACCCACCATCGTTATACCCAATGGATGTCGAAGCTCTGAACCAACGCCAGTACCTAGCATAAGGGGCAGCGCGCCCAGTAGTGCAGCCATTGTTGTCATCAAAATTGGCCTAAGTCTGAGCATGCACGCCTCAAAAATAGCGTCTCTAGGAGACTTTTTCTCAATGCGCTCTGCATCAAGCGCAAAGTCAATCATCATGATGGCGTTTTTCTTGACAATACCAATCAATAAAATGATTCCAATAATCCCGATGATTCCCAAATCATTGCCCGAGATGATCAAAGCGAGTAATGCGCCCACCCCCGCCGACGGGAGGGTTGAGAGAATTGTCAGCGGATGAATATAGCTTTCATACAGCACGCCTAGGACAATGTACATCGTCAACACCGCCGCTAGTATGAGCCACAACGTATTGGTAAGTGAAGCGCTAAATGCCTGAGCTGCGCCTTGGTACCTCGTCACGACGCTGGTAGGCACTCTAATATCTTCTTGGGCTGCGTTAATGGCCTTCACAGCGTCACCCAAGGAGTAACCCTTGGCTAAATCAAAAGAGATGGATGACGACGGAAACTGGCCTTGATGGTTGACGGTCAGTAAGCCGTATTGTTCCTCAACGTGAGCCAGTGCTTTCAGTTGCACTTGTTGACCGTTTGAAGAAGGAACATAAATATCATTCAAAACATTTATACCAATCTCATTACTCTTCTTAGCCTCTAAAACAACCCGGTATTGATTGGTTTGGGTAAAGATAGTTGAAATCAATCGTTGGCCGTAGGCGTTATAAAGCGCATTATCAATTGCTGCCACAGTGACGCCAAGGCGCGCTGCATCGTCGCGGTGAATGACAACATACGCTTGCAAACCACGATTTTGATAGTCAGAGGTTACATTCAAGAGCTCTGGCAAAGTTGATAGTTTGTCAACAATCTGCGGCACCCACTCCGCAAGTTCGCTGGATATTGCACTCTCAACTGTAAACTGATACTGCGTTCTGCTGATATGGTCCTCAATGGTTAAATCCTGAGAGGCTTGCAAGTACAGCTTGATATTTGGAATCTTATCGACCTGGTCTTGAATTCTGTGAAGAATTTTTTGTATGCTGTCTCTTTGGTTGTGGGGCTTCAGGTTAATCAGGATCCGTCCATTATTGAGGGTGGTGTTCACGCCGTCAACACCGATAAAACTAGATAAACTCTCAACATCTGGATCCTGTAATATTACTTTTGCAAGGTCTTGTTGAAAGCCTGCCATCGCAGAGTAGGAGACGCTTTGAGAGGCCTCTGTGATGCCTTGAATAACGCCGGTATCTTGAGTTGGAAAAAATCCCTTAGGAATGAACACGTACAAACCAACAGTCATCAATAAAGTCGCCAAAACAACCGCCAAGATTTGTCTGGGCCTATCAAGCGCCCAACTTAGGGTCGTGCCGTAATGTTTGATCAGCTGGCTGAACATCTGAGCTGTCTTTTTAGAAAATGCAGTCTGCTCAGCCTCGGGGACGTGCTTTAAAAGCTTGGAGGACATCATCGGAGTCAGTGTTAGCGAGACAATTGCAGAGATGATGATTGATACTGCCAGCGTTATTGCAAACTCTCTAAAGAGTCTTCCAACCACATCGCCCATAAAAATAAGTGGAATCAATACGGCAATCAAAGAAATAGTGAGGGAGATGATCGTAAAGCCAATTTGCTTGGAACCCTTTAAGGCGGCCTGAAGCGCACCTTCCCCCTCCTCAATGTAGCGCGATATATTCTCAATCATCACAATCGCATCATCCACCACAAATCCTGTTGCTATGGTAAGCGCCATGAGTGAGAGATTATTCAGCGAAAAACCAGACAAGTACATAACCGCAAAAGTCCCTATCAAGGAAAGCGGTACTGCAACCCCTGGAATAATGGTTGCATAGACGTTGCCCAAAAATGCATAAATAACAAGGACCACTAAAACAACTGCAAAAAGGAGCTCAATTTCCACATCCTCTACAGATGCACGGATCGTGGTGGTCCGGTCTGTTAGCAGTTTGACATCAACACTGGATGGCATCGTAGCGGAGATGAGTGGCAAGAGCTTTTTAATGCGGTTAACCACCTCAATCACATTGGCACCGGGCTGCCTTTGGATGTTGACGATCACCGCAGGTTCTCCGTTGCTCCAAGCACCCAATCTCACGTTCTCGGGTGCATCCTCAACCGTAGCAACATCCGACAAATGAATGGGCGCACCGTTTTTAAAAGCAATAATTTGCTTACTGTATTCAGGCGCAGTCTTTAATTGATCATTGGCGTCAATGGTTGAAGCTCGCTCAGGACCGTCAAAACTTCCCTTTGAGGAGTTGACGTTAGAGTTCGCAACTGCAGTGCGTACATCATCCAAACTTAAACCGATGTCTGCTAGTAACTTGGGATTTGCTTGAATTCTGATAGCAGGTCTTTGGCCACCAGACAAACTGACTAAGCCAACACCCGGGAGTTGGGAGATTTTCTGGGCCATCCTCGTATCAACCAGATCCTCAACTTTTGTTAATGGTATGGTTTTGGAACTGATTGCAAGCGTAATGACGGGGGCATCTGCGGGATTGACTTTGGAGTAAATGGGAGGGGCAGGCAAATCGGAAGGCAAAAGGGAACTTGCAGCGTTGATAGCAGCTTGTACCTCTTGCTCAGCCACGTCCAGACTGATATCTAAACTAAACTGTAAAACGATGACAGACGCTCCCCCAGAACTGGTTGAGGACATCTGATTTAAGCCTGGCATCTGCCCAAACTGTCGCTCTAAGGGAGCGGTAATGGAGGAAGTCATTACATCTGGGCTACCACCAGGGTACAGAGTTGCGACCTGAATAGTTGGGTAGTCTACTTCTGGCAAAGAGGAGACGGGTAACAACTTATAGGCAATGATCCCTGCCAACATAATCGCCACCATAAGCAGCGATGTCGCGACTGGGCGAAGTATGAATATGCGCGAGGGATTCATGGCGCTTCTTTAGATAATTTGCTTTTGTCCCACTTTTCTGATTTATCTGCTTTGTCTAGTTTTTCGCTCTTGATCCCAGAACCGGAAGGGGCGACTTCGGGTGCTGGCGCAGCGGAGTTGGAGGATGCTTTATCTTCTGTTTTGTTGGCGATCTTATCTGTGCTCTTATCTGTGCTCTTATCAGCGGGGTCACCTGGTTTCTTGCCCCTAACACCACCAGGGCGAGCGGCCTCGCCGATCACGATATTGGCACCCTCTCGCAGCTTATCTAAACCATCAACAACAATTTTGTCTCCAGGATTCAGGCCCGACTCTACCAAGATTTTGTCCTCATCCGTTGGGCCAAGCTTGACCGGAACAACGGACACGGTTTTGCCGTCCTCATTGACTCTGTACACAAAGGTCCCAATAGTACCTTTTTGCATCGCGGTTGCAGGCATATAGACCGCGTCTTTTCTAACATCAAGAATAGACCTCACATTAACAAACTGATTGGCAAAAGCGTACCCTTGGCGTTGGGAAAAATAGCTCTTAGTTTGACAGTGCCGGTTGTTAAATCTATGACGTTATCAATACTATCCAATCGTCCTTTGTCCAAAATTGCCTTGTTATCACTATCCCAAGCCTCGATTTCCACCGGTTTAGCGGGACTTGGTTTAGAACTGTTAGCATTATTTTTACTCAAAGACTTGTCTGCTTCTCTAACCCCCTCCTTTGAACCACCGTTATCACCTCCAAGGCTTTTACCACTGGGAGCGCCCCGAGCAGCGTCCTTGGAACTGGAGGCGCCTAGGGAAGGGTTTAGTTTTTGTAAATAGGTACTCAGCAAATTCTGTGGGACTGCAAATATCACAGTTGTTGGGCTCACCTGAGTGATAACGAACAATGGAGTTGAGTTGTTGGCTTGAACCAAGTTACCCGGATCGACTTGGCGTAGACCAATGCGTCCCGAAATGGGAGCACTAATTCTTGCGTATTCCACCTGAAGTTTGGCCGCATCAACCAAGCCCTGATCGGTGAGCACATTACCCCTGTATTGATCAGTCAGAGCTCTTTGCGTGTCAAAGACCTGCGCTGAAACAGATTCTTGGGCAATCAATGTTTCATAGCGTTTTAGATCTGTCTCAGCATTTCGCAGTAAGTTCTTATCGCGCTCCAATGCGCCCTGAGCTTGTTTTAAAGTCGCCTCATAAGATCTGGGGTCTATTTGCGCAAGTACTTGTCCAGCCTTAACCGACTCGCCTTCCCTGAAAAAGACACTGGTCAATACACCGCCAACTTGGGGATAAACAGTTACGCTGTTTCGTGGGATAACAGTTCCAAGCGCATTCAAGCTAACAGTGATGTCACCCTTTTTAACTTCCCCGACTACGACCGACACAGGGCGATTTCTTGAGCCCGCGCGTTTGTCGTTGTCTGGCTCTCCTTTGGTTGAGAAATAAAACCAAGCACCTCCAGCAAGCCCTGCCAACACAAGAGTCCAAACAACTCGCTTAAAGCTATTAGATTTGGTATTCAAACCTTTAACCGAGTCAAGCCCATTTCGAAAGAAAGCCATTTTGCAACCCTTGCGTAATCTTTTTGTTTCATGCAGGATTGGCGATCTTAGACAATTTCACCAACCTCAACTTTTCATTTTAAGTGAGTTTCCCAATGAATACACCCCTCAACAGCACAGACAAGTCCTGCTAACTGGCAGAGTTCCTCTTCGCCGAATACAGTTCTTCTGATAAGTTTGCTATTCTTTACACTTGTCCTGCCCTGAATCCAATGCTTTGACTGCATTCGATCCAAATAGATTACAACTTCGCCATTTAAAGCACAAAAAAAGGTCAATCAAATTTGCTCGTATTTCGATTATTTTTTTGAGATT
>Ga0164296_1005998_pt1 | contig 10434 bp, 10 predicted proteins | sample GEODES057metaG_FD_113533 | JGI IMG/M metagenome (GOLD analysis project Ga0164296, IMG submission 113533) | Dystrophic lake water microbial communities from Trout Bog Lake, Wisconsin, USA - GEODES057 metaG | ecosystem: Environmental > Aquatic > Freshwater > Lake | place: USA: Trout Bog Lake... | reverse complement strand
TGTGTTTGGTTGCCAGCTTGCCCACGATAGTGCTAATCATGAAAATAAAGTCTCGGGCAAAAAACTTATTGAGGTTAAACTTGATGGGGTTCGTGTTATCACTATTGTTCGTGCAGATGGCCGTGTCGATATGTTTAGTCGTAACGGTAAGGAACTTGTTAACTTCCCTCACATAGCAGAACAGATTAGTTCAGTAATTAAACAAAAAGGTTCTAGCAAGAGCATGGACGTTGTATTGGATGGCGAAATTATGTCGTCTAGTTTCCAAGACTTAATGAAGCAGGTACACCGTAAGGACAATGTCAAAGCAGGTGATGCTGTACTACACTTGTTTGATGTATTACCTTTGGCGGACTTTGAAAAAGGCATCTACAACAAAGACCAAGAAACTCGTAGTGAGATGGTTAAGTTTTGGGTAGCAACAAATAAAGATCTATTGCCCAATGTAACAGCATTGGAAAATGAACTTGTTGATTTAGATACTGAAGAAGGCCAAAAGCGTTTCAAAGAAATCAACGCACAAGCCATTGCCGGTGGTTACGAAGGTATTATGATCAAAGACATTGATGCTCCGTACGAATGTAAACGTAGTGTGGCTTGGTTGAAGTTGAAACCATTTATCGAAGTTAGTCTTGCGGTAGTCGCAGTAGAAGAAGGCACTGGTAAGAACTTAGGCAAACTTGGTGCATTAGTGTGTGAAGGTGTTGATGACGGTAAGGCTATTCGAGTAAATGTTGGTAGCGGACTTACAGATGAAGAACGTGTTACTTATTGGGACAATGCTGACACCCTTATTGGAGATATTGTTGAAGTACGTGCTGATGCTATTACACAAAATCAAGACGGAACATATAGTTTACGGTTTCCACGTTTCAAATCATTTAGAGGATTCCAAGCTGGTGAAAAAATTTAACTGGGATAAGTTTAGAAAGATATTTTGGTTCTTGGCAGCTATTATAGTAATATTTGCAGTATGGCCATTACAGGACACATTTAATCTAAGTGACGATGTTCATACACGTAGGTTCTGTGCCTATGGGCAAGTATATGTAGAATTTCAACAAGGTAATAAAATTTGGGGGACTACATTCTTAGATGATAGAGGTAGACCTGTCGGATGTACCGATGATGATAATAAAGAACAGACATCATTACACAAGGAAATAATATGAGAAGTAATTATTGGTCATGCTCAAAGTTTGCTGACTGGATTCGCGGCACTACCAAGTTAAGTTCGGGCACAAGTGAAGAGTGGGATTCTTGGCGTACCACAGCCCAAATGAAGCACAACTTTCGTTACTGGCTAGCTGAAGAAGCGTTGGATGCTGTACAAAATTTTGTAAACTATCCTATGGACAAATTAAATGACATCAGATACTACATCAACAATCGTTGGGTTAGTAAGAGTCACGCTCTTACTGCCGACCCTCGTGATATCCGCCCTGGCAGTTGGTGTGACGTTGGTAATCGGTTTCTCCCTTGTCTATTCAAAGAACTTGTGGACTTTGTTGAAATCGAACAAGCGTGGCATTACTGTATGTGGAATGAAGAGGAACGAGTAAAATACAATGTTCCTTGGTATCGTAGCGGATGGTTGCGTTGGCGCACCTGGCGTTGCCCAGAAGCCGGCTTGGCCTATTTGACATGGGCAAGCACTCTTACTAACGAAGAGTTTTTGGACGAAGGTGAAAAACATAAGGCAGAGCCAACATATCAAGCCACAGCTGCCAAAGAGATCATTGAGTTGTACACTTGGTGGACTACTACATATCGTAATCGTCCAGATCCATATGAAGCAAGTGGCTGGACTGCGGCCTGTGAAGCAAACCGTATTGCAAATGGTGGCCGTTTAAGTTTTGGTAATGAAAAAGATCCTGTGCTCAAAAAGGTCAGTGATAAGGCTCACAAGCTACTTCAAAAGATTGAAAAGGCTTACGAAGCAGAAGACGAGGCAATGATGATTCGCCTTATCAAGATTCGTCAAAGTCTTTGGACTTGATCAATAAGTACATGATGGATAATAAAGATACAATATGTGCAATCCCTTGGATGCACTTAAATTTTGAACCTAATGGCAAAGTGGTTCCTTGCTGTCTGACTAGTCATCATAATGTATTTGCTGGAGATTTAACTACTCAGTCGATCGAAGAAATTTGGAATAGCGACAACATGAAACAACTCCGAAAGGATATGATTAATGGTGTTCGCCCAAAAATCTGTGATACCTGTTTTAATAAAGAAGACGTAACTGGTGTAAGTGGACGACACTATCACAATAGAGATTTCCCAGATGTCTTAAAAAAGATACCAGAAATAACATTAGAAGATGGTACTTGTACTGAGATGGATCTCAAATATTGGGATTTCCGTTTTAGTAATCTTTGCAATTATAAATGCCGTAGTTGCGGACCACGTTACAGTAGTGCATGGGTTCCCGATGCTAAAAAATTAGGATTGACTGATCAAGAAAAAGTTTGGAACATTGAATCTGTTGAAGATAAAACTAATGTTGACTTCTTAGAAGATCAAATAGATAATGTTAAGAGGATCTATTTTGCCGGAGGAGAGCCATTGCTCATGCCCGAACATTGGCAAATATTAGACAAACTAGTAGAAAGAAAAAGATTCGATGTTAAATTAAGTTATAATACAAACTGCTCTACTCTAGAATATGGCAAAAAGAATGTCATCGACTATTGGAAGCAATGGGATTTAGGCAAACTAGAAGTTTGGCCTAGCATTGACGAAATAGGTGAGCGTGCCGAACTGATCCGCAGTGGTACAGTATGGAGTAAAGTAGAAGCTAACTTAAAAGAACTGGCCAAATATGATAATATTATTTTGCGTCCTGGAATGACTATTGGTGCATGGAACGTTCGCAGACTTCCTGCTATGATTACATATCTAACAGACCTAGGAGTTATTAGACGTCATCCTGTTATACATAGATACATTAACTATAACAATTTCTTTATTAATCTACTCGATCATCCAAAACATTATCATGTTAGTATTTTACCAGATGACTATAGAAATGAAACAATTAAAGAATTAGAAGCATTTATTGAAGAATATAATGAAAAGTATTCTACCGATATTACCGAAATCTTTACGCACATTATACACGAGTTGAAACAACCGTTTAATCTCGAAGCCGCAAAACGTTTCATACATACATCTTCTAATGTTGATAGAATAAGAAATGAAAATATCTATGAAACAATTCCTGAAATGGAAATTGTAAGGGAAGCAGTAGATGGACAAACTTGATCAACTACGTAAAGAAATATTACATAGTAACACATTTTGTTTTTATCCCTATTTAGAAATTAGTACTCGTCCAAACGGCGTAGTATTACCTTGTTGCTATTGGACTGAAAATGATCATTTAGTTTTAGAAGAAAAGATTTCTCTAGAAAACCCTATTGATCATTTTTGGAATGGCAAAAAATTTATTTCCATTAGAAACGATCTCTATTCTGGTAAAAGCCTAAAAGGCTGTGATGTATGCACACGGGATAAAGAAGCTAGTATGCGAGTTAGAAGCATACGTGAACATATCAACAACAGAGAATATCTACAGCTAGTTCAAGACACTATCGATGCTAGCGGTGTTGCTCCGCATCTTCCTAAGAGATTAGAATTAAAACCTAGTAATTTATGTAACTTAAAATGCTTTATGTGCAATGCCTATGATTCAAGTCAGATTGAAAAAGAACTAAGAGATCTAGACCTAAAGTATGGGGGCATTAAATCAACTGGTGGCAGATTGAGAGAAGCTGGAGTAGGTGTGCCTGGCGTATGGGAAGGACTTGTCAACGAATATACACTACCGCCTATGATCAATTTAGAATGGGCAGAGACTGGCGAATTTTGGAACGAGCTTACAAAGATCATACCCAATTTAGATGTATTGAGCTTTGCTGGAGGCGAACCCACAGTCAATCCTATTGTACATAAAATTTTGCAATACTGCGTAGATCAAGGCTATGCTAAAAATATAAAAGTTTTTCTCAGCAGTAACTTTACCAATCTCAATAAGAAGTTTTTTGAATTGATGCCCGAATTCAAACAGTTTGAATTGATAGCCAGTATCGATGGCATTGGTGAAGTTCAAGAATATATTCGGTTTCCTAGTAAATGGGAAGTTATTAAAAAGAACTTCGAAATTGCTAGAAACTACATGAGTCATAAGAATATTAAGATTCTAGTGAATATAACTGTTAATATTCTAAATGTCTATTACATTACCGATTTATTAGAATATTTAGATAAACAGTTCTTCCAGTATCCCTACTATAACGAATGGCCTTACAATATTAATTTAATTAACTTTCCCGAGGAATTAAGAATCAATTGGATTCCAGAACAACTTAAATCAGAAGTAATTGAAAAAATTCAAGACTATCAAAAAAATGCCGAAACACTTAAATTTTTTCCAGACTTGAAAATCAAAACAGATTTGTTGATAAATGAACTATCTGCAGAAAGTAAATATTGGGATAGGATACAGAATTTAGAAATTCTTAAACATACCATAACAGTTACAGATTCGCATAGAAATATTAGTTATAAAACTGCTATTCCTTTCTTGGATCGAATACTTACAATAGGATTGAATAATGTCTAACCCAGTACTTTATAACGGCAAAAAGATTGTAGCAATTAAAAACCTTTCTAACACCTTGTTGCTAACTTGGGTTATTAACAATATATGTACCAATCACTGTAGCTATTGTCCTAGCAATCTGCACACAGGAACTAATCACCACTATGAATGGGATCAGGCCAAAAAGTTCTTACAAGATTGTTTTAGCAAATATGGCCGTATACAATGTAATCTTTCCGGCGGCGAACCTACAGTAAGTCCTTTTTTCAAAGAATTAGTTAATTTAATTTACGATAACGGCGGAGTAACCAATCTTACAACAAATCTTGTTAGGAAAAAAGAATATTGGGCAGACATAGCAGACAAGTTATGTAGTATTGCTGTCAGTTACCATCCTGAGTTTATGGAGACAAAAGCCAAAGAAGATGAACTCATAGACAAGATATTGTATCTTAACGATTTAACAAGAGTAACTGCTCGAGTAATGATGCATCCAGACTACTGGGATCAATGCTATAGTTTTTATAAAAGATTAGAAGCACTGAACACAGGCTTCTGCATGGAAATGGTACGTATATTGCCTAACTTTGGAGTGGGCGAACCTTATTGTATAATTGACTATACGGAAGAACAGAATGATATATTGAACAACACACCCCCTGTGTTAAAATTTCACAACAATCTTCCACCTAGTTTTAGACACAACATGACCAAGTCTAATTTTGTCCATGACGATGGTAGTGAACAACATTTAGATTTCGGTGTTGCATCCACTTTGGAAAATAATAAACTAACAAATTTTCAAGGCTGGAGTTGTGATATAGGTCTAGAGAGCTTGTTTGTACACTATAATGGAAATGTACAGAAAGGTAACTGTTTTGAAGGCGGGTTTATTGGTAATATTACAACTGGTATCAATTGGCCTACAGAACCACAAATATGCGGCAAGGACATCTGCCATTGTATTGCTGATGTATTAATTTCAAAAAAAATGTCATGAAAAAAGTTTTGTATGTAAATGGATGTAGTCATAGTTGCGGTGCAGAGATAAGCTATCCAGGTAGCCATAGAACCCCCGAAGATCTAGCCGGATCATGGGGAGGGCAATTGGCCGACCGTTTTGGTCTTGTACATTACAATGATGCGATATCGGGTCAGGACAATCAGGCCATCGTGTCTACTACAATACATTCTATACTTAAATTATTAGATCAATATAAGCCAGAAGAAATTTTAATTGTAATCGGATGGACTGGATTGGAAAGAGATCACTATATTTACGAAAACACAAGATACAGATTTGTCCCTGGTTGCCAAAAATTACCATTTTTTAATAATTGGCCTGAACAAGTTAAAAATACATTTCATAATTGGGTGATGGGCGTAGATTTGAAAAATGGCACTCATAATAAATTTGCTTTAATATATTTTTCATTGGTTAACTTTTTGAAACAATATGGAATTGATTACTATTGTTTTAATGCGTTACATGCAATTCAATATCCCGAACAAAATTTACTTCATGAATTAGATCATAATCGTCCTACAATAAAAATATTTGACCAGATCAAAAATGATATTAATTATTTTGAACCGCTAACCTGGGAATATACATATTTCGAATACATGAAGGCTCGATATGATCCGCATATAGATGGTCGTAACTTTCATTTTGTCAAGTCCGCCCAAACTGATTGGGCAAATATTCTAGCATCCAAAATAGCTAGCAAAATTAGTTAAAAATACCCGTTGACAACTATATATTTTGGCATTATAATATATACATGTTAAACAAAACAGGAGTTGAAATTGGCTAAAACAGCTACTAAAACTCGCATTACCAAAAAGCAGGTAATTGCGCATCGTACACGAGCAGTTAAAGATCACAGCCCAGTTTGGGACAATGTGGAACAAATGGATGCTGAGCAATTTCTTCGTCATTGGCATACTGCCATGCAATACTACCGTTTGGAGTTTTCGGGCAAAGATTTGAAACCCGCAGTTCTAAAATGGATGGCAGAAGTTGGCTGTACCAAAACTGATATTGCGGCTTACAAGAAAACCAAAGATGGCCGTACTAATGTTACAATGGGTGCTATTGCGTCATGTTTGCTTCGTGGTATGCCAGCTATTCGAGCAGACTTCAATCAAGGTCGGGATACTGCCGCTTGGTTGCGTGAGCAGATTGTAGAAGTTATCGAAGCAGGTAAAAACGATATTGAAGAAACAGAAGCTAAGGAAACTAAACCCTTAGTAGTACAGCCTACTATTCAAGAGCGTTTGAAAGAAACTGCTTACAAAATGACTGAAGAATTGGAAGATGCTATCGAAGGCTTCCAAACGGACCCAGAAAATTTTGATCCAAAAACGTTCAAAGTTTTGAACTTGCTCAAGGGTAAAGAAGTCAAAGCCGCACATGCTAGACTTATTAAAACCCTCTACAGCAGGGATTTAGCTGAACTTGAAGAGTTGGCTAGCGGACAAGCAGATGAACAGCTTAAAGAGGGCTATAGCCACCGTACAAAGAAGCAAATTCGTAATTTGATTGCTTTTTACCAAGAGATTATGAGTGCTTGTGATATGTTGGCCCAAGAAGCCAAAGTTAACCGTAAGCCACGTAAAACCAAAGTTGTACCTAAGGACAAATTGGTTGCAAAGCTCAAGTACATGAAATCGAACGAGCCTTTGAAGTTAGTATCCATTAACCCTGCGGACATTATTGGCTCGAAGGAACTTTGGGTGTTCAATACTAAGACTCGTAAATTGGGCAAATACATTGCCGCCGAGTTTAACGACCTGGGTGTTAAGGGTACTACAATCACAGGATTTGACGAATTCAAAAGTGTTCAAAAGACTGTACGTAAGCCCGAAGACAAGCTCAAAGAGTTTAAGTCAGCAGGCAAAGTACAACTACGCAAGTTCTTGGAAGACATTAATGCTACAGACACTAAGATGAATGGACGCATTAACGAAGATACAGTACTACTAAAAGTACAATAATAGTTCAGCAAAGGTGGATAAATACTCCAAAGAGAGTGTTTATCCATGGCTGACAATACAATTATCCCAGACGGTTCAATTAGCGGAAATAAGATTTCCGGCGGTGTTATTACCCGTTTCCAAAGTTCCGGTATACAAGATTTAGCTACTTCGCCTAGTCTAATTGTTACAAACGGTACTATTACTGTATCTGCAATTAACGTACAACAACTATTAAACAATGTCGAAGTCACTGGAAATCTAACCGTAGACGGTACAATTACTATTGCTGAGAATGTAAATTTCAGCAAAGATTTGAATATTGCCGGGAACATAATGGCTAATACCATTACTGTTAACGAAATAATAGCAGATATTAGACAAGAAACATTAAGTCCTTTAACTTTCAAAGGCATTATGTCTAGCGATCTAAATGGCAAAGGTCTACAATGGCAATTAGGCGGAGTTGTATCTAACTACTTAATCTATTCAAATGGACGTTTAAGTTCCAATATAGAAATAGATATACAATCAAACCAAAGTTATTATATTGGTGGCAATTCTGTTGTTAGTGCAAACAGTCTAGGTATAGGTGTTGTTAATAGTAATTTACGCACACTTGGTACACTACAGAGTTTATCAGTAAATGGCCCTAGTGAATTTGTAGGATCAGTAGTATTCCATGGTAATGTAACAGCTCAAACAATTACAGCTAGCCAAGTTATTACCAGCTCAGGCGCCGCTTATGAGTTAGGTACTTTTAGTGCCGACACCGAACAACAGCTAAACGGTCAAGGTGTACACTGGCGCACACATACCGCAGATAACATGTTAGTGTATCGCACAGGCGGACGTTTATGGACTAATGCTAACATAGATCTTGCACAAGGGTCAACATTCAAAATTAATAACAATGATGTAATCTCTGAAAATGCTTTGGGTGGAGGTATTACAAAAAGTAATCTAACACAAATTGGCACTCTAAGCAATTTGACTGTAAGTGGTGATACATCAATTGGCGACTTTGCGTTTTTTAACAGCACATTCAATCGATTAGGGATTGGCGTTGAAGAACCAGCTTCTGCTATTAATATTTTAGAAAACAGCATAAACATTGTACTAGGTAGTCCTACAACAAATTTAGCACATGTAGGAACATATAGTAGTCATGATTTTGCTATTATTACCGATAACTTATCTCGTATTACTATTAAGAATACTGGCGATGTTATTGTTCCTGGAAATCTAACTATTAACGGAACATTAACAGTTTCAAATATAGTATCTGATAGCAGAATTGATAGAACACAACCTTTACAATTTAATGCTACCCGTGATACTAGCATATATGGATTAGGTTTAGTTTGGGCAGGTACAGGATACAATCGCCAACTAATAATGATGGGCGCACCAGATAGATTGTTTAGTACTGAAAGTTTTGATTTAGCTGAAAATCAAAGTTACTATGTTAACAATAAACCAGTATTAAGTGAAACAGCACTAGGGCCTACTGTAGTAAATTCAAATTTAGTAACTGTAGGATCGTTGCAAAGTTTAACTGTGAGTGGCACAACAACACTACTAGGCGGAATAGATGCTAGCCAAAGCGATGTTACAGTTAAAACACTAACATTTAATGACGGTATTAATAGTCTAAATTTTGCTGGCAATGTTATTAATTCTAATTCGACAGTTACTATTAGTGTACAGAATTCCAATGCTTTTTACAGCGACAGTCAGCAGATTAGTATAGGTGATAAAACTTTACAAACCAAACCAATCAAATTATTTGGTAAATTAAGTGTCGGTATAAACAATCCAGATCCAACAGTTAATTTTAGTGTCAATGGAGATGTTAGTATCGGCAATAAACGATTTACTAATGGTACACAAGCACCATCGGGCGGCAGTTATCAAATAGGGGATATTTGTTGGAATACTGCTCCACAATCAAATAGTTATATTGGTTGGGTGTGTGTGGTAGCTGGTAGTCCTGGTCAATGGCTAGGCTTTGGACAAATAGCTAGCCAATAAAGTTGACCTTACGCTGTAAAAGCGTATAATTATATTATGCGGCCTTAGGCATTCATCCCGCAATATAAATTCTGCATGTCATTGTTAACAAGGAGACATAACAATGGCAAAATTTTATTCAACAAAAACATACGGAAACGACCGCGGACTTTCATGCTGTTTTAGACAATGGCGTGCCACACATAGTCACTGCTCATTACTACATGGATACTCAATTGGTATCAAACTAATCTTTGAATGCGATACACTAGACGAAAAGAACTGGGGTATGGACTTTGGCGGACTCAAAGAATTTAAGGAATGGGCAGACTGGATGTTTGATCATACCACTGTAATTGCTGAAGATGATCCACTACTAGATCGATTCAAACTAATGTCAGGCTGGAGCTCAAATCCAGAGCACGATGGTAACCCAGAACGTGTACAAACAGAACCCTATCGTAGATCAGGTGTATGCGATCTACGTATTGTACCTGGAGTAGGTTGCGAACTGTTTGCCAAAATGTGCTATGATAAAATGGCAGACTTGCTAGTAAATGGCAACCATCGTTATCCCTTAAACCCAACAGTAAGAATTAAATCAGTTGAAGTATTTGAACATGCTGGTAACTCGGCTACGTACGAAGGTTAAGTATTTTTGGCGCCTTTGGGCCAAAGCATTAGGTGAAAAAGCAGGCAATACGGACAAAGAATCGGACCGAATTGCTTGCGTTCGTACCTTAATTGTGTTATCATATGTTATTACAAACATTTTTATAATCTTAGGCGTGATTCGTCACTGGTAAAGGCACACATGAAACGTATAGGCTTCG
>Ga0164296_1005997_pt1 | contig 10436 bp, 10 predicted proteins | sample GEODES057metaG_FD_113533 | JGI IMG/M metagenome (GOLD analysis project Ga0164296, IMG submission 113533) | Dystrophic lake water microbial communities from Trout Bog Lake, Wisconsin, USA - GEODES057 metaG | ecosystem: Environmental > Aquatic > Freshwater > Lake | place: USA: Trout Bog Lake... | reverse complement strand
TCTGTTCGAATCGCCAGAGACATGCTTGGTGCCTTGAGCCCCCCGACGAAAACTCGGATCCCTTTTGCCACCATCTCATCGTTGACTGCGTCAATAGCTGCATGCATTTCTGGTCCTTCAACTACTGAGGCCTCGTAGCCCGTCGGCCGATAAATCGATACCAAATACTTCATTTTCTGTTCTCGTGTTCATTTTGGCGAAACAACTTGATTCGCTATGAAGATGTCGGAAATCGGACTGCTGAATCGACATTCAGACTCAAAATTCTTTCCATGCTGTGATCGGGCGAACTCCTTTCCTTGGAGCGGAATTGGCTACAATCCGATCCATCAAAGAACATGGATAACTGGACTGAATTCTGCAAGAAGGGAGCGGTAGGAACAATGGAGCGATTTCTCCGAGTTCTGGCTCTGATACCTGAGGATAAACTGACTTGGTCGCCATCTCCGACGGCCAAATCCGCATTGCAGATCGCTGCTCACACTGCAGTGGCGACCGGGAACTTCGTCCAAATGATTCGGGATCGCAAGCTACCTATGGGTGACGAGATTCCCGAGCTTGTTGCTCGGACCAAGCTGATGGAAGAGTCCTTAACGAGCCTCTCGGCTATAGAAAGAGCCCTTCGCCAGAATACTGCCGACGTATTAGCTGCTATCGATGGATTATCTCCTGAAGAAATGGAGATTGTCTTGGATTCGTCGATGGGGTGGACAATGCCAATGACGGCGTTGATGAATCTTCCTGCGACTCATGTCAATGGGCATATCTATCAGCTCGACTATCTCCAGACTTGCTGGGGCGATATGGAAGTTCACTTTTGACCAGACTCAGACCGAAATTTTCGTCGGATTACTTCCATGATCTCAATCTGGCCGCGAGAATCGATGAAAAGACTTGTATGGACAATTGAACGGTAGGTCAAGTGTCCTGGAATTGTAATTGGGAGCTATGTTTTGTAAACATGCTTGCTAGGCATCCCAATCCACACGACTCTATTGGATAATTGTCATAACCCATTTGGGGTGCCAAGGAAGAGGGGCTGATGATGAACCGGATCAAGGCATAGGGGCCGCTTCTGAATAATCGAGGGGTAAGATCGCGGGCAATGTTTGCATTCCTGCTGGCCGCTCAGGTCACTTTCGCTGGTCTTCTCGATGAAGCAGTGAACCCTGCCGCTTTAACCAAACTTCCGAATCCTGCCTACCAATCGCTTTTAGCTACGAGTTACAATCGCGAATCCAAAAAGCGAGGAGAACCAGGCTGGTTTGCAGACAGTGATGGCACCGGTTACATTCGCAAAGATGGTGACGAGTACGTGATGATGGAGCACACGGGGCCCGGATGCATCACCAAGATTTGGACTCCATTTTTCTACTATGACTTTAACGAGAGAGTCGGACCGAATGTCCATATCTACCTTGATGGGAAATTGGTCTTCGATGAGTCACTGATCAAACTTGTCATCGGACAGGGATCAGTCCCCGAGCCCTGGGCCAGGTACACCGCTCGAGCAGGGAATTGCTATCTTCCGATCCCGTTTGCCAAGAGCGCCAAAGTCACGATGACCAAGCCACCGTTCTATTTTTCGGTCAATTATAGGTCTTATGCTCCTGGTACACGAGTCGAAACTTTCAATCTCAATTTGATCCCGAAGAAGTCGAATCCGTTTCAACTCCCCCAAGCGCATCAAGCTGAAAAATCATTGGTTACACCGACGTTGATCTCTTTGCCTCAAGGGCCCCACAAAGTAACTGAATTGAGCTTCAAAGCTCCGCCTAGATCGCTGACTAATCTGATTCTGACTGGCACATTTGATGGGGAGGAGACGATTTCTATTCCATTGTCTGAGTTCTTTGGGTGTACCGACAAGCTTCATCGAATGACCACCCTCCATAGAGAAGTGAGTTCCGACGGTCTAATGACCTGTAGATGGCAAATGCCTTACCGTCAAAACGGTGCCTTACGAATTTCGACCCAAGATGGCAAGAGTGTTCCGATTCGGATTCACACGACGGTCGAAAAGATCCGATGGGATATCCGTACTATGCACTTCTGGGCTCGATGGAGATCGCCAGAAATCATCGCAGGCACACCTTTCCAAGATTGGAACTTTGTCGATATCCGCGGGGCCGGACTTTATGTTGGTGATACTTGGACGGTCGTGAATAAACGTCCCAACTCATGGTGGGGAGAAGGTGACGAGAAAATCTACATTGATGGCGATTGGGATAAAGGGTTCCCCCGTCAGTTTGGAACCGGGTCTGAGGACTATTACGGGTGGGCAGGTGGCGTCTATCCCACAGTTGAGGATAATTTCAGTCAGCCATATCTCAGCAATGTCATTGGTGGTCTCGACGGCCATACTCAAGGAACCAATATCCTGACTCGCGAACGGGGCCTCGATTCGATCTCCTTTTCCAGCCGACTATGCTTTGATATGGAAGCTTCATTCGGAACCGATATGCGTACCAAGGAGGACCTACTCGGATATTCAGTCGCAACTTTCTTTTATGCTTTGCCTGGAGCAAAGACCAACCGACAAAGGGTCGGTCCAAAGGTTCGTACCAAGCCAATTACAGTCCAGGAACTTGAAGCAGCAAGCCACCGTTCATAGGCTGTAATCATCGACTAATAGCTGTTAAAGGTGACTAGGAAATGGACACTTGGGTCTCATTCTTCTACACGGAAGTTCAGTTCGCCTGGTTCTTAAGATGTCTCGCAATTAGATTGTCTTTCGGTGAGGACACATTACCGGTTCTGGATCAATATGCGTTCCACAAACGCTATAAGGCACTGGGCTCTGCGGTTCTGAGTCTTGCCAGAGTGCCGAATTCTTATTGACTCGGTCAGGAGTCACAACCCAGAAGCCTCGGGTCGTAGACACGTGGAGCATATGTCAAGCAACCCTTTCGACACCGGCAGGTTGTCGGATCTGGTGTTACATGACCAAGTGTGAGGTTATTACTTCTCCTGTGAAACGCATTGAAATTTCCTAATGAGCACATGAGAACGCTTAACTCATGGGTAGGCATAGAGGAATGGTTGGTTAGGGACGAGTGGTTCGTTGGCGACTGCCCTGAAGAAACTCCATGAATCAGAAGTAGTGTCTACAAACACATAGACAGAAAAGAGCGGACTATCCGCTGGTCGTTTGCTTCAGATAATGTCGAGCAGACGTGCACTAGAGCGCGTTCAAAACGGTTTGGTCCAGGACGCACGAATGCTCGAACTTTTTATCGCTATTCTCTTCATCCTATGGTTGCTCGGGTACTTCGTGATGAGCATGGGATCGTTCATTCACATCCTTCTAGTCCTTGCGATCATCGCCATCATCATGAGGTTGATTCGTGGAAGTAGGCGAATCGTATAATCCCCGATATTCAACCCAGCCTGAAGCGTGATTTGGAACGCCTTCACCCCCCGACCCCTTTGCATCGCGCAACACTTTACGTCAATTCCAGGTCACGGTTGGGAGCAAACTGCTTGGAGCGAGCTCGAGATCTCTTGACTGCCGGGGGGATTATCTTGTCCAATACCAAGGTTTTCTCTAATGCTCACGAATTAGCGAACACCGTCGAATACGATGTTCGACATGGCATGCCCCTAATTATTGTTGGAGGCGGAGACGGAACCTTGAGTGCGGCTGCTCAATCGCTCGCAGGAAACCAATCGGTTCTGGGAGTCCTTCCGCTGGGAACCGGAAACTCCTTCGTTCGTGATCTTGGGATTGACTTGAATGTTGAAGCAGCTTGTGAGGTGATTCTGACCGGCAAGGTTGCAAAAGTCGACGTAGGCATGATCGCTAACCATCGGTTTCTTAACGTAGCGACCATTGGACTTTCCACGGAGATTGCACTTGGGCTCCTGCCTGCCGAGAAGCGGGTACTGGGTCGTGCCGCCTATATTCTGTCGTTGGGACGAGCAATTCTGACGACAAGGCCCTTTCGAGTTCGATTGGAACTGGCATCTGGAATCAACGAATTCGAGTCGCTCCAAGTAGTCATTGGCAATGGTCGATTTCACGCCGGTCCATTTCCTGTTGCACCCAATGCCAGCATTACGGGTGGTTGGCTCTCGATCTATGCATTAGCCAGCAGTAGCAAAGCTGCCTTCCTGAAACTGGCCATCAATCGCATCGGTGGAAATTATCCGAAGTTTGAAGAAGTCAAATCATTCCGCGCTCGGTGGGGAAGGATTACGACGGATCCTGTTCGTCGAATCACATTGGATGGCGAGACTTGCCTGCGAACACCGGCCAGCTTCAGCATTGCACCTCGTTGTCTTAGGATCATGACTCCTCTCGACTTCGTTGTAGATCAATTGCCTACTCCCTAGTTGACAAATACGAAAAGTTTCAAAGTGAGGTGCAACTCACTTTGAAACTGAAGATGGACTTGTGAATCACGATGACATACCACAGGTACAAGGTGAACGATCTATCAAGACAAGCCGGTAATGGAAGTTTGTGGCCCCAACTTAATCTGGGGATTGATGTAGGAACCCCGAACATACGGGTCACACATTAAACAGGAAGTGCATGACGTCACCTTCATTCACGACATATTCCTTTCCTTCGCTTCGCACCAGCCCCTTGGCTTTGCAGGCAGCCATGCTGCCGTTCTCATCCAGGTCTTTGTAGCTCACCGTCTCAGCACGTATGAATCCTCTTTCGAAGTCGCTATGGATGACGCCTGCCGCTTGGGGAGCGGTCATGCCCTGAATGATCGTCCAGGCACGAGTCTCTTTGGGGCCACACGTGAAGTAGGTCTGGAGTCCGAGTAGGGAATAGGTCGCCCGGACCAGCGACTGTAAGCCCCCTTCGTCCACTCCTAGCGATGATAAGAATTCTTGACGATCCTCGGCAGGTAGTTCCAAGAGTTCGGCTTCAACTTGGGCTGAGATCACCACGACTTGCGCACCCTCTGTCGCAGCGATCTTGCGAACTGCATCAACGTACGAGTTGCCAGTTGCCAGATCATGCTCAGAAACATTGGCGGCATAGATCATAGGCTTGCGCGTCAAGAGACCGAGATTCTTAATCGATTTCTCCTCTTCTTCGTTGAGGGCAACCGATCGCGCGGGGAGCCCTTCTTGTAGGGCTGGGACCAATCTCTCAAGTGCCTCGACTTCGACCTGGGCTTCTTTCTTGGTACGAGCTTCTTTTCGTGCTCGCTCCAACCGCTTCTCTGCCTGAGCCATGTCTGAGAGAATGAGCTCGATATTGATCACTTCGATGTCGCGAGCCGGATCTATAGAGCCCGAAACGTGGATGATATCATCGTTCTCGAAGCAGCGAACCACATGGATGATTGCATCGACCTCGCGGATGTTTCCAAGGAATTGATTCCCAAGCCCTTCACCCTGCGAAGCGCCCTTGACGAGTCCAGCAATATCAACGATTTCCAGCTTCGCCGGAAGAATTCGCTCTGATGAGGCGATGTCAGACAAGCGCTGCAGGCGAGGGTCTGGAACATCGACGATACCGACGTTGGGATCGATGGTGCAAAACGGAAAATTCGCAGCCTGGGCTTTTGAATTCTCGACGATGGCATTAAATAGGGTCGATTTGCCGACATTCGGCAGCCCAACGTTTCCGGCTCTTAGCATAAGTTGGAGATTATGTAACATCCCCGACCCCATCGGCCTAATTTGCGGAATACAACCCGTCTTCCATTAGGCAAGTGGGTAAATCCACGTCCTTTTATCCTAATATGGAATTATATACTTAATTGATCCGATGGCTGACGTTGCTTGGAGGCCCGTTAACCTTCAGTGGGTCAATATTGGCGACCACATACAAGCCAACCACATCAACATTGGTATCAAATGGAGCTTGCAGGTCGACGGTATAGGTTTTGCCTGCCCCAATTGAAGGAACTTGCACTTCCTGCAAAAGGACTGCCCAATCGATCACTAAATTCGGTCCCTCCTGAACATAGAATCGCACCGTCATCGGGTGAGTGGACTGTTTTCCGTTGTTCTTGATCACCAAGCTTCCATCAATTTGGATAGAGAGGTTCTCACCTGCACCCTTAGCTTCTCGTTCTAGAGTTTTCCAAGTGCCGCTTAGGATGTCCGGATCCGAATTGGCCTCTGGAGTTGGAGTCCCCATTTCCAACTTGGCATGGGGCACGAACGATGTTCCCGGATAAATGTTATTGGTGGTATCAGGATCAGGATCGAAGCTACGGACAACTGCAACATAGCCACCGTTCCCACGCGACTGAACGTGGAGCTTCACTTTAACTGTGGCTGTTCCATGGCCCGGAATGGAGCCGAGTTCGGCACGAATGGCCCCCTGAGCAAAGTTGGCATTTCCTTGGCTTGCTTGAACTTCTTGAACGTCAACGACTCCTGGAATCGTATCAGTCACATAGGTGCCTGTTGAGGGTGCATCGCTGTTATTTTGGATCGTCAATGTATAAGTAAATGTTCGGCCCTCAAGGCTCCCTTTGGGGAAACTAGATCGATTGATGGATAGGTCGACTGGTTCCGATGGCTTGCCCAGATTCCAAGGGCCACAAACAATGAAATCACCATCAATATAGGCGAACCCTGATACGCCGTACCGAAGCGGGCAAGAAGGACCAACCTCGTAAGGCCAATCTGCTAAAGGCGACTTCCATAACTCCCGGAATGTTTGAAGGTCAAAGCATCGGACCTTGGGCTTGTTCAGCTCCTTAAAGACTTCGTAGGCAACGGGGCGCACCGGATCAACGCATATTTGGTCACTGTCGACTGGAATTATTCCCAAGTTTTGATGGGCTTCAGGATCAATGACAAAACCTTGGCTAGAGATCACCAGTCCATATCCGTTCGTCACAAGCGGCATATTTGTTCCATTCGAAAGACTGGGGCCTTCATCCGTATGGAGCATGGCGTTCACCCCAAAAAAGAAGTTAGAACAGGAACCTTCAGAAGAAGTGAGGACTCGGGAAGGATCAATTCCGTAAGCAAAGTTGTTTCCACAAGGAACCCCTTCCATCTTGGCTTGCCCCTTTACGAAGACACAAAGATTGTCAAATTGGGGTGAAATCGAAGGGTTGTAACGGTGAACGATGAGCGCATCAGGTACCTCGGGCACACAGGCGATCTTTCTGGCTGCTTGATCTTGACCAACAGGGAAGTTAATGCCCGTAGTCAAGGTCGCACGGTCAACCTGTCGCACCATCTTGTTATCGGCCACCAAAACGTACAGAGTCTTTCCGTCGGCTGTACGGATAATCCCCTTGGGGTTGCTCCCGACAAAAACACTGGCTTCTACTTTTCCTGTATTGGGATTGATTCGGCAGACTGAGTTTGCCAATGCACCTTTGGCATCGGGTGCTCCTGTAGCATAGATCCGCCCGTCTTGAGGGCAATAAACCATGCTTGTTGCTTTCATCTCGACATAGTGCAACTGCGCCGAGCCCAGCTGAGGGGCACAGATTGCGACGGTTACAATCGCAACTTGCCAAAGAAATGGTCGTCCGATCCTGCTCATGGTGACTAAGACCGAGGTTACCAGCGGGAGATTGCTTCAAATGTAAGAGTGAATCAAGTGTCGTGCAGAAATAGGCAAATCCGGAGATATGCCCGTAAAGTTATGGATGCAATTGGCTCAACAACACGGTCGGTTGTTGGGTTGCGGCACGTAGATTGCGTGGTCCTGAGCCCTTCTGTTCATGCATGAGCCGATTAAATTGAGACAGTCTTGGAACTCCTATCGACCGGGCAATCGACTTGATGGGAATATTGGTTGAACTCAAAAGGTGAGCGGCTTGTTCGGCTCGTCGGGATCGCACATATTCTGAGACCGAGGTTCCGAGCTCATTCCGAAACAGACGCGTCAAGTAACCATAGGACACGCCTACTTCTTTACAAAGAAGACTAACCGACAAAGGAGTTGAGAGGCGCTGTTCGATATGCTGAATGGCCATCGTCACAAGTGGATGATAGCGGCTTGACTGCGATCCGAGCTGTAACGCCCACATATCAGCTGTCTCCCAAAGCAAGGACCAGAGTGTCGCTGTGACAAACGCTGGATCTGTCCGCCCCCTAACAATGGCGCTTCTGGCTCGTCGATCCATCGACTCGTACGCTGTTCCCAATGGCAGAATCATCGGTATCTCCTGACCTTTGCCTATCCCTTGTGGCTTAAAGTGAAAGTAAACATGTTCACTAGGACCTGAGTATCGATAGACCATTCGAACTCCTGGAGGTACGACGGAAGCATCACCCGGATGGATGGAATGGGGTGTACCGTTCAACTCCAAGACCGCTTGATAGCTATAAATATGAAAACACCAATGCTCTGGTAGAAGGTAGCTATCAAAACTTTGAGATTCTCCGTGTCGTGGTATCCCCACCGCCGTGACTGTTGGTATCGAATCTATATGGAGGTAACTCACCACAACCGGAGCTTATCATGATTCCACAATAACTTCTCATTTTGAGGACACGCCGAGAGAGATTTGAACTGAAAATTGTGTTTCCCGCTATCCTATTTGTGGAATTGAGTGGTGCTTGAACAATGTTACAAAACTTGTCCGCCCTGTTGCGCATGGAAGTGTTCATTCATATTCAAGCTGATGTCCTTTGTCGCTTGACCCATGAGCGGTTTAAAGGATTCATGACGGTTCAGACAGGTAGAAAGGAACTGAAAGAGAGTGTGAAATGAACAGTATGATTCGAGTTAGTGGAGTGGCATGTGCAGTGGGATTCGCGGCCGTATGTTTGGGTCACGCTGAAAGCACTGTCGACTTTTCCGCCAAATCAAGACCGACGAACTTGATGCCGACTTTCAGTATCGGCTCTGACCGAGCAGCGATATTCCTTCGTGACTCACACCAGCGAGACCTCAAAGCGCTGCAGGACTCGATTCACTTTCGGTACCTCCGATGTCATGGAATCTTCAATGAAGAGATGGGCGTTGTAACCCGAGATACAAGCGGAAAACTCGTGTTTCATTGGGAGAAAGTCGACACATTTATTGATCGTCTCAAAGACGTCGGAATCAGACCATTTGTGGAGTTTGGCTATATGCCCGAAGCATTGGCGAAAGGTAAGGACACCGTGTTCTGGTATCGAGGAAACAGCACACCTCCAAAATCGAGCCAAGAATGGTCGGAACTTCTGACTGAATTCCTAAGGCACGAGATCAAACGATTTGGAGCTGGCGAAGTTCGTAAGTGGTTCTTTGAAGTCTGGAACGAACCCAATTTGGACTATTTCTGGCGCGGGACTCAGCAAGAGTATTTTGATTTCTATGCGGTATCGGCTCATGCCGTGAAAGCGGTGGACCCGAAACTAAAAGTTGGTGGTCCCTCGACCGCCGGCTTGGGCTGGATCAAAGAGTTTCTGGCCTATTGCAAATTGAAGAAAGCTCCGATCGATTTTGTCAGTAGTCACCACTACGGTGCTACGGAAGGCTTTGTTGATCCTAATGGAAGGGGGCATACGACGCTGGATACTCGCCCAGAAGCGCTCTATGCCGACATCCTCCGAACTCGACAAGATATTAAGTCAAGTCCTTTTCCAAAACTCCCTTTTTACATCACCGAATGGGGTCCCAGTTACAGTCAGGTCGACCCAATCCACGACAACTACATTTGTGCCGCTTGGATTCTAGACAAACTTTCCAAGTCCGCACCAGCAGTGGATGGGATGTCTTACTGGGCCTTTTCAGATCAATTTGAAGAAGGTGGGCCAATCAATGAGCCATTCCCTGGCGGATTTGGACTGCTGAACTTTGATGGATTACGCAAACCAGGATTCTTTGCCTACAGTTTTCTGGCCCGACTGCAAAATAGGACCTACGGGTCAAATGATCCCAAATTGATTGCAACAAAAGATGGTCAAAAAGTTGCCCTCGTGACTTGGGACTACACCGAGCCTAAGCCCACTGAACCAAACAATCCGTTCTTCCATGGGGACATCGTGCCAACAGAACTCCCAACCAAGACTATTCAGTTGGCCGGTCTGAAATCAGGGCAATACCGGGTTAAAAGGACTTGTGTGGGTTACATGAAAAACGATGTTTTCGGTGAATATCGAAAACTAGGCCAACCAAAAGGAAAGGGTGCGCATTTACCAGAGGACACTCTGAAAAGACTTAAGGCTGCGACTATGGGTGAGGCAGAAGTACAGCCAAACCTGACCGTCCCGTCCAGCGGAACTGGAACCCTAACCGTCCCTATGCGAACGAACGATTGTTGGCTAATTGAATTGGAGCACATTCAATGACAAATTTGTCACTCGTTCTCCTCGCCCTTTGCACCTCGATGCAAAAACAGTCTGACGCTTCACTCTTGACGAACCAGAATGCATTGAAATTGATGACTCCAGGGCTAAACATTGGGAATACATTGGAAGCCATTCCCAAAGAAACCTCTTGGGGGAATCCCGAACCTACAGAAGCCTATTTTCGAGCAGTTCGTAGGGCTGGATTTAGGAGC
>Ga0164296_1005994_pt1 | contig 10438 bp, 10 predicted proteins | sample GEODES057metaG_FD_113533 | JGI IMG/M metagenome (GOLD analysis project Ga0164296, IMG submission 113533) | Dystrophic lake water microbial communities from Trout Bog Lake, Wisconsin, USA - GEODES057 metaG | ecosystem: Environmental > Aquatic > Freshwater > Lake | place: USA: Trout Bog Lake... | reverse complement strand
GTATTTTTTTTTATTTCTTGCGAATCATTTTTAATCGATGTTCCACCAATAATTGTTTTTATAACGAGTTCTGGCATCATGGCACCAAGACTTGATACAACCATCGATATTTGTTTCGCCAATTCATGGGTAGGTGCAAGTATTAAAGCTTGTGTGCATTTTTTCGTAACATCAATTGATTCTAATGTGCCAATTGTAAATGCTGCCGTTTTTCCACTACCGGATTGAGCTTGTGCAATTAATTCTTTTCCCTGAATAATATGTTGAATTGTTTTTTTTTGAATTTCACTTGGTTTTTCAAAACCATAGGCATATATACCACGCAGTAAATTTGGTTTTAAATCAAAATCATCCCAATTTTCTATTTTTTTTTCTTCGTCGTTGTTACTCATTCTTTTTTCTACAAGAATATAGTAAACTATTTCTATATCTTTTTTATGTATTGTTTTTTATGTATTGTTTTTTATGTATTGTTTTTTATGTATTGTTTTTTATGTATTGTTTTTTATTTTTTATTCATTTTCTTTGATTGAATTTTTCAACGATGTATAGGAAAACAAAATACATTACAAAAAAGATATAAAATGAATGCGTCTATAATATATATTCTAAAAAATAAAATGACAATAGCAATAGAAACAAACTCATCAGCAGCAGCCTCAGCAGCACAAATGTATAAAATAGAAGATTACGAAAAAATATTATTCGATGGTTTAAATTATAATTTACCAATGAGTGTCATTGAAATTATTCAAACATTGGGAAAGGAAATTATAATAGAACAACCTACATCAACCAATCATCCTTCAGATGATCATAAGCCAAAAAAAATATTTACAACAACATCAAATCATAATAACAACAATCGTAAATATAACAAACATAATAATAAAAAAGATGTTACGAATGAAGATTGGAACAGTATAAAAACAGTATTTAAAAGTACAAAAATAGAAAAAAAAGAAGGAATTGAAAAAAAAATGAATGATATTCGAATTTGTTTAAATAAAATATCCAATAAAAATTACGAATTACAACGAAATACAATTATTGAATATATTCAAACCATTATGGATGAAGAAAAGAAAGAATTCTCAGACGAATCTTCCGAAGAGGAAGACGATGAAGAAAACAAAAAAACAAAAGTAGAAAATGAAAATAGTAAATTAATAGCGAATGCAATTTTCGATATTGCTAGTAATAATAAATTTTATTCGGAATTATATGCATCCCTTTATAAAGATTTAATTCAACAATTCACCATTTTTTACGATATTATAGAATCTTTTATTGAACAATATAGTGATAGTATTTACAACATACATTATGTAGATCAAAATGTAGATTATGATAAATTTTGTGATTATAATAAATTCAATGATCGTCGTAAATCATTATCCAATTTTATTGTCAATTTAATGAAAAAAGATGTTTTAAAAAAATCCAACACGATGGATATTATTATGAAATTTCAAAATCTAATCTTTGAATATATCGAAATACCGAATAAAACAAACGAAGTGGAAGAAATTACTGAAAATTTATTTATACTCGTAACCATGTCCAACGACACATGTAAATCGGAAGATGAATGGAATTTGATTGTTGAAAATATAAAAAAATGCTCACAAATGAAATCAAAAGAAAAAAGTAGTCTTACAAACCGTGCGATATTTAAATATATGGATATTTTAGACTCGATATCAAAAAATAAATAACGAACTGGAAAACATAATAAAAAAATGTCTATGTAATATAATAGATAATGGTAAAATCAATGATAAATCCAGAAAAAGTCAAATATAAAGAAATCAAAGATATTGACAATGAAGATCTTGGACATGAATCCACAATTTATGAATATGATATATTTGATCGAACGATCGAAATTGCATTAGGAAAACCGAAATATCAATATACAGATGATTCTGTTATTTATTATCCAATTTACTTTCTTCATGAAAATAAAATAATCGCCAATATTGGTGTATTTGAAATAGAAAGTCATAAATTTATAGACATTTTAGATGAATTTGGTGATGTTGCATTAGAAAAAGGAAATATCATTTTATTTCATTTTGTAAATAAAGAATATATTCATCATCATATAAAAGAACAACAAACTCAAGAAGAAGCAGAAGCCACTGATAAAGATTTTGAAAATATTGAAAAAAATAAAATTTCGAATACGCCGATATCCAAAACAGAAATAAATACTTCCGATGATAACGACGACAACGATGACGATGTGACAAAAATAAAGATACCAGAAGAAAAAAAATCAAAATCACAAGAAAAAAGAAACAAACAATTAGAAAAAGGCATATTCCACACAGATGAAAATAAAAAAATACCGGTATCATTAACAGAAGAAACAAAAGAACAAGCAAATCAAATGAAAGAAGAATACACAGCATCAGATAAAAATACATGGATAGAAGATTTTATGAAAAATAATCATTATGATATTATTGAAAATGAAGGGAAGGGTGATTGCTTTTTTTTCGTCATTTGTGAAGCATTTGAACAAATAGGTAAAATAACGAGTGTTGATACATTACGAACCATATTAGCCAATGAAGCAAATGACGAAATTTATCAGCAATATCGTACGATTTATGTAAATTTTTTAGGTGAATTACAAACAAAAGAAAAAGAAATGAAAAATATTAAAAAAACAATTACAGAATTGAAAAAACGAAGTGAACGAACAAATGATAAAAAAGAAATACAGGATATACTCGATGAAGCAAATAAAATGGTAAAACAATACGATCATTTAAAATTAGAAAAAGAAGATGTAAATGAAATTATGCGAGAATTTAAATTTATGGAAGGAATAGATACCTTGGAAAAATTCAAAGAATTTATTGAAACATCGAATTATTGGGCAGATACATGGGCAATATCCACATTAGAAAAAATATTGAATATAAAAATCATGATATTATCAGAACAAAGTTATTTATCTGGTGATTATGATTCTGTATTTAGATGTGGTCAATTAAATGATGAAGAATTAGAAAAAGCGGGTAAATTCACACCAGATTATTATATAATTACATCTTACTCCGGAAATCATTATGAATTGGTTTCTTATAAAAAGAAACGAATCATGAAATTCAGTGAAATACCTTACGATATGAAATCTTTGGTTATTAATAAATGTATGGAAAAAAATGCGGGACCATATTATTTAATTCAAGATTTTCGTAATTTAAAAACCAAATTGGGATTATCACCAGATGAAGGAAATCCAAAAGAAGAGGAAGAACATATAGATTATGATTTATATGATCCAGAAATAGTATTTACATTTCATTCAAAATCAGATCCAAAACCAAAAGCTGGAAAAGGGTCCGGTGAAAAAATACCGGAAACAAAATTAACAGAATTTAATCTACTGAATAAAGAAAAACAATCTCTGGATTGGCGTCGTAAATTAGATGATACTTGGACACTTGCACAATTTACATTAGATAATCACAAATGGGCTTCCGTACAACATTTTGTATTAGGAAATCAATACAAAAAAGGATTCCCTGATTTTTATTTACAATTTTCATTGGATAGTAATAGTGAAATATCCAAAGATGTAAATATGGCAAAAGCAGCTGCAACTAAAAGTGGTAAATTCAAAGAAAAAACCAAGGAAATACTTTTACGCCCAGCAAATGTGAAAATCGATTTGGATTATGTGGAAAAAAATCGTGAAGAATCCGATCGTATTCGTGCATTAGAAGCAAAATTTACACAAAATTTAGATTTGAAAAAAATATTACTTGAAACACAGAATGCAAAATTAGTTCATTTTGTAAGGGGAATGCCACCAGAAGCAGATGAATTCTTAATGAAATTAAGAAAACAATTACAATCGTAAATTATAAATTACAAATTGTGATTGAAAATGCTAACCCACCAGAATATTTAGAATTAAAAAATAGGAGTTCTATAATATATACATCTATATTATAGAATATGTCGACCTCGACTATACAACAACCCGTGCTTACGAGTGATCAAGAAACACAAATTGTGAATTACATAAATAAATATCGAGCAAAAAATCAAGCACCACCACTTGTATGGGATAATACAATTTATGCCTTTTCACAACAATGGTCCTATCATTTGGCTTCTGTCAATTTGGTTCAACACAGTCAATCGCCATTATATGGTGAAAATATCTCTTATTTTCAAGGTTATGGGAATGATGTCATGAATTTATTGAAATTATCCATTGATGCTTGGTATAATGAAATCGCCAACTATGATTTTTCAAAACCTGGATTTTCACCATCGACTGGTCATTTTACATGTTTGGTTTGGGTATCCAGTACAAATGTAGCTATGGGAATATCTATTAATACATCTACAAATCAAGCGTATGTTACATTGAATACTTCTCCTCCTGGAAATTATATTGGTGAATTTCCACAAAATGTATTACCTATTATTACAACCCCAACACCAACACCAATCCCAACACCAATCCCAACACCAAACCCAACACCAAACCCAACACCAAACCCAACACCAAACCCAACACCAAACCCAACACCAAACCCAACCCCAACACCAACACCAAACCCAAACCCAACACCAACACCAAACCCAAACCCAAACCCAACACCAACACCAACACCACCAAATAATAAAGGGCTAATAATAAAAGAATTATACAAACTGATTCGTGAAATCAAAGCCAATCAACCATCAGCGACTTTATTAAATGAAATAAATACTCTATTATTTATGGTAAATAAAATGCCAAATTTTTAATTTTTATTCAAAACAGATTAGAAAAACAATCATATATCATATAAAAAATGAAAGTAAATCTAATTAGTTATTCTCAACCACCATCTACTACAAAATCGATTCAAGATTTAGTTGCTTATTGTGCAAGAGTATCCAATCCAGCAAATCAAAACAATACAGAAACAAATGAAAAACTGATTCGTTATTTAATCCAAAATGAACATTGGTCACCCTTAGAAATGGTAAGTGTCTGTATAGAAATTGAAACAACGAGAGATATTGCTCGACAAATTCTACGACATCGATCTTTTTCCTTCCAAGAATTTTCGCAAAGATATGCAGTTGCAAATTTAGGAATGGAAACAAGAGAAGCTAGATTGCAAGATAAAAAAAACAGACAAAATAGTATTGAAAACACCGATCTATTATTAGAAACGGAATGGGAAAAAAAACAAAAACAATTAGCAGAGACTGCGGAAGAAACATATCAATGGGCATTAGACAACGGTATTGCAAAAGAACAGGCAAGAGCGGTTTTACCAGAAGGTATGACCGTTTCCAGAATGTATGTAAATGGAACACTTCGTTCTTGGATTCATTATATTCAATTACGAAGTGGTAATGGAACACAGAAAGAACATCGAGAAGTAGCGATTGCTTGTGCTAAAGTGATAGAAACTATATTTCCAATGATTCAAGAATTTGTTTCTGATTCTACATGAAAAATCCAAAAAATTGAATTTATTTTCCAAAAACTTTTTTCATGCATCAAATAACAAATTAATAATAAATAAAAGAAAATGAACACAATGAACACAAACACAGCAACATTACCAGCAGCATCTTTACAATGGAATAGTATTTATATTCCAATTCTTCCAAAGGATTTAATGTTAGAAAACATGGAAATCAATAATGAAGAAACAATCAAAGATTATTTTGAAAACAAATTACAATTTGGAAAAGTATCACGCGTTGATTTTATAACAAAAGCATCGAAAACAGATGGAACTGCAATTTCCGTATTTATACATTTTGAAACATGGAATGAATACTCAATATCTTTCCGTGAACATATGGAAAAACAAGGTGAATATAAATTATATGGAATCAATAATAATACACCTTTTGTCAGTTCTAAAAATAAAAACATAAAAAGATTCATTACATTAAAAATCAATAAAACACCAATACCAGAAGTAAAAGAAGTTCCAAAAAATATGCATCAAATCGTCAATAATTATGCATTAATGGAAAAATTAATTGAAGAACAAAAACAAAAAATCAAAGAATTAGAAGACATGGTTACATTATTAAAAAATGAATTGATTATTACGAATTATGAAAAAGTCGATGTTGAAATGAAAGAGGATGTAGAATTTGAAAATGTAACGATTCGTCGTGAATTTGATTGTCAAAATAATTATATTCGTGAAAAAGTATTATATTAAAAATTAAAAATCGAAATCGAAAAACAAAACAAAAAACCTAAAAACCAAAAAACCAAAAAACCAAAAAAATAGAAACCACAAAGGTTTCTATTTTTTCATTCAAACATCGTCATTCGTAAAGTGTTTGTAACATCATTTACACTATAAGGTTTCAAACTTTCCATGATATGTAAATATTCCAAAAAATCCGATCGTTGATAATGTTCTCGAAAAAAGGAACAATAAGAATCCAATGTCGATTGATTTTTTACAAATACAATCGATCCACGGCACCATTCTATAAAATCATTCGAATAAAACATTAAAATCGATTTTAAAATATAATAAGAGAACACTTGTGTTTTTTCACAATATTTTTTTCTCAATTCTACATCTTTTGGAGAACTGCCATATAAATTCGAATAGGATAATCCAAAAAAATGGAGAACTTTGGCACATTGATATAAGGAGAACATTTTTTCATAATACATCATTTTCTCCATATTTTCAATCATGTTCTCCATTCTATCCCCAGAAAAGTAACAAAGAAACATGATTTGAATTGTTTCCGCCCACATTTCACAATAAGTTTCATACAATCGAACATCTGATTTTATTGGAAATAATTCAAGAATTTTTTCATCATACTCATGGTTCTCCATTTGTGAAAAATCAAAACCCATACAATGAAATGTTTCATGAATGAGAACCTTGAACCATTCTTCCTCTCTAAATATATAAATTTCAGAACAAGGAAGACAAGAGTTTGTAAATGCAGTATTCGCATCTTCCATCTCAATCACCCCGTTTTCCTTCGGTAATGTTTTTTTTAGACTTGTCATGAATAAATAAAGATGTATTTTTTGAGAACATGAATTCTTGGATGCATAAAAATTGGCAATATAGAACCACATAAATATTTTTTTCATAATATCACCCAAATTCATATTCTTTTCAAATACTAAATTGACTTGAATCTCGCGTTTTCCTACAAAAAATGTATATTTTACTACTTTTTTCGACATGTTCTCAATATGGTTTCGAATAGATTCTGGAATGAAATCATATTGTTTTCCTTTTACAAATTCTTTTGTTATTTCATAGTTGTTTGTTTCAACAAATTCTTTTTCAGATTGAAATATTAAATGAAACAATCTAGACAACCATTTTTTAGATGAAGTAGAGAACCTGGATCTAGGAAATGGTTGTTTTTGCGATATTTTATCTAAAAAAATACCAATTTCATTTGTAATTTTTTTCATATCTATTCTATCTAACGAAAAAAAATTGAACCATTGATTTTATAAAAACACTGTATGAAAAAGAAAAAATCAACCAAGATTCGATTCAAAAACCCTCAGAAAAAAACCCCAGAAAAAGAAAAAAACAAAAACAAATGGGAATAAAAAATCTGAATCGATTTTTATTAGATCATTGTAGTAAAAAATCAATAAAAAAAACACATTTAAAACAGTTTTCAAATAAAACATTAGTGATAGATACAAGTATTTATTTGTATAAATTTGTATGTGATGAAACATTACTAGAATCCATGTATTTATTTATTTCTATATTGAAACATTACAATATAAAACCGATTTTTGTATTTGATGGAAAACCACCACCGGAAAAGAAACAATTATTAATTCAACGAAGAATTGAAAAAATAGAAGCTGAACAAAAATACAATGAAATACAAAAAAATATGGAAACGATGGAAGACAAAGAACAAGCCATCCATGAAATGGAATATTTACGAAAGCAATTTATTCGAATTAAAGAAGACGATATTTTAAAAGTCAAAGAGTTGATGAATTATTATGGAGTCACATATTACGATGCGAATGGAGAAGCCGATTTATTATGCATTCAATTAGTAAAAACAGGTATTGCATGGGGATGTATTAGTGATGATATGGATATGTTTCTTTATGGTTGTGCAAAAGTAATACGACATATTAGTCTATTAAATCATACGGCGATATTTTATGATACTGAAAATATACTGAATGATTTGAATATGACACAAGAAACTTTTTGTGATATTATGGTATTGTCGGGGACAGATTACAATATAAATTCGGAAACGAATTTATATGATACAATGAAATGGTATTCTAAGTATACAGATTCTATGAAACTGATCGATGAAAAAATAGGATTTTATCCATGGTTATTTGAAAATACCAAATATATTCTTGATTATGAATCACTTATGAAAGTACGAAATTTATTCTCAATCGAATCAAATCCTGAAAATTCAGCGATTCATGAATCTACGATCAATCTACAAAATTTGCAAACATTAATGGAAACGGAAGGATTTGTATTTGTTCACCACGAATGACCGTAAAAATATTCATACAATTTTTTCATGTTTTCCATATCCAATAAACGGTTCCCATATTTCCATTCCGTTTTATTTCGAATATGAAAAATTTCTTCTCCTATAGATTCTGGTTTTACGAATTCTTCACAATCATAACGATTCAAAGAAGAAAACGAAGAAGAATCATGAAAAAATCGTTTTACAATTATGGTAATAACAACATCATCCGGGTAATAAAGAATATCATCAGACAATGCATTTTTTTCAAATATTTCATTTAAAAAGAATGTAACAAGATCACTGGAAAGAATAAATCCAGCACCTGATAATAATTCTTTTGGTGCAGTAGCTGCATAGTTTACTGTAGGTTGTGAATCTAAAAAAGAGTATAATCGATCCAATATAAAAAAAGAAGAAAGATTGGTTCTTAAAATATAATCATAAGTAAAATATTTTTCACATACCTTCATTCCAGCAATTGTTTTGTATAAAATTCCAGGTTCAAATGATTCTAGTTGTTTATAAGTAATTGTATCGTTGGAAATCCAAACATCTGTCGGAATATTTACATCCGAAGTTAAAAAAAAACATTTGATATTTGGATGGGAATTCATGTATTTACGCCAATATTCTTGAAATACAATAGAATGTTCTCCATCATTCGATGAAATAATCAATAGAATGATACGATAATGATTTTTTTTTATGGATTCTATAGAAGAAGAAGAATCGAATGAAAAACTATCTAGTTGGAACATTGTATTGTATAATAAATAAAATATTCTTTTTACATTTTTTACCATATTATTTATAATATTCTTCCGATTCTGGTTCCAATTCCAATTCCATATCCCTTGGGGTTGTTTCTATAAATGAATTCTTCAACGGTGTAAAATGGGAATTGAGTTTATGATAACTTGCTGGATTCTGCAATTTACAAATTTTATGAGTAGACAGGTGTATCATTGAATGATTCTTTGAACATCCATTTTTTTTGGTGCAAACAAATAAACAATTTTCTATTTTTTTCACCCATTGAATACATTTTTCGTTGATGATGGTATTATCATCCGTTTTTAAGTAAGTATTTATTTTTTCTGTATTCATCAGTATATTCAATCCTAATTCGAAATTTCTATATTGTTTTTTTATTTTGATATATACCAGTGAAGATTTGAAACCGCACCCCTACGGGGTGCTATGGTTCTAACTGGTAACTTAGTTAAAGTTTCATCCGCTATTCAGTTTGAAGGATTGAAATCTTCAACAGTGTAAATTATATAATACTGGATAAATAAGAACCTTTATAATCGGTATTTCCAGTATGTGTTAAATTAATAGTAACATCAATCCAAATAGAACCGCCCATTTTTTTCCAACGATGACAAAATAACCAATCTTCGGATAAATAATGACCTTCTTCTACACCACAATCAAATAAAGCATAAGCATAATCGTTTTGAGAACCATATAAATATCCAACATCATCCGTATATTTTGTAGAAGGAAATGCTTGTGACATTTTTTCAATACAATCACGACGAATCATCATGAATCCAGTAGCTAAATGTTTTACTTTTGCTAAATTTTGATCAATGGATAATGTAGGTTCTAGATAATTGATATTATATTTTAATAAATTATGTTCAATCATATCTGTATCTGAAATTATTTCACTGAATTGACTATTCTTTTTTCTTTCCAGAATTTTTTGTATTGGATTTGGATTGGTAGGACTAGGTATTATTTTATCGAAAAAATATCGTTTTAATGGATATACACCACCAACTAATGGTTTATTTGCTAATAATAATTTAATAATATCCATTGGTGACCATGTAATATCCGCGTCAATAAATAACATATGTGTAGTCTCTACATCGCTCATTGCTTTGGCTATTAAATTATTACGCGCTCT
>Ga0164296_1005992_pt1 | contig 10440 bp, 9 predicted proteins | sample GEODES057metaG_FD_113533 | JGI IMG/M metagenome (GOLD analysis project Ga0164296, IMG submission 113533) | Dystrophic lake water microbial communities from Trout Bog Lake, Wisconsin, USA - GEODES057 metaG | ecosystem: Environmental > Aquatic > Freshwater > Lake | place: USA: Trout Bog Lake... | reverse complement strand
CGGCTGTCGCTCGGCAGCCCGAGCGCCTGGCATGCTCCGCGTTTCCATTCCACCTGCCGCGGCACCTGCGGCCACGCCGCCAGACCGAGCCGCTGCGGCTTAACGGCCTGCCAGATGTCGACGTAGGGGTGGCCGACGACCAGGGTGTCGCATCCGCCCGGCCCGCGGCGCACCGCGTCGGCAATCCGCGCCTCCTTCGATCCGGCGACCAGATGGTCGACGAGCACGCCGAGCCGGCGCCCCGGGCCGGGTGCGAACTCCGCGACGATGTCGACCAGGTCGTCCACGCCGCCGAGATGCTCGACGACGACGCCCTCGATCCGCAGATCCTCCCCCCAAACCTGCGCGACGAGTTCGGCGTCGTGGCGGCCCTCGACGTAGATCCGGCTGTCGCGTGCGACGCGGGCGCGCGCGCCGGCCACGGCGACTGATCCGGACGCCGTCCGGCTCGGGGAAGCGGGCCGCGGGCCCCGCGGCGCGGTGAGCACCACGGGCCGTCCGTCGACGAGGAATCCGCCCCCCAGGGGGAAGCCCCGCGTTCGCCCGTGCCGGTCCTCGAGGTCGACGCGCCCATACTCGACCCGCACCACGGCACCCACGTAGCCGGTCCCGGCGTCCTCGACGACCATCCCCAGCTCCGCAGGTCGCTCCGGTGAGCGGGGCGCGCGCCGGCCAGCGGCGAGCACGTCTGTCCCATAGCGATCCGCCACCCGGCAATCCTAGGAAGTCCAGCACCGGAAAATCGGGTAGGCACGCCCACGACGACCCGCGTGGCGTTCACGGCCGCGACGGGTCGGCGGTGTTACCGTACGACCAATGGTGTGACTGCCGGTGATCCGCGGCGAAGCGGTGAGCGAGGTGGAAAATGGACCTGACCCAGTGGGTTTCGAGCATTGTCGCGCTGGTGCGCGCGGGCTACCTTTCCGGCGCCTCCGGCGCAGTGGCGAGCCCCCTCGTCCCGGACCGCCGCGCCCAGGGCCGTACCCCCCAGAGACGTCCCCACCGGGGTGCGGCGCGGGGACAGCGGCCGACTAACCGCCCGTACTGATCCCCGCGTGCGCGTCAGCCGAGCCGCCGCCCGTCAACGGCGAAGAAATGCAGATGCCCGGGTTCGGGGTGCAGACGCACCCGGCTGCCCTTCACCGGCGGGTCGTGGCCGTCGGCCCGCGCCACGATTGGTCGGCCGATGGGCTCATCGACGGCTCTGCCCGACGCCGCGAGGTGCCCGTACAGGTAGGCGTCCGCGCCGAGCTCCTCGACGAGGTCCACCTCCATCTCGACGCCCCGGTCCCCCGGTTCGAAATGCTCGGGCCGGACCCCGACGACGATCTCCCGTGCCGAGCCGGCGATCTCCCGGGGCAGCGAAATCGGCCAGTCCCCGAGCGACACCGACGAGTCCACCACGGGCAGGGTGAACAGGTTCATCGCCGGCGACCCGATGAATCCCGCGACGAACACGTTGGCAGGGTTGCGGTAGAGCTCGCGGGGCGGCGCGACCTGCTGCAGCAGCCCGTCGCGCAGCACGGCGACGCGGTCCCCCATGGTCATCGCCTCCACCTGGTCGTGGGTGACGTAGACGGTGGTCGTCCCGAGCTGCCGCTGCAGCGCGGCGATCTGGTTGCGTGTCTGCACCCTCAGTTTGGCGTCGAGGTTGGACAGCGGCTCGTCCATCAGGAACACCTGAGGGCGACGGACGATCGCCCGCCCCATCGCCACGCGCTGGCGCTGGCCGCCGGAGAGGTCTTTGGGCTTGCGATCCAGATACGGCTCCAGGTCGAGCAGTTTTGCCACGTGCAGCACGCGTTCGCCGATCTCGGCCCTCGGCATCTTCGCGATCTTCAGCGCGAAGCCCATGTTCTGCGCCACCGTCATATGCGGGTAGAGGGCGTAGTTCTGGAACACCATGGCGACGTCCCGGTCCTTGGGGTCACTGTGGGTCACGTCGCGCTCGCCGATCCTGATGCGCCCCGAGTCCACCGTGTCCAGGCCCGCCAGCATGCGCAGCGAGGTCGTCTTCCCGCATCCGGACGGTCCGACCAGAACCATGAACTCGCCGTCGCCGATCACCAGGTCGAGGTTGTCCAGGGCCGCCCGCTCCGCCCCCGGGTACCGCCGCGTCGCTTTCTCGAAACTCACCGAAGCCATGGCTACCCACTCATCCCGGTGACGGCGATACCGCGGACGAAGGAGCGCTGCGCGAGAGCGTAGATGAGGATCAGGGGCAGCAGGATCAGCACGGAGGTCGCCGTGATGATCGGCCACCGTGCGACGTATTCGCCCCGCAGCCGGACCAGTCCCAGTGTCAGCGTCGCGAGGCTGCTGCGCTGCAGCATCAGCAGCGGCCACAGAAAGTCATTCCAGACGTTGACCCAGGTGAGCACGGCGAGCACCATCACCGCCGGGCGGGCGTGTGGCAACAGGACCCTCCAGTAGATCTGCCAGGGCGAGCAGCCGTCCAAGGTGGCCGCCTCCTCGAGATCCGCCGGGAGCGTTTGAAAGAACTGCCGCATCAGATAGGTACCGAAGGCACTCCCGAACAGTCCAGGCACGATCATCGCCCACGGAGTGTCGACCCACCCTGCCGAGCGCATCAGAATGAACTGCGGGATCACGGTCACCGTCAGCGGCACCATCAACGTGCCCAGGTAGACCACGAACAGCGCGTTGCGGCCGCGAAAGTCCAGTCGCGCGAAGGCGTATCCGGCCAAAGAGCAGAAGAACACCTGGCCGGCCGTGACACAACCGGCGTAAAAGATGGTGTTGAGGAACATCCGCCAGAATGGCATCAGGGCGAAGACCTCGGTGTAGTTGGACCATTGCGGGTGCGCCGGCAGCAGCTTGGGCTCGCCGATCTCGGCTTCCGTCTTCAAAGACCCCGACATCGCCCAGACGATCGGGAACAACCAGATCGACGCCACCGCGATCAGGGTGGCGTAGAGGCCGACGGCGCGGAAAAGCCCGCGGGTGAACAACCGCTCACTAAAGCCCACGTGATGTCTCCAAGGATCGCTGTTGGGTGAGTCGTAACTGGATCAGGGTCAGCACCAGCAGGACGCCGAACATCACCCACGCCAAGGCGGACGCGTAGCCGAACTCCAAGAAGTTGAACGCGCGTTGGAACAGCATGATGCCGAGGACGTAGGTGGCGCTCTCCGGCCCGCCGTTGGGGCCGTTGAGAACGTATACCAGGTCGAAGGCCTGGAAGGCATGGATGACCGAGATGACGACGACGAACGAGACCGATCCGCGGATCAGCGGCACGGTGATCGAGACGAACTGCCGCACCGGGCCGGCGCCGTCGATGCGCGCCGCCTCGTAGACGGTTTCCGGGACGCCCTGCATCGCCGCCAACAACACGACCGCAGTGAATGGGACGCTCCGCCACACGCTCACCAGGCACAGCGAGACCATCGCCCACTTCGGGTCGACCAGCCACGGAACCGGGCCGAGGCCCACCCAACCGAGCATGATGTTGAGCAGTCCGTTGTCGGTGTTGAACGCGAACTGCCAGACGACCGCCATCACCACCGACGAGATGGCCAGCGGTAGGAAGACGATCGTCCGGAAGATGCCGATCCCCTTGATGTGCCGGTTCAGCAGCGCAGCAACGACCAGGCTGACCAGGACCGTCGGGATCACCGTCCCGAGGATCAGGATGGCGGTGTTGCGGATCGCGATGAGGAACAGCGGATCGGCGGTGAGGAGTTCGCGGAAGTTCCGCAACCCGACGAACTTCGGCGGCTGGAACACGTCCCAGCTTTGAAAGCTCATATAGAGCGAGAAGCCGAGCGGGAACATCATGAAGACCATGACGGCGACGAGGTTCGGTGCGACGAACAGCCGGCCGGCGCGCGCGCGTCGGCGGAGCAGCGCCGAATCTGCCGCCGTCACGGGTTTCTCAGCACTTCGTCGACGTCATAGGAGAGACCCGTCAGCGACGTCGCGGGCCGGGTTCCCCGCAATACGGGGCCGAGATAGCGTTCCATCAAGGCATAGATCTTCTCCCACGCCGGGGTGACCGGGAGTCCCTCGGAGTGGGCTGGGCCCTCGGTGAGGACGGACAGGTGCCCGATCGTGCGGTGGGCCCGGGCGAATCCGTCCGAGGTGAGCGCGGACCGCAGGGCGGGCACGAACAGGCCGGATTCGGCGATGATTTCCTGCCCGACGGGTCCGGCGACGAACTTCACGAATTCCCATGCTTTTTCCCGGTGCCTGCTGCTGGCGGAGATGGCCAGCCCGGTGGTGCCGATATTCGAGCACGAGGAGCGTGTCTGCCGCCGCGGCCCGACGGGCAGCGGTGTGACGTCGAAGTCGAGGCCGGCGGCGCGAATGAACGTCTGGTAGCGCCAATGCCCGGCCAGCGCGATCGCCGCCTTGCCTGCCGAGAACAGGTCGGCGGTGGACATCGACTGTTGATCCGAGCTGGTCGGCGCCACTCGGTGTTTGTTGATGAGGTCGGCGTAGAACTGCACCGCCTCGATGTACGCCTCGCTGTCGAAGTTGACGTGCGTGGGGTTCTTTCGTGGTGTGGACCACGGCACCCCGTTGTTCAAGGCGAACAGCCCGGCGGAGTAGAGCGAGACGAAGGTGTTGACGAAGCCCCATTGGGTCGCCCGCCCCGAGGCGTCGCGCTTGGTGAGCGCCTTTGCGGTGTCGAGGAACTGGGCGAACGTCCATGGCTTCTCCCAGGTCGCAGGCGGCGGCGGGACGCCGGCGTCGGCGAAAATGCGCTTGTTGTAGTACAGGAAATTTCCCGACCACTGTTCGGGCAGGGCGTACCGGCCGCCGTCGAAGGCGTACGTGTCGGAGAGCGCCTCGATGCCGTCCGACTTCCATTCGGCCGCGAATTGCGCATCCCGGGCGAGCAGGGGGTTGAGGTCGAGCAGGACGCCGCGGGCGGCCAGCTCGGCGTAGGTGAGGTCCCACGCCATGATCACGTCGGGGCATTTCCCGCCGGCGCAGAACGTCGACAGCTGCTGCATGACTCCCGGACCGGACAGCAGCGGCCGCACCCGGATGTCGGGATGGCGGCGGTGGAACTCGTCGATGACGCGCAGCCGCGCGTCGCGTTCCTCGGGGTTGGCCGAGAAGAAGAACGTGACCGCGTCGTCGTCGGACGCGCAGCCGGCCGGCCACGGGGCCAGCGACACCGCCGCGAGCGCACCCGCGCCCCGCAGCACACTCCGCCGTCGGACAGGGCCCATCAGGGCCCGCCGACGAGGTCGATTCCGGCGGTGCGCATCTCCCGGAGCGCCTCGGCTGCCGACCTTTCGCCGACGCCGGCGGTGAGGTTGACCAGCACCCTGGTTCCCAGGCCGGCGCGCGCCGCATCCTCGGCCGTCGACCGCACGCAGTAATCGGTGGCGATCCCGGCGACGTCCACCGCGTCGACGCCACGCTGCCGCAACCAGTCGAGCAACGGCGTTCCGTTCTCGTCTACACCCTCGAAACCGCTGTAGGCCGCGCTGTGGGCGCCCTTGCGGAACACCGCCTCGATCCGGCTGGTGTCGAGGTCGGGATGAAACCCTGCGCCCGGGCTTCCCGCGACGCAGTGCGGCGGCCAGGAAGAGGAGAAATCCGGGTGCTCGGAGAAGTGCTCACCGGGGTCGACGTGCCAGTCCTGGGTGGCGACGACGTGGGCGTAGCGGGGCGCTGCGGCCAGGTGGCGGCTGACAGCGGACGCCACGGCGTCGCCTCCGGCGACCGGGACCGGGCCGCCCGGGCAGAAATCGTTTTGCACGTCGACGATGATCAATGCTCGGATCACGGCCCGCATCGACGCTCGCACGCGCACACCCTAGCGGGATAAGGTTCCCGGCCCGCCTCCCGGTCCGGGCAGGTTGCGGTTCCACTCCAGCCAGCCGACGCCGCGGCGGCCATCCGGCGTCTCGACGGTGACCCAGACCCGCGGGAACTGGCTCACCCGGCCGTCATCGGCGGTCAGGAGGACCGGGGCGTGCCCGCGCACGCGGACGTCGGCGGTGATGTCGACCGGGTGGAACGTCACCGTCGCGTCCACCGGTAATCCATTGGCCGCAAACGTTTCCCGCGAGTCGACGGCGTCCAGCTCGATCACCGGTGACTGTCGAGACGCGGCGTTCTGGGCGTATCCGATACTGAACGCAGGCGTGCCTGGGATACGGATGCTCACGCCGTGCAGGTGTGTCCCGTCGTTGAGGTGCAGGGCGCTCCAGAGCCAGTCCATGCTCCACCAGTCCCGCACCCCCCAGGAGTGGTCGCGCTGTCCGGGGACCGCGTCGACGTCGTAGCGGGTGCCGCCGACCGTGACAGTGCCGGAGACAGTGCAGGGAATCTCGTAGCGGGTGGTCACCCGGTAGGTGTAGGGCGTCCCGTCGGTGGTCCACACCAGGTTCATCGTCATCTCGATGGGCGTTCCCGGCTCGCCGCGCAGCAGAGCCGCGGGGTCCTGGTAGGACTGGGCCTGCGCGCGCACGTCGACGCGGTAGGTCTGCAGCGGTTCGGGGGCGCCGTGACTGATCTCGAATGCGTCGGTGGTTACCACCCACGGGTCCTGGGGCAGCGGGACCTGCGCGTCGACGGCAACGGTCGGCATGTCAGGTCCGCACAGCAGCGCGTGCACCCAAGCGGTGCGCTGGTTGGCGACCAGGCCGAGGCGGAACCAGCCGCCCAGACCCTGCGCGGTGTCGGCGAAGTCGGCGTACCAGCTCTCACTCCACAGCGGCTCGGAGGTGGGTGGGTGGGCATGCTCGTCGTCGGCCGACGGGCGCAGCGGCTCCGGCGGGGTCACGTCGGGCAAGGCGGCCAGCGCATCGGTGTCCAGGACGTGATCGCAATGGCGCGCCAGCATCGTCATGAACATGAGGTCGCCGCGCTCGGTGCGCTCGACCAGCATGGACGACACGATGGCCATCATCACCCCGAAGAAGCTCTGCCGCCGAACGCCTTCGGCCACCTCGGCGAGGGTGACGGGCGCCCCCGGGCCGAGGGCGTCGTGGTAGGACCGCAGCAGCGCGTCGTAGTGGTCGCGGCGCTGCTGGGCCGGAAGCGCGGTGCCCAGGAAGTAGGACAGGTCGGTCATTGCTGGGCCCCACGCAACGGTCTGCCAGTCCACCACCGTCAACGCCCGGTCGGCGCCGGCGGCCCCGAACAGCAGGTTGTCCAGCCGGTAGTCGCCGTGCATCAGGCCCTGCGGCTGACCGGATTCCGCGGCGAGGTAACCGTCGAATGCAGCCACCAGGCGTTCGCACACCATCCGGTGCTCCGGTGCGATCTGTGGACCGTAACGGTCGGTGAAACCGGCGTATAGCGCTGCGATCATCGCCTGGCTGACCGGCGCCTCGCGGTTGAGCCACGGCACCTCGGCCAGGGCGGTGTCGCGCAGCAGCGGGCCCTGCAGCCTGGCCAGTTCCACGGCACCGAGGTGGGCCTGTTCGACGGTGGCCCCGGCCAGTTCGTCGCCGACGGCCGCGGGCCCGGCATCGCCGAGCAGCAGGTCGAACGCGCCCGTCGCGGTGTCGATCGCCGCGTGGTAGCACGGCGCGACGGGCCCGCCGAGCCGTGGCGCGATGTCGCGGTAGAAGCGGACCTCGCGTTCGTAGAGGCCGAGGGCGAGCCCGGTCTGGCGGCTCGTCGGGTCGCTGGCGGCTACCTTCAGCACCACCGTGTCGGGCCCTGCAGAGTGTGGATCCCCGGCGTAGGTGAGGCGGACGCGGTAGCACTCGCTCATCTGGCCGGTGCCGATGCGTTCCACGGTGAAATCGGCGACGGCGCCGGCGCCGACAGCGTGGGTCAACCAGGAGGCCGTGAGGTCGTCGGGCCGCTCGATGATGTGCTCGGTCTCGGCGTTCATGAAAGCAGCGTGCCAGTTCACGGCACCGATGAGAAGCGTGGCGGCTAGCCTGTCGGGATGCGGATCGCCGCCTTCGTAGCCGCTTCGGTCCTGGTTGCCGGCTGCACACACACGGTCGCCGGCCATGCTCAGCGAGCCCACCTGGGCGCGCCGGTGGCGGGCGCCCCGATCGCCGACGTGATCGCGTGGATCGAGGCGGGTCACCCAGTCGATCCGTCGGGCTATCACAGCGCGACCCGCGAGGGCAGCACGACGCAGCTCGGTGCCGACGTCGCCTTCACGGCGACGGGTAAAACCTCGTGTGTGATCACGGCCAACCATCCCGGCGCGCTCACCTGCCTGGTGAAGCTGATCGACCCCCCGCCGCGGCCCGACACCGCCTACGGCAGGTGGACGGGCGGGTGGGTCGACTACGACGGGGCGACGCTCCAGGTCGGGGCGTCCCGCGCCGACCCGGGCCCGTTCCTCCGCGGCGACGGGCCCGAACTGGCCAACGGGAACACCGTGGCGGTCGGCGACTTCCGGTGCCGCGCCGACCAAGCCGGGCTGTTCTGTGGGAACTCCTCTCACCGGTCGGCGGCGCGGGTCGCACCCGAGGGCGTCCAGCCGTTCGGGTGCCTACAGTCGGTGCCGCCACCCGATGGCGTCGGTATCGCGTTCGGCTGCTGAGCGGGGCGCACCCGTCACCAGGTGACCGGGAGAGCCTTCATGCCGTAGATGTCCGCTTCTTTGAACGTCAGCTCCTCGGGCGCCACCGCCAGTTCCAGCCCGGGCAGGCGTCGGGCCAACGTCGCAAAACCGACCTGCATTTCGACCCTGGCCAGGTTCTGTCCGAGGCATTGGTGCACACCGTAGCCGAAAGCGACGTGCCCCCTGGTGTTTCGGTTGACGTCGAAGACCTCTGGTTTGTCGACGAATTCGGGGTCGAAGTTTCCGGCCGGCAGGTTCATCAGGACGAAGTCGCCGGCGCGGATCAACTGGCCGCCGAGGGTGAAGTCCTCGGTCGCCACGCGATCCACCTGGCTGTGCACGATGCTCAGGTACCGCATGAGCTCTTCGACGGCGTTGGCGACCACGGCGGGTTCCTCCGTCCGGCCGAGGAGTTCGAAGACGTCGCGGTGCTGCAGCAACGCGAGCGTGCCCAGCGACAACATGTTCGCCGTGGTCTCGTGGCCGGCGATCAACATGATGACGCCGGTCATGGCGGCGGTCTCACGGGTGAGCTGGCCGGTCGCCACGTAGCCGGTGACCAGCCGGCTCAGCAGGTCGTCGCCCGGATCCCGCTCCTTGCGAGCGACCAGTTCCTGGATGTAGGCGTACATCGCGGCGGCGCCCAGCGCCTTCTGTTCGTCGGTCGAATTGACGTCCAAGCCCACCGAGGTGTGCTCCTGGAAGAGCCCCAGATCGTCGGGGGGAACCCCGAGCAGCAGCGCGATGACCAGTGACGGCACCGGCACGGCGAAGTCGCGGACCAGGTCGGCCGGCGGCCCTTCGGCGATCATCGCGTCGAGGTAGCGGTCGACCACCTCCTGGATGTCCGCCCGCATCGCTTCGCACCGCCGCACGGTGAAGTCGCCGGTCATCATGCGCCGCAGGCGGTGGTGCTCGGGGTCGTCGACCCGGGCGAAGATCACGGGTGCGGCGCTGTCGGGGTCGGCGGGCTTCAGCAGGTCCGGGAGGGTCTCGGCCGACAGGCGGGGATCCAGCAGTCCCTCCCGGATGTCCTTGTAGCGACTCAACACCCACGTCGGCTGACCGTGGTAGGTCACCCGCCGCAACCCGGGATCGTCGCGCCAGTTGACGAACTCCGCCGGTGGAAGCAGCGGGCAGGTGGCGGGGCGCGCCAGTGGCACGACCGGGAGCTCAGCCTCGTTCATCGGCATCGGTGGAACCGTCCTTACCGGACGTCACAGCACGTCCTCACTTCACGTCAGAGTCAACGGTAGGGCGTGCCACGTCGAGCACGCGGATCTCCCCTGTGCTGCCGTCGACTTCGACGAGGGCCCCCGCCGGCAAACGCCGGGTCGCGCCCTGGGCGTCCACCACGCACGGGAACCCGAACTCCCGGGCCACCACGGCCGCATGGGACATCGGTCCGCCCAATTCGGTGACCACCGCAGCGGCGTAGCAGAAGGCTGCGGTGTAGCCGACATCGGTGACCTCGGCGACGAGGACCTCGCCGGGCTGCAACTCGTCGATCGTCTCGGGTCGCACGATGCGCACCCGTCCGCGTACCCGGCCGCCGCAGACACCGATCCCGCGCAGGGTATCCCCGCCGGCGAGGGCGGGCCACGCAGTGCCGGTGGGCTCCCAGTGCCCGCTGAAGAACGCCGGCGGCACGACGGCAGCCAGTTTGCGCTGCTCGGCTCGGCGGCGCGCCACCAGACCCGGCACGTCGGCAGGAAGCGGGTCTAGTTCGTCGACCAACAGGTAGAACACGTCGTCGACGGCGGTCAACACTCCCGAGTCAGTGAGCCGTCGCCCGTATTCGCGCAGCAAGCCCCGCAGCACCCAATTGGCGCGCACGATCTTGTCGCGGCGGACCTCCCGGTCACGGAGTTGCCGCGTGAACAGCGACGCCAGGGGCCGCGCCCGCAACGGGATTCGCG
>Ga0164296_1005991_pt1 | contig 10440 bp, 14 predicted proteins | sample GEODES057metaG_FD_113533 | JGI IMG/M metagenome (GOLD analysis project Ga0164296, IMG submission 113533) | Dystrophic lake water microbial communities from Trout Bog Lake, Wisconsin, USA - GEODES057 metaG | ecosystem: Environmental > Aquatic > Freshwater > Lake | place: USA: Trout Bog Lake... | reverse complement strand
ATAGTCATGATCGAGCCTCGTCGTCTGGCGGCACGAGCCGCAGCGCGCCGCATGGCTGCCGCTCTCAGCCAGAGGGTGGGCGACCTCGTTGGCTACACAGTTCGCGGCGAGAGCGTGGTTTCTGCAGCCACACGCATCGAGGTGGTCACCTCTGGTGTCCTGGTGCGCCGCCTGCAGCGCGACCCCGGCCTGTCGCGCATATGTGCCATCCTGCTTGATGAGTTCCATGAGCGTGGTCTCGACAGCGACCTTGTGCTCGCCCTCGCTGCGAATGCTCAAGCTGAGCTGCGCCCAGACCTGCGGCTAGTCGTCATGTCCGCCACGCTGGGCGATGGCTTGGCCCAGCGCACGGCTGAAATGCTGTGCAATGCCCCCGTTGTGCGCTCCCAGGGACGCAGCTTCCCGGTGGACATCATACATCTGGGAGAGCCGCCGCCGGGAGAGCTTGAGCGAGCCACTGCAGTTGCTGTGCGGCGCGCACTGCAGGAGCAGCCGCTTGGCGACATGCTCGTATTCTTGCCCGGCGCTCCCGAGATCCGGCGCACGCAGGCTCTGCTCGAGGACAGCCTTGGAAGCCGAGTGGAGGTGCTCCCTCTTTATGGCGAGCTGCCGCAGGAGCAGCAAGATGCGGCACTGGCACCACGCGTGGGCGAGCAGCTTCGGCGCGTCGTCCTATCGACCAGCATTGCCGAGTCTTCGCTCACCATCCCAGGCGTCCGCCTTGTCATCGACTGCGGCCTGTCTCGCCGCAGTGTGTTTAACCCAGGTACAGGCTTGTCCCGTCTGGTAACCGTCAAGACGAGCACATCCAGTGCTGATCAACGAGCTGGCCGTGCGGGGCGCACGCAGCCAGGCGCATGTTATCGCTTGTATGGCGCAAACACAAACCGCGATGCACACACGCCACCTGAGGTGGAGTCTGCGGATCTCGCTTCAGTCGCGCTTGAGCTAGCTCTGTGGGGAGGCCATGACTTGCCGTGGTTGGATCCCCCGCCATCTGGTGCGCTGACTGTTGCTCGCTCCTTGCTCAAAGACCTGGGTGCAGTAGATGCCACCACCGGGTCGCCCACGACCCACGGCACGCGCATGGCTGCTTTGGGCGTGCACCCACGACTGGCGCACATGCTGCTGCGTGCCCATTCGGCAGGGCCTTCCGCGAGCCGATTGGCCTGCGATCTAGCGGCACTTCTTGAGGAACGGAGCTTGCTGCGCAAGGGCGGCGATGCGATCGTCGGCGGCCCTGGCGCAGATATTCGGTTGCGCGTGGCTGCACTTCGCGGCCAGTTGCGTGATGGTGACGCGCAGCTCGGCGGCTGGGACGTTGATCGCGGTGTTGCTTCCCGTGTGCGGAGCGCCAGCACGCAGATGATGGATCAGTTGGAGGCTTTCTGCATGCAGCAGGGCGAAGACACTGGCGCGGTCTCTCCATCGATGGACGCGGACTCTGACCCCTTTGCTGCGGGACTGCTACTCTCGCTAGCGTACCCCGACCGCATCGGGAAAGGTCGCAGTGGAAGGGATGGAGGCTTCACGCTGGCTGGAGGCAAGCAGGCGGCCTTTTGGAGGGCGCAAGAGGAGCCGCTCATGGCGTTTGGGTCCACCTGGCTGGTTGCTGCCGATGTGGATGGAGATCCGACTCGTCCTCGCATCTTGGCAGCTGCTCCTCTGCCTCCGCTAGCGGCTGAGCACCCGTGGATTGCTCCTCTTGCGAACACTGAGGACCGCGTGTTCTGGAATCCCAGCGCTGGAGTAGCGGCGGCACGGAGAGTGCGCACGCTTGGAGCCATTGTGCTCGCTGAGGACACGCTTCCTGCGCCACAGGGCGAGGCACTGACTGCGGCTCTGTTGTGTGGCATCCGGGATCATCTTGGCTTGACGGCGCTCAAGTGGAGCCGAGACACACGAGCGTGGCGGGCGCGCGTGCAGTTCTTAGCAACCTACGCTGGAGATGCGGCGGTAGCTGCTGGATGCGCGCCTTTGCCTGACCTCAGCGACGGGGCACTACTAACCTCACTTGAAATCTGGCTCGCTCCTTTTCTCTCGGGCGTCACCACCAAAGCGCAGCTAGCTTCCACGGACGTTAGCAATGCGCTGCGCTTGATGCTGACCCCCAAGCAGCTTCGATTTGTGGAGGAAGCGGCGCCGACGCACTTTACTGCACCTTCTGGGTCCCGCATCCCCATCAACTACGACTCTTGCATCACCAATGGTGGCGTCCCCGAAGTGGCTGTGAGGCTGCAAGAGATGTTTGGCTTCACGAGCACCCCGTGCGTGGGCGGCGTGCCACTCTGCATGTCTCTCCTGTCCCCTGCGTCGCGAGAGGTGGCGCGCACGAGCGACCTGGCCTCGTTCTGGACAAGCCCCAGTGGCTACGCAGCAGTGCGGAAGGACCTGCGCGGGCGATATCCCAAGCATAACTGGCCTGATGATCCCTTTGCAGCGAAGCCTTCAGCCAAGGTGAAATCGAAAGTTTAGAAGAAGTATAGAAGACACGTTGTTCACTTATGTCTGCGCCCCGTGACCCGCGCGTGCAGCGATGTGTTCAATGGCCAGCCTGTATTTGCCTGGCGGTTCAAGGACGCCTCCCCCAGCCAGTGAGATGCCCAGGCTCACCACTCGTCGAGAGTTCAGCTCGGTATCAGTCTCCACAACCCGACCTCGCCACGTTTTCACAAAGCGCGAGAACGGAATCTGCACTGTGGTCCAAGCATCAGGCGGTGTAAACAGGAAGGCTTGCCATAGGTCGTCATCCGCGCCCTGTGCGTCGGAAAGCTATGAGTCAGTTGAATGACACCGGCAGCTCCTCCCGGGAATGCGCGCACCGGCACCGCAATCCAGTCATCTGTCCTGAGAGTCACGATGTATTTGCGGCCATCGCCCTGTGCATACGCGCACGTGACCTCAGCTCCGCGTCCATGTTCTGCAATCACGGACACGGAGAAACGTACCATGACGCGATACTCCATCGTGTCGAAATGCTCCAAATTCAGCTCATCCTCTACCTGCGTGTGTCCTCTGTGACCTTCACTGCAACATCTGCCGCTGCTGACAAGTAGAACGCACCACCGCACGCATTCCGCAGAAGCCACTGCGCTTTAGGACGCGTCTCAAGGCGTTGGGAGGCTGTCCGCCAGTGCTGTCTTCACGCAGGTCCGTCGACAACGTGCCGCTCAACACAGCATGCCCTGCGCACTCGGCGGGCTTAGCACCACTTAACTCGCGCTAGACAGATGGAGTTGTCCAACCTTCAGGCGATAGGTCAAGAGACGCGGTCGACAGGCCGCCAAGGTCACCGTCAGCGAACGTCTGCGTGTGGTCAGTCAGAGACCGCGCTGAAAGGTTGCGATACAGTATGCTTGATGTAGGAGGAGACGAACCTTCCAACGCGATAGTTCTGACTGGCTGTCGAAGCGAAAGAGCTCGCACTGCGACGGCGGACGCGGGTCTCCAACTGTCGTAGAGCAAAGTACGCGTCAGCTCCTGACTCGAACGCGCTGGCAGCACATGATTCTGGGTGTCACACCTCTTTTGAGATACTCCCTTGTGCGCGCAGCTAGTCGGCGCCACATCGATGCTGGGTGTGCGCGAAATGGAAGGAGATCAAAGTTTGAGAATCTCAAACTGATCTGATCAAGAAGCCACGTCACCATCCATGAATTCTGCTCCGCCGCGCAACACTTCGCTTCCGAATGGGTAACTCGATGGCAAAGCAGCAAGCGGCTGGTCAAGCCCGCATGTTGGAGCGTCAAATGGAGCTTCAGATGCAGATGCGCGAGCGCATGATGGCGGTGCGTGCTTCGCCAGTGGTCCGACAAAGCTTCCCAGGATTGTGTGCAACTTGCTGACCTCGGATGGTCCAGGCTCAAATTGCAGGCACCCGTGATATGCTGAACTTCATGGGCGCCTTGCTGTTGTCGCAGCTACTGGCTTGTCGCGTGCCGCTGCAAGAACGGGCAACCCAGCATACTTGGGTCCTCTTTTTCCATTCACATTCGTCTTGGCATACCAGGCCGACTTCGCGTATGGCGACAAAACGAGCCGCATTGTCAGAAACGCAGCAAGCGCTTTTCCGGATGTGTAGCACACGGCATGAGTCCGTCGATGCAACGATGCGATGCAAAACGCAGTGTCTATCGTTCATTACACGCGCTCACCAGCCGATGTGCCGCCACGCGTCATTGACGCCTGCGTAGACAGCGTCCTCACCCAGCTCCTCTTCGATGCGCAGCAGCTGGTTGTACTTGGCCAGGCGCTCCGAGCGGCAGGGTGCGCCCGTCTTGATCTGGCCCGTTGCGAGGCCCACGGCGAGGTCAGCGATGAAGCTGTCCTCCGTCTCCCCGCTGCGGTGGCTGGCCATGACGCCCCATCCGGCGCCCTTGGCCATGCCGACAGCCTGGATGGACTCGGTGACGGTGCCAATCTGGTTCACCTTGAGCAGCAGCGCGTTGCACCACTTGCCCTCGATGGCGGCCGCCACGCGCTTAGGGTTGGTCACCAGCAGGTCGTCGCCCACAATCTGGCACAGGCCGGTGGAGGTCAGCTTGGCGGTGTGCTCAACGTCGTCCTGGTCGAACGGGTCCTCAATACTGATGATGGGGTACTCCTTGGCGAAGCTTGAGTACAGGGCAATCATCTCCTCACCCGTCTTCTTGTCGCTCCCGTCGTTCGGCTGCTGCTTGAAGTTCAGGTCGTAGCACTTGTCTTCCGTCAGGAACTCGGACGCAGCCACATCCATGCCGATCTTCACCTTGCCTGTGTAGCCAGCCTTCTCGATGGCGGTAGCCAGCAGCTCCAGGCCCTCCGCGTTGGACTTGATGTTGGGCGCAAAGCCGCCCTCATCGCCCACGTTGCACGCATCCTGGCCGCACTTCTGCTTGATCACCGACTTGAGGGTGTGGTACACCTCGCACCCCATGCGCATGGCCTCGCTGAAGCTGGGTGCGCCGACCGGCAAGATCATGAACTCCTGCATGGCGAGCGCATTGCCGGCGTGGCTACCGCCGTTGATGACGTTGAACGCGGGCACGGGCAGCACGAGCTTACCGTTGCCCGCCAGGTCCGCGATGTGGCGGTACAGTGGCACCCCCTTCTCGGCGGCGCCAGCCTTGCAGACGGCCAGAGACACCGCCAGGATGGCGTTGGCGCCCAGCTTGCCCTTGTTGTCGGTGCCGTCAAGCTCCTTGATCATGAACTCGTCAATGTCGCGCTGCTTCGTCGGATCCTTGCCCACCAGCGCCGGCGCGATGATGTCGTTGATGTTCGCCACCGCCTTGGAGACGCCCTTGGCCATGTACCTGTCAGCCGCGGCGAGACACAGTCAGCTCCAAGACCAAGCGCAAGGCAGCAACACAGTCGAGCTGTGCGCACTTCGACTTCTCGCCGTCACGCAGCTCCACGGCCTCGTAGATGCCCGTAGACGCGCCAGACGGTACTGCCGCGCGGAACATGCCCTTGTAGGTGTGCACATCAGCCTCCACGGTGGGGTTGCCGCGCGAGTCGATCACCTGACGGCCCACAACCTTGGTGATAGCTGGCGGGCTCATCTTCTTCAGGTACTCCGCCTGCGGGAGTAGGGAAAGTGCGAGAGGAGTGAGCTCCGGCCGGGACGGAGAGAGGACACGATACCCGAGACGAGTGCGCAGCAGGCGAGTTTCCCCGCGGCCGCGCGTCCCAGCGCACGTTGGGTCGTGCGCAGCCGCGCGGTATGATGCCCTCTAGATCAGTGGCAGTGAGGAGGAGGGAGGAGCACGCGTGCAGCGTCGCGGCAGCCAAAAAGCGATCGTCGGTCGTCCACTCGGAGACTGGAGGTGCGTCCCCGACTTGCCAGCGCACGCACCATGAACGAGCACGGCTCCGGCGCCTTGGCCTTAACGGTGGCATTGATGACCTCCTCCACCGTCTTGCTGATGCCGTGGGCGTCAATGTACTCCTGTGTGTTGGGGAACGAAACCGTTGTCGTCAGCGCCGGACCGCGCACGCAACGACAGCCTCCGGCGCTGGCGCAGCGCCCAACTGACTCAACACGCTGTGCAGTGGAAGTCCGAGCCCCCGATTCAAGAGCCTGCAGCGGACGGTGCAACGCGAGTATTGCAGACACACGTTCCCCGAGACTCGCCCCGCGCGCCACGACTCAGCTGAGCCATGCGCGACGTGCCTGGATACTCATGGTGATAGACGGGCGACGTTCAACGCCCTTGCGAAGGTTCCAAAAAGATTTAATCCCAGCCCAGGCCTGGCAGGCCTCGCAGTGCGTGGCATTGTGCATTTGTTTCATCCTCTGCGCAGTGTGTCACCAGTCTATTCTTGTGCCGTCGCGAGGCATGGGAGTGGCCTCAACCTCGGATTGAACGCTGGGTCCGCCCACGGTCCCTGTCCGCAGGGGCAGATGCCGTCATCAGTGCCGCCTAGGAACGTGGGTAGGTTCGCGGCATCGATGAGGTCGAGCAGCCGCTGCTGGTATCCGGTGTCGCCGAAGACCTGCACTTTGCGCTGCGTGCGCTGGCCTAGCAGCGGCGAGATGGCAGCCCAGATTGCGGTGAACACCCACGGCGCATTGACGAGGATCAGGTCGCCAAGGAATTCAGGGTAGTAGTCCTGGTCAAGGCGAGTGAGAGCAGTCACAACTGGGCGAGCGGTGTTGAACCGGCCCAGGGACAAGCCAGCAAGGTCAACAATCGTCATGGTGTGCCGTACAGGCCGCCCGACTGCTCGGCTGCACGCCGGAAAGCGCTCGTTAAGGAGGACCTCCCACTCGTAGAGGTGCTCCTCCGCAATCCGCTCGGCTGTGGTCACCTTGAACAACGTGTCCAGGTCTGCGCAACCGATGCGGTCGATGTACACCGGCCGGCCCTGCTTGTCGGTCTTGTGGTAGCCATGCGCCCAGGCGCTCTGCACGAGCTCGTGCTCTGGAAAGGAGAAGCGCTCAGGCAGAGTCGCTACCCGGGACTGCGTCCGCCACTCAGCAGCCGCAGTATACATGGCCGCTGCAGCTGTTGGAGCGCCGCCGCGGGCGCGGCTGAAGCGCAGCAGCGTGTACCCATCCGGCGCGGGAGAGAGGGCGCCGGCACTTAGCAGCTCCCGCCGAAGTGCCGCCACTGACTGCTGGTCGCCCGCCTCCACGCCGGGGAAATCATCCAGCACGTCCCAGTCACCGGGTGGCTCCATTGCGGTACAAAATCACATCGCGGATGGTGCGCGCACGAGGGCCCCCGGCAAAGCGGCTTTCCGACGCGCTGACAAGTGACTCCTTCGCCAGGGCGATTCTCGACGCCTACCGCGTGCACGTGTCTCGCTGTGCGTAGCAGTGCGTCTGCTGCCTTAGGCTGTGTTCTGCGCGATGGCTGCGCAACAGTATGTGCGCGAGCTTGCGGCTCAGCGCCCTGAGCTGGCGACCACGCTGGGGGAGCTGGCCGAGCTGCATGAGCGACGACTGTACCACGAGCTGACGGTGAAGCTGGAGGAGGTGGTTGCCTCGCCGCCGTTCTGCAAGCCAGGCGACGAAGTGCTCGTGCACCTATACACTCACTTTGTGGTCGACTTCGAGGCGAAGGTGAACCAGCTGAAGCTTGCGCACATCGCGGTGGCTGTCTCCTCGCGTCTGGGCGACCCGCGCGCGGCGGTTGCGTTCCTGAACAACGCCGCTGCGAAGCTGCAGGGTGACCACAGCGCTGCTGCGCCAGCCCTGTACTTGCGCATGCACGTCGCGCTGCTGCATCTCCAGGCTGGGGACATGGCGGCTGCCAAGACGGGCGTGGAGCAGGGGCGCACGGAGCTGGAGCGGCTGGAGGGGGCAGACACGTCCGTGCACGCAGCCTTCTATTTTGTTGCCGCCCAGCTGGCCAAGGCGAGCCAGGACTTCTCCGAGTTCCACAAGTCGGGGCTGCTCTACCTTGCGTACACGTCGCTGGACGCGCTGCCGCAGGCACTGAAGCTGGTGCGTGCGCCTGGTTGCCCCTCGTGGTCACTGTCAGTCAGTCAGTCAGTTGATCTTTGACACACGTGCTCACACTCGCGCCCCGCAGGAGCTGGCCGTAGACCTGTGCCTCGCAGCTCTCCTGGGTGAAAACATATTCAACTTCGGCGAGCTGCTGGGCCATCCAGTGCTGCACGCCCTCCAGGGCAGTGGCTATGAGTGGCTCGCAGAGCTGCTGGCCGTGTTCAACGCGGGTGACCTGTCTGCCTACGACGCATTCTGTTCCAAAAATGCAGCGGTGCTGAACGCGCAACCGGCGCTGGTGGCTGCGGAGCGTCTGCTGCGAGAGAAGATCACCATCGTGGCGCTCACCGAGATTGTGTTCGCCCTGCCTGCGGAGCAGCGCACCATCAAGATGGAGACCATCGCTGCCAAGACGCACCTGTCGCTGGATGGCGTGGAGCGGCTGCTGATGCGGACGCTGGCCGTGCATTTGATTGAGGGCACCATCGACCAGGTCGCGGGCACGGTGCGCATCACCTGGGTGCAGCCGCGCGTACTCCTGCCGCCCCAAATTGCGGAGCTCCGCGCACGCGTGGATGGCTGGATCGACAAGGTGCATGGAGCACGCTTGGAGCTGGAGGGGGCAACAGAGCTGATTGGCGTCGTGTGAGCCTGGATGATGTTTGAATCCCATCCCATCAAACTTTCTCTACTTGTCTTTTTGTCCAGCGCTGGCCACCAGCTGGCGCGTTTGTGCTCTGACAGCTGCTGCGACTGACGCGGGCACACACATCACCAGCCGCATCTGAGTCACCTTGTTTGCTCGGTCCGCAACCGCGCTAGGCTCTGGCACGGCAGCAGGGAAGAGAAATGACCAGGTTGCGTGCGCGTGGAAGGCCTCATCTTCGGGCTTTGGGTAAATGAGCTTCTGTTTGCCAGGAGGCGGCTCTTGCTTCGCTTTCTTGGCCTGCGACGGCCCTGCCCTTTGACAATCAGCGGGGTTGTGCTCGTCATCATCATCCCGGTACACGCGCGTCAGGATGAGAAGCTGCTCGAACTCGTAGGCTTGGCGCAGGGCCTGTGTGGGTGCCTTCTCCGTCTTCCACCACCACTCGCCACCGATGTCGGCAATCTCCTCAAACAAGCCGTCCACCAGCGGTGGCGCCAGCTATGGATGGGGTGCAGCAAACAAGGGAGCTCAGCATTGATGCAGATGTGAAATCTCTTGCACATATGTGCGCACCTCAGGGGGGATATTGATCATGCGCTCGCTGACAACGAGTCCCACATGGCGAGCAGCACACGCCTGGACACAGAAACGGGACGTGTCAGCGATGCGTGGATGCCCAGCATCTAGGTGCTTCTCACACGCACCTGCTTCAGCTTGGTGGCAACTTTGTCGTCTGTGCACTTGCGGCTGATAAATTGGAGCACCTGCGCTGACGCGACTCAGAGAGATGCATTCAAAGCGGCCACAATGAGTGACTCGCACCTGCTGCACCGCTGCATGCTCGCGATGCAGGTCCAGCGGAAGAACGCTGACCACGCCCAGCGGGTCCACATCGCCATTAGCTTTGATGGTGGTGCCAACCGAGTTGGCCTGCGCAAACGGCCGTCAGTTGGTTGCTGATGAGCAGTGCAACAGAGGACGCACCTGGCCGATGAGCAACTCGACGAGATCCGACAGCGCAAACGGCAGCTCACCGTCCAGATAGCGCATCAAGAGTGAGCGCAGGCCGTGGAAGTCGACGGGCTTGAGGTCAAAGAACTCAAAGTCGACCTGCAGACGGCAAGCAGCGTTGAGATTTTGACAAGGGACGTGTCTGTATGCCGGTCGCTCGTCTGCGTCATGGTCTCGGCCAGACAAACGCAACTTACCTGCAGCTCGTCAAAGTCGCTGCCCTCGCCGTCGTCGGGCACTGCCTCCTGTGGGCCGCCGTCGTCGCCCTCCAGCTCGTCCTCGTCCCCGTCCTCGTCGTCTGATGCAGACACAAGGTCCTGCGCAGCCCCGACAGCCAGACGTGAACTCCTCTGTCACTCTAGCTGGCAGCGTGTGGGCGGTGCACACATACCTCACTACCAGACGTGTCTCCATCAACCTCCTCGCCCTCTTCTTGCTCGTCGCGTTTTTTGGGCGGCATCTGGCTCTGACTGATTGCCCAACTGGCTCTGCGGAACGGATTGTGAGAGCTCCCCTTTATGGATGAAAGCGGGGACGTGGCAGCCTCCCACCCTCGCCCCTCCTGGCCGCTCGTCAGTCACGCCATGGCACCCGCTGCCTTGGCTGCTGCGGAAGATGTAGCAACCCGGGAGGCTCTCATCGCGGAGTTGATGGAGGAGGACCCGTTTTGCCCTGAGCCACCGAAAGACGCAGCGTCCTGGACGGAGGCCCGGCTGCGCGCCTATTTCAACAGCTGCGGTGTGGATGCAGGCGACGCCATGGTCACGCGGACGGGTGACGCGCGCTCGAGTCCGAAGCTGACGCGCGAGCAGGTGCGGTGAGGCTGTTCATCCGCCAGTCACGT
>Ga0164296_1005990_pt1 | contig 10442 bp, 12 predicted proteins | sample GEODES057metaG_FD_113533 | JGI IMG/M metagenome (GOLD analysis project Ga0164296, IMG submission 113533) | Dystrophic lake water microbial communities from Trout Bog Lake, Wisconsin, USA - GEODES057 metaG | ecosystem: Environmental > Aquatic > Freshwater > Lake | place: USA: Trout Bog Lake... | reverse complement strand
GCATAAACACCTGTAGATGTTGCAAAAGCGTTAGAAACATATGGTTGAATGGAGTTAGCAGTAACTGATCCGTCAGTTGGCAATACACCAACATCAACGATAACGTCAGTAATATTTGATCCTTGTGGAACTAAAAATACAACACCACGATAGATGGTGCCCGATGTATCTGCTGTAGGAGCAGTTCCTACTGTTGGACCAGATGTACTATATACGCCACTTTGAGGGGTATAAATGGTTGCAATTCCGTTTGGAATGTTATTTGAGTTAACAAACTTTGTAGAAACACCACCATAATTGGCAGTATTAGGAGTTGTAACAGCAAAATCTAAAAATGCTTGCTGTGCTAACAAGACTGGACCAACGTCACGTTGGGGTCCAAAACGATTGTCACCAGATAAAATTGGTCCTTCTAGAACTGTACGTGCCATTTTACTACTCCTTTAAATATGAATATTTGAGAGAGATTTTCCTTGTAGTAGAAGTATCCCTACCAATGACACGCCCTCTCTCTGCATAGGACATATCTGGATTATTAACTATAAACTTAACAATTGCAAGATATTTTGGGTCTGACAAAGCCATATTTTGCCGAATTTTTTTTAAGTTTTTAATGTGTTCATCAGTTACAGGTTTTTTATTTTTTAACTTAGTAAGGGAAATCATGTCTTTAGTATGCTGAGTATGTTTTTTCCCCCGCATCGGTACTTTGGCATTATTGGCAATATTAAAATATGTTGGTTCATCAAAATAAGCATTGCCTTGTAAAAATGCATTTTCAATATCGTCTAAATCTTTTGCATTAGCACATTCAACCTCTAAAAACCAATCAAAAGAACTTTTTCCATATTTATTATAAGAATTTTGCAAGATTGTATTTACATGACAACCTTTTTCTAAAAGACGAAAATGTTCATTTATACGTTTTTTTACGTATTGTGATTGCCCAACATAACATTTATTCGTAACCTTATTACGAATTTTATATATTCCTATGTAGTCGTGTGCATATGGCATGATAAAGTTCCTTGGAACTAATATACCACAATTTAAATTTTGTGCAAGATGTTTAAACAAAAAACCCTGCCATTTAGACAGGGTTTTTGTAAGGTTTAAACGATTAGTACGAACCGTATACGCCTAAAGGGTCAGAGTAACCGAATGAATAACGTTCACGAGACTTGTAACGTACGTTACCTGTATCGAAATCACCATCCATAGAGTTCTGTAAAGGTGTTCTTACGAACATCTTCAGACCGTTTGGAACATCAGTAGTCAAGAACCATGCATTAGTTGCGGTCAAGAAGTGGTTAATTGTGTAACCTTCAGGAACGGAACCATTGTTCTTAATTGCATTGATGTCGTTGTTGTTTGTACCGACACGTAATTCTGTGTCTAACAAACGTGTTGCAACGAATTGCAATGCAGGTGGAACAATTAACTTGCGTGGTTTGGCTGCGATTAACAGTCCACGTTCATCTGTCCATGCGGCAATTTGAATAACAGCATTTTCAAGGGCTGTTTCGTTCAAGTCGGCAGGAGTAGATGGAGTGTTGCCGTTAGTACCACCGTTCACCAATGGGTGAGCAGTAGAGAATAACGATACACCGTCACCACCAATATAGGCTGGATTAAAGCCGTTATTTAGTGTGGCAGCACCTTTAACTTGCTTGGTGTATGCCATCGCACGAGCCAGACCCTTGGTATAACGTGCAGACAAAGAGTCGTACAAGTTATCTTCAATTGCTTCTTCCGTGAGGGAGAAACCAAGAGCGATAGTTTCGTGGTTGTAACGTGCTGTCCATGCTTCTTGTGCATTGTCATAGGCGATTGCGTTACCTTCAGCCTTAACAGGTGCAGCAGAGAAGCCTGACAGTTTTGTTTCTTCTTCAAAAGAACGCTCAGAAGTCTCGATTTCATAGATTTCTTTATGTTCTTCGCCATAGCGAGCATACTCTAAACCGAACAATGCGTTCAAGCCGGGTAATAACTCTTTCAGTAGTTGTGCACGGGAAATAGCCATTATTTATTCTCCTTAAACAGCAGTTGCGGTGTAATACTCATGGATACCGAAGTTGATTTTCACCAACACTTCAGGATACATAGTAAACAAGATTGTAGAAGCACTCGGAATTGCTGTGATTGAACCTGGTACGTTTACAGCAACGTTTAACGTTCCTGATGTAGCACCTTGTGCAATAGCGGCAGTTACAAATGAACCCGTTTCGATAATCTGACCATTGGAAGCCAAGTAAGCAACATCAGCACCTTGCAATACGTTTCCGTTAGGACCAGTAGTCAATGTGATAGTTGTTGAACTTGAAGAACCAACAGCAGAATATGCATACGATGTGTCACGAACAACGTCAACAACACGAATAGGTAATGTTGAAGTAGTTAATGTCGCAGAGTATAACAATGCATTTGCTGAGTCACCAGTGTTAACGTTACCTGTGTTGTTGATCATACCGTAGTTCTGACCAATCATAGGAATGCTACCTGATGCAATAGTTGTGCCTGAAGAACAAACCACAGCCTTGAAGACTGTATCTGGATCATCACAAATATATGCTTGGCAATCGCCTGCTAATGTGCCTGCTGTCCACTGCTGAGAAAATTGCTTTTGCTTAGTAGTAGGGTTAGTGAAAGTACAACCAAGGAACACACCGACAATAGCACCCGGTGATGGGGCAGTAGTGACAGATGAGCGAACGATAAAACCTTGGGCTATTGATACAAAATCACCGTAAAAAATACTGGTGCCATAGGCGTATTGAATAGGCAATTGACGAGTAGAACCCGAAAAAACCTGTCCACCAATAAGATTTACTGGCTTTAGCCCGTATGGGGCTGGTACTATTGGATAAGCCATAAAATTCTCCTAAAATTAAAGTTAACTTCCTTTGCCAAAACTTACCGAAGAACGTCTTTCATTAAAGATTGGCATTCTTGGATCGCTTTGACGCATTAAATTATTGTCTACAGCCTCCGATTGAAGTCTTGTCTGTTTTGCATAATATTCCTGCATTTGACTGATAAACTCCGTTGGGATTTTGCAAAGTAATAACCCGCCAATTTCGATATTCCCTTTATAGGGACCATCTCGATGGGCTAACAGTTTCATTTTTGGTTGCTCTGATACATCTACAGGTTCAAAACCTTCACGTAATCTCGAAGAGATATTTCGTGGGTCTGCTACTGCGTTCATTGCAACCCTAATCCAGCGATATTCAAAACCCGGCTGTTTGTCAGGCTCAGGGAGAAGATCAGGAGGCATCCACTGTTTAGGACGCTCTTCAAATTCTCTGGTTTTAATTTCACGAGGTGCTCTTGTGTCACTCATTTTATCGCTCCAATCTTTTTGCTTCAATAGCATATTGTTCAGGGGTCAAACCTAATTTTTTTGCAATATTAAGTTCGCTTTGTTTAAGCCTAATTTTTTGCGAATTAGTGCTTCTCGTTGCGGGTGCAACTACCGTTGAAGGTTTTTTTACTGTCGCTGGCGGAGCAGTGTCTTCAAATTGCTCAGGGAATCTTTTGCGTATTGTCTTGTCCAATTCCGCATAATATCGGTCTGAGCCGGGTACTACGCCACTATTCTTCAGTTTTTCATGCAAACCGTAAGCCATAGCGGTCATTTCTTCATCCTGACCGAACCAACTATTACGTTCTTGCCACGCAATTGCTTTTGGATCAGGTCTTTGGACTTGCTGTTGTGGTATTTTTACCTCAGTTTCCCGTTCTTGTAAAGGGGCAATGCGAAAATTTTGTGTTTCTCGCACTTTCATAGACGCAACATTGAGTAAATGTTGCGCTTCTGCCATTGCATCGGTATCACCTGACTCATATGCCTCTTTAAAAGCACGTTTTGCCATGGTTAATTCAAGATTTGCCGAGTGTTGGATAGTATCAACATAAGATTTTTCACCTGTTTCAACAATTTGCTTGAATTTGTTACGTTCATTCATTAATTGTTGGGCTAAATGAAGGGCTTCTTGATGTTCACGTAGTGCGGCTTCCTTTGCCCTGCGTTCATCATGCATTGCCTTCTTATATTGGCTCAATTTAGACCGTACATCTTCTGCGTATTGGGTTAATTCATCGTTTTCTAACTCCGCAATCTTCTCTTCAGACATTGGGGGTCTACGATTCCTATCCTCAGGAGGTGTATCGTCTTCAATTTCAATCTCAATTTCAATATTTTGATTGGGTTTTTCCATTTCTACAGAGTTTTCAGGCTCCATTTCGTCAGGAAACTTAAAATCTAGTTCATTATCTGCCATATATTTTCCTTAAACTCGTGTAATTCCACGAGGATCGTCAACTACCGCCTCGACAGAATCATCATTAATTAAACGGAACTCTCTTCCGTGAATTTTTAACCTTGTTCCTGAATTTGGTCTAGCCAAAATAAAGTCACCAACCTTACACCAAGGTCCTGTTGGGAACTTTTCGGTATCTTTGTAGCAATCTGGACCCATTTTTAAGACAAAAAATACAGTAGAAAGGATTTCTTCACGGTGAATAGTTGAATCGGCTTTAACTAAACCTGAATCACCATATTCTTTTTCCGCATCGGGAATGGCTACTAACATGCGATAGCCCATAGGGTCAGGTAATTGTGTTGCTCGTTGCTCAGGTTCCTTATGCAAGGTTCCTACCACTTCTGGATTTGTTGGGTTTGCACCAATCAAGATTTCCATTATTTCTCCAAGTTGTTTAAACGGTCAGTCGTCAAATGACTTTTCCATTCGGTTTTTGAGGTCTATGATTACTGCACATGCGGACTCAAGACCTCGAATTTGTCCACATATATACCTGTATTCCTCAATCGTGGCTACGGAACCTTGGGCTAAACTTTTTGCAAGATAGTCCATGCGGTCTTTGTATTCATTGATTAGGAACTCAAGATTCTTATCCATTACTCACCTTTTCGTTTGTTTTCTTCCGACACCATATGTTGCATACCTTCATGAAGCATTTCTTCTTTCTTCAACTTGCGTTCGTTTTGCAAATCGGCTACATGCTTTAATGCATCTATCTTTACTTCACCTTTTTGTTGATGCAGATCAGCAAGTTTGGATGCGGCATCCACTTGCATTTGTTTGCCTTTTGTTTCAGCAATCATTTGCTGTGTTTGCAATGCAACATCATGTTGAGACTGAATACGGGCTTGTTCAATCTGTAACTGTTGTTGTTTAATTTGAATCTCTGCCTGACTTTGTTGTTGTTTCATCTGCAATTCTTGTTGCTTGAGTTGCATTTCTTGCTGTTGCAATTGAACCAATGGGTCTTGGGCTTTTTGTTGATTTTGTTGTTGTTGTGCTTCCGCTTGGTTATTTTGTAATAACCGTTGGGCGGCTTGTGCCAACATTGGAGCCAATTGAGCCTCAACTTCAGGAGGCATGTTAACGTCTTCTCCCGATTCATCAGTTTGTGCGGGTAAGGCAAACCCTAACTGTTGCTCAATCTGTACACGGTATTCAAATCCTAAATGCTCATTAATATGCGCCATCATTGCCGCTTGCAACTGCTGTGACATTGGGTTGTTTTGCAACAACGACATAATCTTAGGGTCTTGCATGGCAGACATGTGGACTTGGATATGTGCCTGATGGTTTTGATAAGCAAAGGCTTTAACAGGTTTACCCATTAAAACATTTTGATTTTCAGACACAGGATCAGTCGGTTTCTTGTCTTCTTCCAATGGAATTAACTTGTCTGCATGTTTTACCCCAATCACTTCCAACATCTGACGATGGAGTAATGGCATGTTGTATAACTGCGGTGCGTTCTGTGCTAATTGCAGAACTGCTTGATATTGAACGATTTTTTGTGCCATGGTAGCGGCATTCGGATCACTCACAGGGATCACATCTACGCAGTGGTAATCTTCTTTTTTGATCTGTCTATCGCCTTCTTCAGGTTCATATTCATAATCGTTTGAACAATTTTCCGCAATAATTTCTTTAAGTAATTCAAACTCTTGTTGCATCGAGTAATAAATACGAGCCTGAATTGCCGATGTCATCTTGAGGGTACGCTCCAAGATTGCCATGGTTGTACCGACAGGTGCTTGGCTAGACATATCGGAAATCTTTAAATCTCCTGCACTAGCAAATGCACGGGCTTCTTCAATAACCTTATCAAGGAGTTGTGCCAATACAAGACTTGGTTCTTTGTATGGCAATGGCAGAATGTTGTCTTTAATGGCTCCGCTAGGAACGTCAACATCACGGAACTCACCCGGTGCTATTGGTGTGTCATCGCCTTTGACTCGCAAACCACGTGTCTTAAAACCACCGGGCAAGTTAGATAATGTTCCCGCATCCACGAGTTGTCGGGTAACAGAAGTGCCAAATTTTGCATAAGCACCAAGTATATGGATAAGTCCAAAGCAATAAAAACCAAAACCTGGAATGTAGCCGTAATGAACGAAATGCTGTCTTTTTTGTTTTGTTTCATCGTCTTCCTTCCAATTTCTACGAACGGATAATACAGTTGTTGTGCCCTTTTCAATGGTCACAATGTAAGGTAATTTAATTCCTGTTGGAATCCCGTCATCGTCTAAATCTTCATAACCCGGCAAGTCCAAATCAACCATCATTTCAAGGACTTTGTAACGGCTGTCCATGGTGGCTCTAAAGCCAAGTTTTTCTGCAATTTTCTTTTCTACTTCATCTAAATCATTGTCAGGCTCATTGAGTTCTACATCCCTGTAAAACCCTGCAACCATTAATCTGCGTAATTCATTTTCTGTTTTCCGCATCGTGTGGGTAACACGCTCGGCAGTTTGTAAACTACTTGCACCGTAAGGAACAACAATATCTTCCGCAGGAACGTACACCGATGCCTGACGTTGCAGGTGCGGATCAAAATACACCTTCTTAAATGCATTGCCTGACAAACCCAATCCCCATAGCATTCTTTCATGCTCAGGGCGATATTCCTTCATCTTATCAAGGAGTTGGTAGTTCATGTCCGCTTGGACACGACTTGCTGATTCTTTCTTGGCAGGTGTTTCTTTACCGATGATTTGAGTGCGGACAGGTCCCTGTGCAGGGAACGTTGCCATCATGGTTTCTGCTTGGAACTTAATAAGTGCTTCTGCTAGGATTGGGTGGTAAATACCACAGGCACCTTCCCATGGTTCTGAACGTTCTTCAATCTTTAATCCCAAGAGTTCTAAACCATCTACATAGGTTTGCATCCAATCTTTACGGGAATCTAAGTCATCCGAGTAATCACTGAGCAACTCTTGGGCAAGCATTTGTAAGTCGCCCTCACCCATAATTTCAGCAAGATTGCCATCAAAACTAATGTCAGGGCTTTCCACCTCTTCTTCAAAACTACCTTCTTCATCAGGCAATTCAATCTCAATTCCGATTTCTTCATCGTTCCCAAGTAAACTTTCCAACCCCATTGGTGCCTGCGAAAGAGATTTATCAATTGCCATATCGTATCCTTAGTAGTATGCTTTTCTGCGTTTAAACTCTTTAACCTCATCTGCCTCATCGTTGTTTAAACGAATAAAGCCTCCCTGCCTAAATCTTAACAGAGCCTGACTAGTTGAGTCTACTATATCGTCATGATCGCCATTGGGGAAACTTGCACATTCTTCCACCACTTCTTCTGCCCATCTTAGGTCGGGTGCCCATACAAACCCTGATCTAAATAAATCGGATATGGCGTTTACACGGGCTATCTTGTCATGCCCCCTGCTTGGGGTGTATTCTTGTAACGGAATACCCATACGCCTCATCTCGTAGATCAAAGGGGCACCTGCCGCCTTTTTTTCCACAATCAAGTTGTCGGGTTGCCAATCTTTATATAATTCAAGGGCTTTTTCTTTTAATTCAGGGAACTCTAAACGGTCTTTAAAGCAATCCAATAAGATAATATTGGACTGACTCATGCCTGTATCGTCAGGATTTTCAAAGATTCCCCATGTTGTGCATACCGAATAGTCGGCACGGTTATTCTTTTCAAATGCGGTGTCCCATGACTGAATAATGTATTGGCATTGTGGTGGGTTTGGTTTGTCCCATATGCGCCAATACTCCCGTTTAATGATGGCACCTTCTTCTGATGTTGGGTTTTGTTGGTACTGTGCTTCCCATTTCCCTACAGGGATTTCTGCTTTAATGGCTTCAAGTTCTTCTTGACTCCAAAATTGGGGCCATTGTGGTAGACCTGATGGCATTAATGCAGGTAATTCAATGACTTCCCATTCATTACTGCCATCCCGTTTAAGGGAATTGTCGATAATTTGACCTGTTAAATCTTTCTTACTCCAACGGGTCATCACAATAATAATTGATCCGCCAGGTTGTAGACGCTGACGGGGACCTGATGAAAACCACTCATACACACGGTCATACACCTCAGGGTTTCCTTGCATGGCTTCTTGCTCGGAATGGGGATCATCAATGATAAGAACGTCAGCACCCTTACCCGTTACGGCACCACCGACACCAATCGCAAAATAATCACCACCTGCATGGGTATTCCACCGTCCTGCGGCTTTGGAATCAGAAGACAACTTGGTATCAAAGACCGATTGGTAGATTGGTGTGTTAACAATGTTACGTACTTTACGACCAAAGTTCACTGCCAGTTCAGATGTGTGGGCGGTCTGAATGATCTTTTTATTGGGGAACTTACCCAAAAACCATGCAGGGAATAAATAACTTGCAAACTCCGACTTGGTATGGCGGGGAGGCATATTGATGATAAGTCGTTTCAAAGAACCGTTGGCAACCCGTTCAAAGGCTTCTGCCATGATTGCATGGTGCCGACCAAAAATAAAGCCGGGCCACATCTTATTCACGAACGGAAGGAAGTTGTTCTGCGCTCGTTTCTTGCTGTCATCTTCAAGAACAATCTTTATCTTGGGAATGTCAGGGTGATCCTTTGGTAATGAAACCAAACGGTACATGTATTCATTGACTTGCTCTTGGGTAAGCAAATCACTCATAGGGAAACCATCTTATCTACGGACTTATCAATCACCTTCAGGGAACGAATCATGTGAGGTTTCACTGACAACATTCCCTTCTTCTGCAAGGAATGAATAATCCTGTGTATGTTGGATTTACTGCGTAGGTTTAACCCTATAGCAATTTCCTGATATGACGGTGGGTACCCATTCATCTTCATGTACATAGAAATAAAGTCCAAAACTATTTTTTGTCGTTCAGTCATTTTTTACTCACTTTTTTAATGTTGTTCTATTCGCTTTTTAGCCATTTCAAAGTAATTGGCATTTTGTTCAATACCTATAAATTTACGCCCCAAACTCTTACAAACCACACCAGTTGTTCCAGAACCCATAAATGGGTCTAAAACTACATCATTAGCCCATGTGTAATATTTCAATACTATGTTTGGTATATCTATTGGAAATGGGGCTGGATGCTTTGATTTTGTTTCTGGGTTAAACCTAAAAATTTCACCCCTATCAAAATTACCTAATATTCTTTGAGTTGTATCTTTGTTTTTAATAATTTCATCGTTTAATTTTGTTGTTGTTTTTTGCACAATTAATATTTTTTCTGTTGTTGGGTTTGCTTTCCATTGCAAAGGATGTCTGTGAATACTAAAACCACCATTTCTATTAATTACTGCCCCTTCGGGTTTTTCCCATATTAATTCTTCAACAAACCAAAAATTTCTATTTTTACATATTGCATATAAATCAGCAGGAATATTGTGCCTAATGCTTCTTTCACTTCTTTTGGCTCTGGCTGTAATAACAGCAGAAGAATTGATAGCCAAAATACCTCCGTCAACAAGCGTTTTATTAACTTCCTTTATCCATAAATCACACCAATTTAAATAATCTTCATATGTATTCCAATGTGAATATTCTTTAGCATTAAAGTAAGGTGGAGATGTTATGACTACATCTATAGACTTTTCAGGAATAGTCTGCATTACTTCTAAACAATTACCTAATCTAAGGTCTATCATTTTTCTTGTGCCTTCTTTAGTATTGCTCTAGCAAAATCAAACAAATCACCTGTTTCGTAATAAATTGTTTTTATTTCCTCATCTGTTAGTATTTTTCTTGCATCGCATCTAAAACATCTTTGCTTACAGTATTGGCACTCTGTATCTTTTGTTAGTGTTTGTGGAGAGCAAGTATGAATAGAATCAACAGTAACTTTTTGACCACAATCGGAACAAATAATACATGCATCAATTAAATTTGGTGATTGCATATAGTCTCGTGTGACATATACAACTTTAGTTGGATCAGTTGGGTGTTGTTTAAACGGCATTATTTTTTAATCCTTTCTATTACCTCTTGCATTTGTTCCATGGCTTCATCATGCATGATGGTATTCTTGATCTCTTCAAAAATAAACAATAGTTTCATCCTGTCGGTTCTAGACAAGTCCTTTAGGTGGTTTATGACCAAGCAATCTGTCTGCGTTAAT
>Ga0164296_1005988_pt1 | contig 10444 bp, 8 predicted proteins | sample GEODES057metaG_FD_113533 | JGI IMG/M metagenome (GOLD analysis project Ga0164296, IMG submission 113533) | Dystrophic lake water microbial communities from Trout Bog Lake, Wisconsin, USA - GEODES057 metaG | ecosystem: Environmental > Aquatic > Freshwater > Lake | place: USA: Trout Bog Lake... | reverse complement strand
TCGTCTGTCCTCACTGGTTTGTCTTGCACGCCATTGACCCTCCTCTAAAGCTTGTTGGAGTCCATTCAAAAGCTCATCAATTGGTTTACCTTTTGTGACATCGCCCTCTACGCTTTGGTTACACAAAAGCACCATATCACAACCAGCCTTCAACGCCTCAATTGCTGCTTGTACATAGGTGACTGTCTTACCATCGATTTGCCTTGCACCCGCCATCGATAAATCGTCACTAAAGATAGCGCCTTGAAATTTCAACTGTCCACGCAATATTTTCTCTAGCCATAGTTTTGAAAAACCTGCGGGTCTTGAATCAACTTTAGGATAGATAACGTGCGCAGGCATGACACTTGATAATACAGTTGAGAGTACCTCATAGGGCCAAGCATCATGTGAGAGGATCTCCTCTTGGTCTCGCTGATCTATGGGAATATCAACGTGTGAGTCAGCACTTACAAAGCCGTGACCAGGATAGTGTTTACCGCAGTTAGCCATACCGGCTTTTAAAAGACCATGCATCAAACTCTTTGACAACACACTCACAACACGCGCGTCAGAGTGAAACGCTCTGTCACCGATCACCTCACTCTTGCCCCAATCCAAATCGAGTACAGGGGTAAAACTTAAATCCACACCACAAGCCCTGAGCTCACTGGCGAGTATGAACCCACACGCTGTAGCTGCGTCCATTGCACTTAAAGCACCACTACCAATGCGTGCGTCAGCGTCCTGACTCCACATACGACCCAACTCCCCCATGGGGGGCAGGTGCGTAAATCCGTCTGTTTTAAAACGCTGTACGCGCCCACCCTCATGGTCTACGCAGATGAGCAAATCAGAGCGCACGCTTTTTATCTCAGAGCATAAAGCTGTCAACTGGGACCTTGACTCCCAGTTGCGGGAAAATAAAATAATCCCACCCGTTAGCGGATGACTTAATCGCTCAATATCAATAGGTGTAAGACTCTTACCCGCCACATCCAAAATAATAGGCCGATGCTTCATTGTTATTTATCCTCAACAATCACATAACTCGTTGCATAGTCAGATTCATCACTCAATGAGACATGAGCTTTTAAACCTTTGGCGTCAAACCACTCGCGCAACTCTCCGTGTAGCTTAATAGTGGGTTGCCCACTTGCGAGCTTTGCTACCTCACACCTGGTCCACCACATCGGCATCCTCATCCCCATTCCAATGGCTTTGCTAAAGGCCTCCTTGACAGAGAAGCGAGTTGCCAAAAAGCGTATCCCTCTTTCCTCAAACCTAGCACGTCTTGATTGGTAAGTTACGAACTCCGCATCGGTCAGTATTTTTAAAGCAAAGCGCTCACCGTGTCGCTCTACAGCGCGGGCAATTCTTCGCACATCACAAATATCTGTTCCAACACCGTAAATCAATTGCGCGCTCCTGCCTGGGTTATTTATTAAACGCTCTTTACACCCGCAAAATGAATGCAAGATAAATAACGCTTAACTGCCTGCTCGTAGCCCATCTCTAAGGCGTCCCCAATTAGCGCGTGACCAATCGAGACCTCCTCAATGAACGGTATTGTATTGAGTAGCAACCCTAAATTATCCAAATTCAAATCATGTCCAGCATTCACAGCCAACCCCGACTCTTTGGCAGCAAGAGCTGCCTGCGAGAAACTCTCAAGTACTCTGTTTTGATCTGCTGTACCAAAAGCACTCGCATACGGCTCGGTATAAAGCTCTACACGTTGCGCGCCAAGCAAGCGAACGTAGTGCATCTGAGAGGCTTGTGCATCCATAAATAAACTAACCCTCACGCCAAGCTCTGTCGCCTCTTGCACCAGTGGTCTTAACCGCTCTAAGTCTTCAGGAAATCTCCAGCCGTGATCGCTTGTAACTTGCGCAAGCTCGTCAGGTACAAAGGTCACCTGCTCAGGCTTACAAACACGTACGTATTGCATTAAATTATGAAAGGGGTTTCCCTCAATGTTGAACTCTACGTTCGGCTTGTCTTCAAGTAATTCACGCAACTCATAAACATCGTGAGGACGGATGTGCCTCTCATCAGGTCGGGGGTGCACAGTAATACCGTTTGCACCTGCTTGCAAACAAATTTGGGCCGCCTTCACTACACTGGGAATACCGAGCGCGCGTGTATTGCGAATGGTTGCAACCTTGTTTAAATTTACGGACAAAGCAGTCATAAAATTTTAAGTCCTTAAAGTGTTTGAAGGTCCATCATGAATTGACGCGTTCGCAGCTTTGATACTCCGCAGTGATAGTGTAAAACAGTGCGTAACTGCGTTTGCAAGGACTGACGGTATTGATTCGGCAACTCTGCACAGACCCTAATGATCGAGGTCAATGGGTTTTTAAGAACAAGTGCAGTCCCTAACTCCTTCCAAAATCGACCTAACACACCGCCTTGCTCCAACTCGCCTGCCTCACGCAACCCGACCTCAGCAATCCAAATATAGGACTCATCGTCTCTTAGGGGTTGCAGCGTAAAGGACTGACGCGTTAGATCAGGCAACCAACCCAAATCATGCAAGAGCAGCAACTCAAAGCTTCTAAGTGCGGGCGCTATTAGACTCTCGTCTTGGGTTGCAAGGATGGCGACGGTTTGTAAATAAATATCAAAGAGTTCGCCGTGGGGATCATCTCTTTGCAAAAGTCTAAGCAAAAGCTCATTGAGATAAAAACCTGAGAGAAGTGCCTCCCCCTTTGGCATCACACTGCCTCCGCCCCAAGTCGCTGACTTGAGGGTTTTAATCTCGGCTTCACCGCTATAACTTACCCTGATGACCTGAAGGGGTAGCAAAATGGGTCTGTATGTAGAACTCGGTCTTTTAGCGCCCTTGGCAACCAAAGTCACCCGCCCCAGGTTGCGCGTTAGCACCTCCACAATCAAGCTTGACTCACTCCAATCGAAAGCTTGGAGGACAAAGGCGGGCTCATCAACAACCCGGCTCGCAGCGTAATTTCTACTCGTAGCCAAAACTGCGCACCCGCGCTTCATCGTCAGCCCATCCAGAGCGGACCTTCACCCAAATCTCTAAGAACACCTTAGCGCCCATCAAATTCTCCAATTCCTGCCTAGCCTCAGAGCCAATGCGTTTTAAACGGTCTCCGTTTTCTCCAATCACCATTGCTTTATGACCGTCTCTTTCCACAACAATTGTGGCCGCTATGCGCACCATTCGTGCAACTGTTTTACCAGGCTCTTCAGTAAACTTATCAATAATAACAGTTGAGGTATAGGGTAATTCGTCACCCGTTAAACGAAAGAGTTTTTCACGAATAATCTCACTCGCTAAAAACCTCTCACTCCTATCGGTGAGCTCATCTTCGTTGTACCACCAGGCTTGATGGGGGAGATATTTGGCACAAACCGCAAGGAGCCTCTCCACGTCCTTTGAATTCTTTGCAGACATAGGGACCGTCTCAACAAACTCTGCCTTCTTTTGCATGTCTTGCAGCCAAGGCGCTAAGTCACCCCTTCGGTGAATCATGTCCAACTTATTTGCGATCAAAATAATTGGCGTATGCTGTCCTAAGAGCCCAAGCACTTTTGCATCAGCAACTGAGAAGGCTCCGGACTGGACAACAAATAAAATCAGATCAACTCCGCTTACAGCGCCCACAACCGTTTTGTTTAAAGAGCGGTTCAATGCGTTTGAATGTCTGGTTTGAAACCCGGGTGTATCTACAAAAATAAATTGCGAGGAGCCCTCAGTTCTGATGCCAGTAATGCGGTGACGGGTGGTTTGTGCTTTTTTGGAGGTGATACTTATTTTCTGACCCACCAATGCGTTTAACAAAGTTGACTTGCCAACGTTTGGCTTTCCAACGATAGCCACCGTGCCGCAGCGGTGGTTTGGGTCTGAGGGACCCATCGCGGCTTGAAGCATTTGAGTAAGGGAATCTTTATCCACCTCGCCAATCTCTTGTGAATGAGCAGCGCCCGTTGTGTGCTCACGAGGGTCTAACTCAGAAACGGATTGGGCTGATTTCTTTGTCTTCTTCGCAGGAGTTGCTTTTTCAGTCATGAATGATATATTTTTAATTTTGCAGCTTCTTACTTATTTGCTCGCAGCCAGTCCAACATCGCTTTAGCTGCTGCTTGCTCACCCGCTCTTTTAGACTCTCCAATGCCTCTTTGACTGATATGCAGCTCGGCTACTTCGCACTCCACATCAAATGTTTGTTGATGCGCGGCACCTGTCGTACCTGCAACTCTGTAAGTCGGCAGCTTCAAGCGTCTGGCCTGCAGCCACTCTTGCAACTCCGTTTTTGGATCCTTTGCAGCTGCGGGCATCGCGGGGTTGATGCTCACCTGATCAAAGAGCCTGAAGACCAGGGCCTCAGCTGGTGCGTAACCTGCATCTACAAATACGGCGCCAATCACTGCCTCTAAAGCATCCGCCAATATGGAGGGTCTTTTTTGTCCTCCTGATTTAAGCTCTCCCTCGCCCAACTTAATGAGACCGCTCAAGCCCAGATCAAGAGCTAATTTATGCAACGTTTCTTGCTTCACCAAGTTTGCACGTACGCGCGATAAATCGCCCTCAGGTAAATTAGCCAGTGCTTTAAAAAGCATTTGTGAAACAGCCAAATTCAACACCGAATCTCCTAAGAACTCCAAACGCTCGTTGTGGTTTGAGCCGTGACTGCGGTGAGTTAAGGCTTGTACGATCAGCTCAGGGTGCGTAAAAGAATGCTCTAAGCGCCTCTCTAAGGCTTCATAAAAAAGTGCTTGAGACTTTACATCCATTAGTTAATGCTACCGATTCGCTTTAAGCTGCCAAAATTCATCCACACAAAAATCGCTTGTCCAACAATGTTTTCATCGGGCACAAATCCCCAGTATCTGGAGTCAAGGGAGTTGTCCCGGTTGTCTCCCATCATGAAGTAATGACCCGCAGGCACCTTACAGACAAATCCTTCAACACTATAAGTGCACTGATCTTTAAACTTAAAATTGTCCGCGCCCGCTACAAATGCGGGACGCTCATCTTCATTGAGTAGGCGGTGTGTCTTTAGCGGTGCATTTGGTTGTTGATCGTGACTCTTTGGCAAGTCCTCTTCGAACTGTTTGATATAGCGAAGACTCTCCTCCTCAAAGAACTCAGGTAAAGCTTTCTTATTGACCGGTTCACCATTTATTTTGAGCTCTTTGTTGAGATAGGACACCTCATCACCAGGTACCCCTATAACTCGTTTTATGTAGTCCAAACTGGGTTTAGGTGGAAATCTAAAGACCATTACATCGCCGCGCTCGACAGGCGTGCCCTCAGTGATCTTGGTATTTAAAACAGGCAAGCGCACACCGTAGTGAAATTTATTCACCAAGATGAGGTCACCCACCAATAGGGTAGGAATCATCGATCCTGATGGAATCTTAAAAGGTTCAAACAAAAAAGAGCGTAATAAAAAGACCATTAATATGACTGGGAATAGACCTGCCGTCCAATCCAGCCACCAAGGTTGGCGCGTCAACTCTTCATGATGCGCACTCATATCTGCCTCTTGGGGGGTGATGCCTAGAGTTCTAAGCTGCGCGTCGCGCGAGCGCGCTTGAGCTTGAAGGTCCTCGACATGCTTTAGCCTATTGGGCAAGAAATAAAATTTCTCTGCAAGCCAGTAAACCCCGGTCACAACGCTTGCAATGAATAAGAGCAGCGCAAAATTACCCTCCAAATAGCCCAGATACCAACTACCTATGTAGGTTGCAAAAGCCCCTAATACAAAGGCTGTAATCACTGACATCATGATCAATCCTCAACTTGCAATATAGCCAAGAATGCCTCTTGGGGGACTTCTACGGAGCCGATTTGCTTCATTCGCTTTTTTCCGGCCTTTTGTTTTTCAAGTAGCTTTCTCTTGCGACTGATGTCTCCGCCGTAACATTTCGCCAGCACATTTTTGCGCAGCGCTTTGATTGTTTCACGTGCAATGATATTTGCACCAATAGCGGCTTGAATAGCCACATCAAACATTTGCCTGCTGATGATTTCGCGCATTTTCGCAACCACAGCGCGCCCTCTGTACTGCGACTGAGTGCGGTGCACGATGATGGAGAGGGCGTCAACGCGCTCCCCGTTGAGCAAAATGTCCACTTTTACGACATCAGAGGCCCGGTACTCTTTGAACTCATAATCCATGGACGCGTACCCACGACTGACGGATTTCAATTTATCAAAGAAATCTAAAACAATCTCTCCCAGGGGCATCTCATAGGTCAACATCACTTGGCGACCGTGGTAGGCCATGTTGAGTTGAACCCCTCGTTTTTGGTTTGCAAGCGTCATCACCGCGCCCACGTATTCTTGGGGCATATACAGATGCACGGTCACAATTGGCTCTCTGATTTCTTGTAACTTTCCTTGATCGGGCATTTTTGAGGGATTCTCAACCATCATCACCTCCCCGTCGCCCTTGACCACTTGGTATACAACGCTTGGTGCAGTTGTAATGAGGTCTTGATCAAACTCACGCTCTAAGCGCTCTTGCACTATCTCCATGTGCAGTAGACCCAGAAATCCGCACCTAAACCCAAAGCCCAAAGCCTGGGATACCTCAGGCTCATACCTCAGAGATGAGTCATTGAGCTCTAATTTTTCTAGTGCATCTCTGAGTGAGTCGTATTGGTTTGCCTCAGTGGGATACAGTCCTGCAAACACTTGAGGTTGTATTTCCTTAAAACCTGGCAAGGCCTGGGTCGCGGTTGCACTTGCCCCGCCTGTGCCGGTCTTGATTAAAGTAACCGTATCTCCGACCTTGGCTGCTTGCAACTCTTTGATTCCAGCAATGATGTATCCCACATCACCGGCCTCCAGCGCTTCGCGCGGTTGATTGGCTGGCGTAAACACACCAAGGCTGTCAGCGTTGTAGGTTGCACCCGTGGCCATTAATTTAATTTTCTCGCCCCTTGCAAGGCGTCCATCCACCACTCGGACCAACATCACAACGCCGACGTAGGTGTCAAACCAACTGTCAATGATCATCGCTCTCAGCGCTCCCTCAGGGTTTCCCTTAGGAGGAGGGATCTTGTGTACGATCGCCTCCAAGATCTCATCTATACCCATCCCCGTTTTGGCAGAACAAGGAATTGCATCCGTGGCGTCTATGCCAATGACGTCCTCAATTTCAGACTTTGCGTTGTCTGGATCTGCCTGCGGCAAATCCATCTTATTTAATACAGGAACAACCTCAACTCCTAAATCTAACGCGGTGTAGCAGTTCGCAACGGTCTGAGCCTCTACGCCTTGACTGGCATCTACAACGAGGAGTGCCCCCTCACACGCACTCAGTGAGCGAGAGACTTCATATGAGAAATCCACATGACCTGGGGTATCGATCAAATTGAACGAATAAATTTGTCCATCTTTAGCCTTGTATTTGAGCGCAGCAGTTTGGGCTTTAATAGTTATCCCACGCTCTTTCTCAATATCCATGGAGTCTAAAACTTGCTCCTCCATCTCTCTCTCACTAAGCCCCCCGCAGCGCTGGATTAAGCGATCAGCAAGAGTTGATTTACCATGATCTATATGAGCAATGATCGAAAAGTTTCTGATGTGGTTCATCAACGGACACGTATAAGTATTTGAATTTAAAAGAGACGGACATAAAAAAGGGCGCGTCAGGTGATGACGCGCCCGGAACCAACAATCTATGGCAACTGCGATAGCTGGAAGCTTCATTGTAGGCATATTCAGCCATCTGTACAGCCCCAACCCCAGTTACAACGGCTCGTTGTCGTCCGGCAACACGATTTTTATTAACAGTTTATTCACATATTTTCTGAAGATCCTATGGACAAGATGTGGGAACTCTGTGGAGTGTTTAACGTTTGGATCTTTTTCAACTCATAAGTTATTTTAGAGATGACCAAATCATTCAAAAATCTGATTTTTACACTTCATTTTAACCAAAATCTTGAATGAACGCTTGCATAAGTAAGTATGCACTTACTTTATATTTATTTCTAAATTTTTGCTTTTTTAACAAAACCCATCAAAGTAAAGGGTTTTTTCCGCATCTCAAATTGAATCAAGGCACCCTAAATGATGACCATTTAGGGTACCTGCAAAGAAGGTTTAGTTCTCTCCAATTTAAACCTTGGTCAATGCACTCACACCCCCCTTACTTAACAATGGGTCTGAGTATGGTGTACTGCACGATTGGACCTCTTTTGATCAAAATCACCACCGGTTTGGACTTGTCCAATACATTAGCGGCGGCATCAAAAGCCTTAAGGTTCGTGGTCTCAACGTTTGCAATTTGAAGAATCACGTCCCCCTCTCTTAGACCCGCCATAGCAGCAGCATCACTTGCACTCTCTACTCTGACACCCCCCCTGAGCTTGAGCTCTTTTTTCTGGGTTTCAGTTAAATCAGACAAAGTCAGACCAAGGGCTGGATAGGGCGCAACCTTGCCCGGCTTGGTGTTGGATTCGTCGCCGTCATTTTCAGCAACAACCTCTTTCTCAAACTCTCCAACCACGATACTCAACTCTTTATTTACGCCGCGCCTAAAGACCGTCAGTACGCTCTTTGAACCAGGCTTGGTGTTACCAACGACGCGGGGGAGATCGGAGAACTTCTCGATACTCTTTCCGTCAAATCGAATGATGATGTCACCGGCCTCAACGCCTGCTTTCTCTGCGGGTGAATTGGGCTCAACACCTTTGACTAACGCACCTTGTGTTTTACCCAGACCCATCCTATCAGCCACTTCCTTGGGCACTTGATCAATTTGAACACCTAAGCGTCCCCTTTGTACCTTACCACTTGCGCGAAGCTGATCACTAACTCGAATGGCCTCATCAATGGGGATCGAAAAGGAGATGCCCATGTACCCACCTGATCTGGAGTAAATTTGACTATTGATGCCAACAACTTCCCCACGCATGTTGATCAAGGGTCCCCCTGAATTTCCAGGATTGATCGCCACATCAGTTTGTATGAAGGGCAAGAACTCGCCTGTATCGCGCTGCTTGGCGCTCACAATGCCCGCAGTCACACTGTTGTCTAGACCAAAGGGGGAACCAATGGCCATGACCCATTCACCCACTCTTAGTTTAGAGACATCGCCGATTTTTACTGCTGGCAAACTTGTCGCATCAACCTTTACCACTGCAACGTCTGAGCGTCGGTCAACGCCTACAATTTTTGCTTTGAATTCACGTTTATCCGGCAACGTCACTATCACTTTGACGGCATCTTCCACAACGTGTGCGTTGGTCATAATGTAGCCATCAGTGCTTAAGATAAATCCGGAACCAACACCCTTAGGCTGTTCTTCCTCGGCTTGAGGGGCTGGTTTTGGTTTGGGAGATTTTGGAATGCCTGGAGCTCCTTGACCTGGGGGCATATTGGGAAATGGAACGCCAAAAAACCTTCTAAAAAGTTCTTGCACATCATCGTCTTGATCTCCCCTCAAACCCATAGGCTTGTGGGCTCGCTCTAAAGTCCTTATGTTGACAACGGAGGGTCCCACCTGATCAACCAAGTCGGTGAAATCGGGCAGATTTCGAACTATCACTCCCCCCTCTTTAGGCGGCGCAGTTTCAGCCTGTGCATCCACGCCAAAAGATCCCCATTGCTGGGAACAAACCATTAAAAATACGGCAACCGCCCCCCCACTAAAAAACCATTTAGCAGGAAGTAACTTTGACAAACTTTTCATCACAAAACTCCAGTTAAAAGATCGTTGCACCCTACTCTGCCTTTATCTCGCAATCAACTCAACATCGCCACCCCTGAATTTAAGGGCGAAATCCTAAAAAGCAAGACCCCAATACGGGTAGATGCGCCTGATACGCCCAAGAATTACAGCGGCTCGTGCTTTCTCGGAGCTTGAAACAATCCAAACCCAATTTAAAAAGGATCTAAAACCAACCCAAAAACTTCCCCACAACCCTTGGGCGTGCCCTAGATCCTACGCTTTGTTGCGCGGTGCTGAAAACTTACGGGCTATAACCTTTAAACGTTTGGTCGTACAAACGGTTTACACCGCCTTGGCGCTGCCCCATTTGACAATAGCGAATGCATATCTGAGAGCCAATGGTGAGCGTTAAAATAGGAGGGTCTAAATACTTCATCCGCGCATGCCCCATTACCCAGATTCGCTCATCAAAGAGATCTTGACCCGAACAAAGTCGATTGCAGTGGTGGGTATTTCTGCGCGTGAGACGCAGCCAAGCCACTCCGTTGCCAAATATTTATTAGAAAGCGGCTACACGGTCATCCCTGTGAATCCAACTCTGCAAGAGGTGCTAGGACAACGTTGTTATCCAAGCCTCCTTGACGTTCCCCTCAAAGTCGATATGGTCGACTGCTTTCGTGCAACTGAGTACCTAGAGCAACTCGTCAAAGATTCGATCCAAATAAAGGCGCGTACTGTGTGGATGCAACTAGGACTGGAGCACCACGAAGCCTCAAAATTAGCTGAGGCTCAGGGTCTCCAAGTGA
>Ga0164296_1005987_pt1 | contig 10447 bp, 14 predicted proteins | sample GEODES057metaG_FD_113533 | JGI IMG/M metagenome (GOLD analysis project Ga0164296, IMG submission 113533) | Dystrophic lake water microbial communities from Trout Bog Lake, Wisconsin, USA - GEODES057 metaG | ecosystem: Environmental > Aquatic > Freshwater > Lake | place: USA: Trout Bog Lake... | reverse complement strand
GGGTGACTCAGCCAGAGTTGGACGCAGTCCCACACGCACGCTTGCCACCTGCCTTCTGTAGAAAGCGGGTGGCACTCTAATCGTCCGTCTATCCCGGTCCCTACACTTTGTCAGCTCGTTGCGTCCCTGGAGCAGGCATCTCCAGCATTGGCGCCCTGTCCTCATCCGCTACATGCGTGCGCGGCTGCTTCATCAGCAGCCGTGCCGTCACGATGGCCGCCACAATAGCAACCAACCAACCAATGACGGCAGCGGCCATAACAGCGTTGCTGCCACGCGGCGGCGAGCACGCAGGCGCCTGCTGGGTCGTGCTGGCAGTGCTAGCACTGCTTCCCGGCGCTGGTGGCGGAGGAACGATGATGACCGGCGCTGCCGGGGGATCTGGAGTCACCGGAGCCGCGGTTGGGGCGTTTGCGACATTGTCACTTGGTGTCGGCGATAAATCCGCAGTGAGGACTGCGTTCAGCAGTGCCGCGAGGCGACCACCCGCGCGCTGCAATTGCATCATCACCACAGGCTGGGCACGCACTTGGTAGTCATCGAACACTGCTGCGTTCGTGCCGTCTGTAAGGACGTTCGTGCTGCCAGCCTTGACTGCCGTGTCTACGGGAGCTGAGTAAGCTACACCGCGGGCAAGAGCGAGCGACTCGTTGCTCCATTGAAGCACGCTCATCATGAGGCTCGCTAAGTTGGCAGGCATCGCCGTGCTTGCGATGCGCTGCACCTCCCCGTTGTCAATCTGCGCAGCCACGATCGCCACAATTGCGTTCGTATCAGTCGTCGTGTTTGGAATGCCCATTGTGCTGAACAAATTGGCTCCCCCATCCCAGTAGCCGTGCAGCGCGTAGCCGCGACTGTTGGTTGCTGTCGTTAGCTTTATGAAGTTGCCGCCAGCGTCGCCAGTGGGCAGGCTGGCGTATGGCGCAGCGCCGCAGAGGCCTGCGCAATGGAGTGGCTGGTGCATGTCCCCGATCAAATGCAGCAAGATTCGCAGCCAAGTTGCGCGGGCATGGTCCCAGGAGGGCATGTTTGGCGGGTATGCGAGTGTAGGGACGTTCGCCGGGCGGCTGGTGGGCGACATGAGGCCGCTCAGGGCGTTGCTGATGGCACTCAACATGTCCCCGTTTGGAGGCGGCAGCTTCGGGTTGTTCGGCTGCGTAGGCAGGAAGAACATGCCGTCGTAGTAGTGCCACGTCCCGTAACCTGAGCCGTTCCGTGTCAGAGGGTTCTGAAAAGCACTCAGTGGAACATACGCACCTGAGTATGCGCTCCGGATGCTGTCCATCCACGTGCAACCTGCGGAGCGCAGACACACGCTCTGTAGGGTCAGACACACGCACACTAGTGGAGCTATGAAGCCGCGTCAGACGTGCCTGTATCAATTGTGCTCTCGCTGGGAAAAGCTGAAGCTTGTAAACCTTGTGTGGGCCCACCACGCGAGTGTCAGGCATAGTGCTCACAAGTCGTACGCGCAGAGGAAGCAACGCGCGTGCGTACCCAGCAGCCGATCTGCCTCAATAAGTGCAGTGGGGCTCATGTGCTTCAGTGCCAAGGCACCCACCGTGCGGTGGCCCACTGCGCCCCAGCCGACGACCCCACGTGCGCCTGTTAGCAGAACGATGAGCGACACACGCAGAGCCATGGCTCCCAGAATGCTCCTAGCGAGGGGACTCCAACATAGATTCTACATGTTGACCCGTCAGTGACGAGTCGATTTGAAGCGCTCCAAAGGACGAGTCTTGCCTCGTTCTTTCATTCATCGTACCCGTTCTTCACATCGTCTGTGAGCGCAACCTTGCGCGCCCGCTTGCCTGTGTGCCACTCTTGAATGGCCGCGCGTGTGCCTGCAGTCGGCAGAGGCTGCTGGTACTCGGCGGCCGTGGCTGGCGTAACTACGAATGCCTCCCGCTTCACTGACCCCGGGTTCAGCGCCGACACATAAGCGCGTCTCCGGTCGCGCGTGTAGTACTTTATGTCGAACGTCGTCTCCGGGCGAGCGTGCGGCACAAACACGCGGACTGTGGGCGACCCGGGCGCGTGTTCCCGGTAGTGGTCTGCGGTGGTCAGCGACGGCAAGTTCTCGGGAGAGGCAGCAGGACCGGTGAGCTGCGCAAGGAGGAAACGCAAATTCCACACGCTGTCAGTGCCTCGACGCGTCCTTCATTAGGGCTGTGCGATGATGACCCCGTTTGAGCGCACTCGCTGCCGGGACGCGCGAGCGCAGTCCCGCAAAGGCGCGGAGGAAACCCTATAGCGCAAGCTGTGTCCGTGTGCCTCTTTCTTTCGGCGGCTTCCACTTGTAGGGCGGCGCGCACCGTCCACGGCGCGGTGATGACTTCCCGAATACGTGACAAGAGGTTGGAGCCTCCAGCTTTCTGTGGCACGTGTGGCAGTGAACCAAAGTCAGGTTTGCGTTACTCGGGGCCAACACGGACTCGTGGCGCGGTGCACGCGTGCACAGCATGCGCACCTCTGCTAGTTTTTTCACTCCAGACGCCATGGTGGTCCCAGCGAAGGCGCGCGCACGTTCTTCGCGGCGCCTCCGTGGCAGTGCTGCCAGCAGTGCACGGCCAACGGCCTGGTCGCCAGACCGCTTGTTCACCAAACATCCTTCCTTTGCGCATATGCGCCGTTCATGCAAGCTCGGACACTGAGTGTGTCTCTCCACGGTGTTTGACTGGCAAACTATGGCAGCACCGCTGGACCTCACGCCCGAGCGGGTGTCCTCCATGGCGCCTGGGCGCTTCTTCAGAGATACATCTGCACCCATCGTGTCGCTCGACTTCCACAGAACGGAGGACTTGCTAGTAGTCGCAGGCACGGAGGATGCACACGTTGCCATGTGCTGTCTCGTCCTCACTGACGCCCCACGCGCTCCACCTCTCTCACACGCACCTTCTCACAGCGGCTGACGAGTCACTGCACCTGTACGACACAGCAGCTGGAACGCTGGTGAAGACGCTGTTCGCGAAGACGTACGGCGTCAGCCGCGTCGCGTGCACACACGCCCCGTTGGCTGTGCTCACCGCCAGCGGCGCGAACCGGTCAGACCATGATGTGCGGTATCACAGCTTGTATGACAACACGTACCTGCGCTTCTTCAAGGTGTGCATACGACGTCCACCCTGCCCGCCAATCTGTGCCTCTCACCACTCCGCCCCGCACTTCCCTCGCTGCTGAACTGCAGGGCCACACAGCGCGTGTGCTGAGTCTCAACATGTCGCCCAAGAGTGATGCGTTCTTGACCACGTCGCAAGATGGCAGCGCTCGCCTGTGGGACGTCCGCACGAATGTCTGCTCTGGCGCGCTGCGCTGCACTACAGCGAGCCCTGTAGCGGCCTTCGACCACCAGGGGCTCGTGTTCGCGGTGGTCACCTCGGATGGCGTCACAAAATTGTTCGATGCACGGCAGTACGAGCAAGGCCCGTTTGACACGTACGTCTTCGACGCGGGCGTGCCTGCTGTCCGCATGCCAGCCTCAGCGAGCAGTGTCAGTTTCAGCCTGGACGGCAAGCAGCTGCTCGTGTGCGCAGGTGGGCATCTGCACGTGATGGACGCCTTCAATGGGCAGCGCTTGCAGTGTCTGCCAGTGCCGAGCAGCAATGCCTTTGGCGTCAACGCTGCACCACTATGCGAGCCATGTTTCACACCTGATGGGCGGTGCGTTCTTAGCGGCGCCGCTGATGGCTTGATTCACGGGTGGAATACGGCATCAGGGGTAGAGCTTCAGCCGCCGTGGAGAGGGCATGCCGGCGTACCGTGCTGCCTGAAATGGAGCTATAGTCGTGCACTGGCTGCAAGCGGGTGCACAGCGGGTGGCGTGGCGCTGTGGATCCCGCCGCCGCCAGCGACAGAGGGGCATGTAGGAGGGGCACCACAGGGGCTAATGCAGCAGGCTGCGCAGTTCCCGGGCCAGACGGGCGGTCTCATGGCGGCAATGCAGCCTGTCATGCAGCAGGGCGCATATTGAGCGTCGCGACACAGAGACCGAATGAATATTCATGTGCGCGATGACACATCACCGGCACTTGTTCGCGCCCCTCGCTTAGTTGCTCGACAACGTCACCTGTATCGCTGAGTTGTACGTTCCATGTAGGCTCACGCAGTGCCGGCCTCACGGGGGCCGCAAACAAAACACCGCAAGTGAGTGGCCATGAAGTTGGTAGGGCCGCAGCGAGCGCGTGTCTGTCGCGCGCTTCACGTGTCTGCATCTCTTTTCCGCATATTTGTGGCGCTGCCGGTATTTGCGGTGCGCAGTCTCTCCATGTGGCTGCAATCTCCACACTCCGCCTTTGACTTCTGACTTTGCTCCCTCTCACCAGGCGCTTGCTTGCGTCCACCTCTCTCGGACGCATGGTCCCCAGCTCTGGGCTGGCCTCGACGTCGCGAGACGCAACACATATTGCGAGGTGTGCAAAGCAAAGACCTCCTGCTCCGTTCAAGCACTAACAACGACACCTCTCGTCCACGCGCCCCCGTGCTCGCGCAGCTCGTCGACTGGCACTCGACACTGCGTCAGCGTGTGAACACAGTCACCAACGTCGTTTTCCTGGCCACTGGAGTGCACATCCTGGCCCTCGGAGTTTCTGATGCTCAACACTGCAGCTGGTCACTCGCTCCTCGCTCAGACGCAGCTTCGGTGCTGCTTGCTTCAACAGCTGCCCAGGCTCATGGTGTGCCGCGAGTGAGTGAGTTGCAGCGCTATTGGCTATTCTCTCTGCTCTTTGGCGGTGCACAGGTCTGCGTCTTTGTGGGCAGTGCTTTCTTCCATGCCAGCTGGACGCGGGCGGGGCAGCATGCAGACATGAGTGCCGTGTATGCGGTCCTCATACTGCCCATCTGCCACATGGCGCATCGATTGGGCATGTTCGGCCCAGTCCCCACACCAACCAGTCAACTGTCGTTTCTCAGCATCTCGCTGGCGCTCTGCGCAGCAGCTGCACGCCTCAAGTGGCGCTTACACTCCAGCACAGCAGTGCCATGCCTTGGCATCGCACTTGCAGCTCTCATCCTCCTCTGGATTGCATGTGGCACACCTGTCGCTACTCGCCGCCCTGGTGCTGGAGGACCCACCTCAAGCTGGCGCGCGTTCTGGATCGGCCCCCAGCCGCGGCAGCGACCACGGAATCTAGCGTGGTCTCTCGGCGCTGCATCTGTCATCGCGATTAGCGCAGCATTTGGAGCGACGTGGGTGGACATGAATCTGCCAGGGATGTGCAACCCCACAGGTTGGTGGCAATGGCACAGCGTCTGGCACCTCTGCGCTGCGGCATCTCTGTGGTGCTTGTACGCCTTCTTCCGCAGTGAGGAGCCAGTGATGGGAGATGGTGTTTCGCCCGAGTGGTGACAGGTGCATGGTCACATAAACCACTAGTTATGTGAGAGTTTGGGCCCTGAACGGTAAGCGACTCTCTTGTAATTTGATCGTGTTGTCAAGATGAAACACATCCGGCGTCTCTCCCTCCATTGAGGCCCATTCCTCTTGTCAACAAGATGCACATCCCATGCGTTTGTTCCTTGGTTGAGTCTGCGTTTGTGTGAGACTTGTGCTCAAGCTGCGACAGAATGTACTTCAGGTCATCATCCCCATTCGTCGCCGGAGCGGGCGGCTGCGATGGAGGAAGTGGAGACGGCGCTCGTAAGTCCGGCACCGTAAAGTTGGCACCACTGAACAAACTATACGATTCGCCGCCACTGATTCCTACAGCTGCTGGCACCGACGGCGGCGGATGTGGTGCGTGAGCCGCCTCTTGCACCCTCGGCTGCGAGAAGGGGTTCTGTGCTGGCAGTTGAGCAGCGCGTACCGCGGGCTTCGTCTCAGATGGCGCTGGCGTCCAGTGAGGCTGACCCGTGTCTGGAGTAGAGCTCCTGCTCTGGTTGCGGTAGTAATTAGGGCGGCTGTCCCACCAACCAGGCGGCAGCTGGATGTGAGGTGTGTCGTCATCATCCGACGTCATGTGCTGCTGGCTGCCCGCGTGATAGTGCAAGTACAGATCTGGTGAGCTGCCGCTGCTCCGTGGTGGATAATGTCCATGCGCGGAGGTGTGCACAAACCCCGGACTGTGGTGACTGTTGCGCTGAGTCGCAAGCGCGCGCTCCGGATCGAAGCGCTTCATGGCACTGCAGATAAAGCCATTCACGCTGGCGATGAAGTTGCTGCGGGGATGGAATTCGAGGTCCGACAGGAACGTTAAGGTCGCAGGGAGCCCCCTTGTGAGGGTCCACTGCTTCAGCGCACCCGTCGTTGTGCTATCCACATCCTGCGGATCGCATTTCAAGGCGCGCAGCGCTGACAGCAGTCCCGTCACGACAGCCGGGTCAAGGCCTTCGAAACTTGCAGGGAGCTGGGAAAGGGCGCCCGAGTTGGCGTCTGGATGCAGCGCCATGACTCGCTTCAAGCCGTTCTCAATCCAGCCAGTCAGGTTTTTGATGCCCTCCTGGTTGATGTGCCTGCGGTGTGCCAAGCACTTCTCCAGGCCCACGACGACTTCGAGGGCCACATCAGGAGGGACGTTCAACAGTTTGCGTATCGTAGGAGCATCCAGCTGGTCTTCCTGCAGGTCGCCGCAATCGAGTATGCGTTTGAGAACAGTCGCGATGTCTGGCGGCAACATGCCAGCCAGCGCCCATTTGCCTCGCGGCTTCTGACTGCGGCCTCCAACGGTTGTCCACTCATATTGGCCGCCGCTGCCAGACTGCAGTCTGGCTTGCAATTCGCCTGGCGCGGAGTGCGCCGCGGCTGTCGCTTGTGTGCTGTGGCGCCAGTTTAACAGCTGTTGGTGGGCGATGTCTTGTTGCCGGAACGCCTCCAGCACGGCGGGATCCGTTTTGTTTGCGATGGCCTCCACACATGCAGCGATGTCGCGGCATACGAACGCCACCTGCGCGTCCTCCTCGGAGTAGCCCATGTCCAGGAGGAGCGCGACCATGAGGTCAGGGTCATCCCCCTTCTCCTCCATCGACTTTGCCTCCGCAACAGCAGTGGTGGAGAACACTGAGCCTGGGCTGCCACTGTCACCGGCAGCATGATGCTGGTAGCTCGTGTCGGGCGTCCCTTGATGTCGATTGATACACCATTGCCGTTCTCGTTCACAGCCATAGGAACGTTGTTGTGACCCGAGTTGCTCTCCCAGGTGGGGAATGCCATGGCCCCCCCAACCACGGGGTTCGAAGGCTGAGTCATCGCTCATATCAGACCACCAGTTTGAGCACGACAACCCTCCTCCTCCAGAATCAGCGGCATGCGTCTGCGCCGCAGTGTCCGCCCCGGCGCCGTTGTTATTATGTTTCCGCCGTCCACGGCTATTTAAATCCACAAAATCAGCGCCAGGGATGACTCGCTTGCCGTTGCCCTCAGGGGACCCAATGGCAGACGGCTGTTGTGAAGCCTTGGGAGTCTGTATCCAATGACTGTGGTGTACTGGGTTCGGCACCTAGACAAGGACACATGGACACAAGGGAGCGCAGCGCGTTGGCGTCAGACAGAGACCCTTCCTTTCCCTCCGTCGCTGTCTACTCGGCAAACGACAGGCACGTAGCGTAGCGCGCACACACACACGCACACACACCTTTCGAGGTAGACTTCCTCCCGGCACCTGTGTTTTCGGTGTGCCACGCGCAGCTGGCGGTGGCGCCGAAGCGGCGACGGGAGGCTGTGGCGGCGGCGGGCTGAAGGCGACCACTTTGGAGCTTTGGTAGTGTCCAGTGCAGCGCCGCGGGTCTCCTTCTTTGTGACGTTCGTTGAAGCAGAACAAGCCTGTCGCAGCGAGGGTTGGAGGGCGTCAGTCCGCGAGTCTCGTCTCCTTTTGACGAAAAGACACAGTCCTTGTCCTTGGACTTGGTTCTCTCACTCACCCGTAAGTTCCCCTTTCTGGACGTCGTGGAGAAGTAGCGTGGCTTTATTGGCAGCAGCGGTCTTCTTCAAGTGAGGTGCCCTGTGTTGCCCAGGGCTTCTGCTCGCAACATAGTGCGCTGCACAGTCGAGGTGGTATGCAGCTGCTGCGTTTGTGTCGTCGCAGCCAGCTCTATCACACCGGACGAGGACGTAGGTCGCTTGCTGAGAGTCGCACCCGCCGCCGCAGAGACCGCAGCAGACAGCGCTAGCGCCGAGGGCTTGAGGGCGTTGACCGGGAGCCGCACGAGGCGGCATCCCCACGCACCCTCAGACCGCGACGCCACCAGCGCGCGGACGCAACTAAGGAGGACGTCCTAGCTATGGAGAGAGTCGCGCAAACTAACGCCCCGGTGGTGACGTGGCGGGAAGGACGTGAGGCCTCGCAGGTTCCATGGCGCCCTCTCTTGTGGAGCAGCTTCTGTCAGCGCTGCAAGCTGGCGATGGCGGCGATACGTTCGTGGCGCTGTCATCCCGCCATGTGCGTCTTCTTAGAAGCCCCAGTGAGCCATGCAAAGTCGCCTCTGACACGGCCTCTGCCCCAAAACAAACGACCGCGCGCAGTCCTCCCGCGGCGGCTTGGACGAAGTCGTCCAGTCGATGAGCAAGAAAGACAAGCCACGACTGTGCACCGGCCTGCAAGCTACGGCACGTGAAGCAGCCCTGCACGTGGCACAGCTGTCGTGCCATGAACTCACTTCACCCGCGCGGCCCCACCGACCCCGCACTCCGCAGGTCGAGTCCGCCGTGCAAACTCTGCTGACTGCAGCCAACGGTGGTGGAGGTGACGGGGATGAGGAGATGGAGGAGCCCGACGCTGCACTGGCACGTTTCAAAACCAAGTGGGCCCCGGCCGGAGACCCACAGCGCTGTCTAACACCGCGACTCCCCGCCCGTGTGTAGACCACTCACCAGGCGGTGTCGGCACTCAACGCGAGCGTCGCGCTCGCGAGCAGCTTAGTGAGCCATGGTGGTGGAGGCGATGCTGCAAGTGGCCTGGCTCCCTCACTGGCGCTCCTTCACCACGCGCTTCTTCTGTCACCCGTCGCGCCGCTGGACCTGCAGGTGTGTGGGCACATGTTCTGTTGGTTCAACTCGGCGCTATGTGTTCTGGGGCGCTGAGAGGGTACGATACTCTTCGGGAACGCACGAAGGATGGTGTGGCCCGCTTGTGCGAGGCCTGGTGGCATGCGTCCCTGCCGCGCAAGGAGGAGGTCATCCCCAAGACAGTGCCGTTCGTGCTGCTTCACGCTCTCAGGTGCGGCTTTGTGAACGTCTGGCATTGTCCACACAAGACGTTCTCTCACACCACACCATATCCATGTGTCTGTCTGTTTCCGTGCGCGCAGCACTGGCAAGGCGGTGGATGTCAAGCGCTGCCACGCCCTCCGCGGCGCTCTGGAGCTGTTCGATTACGATGATGCGGACAGCGCGAGTGGCCTCGTTCAACTGCTCCTGCGATGCTCCTTCGCTCCATGCTTCCTCCGCTGCGCAGAGGGTCGCCGCTTTGTGAGCAGTTTGTTCACGCTCCACGGCCCTCTCACGCGCCAGCTGTTCGACGTCGTCAAGGAGCAGCTGCCCACTGCACGCGCCTCGATGTTGGACACGTACGGAGACATTCTGTTCCGTGCATGGCGCACAGCCGCTGGCGCGCCTGCAGGCGAGATGGAGCGCACCATCCTGTCCGGCCTCGCAGCTGGCAGTCTGACGGCAAGCAATGCCGCGGCGGCGACTGCATGCCGCAAGGTCCTGCATGCCGGCTTCCTGGCCAATCGGTCTGTTGCAGGCGTCGATGCCGCCCTGCTGCGTGCTTACCGCCCACTCCTGTTCCGCGCACTCAGTGCCGCGAACCCAGCTGTGCGCCGCAACGCTGCATCCGCGCTATTCGACCTATTTCCGCTGCACGACCCCGAGGCTGCCGTGAATGACACAGACGCGCTGCTTGCCCGCCAAGCGCAGGCATTCGCAGACTTGCTTGCTGATGACGCGCCCGCTGTGCGTTCAGTGGCAGTGATGGGTGTCGTCAATGTGCTGGACTCGTACTACGAGCTCATTCCGCCAAAGACAGCAGCGGGGTACCTCCACAAGTTGGTCATCGATCTTGCGAATGATGCCGCTGCGCCAGCAGTGCGCACCAGCGTCGCCACTTCACTGGCGGGCCTCGTGGTGAATCCCGCGGCACAGGCGCTGCTCCAGCCTCTGCTCCCGAAACTTGCTCATCTGGGCAATGACAGCAGCCCGCATGTCCGCGCGGCATTCGCGGACCTCCTCCTCGCAGTCCGCGGTGTGCGTGCCATCAAATTCTACGAGGTCATGCCGCTCGATGCCATTCACGAATGGCTGGCGTCAGAGACAGATGCTAAAACTGCATCCACTCTTGCCCGTGTTCTTGTGCCCACCTACGTGCCGGGTGGCGCCACACTGGCAGAGGCAGCACGCCGCCTCCTCGCTCTTGCAGAGAAGCAGCCCGCAGCTGCCGCCGCGTTTGCCCGCCGCTCAGTCACTGGATCTCAGCCTGGCGGCGTACCTGCCACTGTCGCGCATGACCTGGTCGCG
>Ga0164296_1005983_pt1 | contig 10451 bp, 6 predicted proteins | sample GEODES057metaG_FD_113533 | JGI IMG/M metagenome (GOLD analysis project Ga0164296, IMG submission 113533) | Dystrophic lake water microbial communities from Trout Bog Lake, Wisconsin, USA - GEODES057 metaG | ecosystem: Environmental > Aquatic > Freshwater > Lake | place: USA: Trout Bog Lake... | reverse complement strand
CCAACGTGCGTCATGGAAAATAATACCATTTTCACTTGTGTGGTCTGTGTTATCAATTAATACCCACTTCTTATTCAAGTAATCATACTTGTAAATGTGTGGATAATTGTCAAAGTCTACGGTACTTACCCAAATATCGCCGTTAGCTAATGGAGTACCATCGCTTTGTGTTGTCGGTTGTGTAGCACTTACGATAGGGCCATTTGGATCTGTAGTTGTACCGCCTACACCATTTTGTGTATAGTTTAGATAACCAACCCACTGTGTTCCGTTGTTAACCATGATGTCAACATTTTCAAGAACATTGTTAAACCACAATGTGCCATCTGCTGGAGTTGTTGTTGGAGGTGTGTTTTGTGGCACTGCTACTGCGCTAGTACCGGTCATGCTTGACCATAAGCTAGCTGTAAATGTATGTGGTGTACCAGTTGCGCTGGCATAGTAGTTAGCAGTCGTACCAACTGTAAACAATTTGCTTAATGGATAAGCTGTACCTTGGTCAACAAAATAAATGTCGCCACCTGCTTGATGTGTAATTGTAATACTATTGTCGCTGTTTAGGCTAGCAGTAATATTAGCATCGGATACAGCCGCTGTGAAAGCTGCCAACAATGTTGTAGCATCACTTGTAGCACCTGCCGCGGTAAATGTAACTGTTACACTACTTGTTACACTTCCGCTACCAACTGTGCTTTGTGCGATTGTAAATGCGTTAGATCCGCTAGTGAAAGTACTTGCTGTGATTGGAGAACTCTTGATAACAGTAGCACCAACACCTGTACGAGCATAGATTTTCCAATCTGCTAGTCCTGGTGTGCCTTCGTCATCATTATATTTTACATATACTGTGCCAACTGCTAGATTAATACCGCCACCTGCTGGATCTAGAGCATATAAAGCACTTGCGTTGTTAGCAAACAATCTAGTTGGTTGTGCGATCCATGTAGCTAAAGCCGCATTGTATTTTTTAATAATCCAGTCTGAACCTTGGTTAACATTAGTTGTTTTGATCCAAACAGAACCTGATGGATTACCGCTAACGCTTGATGGATTATCAGTGATCTTGAACAATGGAACGCTAGTATGTGGTCCTTGTGATAATGCTAGGCCTAAGTATGTTCCGTTAGTCAAACCAACTTTAGCTGGAATTGTACCACCTAATGTTACACTTGCGCCTGTTGAATAGATATTTAAATATCCGTTGATTTCTGCCGCTGTAACACCTGTGATACTTGCTGAATTAATAGCAGTTGCTAGGTTAGCATAGTTTGTACCAGTAATTAATATATTGTTAATTGTTAGTGTGTCACCACCAGTTGTAAATGTAGTTTGAGCTGCCGCCGAACTTGTGATACTTACTGTATAGCTTTGTCCAGTAATAGCCACGCTTGACTGACTTACTGATTGACTTACAGTCCAAGTACTTGCTCCGCTTGTGCCATTACCTGTCAAATTAGCTGTAATATATGTACCAGCTGGAATTGCGCCGCCAGTAATTGCCATACCAGCACTAATTGTTCCACTTGCTACAGCACTAACACTTAGTGTTGTTCCGCTGATAGCGCCAGTGAAACTAGCATTGTTAATTACGGTAATGCGTGTTTCTGGAGCTAGGTTAGCACCGGTTAGGATATCACCAACTGCTAGAGGTCCATTAGTTACTGAACCAGTAACTGTCAATACTGTACCAGGAGCAGTACCGGTACCATTGCTTACGATACCCGGAACACTAGTTCCTGTTGAAGTGATAGTTGGAGTTTGTATTGTACCTGTTGCGATTGGCTGGCTTGCGGCCCATTGTGGAGTTCCAACTTCGACCCATGCGCCTGCGGCTGTATCTGTTAGGCCTTTTTTGTACCATAATTGATTTAGTGTAGTTGTTGCTGTAATAGCATAACTGCCAATTGAACCAAAGCTGGCTGCTGGAGGATTACCTGCTACACCACCGCTTAATTGTTTTACGTCGGTAATTATAGTTACTTCTTGTACTTGGAATGTTTGGCCACCAGTTGTAGTTGCTGGAGCACTATTCCACTCAAATACACCAAATGCTGTATCTGCTGTGTCAAACCATAATGTACCGTCAGCTGGAGCACCTGTTGGAGCATTAGCTGTACCGATAAGTTGTTTTGTGTCTACGTCAGCACGTACAACATAAGCACGATTGCTAACACCTAAATAGCTGTAAGCAGCCTGTAGACCATATTCGTTTAGTTCGCCAGCGTTAATTGGATTGTTACTAGCATCTGTTTCAAAGTAAGGAATACCAAATGTATTTCCCAAGTCCATCTGACTTGTTAGTAGGTATACTGTTCCAGCATTTGCTTTTAGTGTACCTGGAGCAGTTGCTGTTCCAGATGAATTCATTTTGTCTTGTTGGCTAGCGACAATGATTAGAGGCACTGTGCCTGGTGCGGCAGGAGTGTAAAAACTCTCATCTACTACTGTTACGCTTACGCCTGGTGAACTTAATTGAGCCATTGTATTATCTCCATGAGTACATGTTCTTGTATGTATTTATAGCATTTTGAGTAAATGTACTAGTTATACATACCAGAAAAGGTCTCGAAAAGGCCAGGTTTATTTAAATACCATATGAGACCACTATGTTCATGCGGATTGCGCCCAACCGCTGTTAATTATAAGAAAAATGGCAAGACATTCTATAGAAGTATGTGTAATGTTTGCCTAAAGCTGGGTGCTGGAGCAGGCATACCCAAGTGGTACCGTTCAGGTTATCGTATGAAGAATCAGTGTGATAAATGCGGGTTTAAAAGTCCGCACAAAGAGGTATTTGCTGTATTCCATGTGGACGGCGACTTGCACAACTGCCGTCCTACTAACTTGAAAACTGTATGCTCTAACTGCGCTCGAGTCCTACATAAAGAGAATGTTCGCTGGCGTCAGGGAGATCTTGTTCCGGATTTATAATCATTTGTACTTTAGAATACAAGTCATCTATACTAGTATCATTAGTTAAAGTATGATCAAATTTGGTGCCAACCCAAGCAGTTTCAGACGCATGAATCTTTAGTTTGTCCATGCGGGTCTTGGCCAGCATCCAATTTATACAATGTTCACCGGCATTCATATCCGCTGCATCCCTATACCATTCAGGCTCGGGGCCACGTTTTACACGAATGACAATACCGCCGGCATCTTTGATTGATTTTATTTCGTTAGGAAAACGACAGTCACTGATAACAATATCGTCCTTGCTATTTCGTAGTTTATTTTCCAAACTGGCGATCCACATATCATCGTGAAACCCAGTGCGACAAACTTCTGTACCCCAGTGTTGTAAGATCCAACGGGGAGTTAAATTAGGCATTCCTAAACGGTTAGCCCACCAAGCATCAACTTGTTCACGCCATTCGCGAGCTTGTTTTGTGCGCCCTTCTAGCATGGTTCTGTCCCAACCAAATACTGCTGACACAGCATCTTTTAAACTTCCAGCAAAACTTTCTCGTCTATAGCCATGAAAATTAACTAGATAATCGGCAATAGTATCCTTGCCAGAACCAATAAAACCGCACACACCTATAATCATAGAGCCCCCTAAGTTAGCTCTAGTATATAACAGTTTTGTTACAAGGTCAAGACTTTTTAGTTCAAAATAAGTCTAAGATATATAATATCATGTCCAAGACTGAATTTAACACATTTCCAAATCTGGTAACTTTAAACTAAAAGGCTAAATTTATAAGCAATAAATTGTAGTACCGTTGCCGCCCGGATTGGGATTCATCATTATTGCCGCAAATGTACTTTGACCGTTTGAGTCATTTTGTATTGCGTAAGCACTATCGGAAGAATATGAATATTGTTGTAGATAAATTGTATAAGGGTAAGACAGGCCTGTAGGAAAAAACACAATCCATTCGGGGCTTATATTCATGTTGGCAAAACTATTAGCTACAGGATGTTCTAAACACCATCTCCAATTACGAGTGCCTGAGCTACCGGTAGCTCCACTGTATGCTTGAATTTCACCCGAACCTCCCGTGCTCGATGTGGTCAATACCGAAGCCACTTGGGTGCCGCCGCTCCATTTGTAGCGCAAGTTAGCCCATACTCTCCAAATACCCGGCCCAGGTATGGCCAGTGACTGTATATTTGCCCAACCACTTGAGCTTGTATCAAATGCTGTGGCTGGAATAAAAGTATGCGCCCAATTAGTCCCGGTTTGTAAAGCGCCGCCGTAGACTATACCGTTTCCTATATTATTAGCAGTATTACCTTGGGTATTAAAAAAACTTGTAACACCCGTGGATCCTGTGTAGTTTGCCATTGGTTAACCTTTAAAAACTATAAATTGTTGAACCGGTAGGACCATATCCGTTAATACAATATGCGGCAAATGTACTTTGGCCATTGCTATCATTTTGAATTAAATTATAGCTATCCGCAGACTGAGCGTACATTTGTAGATATATTGTGTAAGGATATGTTAATCCTGTTGGCATAGCCACAATCCATTCTGGGCTTATGTTAATATTTCCAAAAGTACTATCGCTTACACGCTCAATAATCCAACGTCCATTAGTAGTGCCAGTACTACCAGTTGCGCCGCTAGTTGTGGGAATAAAATTTGATCCTGCCGAATTAGCTGAAGATAAATTACTGCCAATGCCGTAGCTGTTTGCGCCCCATCGAATTCTTAAGTTACACCATACACGCCAGTATCCAGGACCCGGAATTGCCAAACTTGACATCACGGTCCAGCTTGTACCAGCAGTATCGAATGCTGTAGCAGGAATGAATACATGCGTAAAATTTGCGCCTTGCTGGCCTATACTATAAGCATTGGAACTTATATTGTTACCAGTATTACCAATAGTCTGAGGATATCCGGTAACTCCCACTGAACCTGTATAATTTGCCATTCTGTATTATCCTTAATTATTAATATCTTTGAGTAACTCGCACGTTGAATCCTGAACCGTAAGTTGCGTTATAGTTGTAAATTTGTAATTGAACATAGTAACCGCTAGCGCCAGTAGTTACTGTGGTTGCAGATGTAGTTCCATTATAGAAGAAAGCATCCATTTCGTTAGCACTGTATGCCTGACCAGCCGATACACTGGCTGCTGGAGGAGCAACGTGTTGGGTATAAATGTAATAGCTGACAGCACTACCATTGTAGCCTGTGGCACAATATACATAAGCATGTATTGGGTGAACATAATTGGCCCCGCCGCTGTTAGGATTAGCATAACCAATAACTTCTAAACATACAAAACTACCTGCTGTAATTCCAGTTAGGTTAATTGTGGCGCCGCTGGAACTGTATAGTTGACCAAATAACGGGCCGTACACTAACAATCCATTTGTTGGAGGTGCTGTATAACTATTACTACCTTGGCCAATACTTACACCCTGACTAATACCCACTGTTCCACCCAATCTTTGAGTATATGAATAGTAGTTACTACCTGGATCGTTAGCAACTAAACTGCCCATGGTCACATAAGATGTAAAACTACCAGTACCAGTTGATGTCACACTACCAGCTGTTATGTTAGGGAATGTAGTTGTTCCGCTTGAATCGTACACATAAGCTGAACCAAAAGTTGATATAGAAGGAGCAGTTGTTACGTTTGTTATAGTTCCAGCAGTTGGAGTTGTGCCGCCTGTTACTGTATAGGTAATACTGGTGCCACTTACAATGCTGGCAACTATCACACTTGTCGGGCTACCACCATATAATGTACCTGTACCTGCCGTAGCAGTAATGGTACTACCAACACTTAGACCACTAGTTGAACTCATACCAGTAATAGTTGCGGTCCATGGTCCAGTCCCAGTTATACTTCCAACGGTACCAGTAGTACTGATTGTTGAAGTAACATAAGTGGTATCACAGTAGACAGGAGTAGTGTTAGCGTAGTTACCTGTAAATGTTATACCGTTATCTGGATTTCCGCCGCTTACTGTAGTTTCTATAGCATGATAAACTACACCGCTATAAGTTACTTTACATAATCTAGTATAAAAAGGACTTCCAGTATCTTGATAAACAGATACTTGTAGTCTTTCTGAACCATAAGCACTTTGTGATACAACTTGATATGTATCATTTCTATTTCCGCTGCCTGTACTGCCTCTTATTAGAGTAAATGTACCATCTACAATGCTAAGAGATTGATTACCATTGCTGATATATGCTTTGGCTAATAATATATAACCTTTGTTTGTTCCTAAATTAGGTGTACCTTGAGTAGCAATTACTTTAAAATAAAATTGTAATGGTCCAGAATTATTTGTTAAAACAACTGTACTACCTTGTAAAGAAACTGCTCCACTACCGCTAGCTATGTTGACGTTATTAGCTCCTGTGAACATATTAACAGTACCAGTTGTTACGTTTGTAGTTAACGTAGCTGTACCGCTAGTACCATTACCTTGAATTTGTAATGTGCTGTTGCCACTGCTTGTACCAATTTGTACACCAGATCCTGCCCCACCAATATAAACTGTTCCACCATTTCCAACAAACAAATTAGTTGTACCATTAGTTATATTAGATGTTAAACTTGCTGTACCAGTTGTACCGTTACCTAAAATACTTAATATATTATTATTAGTGTTGGCACCTAAATACAACGTAGTAGCTGAAGCGGCATTGGACGCCACATTAATAGTAGTTGCGGCACCAAACTCGTTAATAGTTGTAGCTGTTGTGTTTGCTAGGGCAAATGTTGTGCTTGGTGTTGTAAGACTTGTAGTAATTGCTGGACTTGTTCCAAATACAATAGCACCACTTCCGGTTGAACCGGTACTAGTTGTGCCTTCTAGTGTCACATGTCCTGTAACTGACAGCGCATTATTGACTGTAGTTGTACCCGTACTAGCACCTAAACTCACAGTAGTTGCCGCACCACCAATGTTTAATGTAGTAGCTGTAGTATTAACAAGGTTAAATGTTGTGCTCGACGATGCAATACTTGTGGTTGCCAAGAATGTTGCGGCTTTAATAGTACCATATGTAGCTGATACAAAATCACCAGAACCGTTTTCTGTTCCTGTATTGTACCATTCTAAATAACCTGTATCGTTAGCTAATAATAATGCCGCGTTTTGGTCAGCACCACTAGCATAATAGTGCATACGTAAACCAATGTCTTTACCGTCACTAGAACTCCAAGTACCGCCAAAACCTCCAGTTGGTGCGTGTAATTCTAATAAGTTATCTGTTAAAACTGTGTTAGTACCTTGAATATATTCAGTAGCACCGTTAACAGTTAATGTGCCGCTTACAATTAAATTATTATTAACTGTTGTACTAGCCGAAGTAGCTGTGATTGCCGTTGTACCTGCTGAAACAACAGTTACACTTCCATTGTTTGCCACAGTAACATTACTTGTGCCGTTGTTAATAGCATTAATATTAGCACTGGCATTACTACCAGAACTTGTTACTTGTAGAGTACCGCTAACATCACTAATTGTAATAGATCCTAATGTGATTGATCCTGGACCAACATACACATGACTCCAACGATGGCTAGCATCACCTAAACTGTATCCGCAATTTACAGCAACACTTTGGCTAGTAGTTGTACCCACGCTTACTGCTGATCCGCCTGGAGCAAGTGCTACTGTAATTGTTGTTCCGCTAGCTGTTAAAATATAATAAACAGTTTGTGCTGTAAGACTACCTAAGTTAGCACCAAATACTGCTGTCATGCCAACTACTAGACCAGTAGTAGAACTTACTGTGATATTATTACCGCTACTTGCCGTAGCTGTAATCACAACAGTATCATAAGCAGGACTAATGTTCTGATAAGCGGCACCAAGATATGTACGAACAGCATGTTGCGTTGGAACTTTAAGGTCACTGTTTTGACTTATAGTACCGTCTGTTGAAAATTCATTAATTTGAGCTCCTAATTGTGCGCCAATAGAACCTAATCTCAAACTTGTTAAACCACTTAAATTAAATGCGCTTGCGTTCAATGTAGCAGAGCCAGTGGCTTGGTTAACACTAAAATAATTACCTACGTAAAAATTACCTAATTCGTCAGTGCTAACATAATAAACACGACCTGGATATGTATAGGTAATTTGATTAGCTGGTGTTGGTCCTTGTGTTGGAGTTCCCGGATAGTTGGTAGTTGTTATACCGCCAGTGCCGATCTGTAAAAAGTCATGAGATTGTAAGCGTATCAAACTGAAATTATATCTAATATTAGCAACTGTTCCATCTGTGCTTGGTGTTACTTTCTGTTGAGCTAGTGTTACGATAGTAACACTTGTACTATTAACTGTAGCAGTACTTACAGCCGAGATAACATAAGCACTAGTATCTCCTGTTGCAAACTGAATACTAGCTCCTGCTGAAATTGATCCGCTTAAACTGCTTAGTACTAGTACATAGTTACTTTGACCGCCAACTACTGTCGGAGTCATTGTAGCGCCACTTGTTCCACCGGTAACTAAATTTGTTGTATTAAATGTTCCACTAGTGGATTTATAATATAAGTAACCAGTCTGAACACTAGTTACTACACCAGTTGCTCCGCTTGTGGCTTGTGTAATTGTTTCACCTTGAGTAAATGTTCCTGTAGCTGTTGCGGTATTATAGGTTAGCATACCGCCATATACGTTAGCTGTTACTGGGGTTTCTGTACTCAAATATCCCGAACTTACTACACCATATGTACCATAACTATTGTTACCAGCAATACTACGGATTAAACCGCCGCCGCTGGCCACATACCCCATATAGCAATAATAGGTAAACACACTAACAGCTTCAGCTTTACCACCGTTAGCACACCATATACCAATACCGCTATCTAAAACAATATTGTAAGCCCAGAAAACCATGCTCTTATTGCCGCTCGATTGGACACTGCCGTCAATAATTGCCGCAACACCACCTGTACTCTTTGCAGTACAGTCTTTAATATATGGACTCTTTGTAATTACACTACTAGGATTTAATCTTAAGTATACTCCACCAATAGTAGCTTGTGTAATGTCTGTAGGATAAGATCCGTTAAAACTAAATCCGGTCATACCAGTTAATAGCAATCCTTGTAGCATGGTCTGATCACTTAGATAGAACATGGTACTTAGATTATTAACTACAGGACTAGCATCAGTTGACAAATATGTAAATGTAAGTGTGCCACTTGGCGTAGTATTTGATGCTGCACTCATCACAAGTGTGGTGCTGTTAGTTACACTTACTACTTGTTGTTTGCCTGTATAGCCTGTTCCAGTTACAGTCATACCTGCCAAAATACCGCTGGTAGAACTGACTACTATAGTTGTTGTATTGCCACCACTAACATAAGTTGCTGTAGCACTTCCAGTTAACGGTGCTATTTGAGTGTCACGCATACCGTCGCCAACGATGGTAACGTTTGCTGGAACTGTGATAGGTAGTGTTTCGTAGTAGGTTCCTGCTTTTACAAAAATTGTCGCAGGGCCAGTAACTTGACTACAAGCATATTTTAATGTTTTGAAAGCGGCATTCAAACTAGTACCATTGTTGCTGTCGTTGCCGTTGATACTAACATAGAACACATCGCCTTCTGCGTTAGGATTGCTCCATATAGGATAGCCACTAGAACTTACTGTTAAGACTTGACCTGCTGAACCAATAGCTAGATTAGTATTTCCGCTTGGACCTTGGTATGTTATATCTCCAGGATTTACGTTGCTACTAGCACCGTTGGCCATTAATTGCCAATATCCGGCGGCCAAGTCAGTAGCAAAACTACTTGTGCTGGTATATGCTGTTACGCAGATGTAGCTAGAACCACCAGAACTTACTGCGTCATTGACAGTATATGCTGTACTGGAGGCGAATGGACCTCGCCAGTTGATTCTTATCTTTCCTAGGTTTAATGTGGTTATGCTCATGTTCAGTCCTGTATTCTAATATTTAGCTAGAAAATGTAGCTATTAAGTTTCCGTTAGCATCTATGCTATAGGCGTACTGATCTGTACCTAATTCTGCTGTAGCATAAGCATCGGTTTTTCCATTTGTAGTCAAATTGATTGTGGTATTTGTGTTTTGTGTGTAGATCAAATTGTTGTTGACATCAAAGCTAAAAGCATGTAATACATTATTGATTGTAATAGCGCCAGTATTTGATAGTTTAATACCACTACCGGTAGGAACAATAACTTCGCCTTGTGTGCTAGTAGTTGCTAAGGATGATGAACTAGTATTGATAAAATTAGCAACACTGGCTAGCGTACTTTGATAACTGGTTGGACCGCTAGGATCTACAACATAGATAATGGTCGAGCCAGACAGCGCCGATTCTGAAGGTAAATCTGTAATTTTTACTGACATATATTATCCTATTACAAATGTATAAGCACTACTGCCATTTACTACATTTTCTACTATTTCTTTTTCTAATCGATCAAAGTCTTCTTTAGCTTCGCTGATTAAATCTTTACCATTTAACTGCATACCACCCGAT
>Ga0164296_1005982_pt1 | contig 10451 bp, 10 predicted proteins | sample GEODES057metaG_FD_113533 | JGI IMG/M metagenome (GOLD analysis project Ga0164296, IMG submission 113533) | Dystrophic lake water microbial communities from Trout Bog Lake, Wisconsin, USA - GEODES057 metaG | ecosystem: Environmental > Aquatic > Freshwater > Lake | place: USA: Trout Bog Lake... | reverse complement strand
TGTGAGCACTTGATTTCGTTTAAGCAGCTCGCAATGCCTGTTACAGCATCACCAGCTTGCGTCACTCATTCCAAGCGCCCACACTTATCGGTTGTCTAGTTTTTAAAGAACAAGGTACTGCTTGAACTTTAGAACAGCATATTTGCCTATCTTCGTTCATCTTGCTTTGATCCGCGTTAAAAACAGTTTTAAAAAACTAATTTTGCACTGCGTTTCATTGCAATCTGCTATTTATTCAACAGCAGAGAAACGAGATTATGAAGGGATTTTTTTGTCCTGTCAAATCAAGCTTCGAAACAATGAGTAAAACTGATGCAGGTTGGATAACTAAGCGTCCAAATGGTTCAATTAGTCTTGAGCTTATCTGCGAACTGCTTCCGAAATTTGGTCACTTTAGGAGCAATAACGAATTGGCAGTAGCTTTGCCCGGGATGCAAGGCAAAATAATCGTCATGCAAAGTCTCTGCGGGCCAGAATTTTGCGGCAGGACGCACTTCGGTGCAAATACTGGAATCATATTTACCGGAGGCATCTAACGTCTGTATGACCTGCTCTGCCACCTCACGCTGCCCCTCATTTTGAACAAATATTGCAGACTGGTACTGCGGCCCCACATCGTTACCCTGACGACCGGGCGTAGTGGGATCGTGAGTGGCAAAAAAAACCTCTAGTAGATTGGCGTACGAAATCACTGCCGCATCATATCTAATCTCGACTACCTCAATATGACCCGTTTGCTCAGTACACACCTGCTCATAAGTTGGATTCTGAACGGTACCGCCGCAATACCCTGACTTCACCGAGTGAACGCCTTCGAGAGCACTAAAAACGGCCTCAGTACACCAGAAACAGCCCCCACCAAAAACAGCGACATCTTCCGACTGCAAACCTGCGTTCATATCACTTCCCATAAAGTAGTCGTTTAAGTCATTTTGTCGACAAGGACAAAATCCAATTAGCAAGCGTTTGCGCATCCGCATCGCTCACATGTGGCTGCGCAGGCATCGGCACTGCGCCCCAGCGACCCGCGCCACCCTTTTGTATTGACTGCGCCAAATACTGCGCAGGATCATTAATTGCAGCATAGCGCTGTGAAACAGCTATCAGACCCGGCCCGACCCTTTTGGCGTCAATCTGATGACACCCGAGACAGTTTTTTGCTTTCGCTAGGTTTGCGCCTTGATCTACCGCGTCACGACTGGCAAGCGCCGCGGGCTGCCCGTAAACCGGGGCGACCCAGAACAACGCGAACGCCAGTAATGACGAAACACTCTTGACCAGGCAAATGCTTTTGTCAGCTCTCAAACGCATCGGTTACCGCTCCACGGCTCGCCGTGCTAGCTAGCTTGCCAAACTTTGCCAGCACACCTCTGTTGTATCTCGGCTTACGTGGCTTCCATGCAGCGCGCCGCCGGGCGATTTCGACATCATCCACATTCAATTGAAGTAAAAGCTGCTTGGAGTCAATCGTGACAGAGTCACCTTCCTCTATCAAAGCAATGGTGCCACCCACGAAAGCCTCTGGAGCAACGTGTCCCACCACCATTCCCCATGTACCGCCCGAGAAACGACCATCGGTAATCAGACCCACAGACTCACCCAAGCCCTGGCCGATGAGAGCTGCAGTAGGCGATAGCATCTCACGCATGCCCGGCCCGCCTTGAGGACCTTCATAACGAATCACCACGACATCACCATGTTGAATCTTGCGATCCATAATAGCCTTCATCGCATCGTCTTCGGAGTCAAACACTCGTGCAGGACCGGTCATTACAGGATTTTTGAGACCGGTAATTTTGGCCACACTACCTTCGGGTGACAAGTTACCTTTCAAAATTGCCAAATGACCTTGCGGATACATCGGCTTGTCAATTGTATGGATAATGTCTTGACCGGCAGGAGGCAAATCAGGCACGTCCTTCAAATTCTCGGCAATTGTCTTACCGGTAATGGTGATGCAATCGCCGTGAAGCAGTCCGGCATTGAGCAACATCTTCATTACTTGCGGAATACCGCCAACTTTGTGGAAGTCAACTATCAAATATTTGCCAGAAGGCTTCAAATCGCAAAGTACGGGTACGCGCTTGCGAACTGCCTCAAAATCATCAATCGTCCAAGGCACCTCTGCAGCATGGGCAATTGCCAAAAAGTGCAACACCGCATTGGTAGAGCCACCCGTTGCCATGATGACTGACACCGCATTTTCTATCGACTTACGCGTGATGATGTCGCGAGGACGAAGGTTTTTACGCACTGCCTCAACCACCGTTCTTGCCGCTGCAGCCGCGTTTTCAATTGCTTCGCCGTCTTCATTTGCAATCGTGCTCGAATAAGGCATCGCCATACCCATTGCCTCGAACGCTGAACTCATCGTATTAGCCGAATACATGCCACCACAAGAGCCCGTACCAGGTATTGCATTTTGTTCAATCGCCTTGAAATCCTCATTGCTCATTCGACCCATGGTGTACTCACCAACAGCCTCGAACACTGAAACAATGTTCAAGTCTTTGCCTTTGTAAGAACCGGGCTTAATCGTGCCGCCGTAAACGTAGATACCCGGGACATTCATGCGCGCCAAAGCAATCATGCCGCCTGGCATATTTTTATCGCAGCCACCGATTACCACCACACCATCCATCCACTGGCCTTGCACACAAGTTTCTACACAATCGGCAATCACCTCGCGCGATACGAGTGAGTACTTCATACCTTCTGTACCCATTGACATGCCATCAGAAATAGTGGGCGTACCGAAAACCTGAGGATTACCTTTAGCTTCACGAATTGCCTTGATGGCGGCATCGGTTAAAGGCTGAAGTCCACTATTGCATGGCGTAATGGTCGAGAAGCCATTCGCAACTCCAATCATTGGATTTGCAAAATCGGATTCTTTGTAGCCCATGCCATAGTACATGGAGCGATTGGGCGCGCGGGTCACACCCTCGGTGACGTGCTTGGAACGTTCGTTGTTTGCCATGAAAAATTATCCAAAAATGAAATGCCAATAATGACTAGAAGGCTCAATTATCTTTAACAGTTTAAGACGAATCAGAGGGTTATTATGGAGCATCTTTTCAATCAAGGTTATCCATGCTTGCTTTTCCTCAAATCGATCCTGTTGCCATCCGTGTCGGACCGCTGTCGATTCATTGGTACGGATTAATGTATCTACTAGGTTTTAGCTCAGCGTGGCTGCTGGGCAGATGGCGCATCGCGCACGGCAAAACGCGCCTCACGCAGAAAGATCTTGAGGATATTATTTTTTACGGCGTACTAGGTGTGGTGCTTGGCGGCCGACTGGGCTACGTGCTGTTTTACAAGCCGACCTATTATCTTTCTCACCCGAATGAAATTCTGTTCCTGTGGGAAGGCGGAATGTCGTTTCATGGCGGACTGCTGGGCGTCTTAGCAGTGATTTTCTACATCGCCCACACACGTCGCTATCGGTGGCTGGAGGTGGGAGACTTCGTCGCGCCTTTGATACCGCTCGCCCTCGCTGCTGGCCGCTTAGGTAATTTCATCAACGGTGAGTTGTGGGGTCGTCCCACCAATTTGCCCTGGGCCATGGTGTTCCCCGGCAGTGCGGATGGGCTAGCCCGTCATCCTTCACAGCTCTACGAGCTAGGACTGGAGGGTTTTTTACTTTTCGTTATCGTGTGGTTGTTCGCGAACAAACCTCGAGCAACAGGTCAAGTGAGCGCGGTCTTTCTTATTGGCTACGGAACACTCAGATTTATCGGCGAATTCGCAAGAGAGCCAGATAATTTTCTAGGGTTTCTCGCCGCTGGATTCACTATGGGGCAGTGGCTCTCGTTGCCGATGGTTTTACTGGGCGCCCTCATGTATGTTGTTTGCTCACGCCAGGGCAAGTAACGCAAATCTAAAATGAAATAGGCCTGACATTTTCATCAGGCCTATTGCAACAATGCCCCGCTTGTGCCGTCCAGACCGGCATCTCGAACCGTAAGTTCAAGGTGGTCGCCTTCAGTAGGGCTTTGAGCTCATCTGACTGGAGATGTGCATTCCCGCCTAACTATCCAGCAACGCGATATGCCATAAGCATGGGTAAGAGAATATATGGTCTATTCGCGAACACAGCAGGGACAACCTGTGACGTCGCTTAAATAACGCCGTCAATTAATGCATTGATTTCGTCTATTTTACGCTTGAAATCACCCACCGCGACTCCGCTCGAACCACCCGAACTAGCTCCCGCCATCCGCATGGACAACAATTCGCTGGCGATTTGTATCGCTGCCATCACAGCAATTCGCTCGTTACCGGAAATCTTACCGGCCCCTTGAATCCGTCCGGCAAGTTGTGCCACGTGCTGGGTAGCTGCAACCAAATCTGCTTTCTCCTCAGGCGCACAGGCGAGTGAGTAATCACGTCCCAATATTGAAATATCGACACGTTCCATTATTTTTGCTCCTCGATAATCGCACCTGGCAAGCGCTCAAGCACGGCTTCGATACGCTCTTTTGCCGACTCAGTTGCCTTGCGCAATCGCACCACTTCTTGATCGCGCGATTCCAACTGAGCTTGCAGTGTGCTTTGTTCCTGCTTGAATAAGTCAAGCGAACCTTGCAATGCTGCTTGTTTTGCTTGGGATTGCGCTTTTAATCCGGCCATTTCTGACTCAAAAGTGGAAACTTGTGTTTGCAGCGCTTTCGCCTGCTCGCCTTGTCCGGCTAACTTAACTGCAAACAGGTCACGATCGGACTCAGCTTGCTGTAATTGAGATTTAAGAAGGTCTCGCTCGGACTGCAAGGCCCTGGCGTGGCCTACCAATTTGGATATTCTGTCAGCGAGTTGGTCGAGATCTTCAAGCATATCGGTATCGTAAAGGAAAAGATCGTGTCGCGGAATTCATTCAAACAAATAGTTTCACAAATCCAATGCTAAAAACATCTTTTTCAGAAACCTTTCAGTTAGTGGCATTCCAGACGAAACAAATCGTAGATTCTGAGCGCAAAAGTCAAGTCTTTGGTTAAAACATGACATTTTAGCGACAACTATAGGGAAAACCCCAAATCAGATAGTACTAATCAGGGTTTGCTTTGAGCGGTTACTCCATTACCATGCACGTCTCAAAACGAATTTGCTGACGTTATGCTTACGCAAATCGAAAAGGGGCAAGTGGCAAAACCACTTGAAACAGTTTTCATCAAAATAATTAGCAGCGCAGTCTAGGAGCTTCATACCATGCAGCTAAGAAACAAGCAGGACTTTTGGTCAGGAGTAATGTTCGTTACTCTCGGCTTAGGATTTGCCTTTAAAGCCACCACATACTCAATGGGCACTGCTGCCCGGATGGGCCCCGGTTATTTTCCGCACTGGCTTGGCATTGCCATGGCTATTTTGGGCGCGGTAATTTTGTTGACATCGCTACGACCCAAAGCCGAAGAGACAACTGTTGATCGTTTTGATTTCAAAATTTTGGCAATCATTGTCGGCGCGATTGTAATTTTCGGCTTCTGTCTGCGCCCTCTCGGACTAATCATCTCGTTATTCTTGCTCGTCGCCATCAGTAGCTTGGCAAGTCACGAACATAGCTGGAAAGTTTCGATCGCTAACGCTCTCTTTCTAGTGGTGTTGTGCTGGTTGTCTTTTGTGAAAGGTCTAGGGTTAATATTCCCCATCTGGCCTGCCTTCCTCGGTTTGAATTAAGGGGTTACTGGTCATGGAATTACTACACAATCTCTACATCGGCTTTGGCGTTGCATTCACGCCTGAGAATCTTTTTTACGCTTTACTAGGCTGCCTGCTGGGCACACTAGTCGGGGTATTGCCTGGTTTGGGCCCTGTGCCAACTATCGCAATGCTGTTGCCAATTACCTATGTTCTGCCACCTATTGCCGGCTTGATTATGTTGGCTGGTATTTATTACGGCGCGCAGTACGGTGGCTCAACAACGGCTATTCTCGTGAACTTGCCAGGTGAGACTTCGTCGGTGGTGACTACCCTCGACGGACACGCGATGGCCAAGAACGGGCGAGCGGGGGCCGCGTTAGCCATCGCGGCATTGGCTTCGTTCTTTGCCGGTAGTGTTGCGACCTTGTTGCTAGCAGCTTTTGCACCACCACTTGCAGAAATCGCCTTCAAATTCGGTCCAGCAGAGTATTTCTCGCTCATGGTGCTCGGTTTGGTTGGTGCCGTGGTGCTGGCATCTGGCTCACTACCAAAAGCAATCTGCATGATCTTGCTTGGACTGCTGTTGGGTATGGTCGGTACTGACGTTAACTCAGGCGTCGCTCGTTTCGACTTTGGTATCCCAGAGCTTCAAGACGGACTTGATTTTGCGATTGTGGCGATGGGTGTGTTCGGCTTCGCTGAGATCATGACGAACTTGGAACAAAAGGAGAACCGTGTCGACTTGGCCGATACGATGGGCTCACTGTATCCGAACAAGCAAGAATTTAAAGAAGCATGGCCAGCTGTCGTGCGCGGCACTGCCTTGGGATCGATGCTCGGCATCTTGCCTGGTGGTGGTGCTGTATTGTCATCATTTGCCTCATACACCCTTGAGAAGAAAATTTCGCGTCATCCTGAGCGTTTCGGTAAAGGCCACCCAGCGGGTGTTGCTGGTCCTGAAGCGGCAAACAATGCTGGCGCTCAAACTTCGTTCATCCCACTCTTGACACTTGGTATTCCAGGTAATGCGGTGATGGCCTTGATGGTTGGTGCGATGACCATCCACAACATCCAGCCTGGTCCTCAGGTGATGTCCAGCCATCCGCAACTGTTCTGGGGCTTGATCGCCTCAATGTGGATCGGTAATTTGATGTTGGTGGTGTTGAACCTACCACTGATCGGTATCTGGGTGAAACTACTAAAAGTGCCTTATCGCATTCTTTTCCCAGCGATTCTAGTGTTTTGTACTATCGGCGTTTACTCGCTGAACTACAACTCGTTTGATATCTTCACCACTGCGACCTTCGGCATCATTGGTTACGTCTGGAGCAAGCTAAAGTGCGAAGGTGCACCGCTGCTGCTTGGTCTTGTTCTTGGACCAATGATGGAAGAAAACTTCCGCCGTGCTTTATTGCTGTCACGCGGTAACTATATGACCTTCGTTGATCGCCCACTCTCGGCATCATTGCTTGGCGTTGCGTTGCTGCTTGTAATCATCGTAGCTCTGCCATCGATTCGCAAGAAGCGCGAAGAAGCCTTCGTAGAAGAGGATTGATTTCATGGCTAGCAGCATTAATGCCAGAGCGTACGAGGCCACCAAGCCAAGCAAAGTGGCCTTCCTTGGACTCGGAGTCATGGGCTTGCCCATGGCGGGCCACTTAGCTCGTGCCGGACACGATGTCACGGTTTACAACCGGAGCACGCAAAAAGCGCAAGATTGGGTATCTGAGTTCGGCGGTCGCTCTGCAGCAACACCTCGAGAAGCTGCGCAAGGTGCAGACATCATTTTTGCCTGCGTAGGCAACGACGATGATCTGCGCAGTGTTGTGCTGGGCGATAACGGCGCTTTTGCCGGTATGAAAGCAGGTGCCACATTTGTCGATCACACCACCGCATCGGCATCAATCGCTCGAGAGCTTAATGCAATTGCAAAAGCCAAAAGCTTAAAGTTCATCGATGCCCCTGTTTCAGGTGGTCAAGCTGGTGCGGTAAACGGCATGCTCACTGTGATGTGTGGCGGTGACTCAAACGACTTCAATGCCGTTAAGGACGTCATAGCGGTATTTGCTCGCGCAGTCACTTTGGTGGGTGCGAGCGGTGCAGGCCAGTTAGCAAAAATGGTGAATCAGATTTGTATCGCAGGACTTGTGCAAGGTCTATCTGAGGGCGTTGCTTTCGGTCAGGCGGCAGGTCTGGACATGAAGCAAGTTCTGGATGTCATCAGTAAAGGCGCTGCGCAGAGCTGGCAAATGGAAAACCGCGGACACACCATGGTCGATGACAAATTCGACTTTGGTTTCGCAGTTGACTGGATGCGCAAGGATCTCAGTCTTGTCATGGATGAGGCTCGTCGTAACGGAGCCAGGGTTCCTGTCACGGCCTTGGTAGATCAGTTCTACGCAGACGTTCAGAAAATGGGTGGGTCTCGCTGGGATACATCTAGCTTGATTAAGCGGTTGCGATAGTTCCGTTTAGTGAAGATGAGCATCAAGCAATAAAAATGCCGGTTCAAAGACCGGCATTTTTTATTGCTGCGATAGATGAGGCAGTTACGCCTGATCCGATTCTGCGACCGTCACGCCGTCCTGCCGCTCATGCAAAGAGCGTCTAAAAATAAAGTTGGATAACTCATTGAGCGCGAGTGAGTAGACCTCACGCTTGAACTCGATCACCGTCTCAAGAGGAACCCAGTAATCGCTCCAGCGCCAAGCGTCAAACTCCGGGGAAGGCGTAGCGCGCAAACAAACATCAGTGTCTTTGCCAACCATGCGCAAAAGAAACCAAATTTGTTTTTGTCCTCGATAATGACCACGCGACTCTCTCCGGATATAGGTATCCGGAACGTCGTAACGCAACCACTCCCTGGTACGGCCCAAAATGCGAACATGGTCAGGCTTTAATCCAACCTCTTCGTGGAGTTCGCGAAACATGGCCTGCACAGGACTCTCACCCTGCTTGATACCACCTTGCGGAAACTGCCAGGCATGTTCCCGTATTCGTTTACCCCAGAAGACCTCGTTTTTTTGATTAACGAGGATAATGCCTACATTTGGACGGTAGCCCTCGCGATCAAGCATGGCTAGTCCCTGCGAATTCAATACAATTGCACTTGATTATACGTATCCAATTATTTTTTGCCTTCATTATTTACCCCTACACATGCGCGCATCCGCCTTTCACATCACAACTCTCAAAGAAGCCCCTAACGACGCGGAAATCGCCAGCCATCGCCTGATGATGCGCTCGGGCATGATCCGCAAACTGGCAGGCGGTGTGTACAACTACATGCCGCTGGGTTTACGAGTCATCCGGAAAATCGAAAACATCATCCGCGAAGAAATGAACGCGGCAGGAGCATTAGAACTCTTGATGCCCGTCGTGCAACCAGCGGAGTTATGGATGGAATCAGGTCGCTGGGAGCAATACGGTCCGGAACTACTGCGACTCAAAGACAGACATGGGCGTGACTTCGTTCTGCAGCCAACTTCTGAAGAAGTCATAACAGACATTGCACGAAACGAAATACAAAGCTGGCGCCAGCTACCTGTTAACTTCTATCACATACAAACCAAGTTTCGTGATGAAAGACGCCCTCGCTTCGGCGTCATGCGTGGCCGTGAGTTCACGATGAAGGACGCATATTCATTTGATCGTGATGTGGCTGGTGCTCAAAAAAGCTACCAGATCATGTTTGATGCCTACATGAAAATATTTGCCCGTCTCGGCCTCACGTTCAGAGCGGTTTCGGCAGATACAGGCTCTATTGGCGGCTCGCAAAGTCATGAATTTCAAGTGATCGCTGACATTGGCGAGGACTTGATCGTCTACGATCCCGCCAGCGACTTTGCGGCCAATATTGAACTAGCAGCCGCGCCCTGCCTTATAAGTCAACGTGAGGCTGCGACAGCCGCCGTGCTTGAAGTTGCAACGCCGGGTGCGGCTAAATGTGAAATCGTTGCCGATCAACTCAAGTTGCCGTTATCCAAAACCGTCAAGTCAATCGTACTCGCGACCGATCCAAAAGATAAACCGGCTCAAATATGGCTGCTACTTATTCGTGGCGATCACGAACTGAATGAAATCAAAGTCGGCAAAATTCCGGGATTCAAAGAAGGCTTCAGATTTGCGACTGAGACCGAGATTCTCGACTATTTCGGTTGCAAGCCTGGCTACTTAGGGCCGGTAAAGACAGCGAAGCCCGTAAAAGTCATCGCTGACCTCACGGTAGCGAATATGTCAGATTTTGTCTGCGGCGCTAATCGCGAGGAATTTCACCTGCAAGGCGTAAATTGGGTCCGCGACCTACCCGAGCCTGATCTTGTAACAGATATCCGCAACGTAGTGGAAGGCGACCCGACACCTTCCGGTCAAGGCGGCTTAGCAATTCAGCGCGGCATTGAAGTCGGTCACGTGTTTTATCTTGGCACCAAATACTCTGAAGCGATGAAAGCCACTTTTCTGGACGAAAGTGGCAAACCTGCCCTGATGGAAATGGGCTGCTATGGTATTGGCGTGACACGTATTGTCGGTGCCGCCATCGAGCAAAATCACGACGACAAAGGCATTATTTGGACCAGAGCAATTGCGCCCTTTGAAGTCGTTGTGTGCGGCTTAGGCTGGGGTAAAAGCGAAGCCGTGCGTGCGGAGGCAGAAAAAATATACGCCGCTCTCAAACAGCGAGGAGTCGACGTCATCCTCGATGACCGCGACCTGCGACCAGGAATCATGTTTGCGGAGTGGGAGCTCATTGGCGTGCCATTACGCATCACCGTTGGAGATCGCGGCTTAAATGACGGCATTGTTGAAATACTCTC
>Ga0164296_1005979_pt1 | contig 10453 bp, 9 predicted proteins | sample GEODES057metaG_FD_113533 | JGI IMG/M metagenome (GOLD analysis project Ga0164296, IMG submission 113533) | Dystrophic lake water microbial communities from Trout Bog Lake, Wisconsin, USA - GEODES057 metaG | ecosystem: Environmental > Aquatic > Freshwater > Lake | place: USA: Trout Bog Lake... | reverse complement strand
CGGCCGCTTCTGCTCCCGTACCTCGCTGAGCACCCGGTCGATTTCGCGCCGCGCCGTCGCGGGCATCAGATTCGCCTGAGCGCAGGTGATTTCGCGGCTGACGCGAAGGAAATGCTCGAAGTCGCCGTCGCCCAGCGAGTGATGCAGCGCGCGCCGGGTGCCCTGGGCGTCCTTGGCGGGAGCGCCGACGATGTGCACGACGGGCACGTTCTCGGCGTAGCTGCCCGCGATCGCGTTGGCCGCCGACAGTTCGCCGACGCCGAATGTCGTCACCAAGGCGGACATCCCACGTAATCGCCCGTACCCGTCGGCGGCGTAGCCGGCGTTCAACTCATTGGCGTTGCCGACCCACCGGATCGCCGGATGGGCGACGATGTGGTCGAGGAACTCCAGGTTGTAGTCCCCGGGGACGCCGAAGATCTCGGTGACGCCCAGCTCGGACAAACGGTCCAGCAGGTAGTCCCCGACGGTGTAGGAGGGATCGGGATCGGTCACACGCACGACGGTACGCCCGGGGAGAAACCATTTCCGATTCGGCGCAGCCGCGTTATGGTCCCAGCCATGGCAGTCAAGGAATCCCGCGAAGTCCTCATCGAAGCGAGTCCCCAGGAGATCCTCGACGTCGTCGCCGACGTCGAGTCGATGCCCGAATGGTCGTCCATCCATCAGGGCGCTGAGGTGCTCGACCGCGATGCGAACGGCCGGCCGCGGCGCGCCCGGATGAAGGTCAAGACGGCCGGCGTGACGGACGAGATCATCCTCGCCTACACCTGGCGCGACGACGGCGTCACATGGACCCAGGAAAGCGGCAAGGCGTCGCGCAATCAGGAGGGCAGCTACACGCTCACCCCGGTGGGCGGAAAAACCCGCGCGACGTTCAATCTGGCGCTCGATCCACTGGTGCCGTTGCCGGGCTTCGTGTTGAAGCGGGCGATCAAGGGCGTCATGGAGATCAACACCGACGGGCTGCGCGCGCGGGTGCTGAAAGTCGCGAAGGACCGGTAGTCGCCGTGGTCGGTGTGGGCCCGCTGGCCGGGGTGAAGGTGATCGAACTCGGCGGCATCGGGCCGGGGCCGCACGCGGGCATGATGCTCGCCGACCTGGGTGCCGACGTGGTGCGGGTGCGTCGGGTCGGCGGGCTGACGATGCCCGCCGAGGATCGCGACCTGTTGCACCGCGGCAAGCGGACCGTGGACCTGGACATCAAGGCGCAGCCGGAGACGTTGCTGAAGCTGGTCGCCAAGGCTGACGTGCTGCTGGACTGTTTCCGCCCCGGAACGTGCGAACGGCTCGGGATCGGCCCCGACGATTGCGTGGCAGTCAACCCGCGGCTGATCTTCGCCCGGATCACCGGTTGGGGGCAGGACGGCCCGTTGGCGCCCACGGCCGGGCACGACATCAACTACCTGTCGCGGACCGGTGCGCTGGCGGCGCTCGGTTACGCCGACCGCCCGCCGATGCCGCCGCTGAACCTGGTCGCCGACTTCGGCGGCGGTTCAATGCTGGTGCTGCTGGGCATCGTGGCCGCCCTCTATGAACGGGAACGTTCGGGCATGGGACAGGTCATCGACGCTGCGATGGTGGACGGCGTGAGCCTGCTCGCCCAGGTGATGTGGACGATGAAGTCCACCGGCGCGCTGCGCGACCGTCGTGAATCGTTCCTGCTCGACGGCGGCGCACCGTTCTACCGTTGCTACGAAACCTCCGACGGCAAATACATGGCCGTCGGCGCCATCGAGCCGCAGTTCTTCGCGGCGTTGCTGCGCGGGCTCGGCCTTGCGCCTGACGAGGTGCCCGGTCAACTCGACATCGCCTCCTACCCGCGGATGCGCGAGGTGTTCACCGAGCGGTTCGCCAGCCGCACCCGAGACGACTGGACAGGAGTCTTCGCCGGTACTGACGCCTGCGTCTCGCCCGTGTTGACATGGAGTGAGGCCGCCGCCGACGAGCACCTGCGGGCGAGGTCCACGGTCATCACCGCCCACGGCATCGATCAAGCTGCGCCCGCGCCGCGATTCTCGCGAACGCCGGCCGGCCCGGTCGGTCGGCCGCCGGCATCGGCGACACCGCTGAGTGAGATCGGCTGGTAACCGAGTATTTGCGTGTAAATGGCCCGGGGCCTGAGGTGGTGTTGCTACCTTGAGTTCAGTGGCCGTCAAAGCATCACGGGAATTCATCGTCGACGCGTCGCCGGACGCCGTCATGGAGGCACTCCAGGACGTTCGCGCCGTGACGACGTGGTCGCCGCTGCACAAGCGCGTCGAAGTGATCGACTGTCATCCCGACGGCCGTCAGCACCATGTTGAGGCCACCATCAAGATCCTCGGCCTCGTCGACAGGGAAGTGCTGGAGTATCACTGGGGTCCCGATTGGGTGGTCTACGACGCCACGGGAACCTCCCAGCAGCACGACCAGCATGTCGAGTACACATTGCGTCCCGAGGGTGCCGACAAGACCCGGGTGCGTTTCGATCTCACGGTCGAGCCGGGACGGCCGCTGCCTGGGTTCATCGTCAGGCGGGCAAGCGAACATGTCCTGGACGCCGCGGTGACCGGTCTGCGCACATTGGTCAGGAGTGGCGCCGAAGCCGGCGGCGGCTGACCTCACGCCAGTGGCTATCCAAGCTTCGTCCGACATCGTGATCGACGCGCCCCCGGAAAAGATCATGGAGGCGCTTGCCGACATCGACGCCGTGCCCTCGTGGTCGTCGGTGCACAAACGTATCGAGGTCGTCGACCGACATCCCGACGGGCTACCGCACCATGTCAGGGTCACCATCGCGGTGGCCGGCATTCGCGACACCGAACTGCTCGAGTACCACTGGGGGCCGGACTGGATGGTGTGGGACGCCCGCACAACGTCCCAGCAACGCGGTCAGCACGGCGAATACAACCTCATCCGCGAGGGCGAGGAGAAGACGCGCGTGCGGTTCAGCATCACCGTGGAGATGCGGGTGCCGCTGCCCGGGTTCTGGGTCAGCCGGGCCCGCACGAAGATCCTTCGCTCCGCGCTGGTCGGGTTGCGCGAGCGCGTTATGGACGAAGCGTGTCCAGCCGCCTGATCGCCTCGTCGAGGGTGTCATCGCTCTTGCAGAAGGTGAAGCGCACGAGGTGATTCCACGCCGCGGCGTGCGGACCGGCCGGATCGCAGAACGCCGATAACGGGATGGCGGCCACGCCCACCTTCGCCGGGAGTGCCGCGCAGAACGCGGTGCCATCATCGTATCCCAGCGGGCGGGGATCAGCGCACAGAAAGAAGGTGCCCGCGCTGTCATGGACGTCGAACCCGATCCCGGTCAGCCCCGCCGCCAGCCGGTCGCGCCGCGCCTGCAGGGAGGCGCGCAAGGCAGCCACCCAGGCGTCCTCGGTGTCGAGCGCCAGGGCCACCGCGGGCTGGAACGGGGCGCCCCCGACGTAACTCAGATATTGCTTGGCCGCGCGGACCCCGGCGATGAGAGGCGCCGGGCCGCAGGCCCAGCCGATCTTCCAGCCGGTGCAGTTGAACATCTTGGCCGCGCTGGAGACGGTGACTGTGCGCTCGGCCATGCCCTCGAAGCCCGCCAGCGGAAGGTGTGTGTGGCCGTCGGAGGACGGATAGACCAGATGCTCGTAGACCTCGTCGGTGATCACCAGTAGGTCGTTCGACACCGCGATCTCCGCGATGGCCGCCAGGTCGGCGGCACGCAGCACCGTGCCGGTCGGGTTGTGCGGCGAGTTGACGATCAGCGCGCGGGTGCGGGGTGTCACCGCGCGGCGCAGCGCGTCGGCGTCGAGGGCGAACCCGCGGCCGTCGGGCACCAGTGGCACCGTCACCCGATGTGCGCCGGCCATCGCCACCACCGGCGAGTAAGAGTCGTAGAAGGGTTCGATCAGCAGCACCTCCGAGCCCGGCTCGACAAGACCGATCACGGCCGCGGCGATGGCCTCGGTGGCACCGACCGTCACCAGCACTTCGGTATCGGGGTCGTAGTCGATGCCGTAGTGCCGCCGCCGCTGGGCGGCGACGGCCTGGCGCAGGGGTGCGATCCCGGGGCCCGGGGGGTACTGGTTGGCACCGGCGGCGATGGCGTCGCGCGCGGCCTGCACCATCGACGGGGGGCCGTCCTCGTCGGGGAATCCCTGGCCGAGGTTGACCGCCCCGATGCGGGCGGCCAGCGCCGACATCTCGGCGAACACGGTGGTCGCGTAGGGCCGCAACCTCGACACCGTCATGGTGGTGCAGCTTAAGCCGCCCGCTCAGGGCCGAGTCGCTCTGGAGTGACACTCGGCGGCGTGGGCGGCGTGGGCGGCGTGATCGGCTGGCGGCGCGACCGACCAACGGGTTGGACGGGGCCCCTGTTACTGTGCTGTTTGCGGGCCTAGTGTGTAGGACGAACCCGAAACCCCACGCCGTGAACAGGAACGAAAAGGAATTCGTCATGTCCGAAGAAGCTTTCGTCTACGAGGCCATCCGCACCCCGCGCGGCAAGCAGAGGAACGGATCGCTGACCGAGGTCAAGCCGCTGAACCTCGTCGTCGGCCTGATCGAGGAACTGCGCCGGCGTAACCCCGACCTCGACGAGAACCTGATCAGCGACGTCATCCTGGGCTGCGTCTCGCCCGTCGGCGACCAGGGCGGCGACATCGCCCGCACCGCGGTGATCGCCGCCGGCATGCCCGACACAGTCGGCGGCGTGCAGCTCAACCGTTTCTGCGCCTCCGGCCTGGAAGCCGTCAACACCGCCGCCCAGAAGGTCCGCTCCGGCTGGGACGACATGGTCCTCGCTGGCGGTGTCGAATCGATGAGCCGTGTCCCCATGGGCTCCGACGGCGGCGCGATGATGTCCGACCCGGCCACCTCGTACGACGCCTACATCGTCCCCCAGGGCATCGGCGCGGACCTGATCGCCACCATGGAGGGCTTCTCCCGCGATGACGTCGACGCCTATGCGCTGCGTTCGCAGGACCTGGCGGCCGCGGCATGGTCGGGCGGCTACTTCGCCAAGTCGGTGGTCCCGGTCCGCGACCAGAACGGCCTGCTGATCCTCGACCACGACGAGCACATGCGCCCCGACACCACCAAGGAGGGCTTGGCCAAGCTGAAGCCCGCATTCGAGGGCCTGGCCGCGATGGCCGGCTTCGACGACGTGGCGCTGCAGAAATACCACTGGGTCGAGGACATCCACCATGTCCACACCGGTGGCAACAGCTCGGGCATCGTCGACGGCGCCGCTCTGGTGCTGATCGGCTCCGAGGCGGCCGGCAAGTCGCAGGGCCTGACCCCGCGTGCCCGGATCGTGGCCACCGCGACCACCGGCGCCGACCCGACCATCATGCTCACCGGCCCAACGCCGGCGACGTTGAAGGCGCTCGACCGTGCCGGACTGACCGTCGACGACATCGACCTCTTCGAGCTCAACGAGGCGTTCGCATCGGTCGTCCTGAAGTTCCAGAAGGATCTGAACATCCCCGACGAGAAGCTCAACGTCAACGGCGGTGCCATCGCGATGGGCCACCCACTGGGCGCAACCGGCGCCATGATCCTGGGCACCATGGTCGACGAACTCGAGCGCCGCAACGCGCGTCGCGCGCTGGTCACCCTGTGCATCGGCGGCGGCATGGGCGTGGCCACCATCATCGAGCGAGTGTAAGGAAAAGCCATGGCAGAGAACACCATTACGTGGGACAAAGACGCCGACGGCATCGTCACGCTGACGTTGGACGACCCGACCGGGTCGGCCAACGTGATGAACGAGCACTACAAGGAGTCCATGCACAAAGCCGTGGAGCGCCTTGTCGCCGAGAAGGACTCGGTCACCGGCGTGGTGATCACCAGCGGCAAGAAGACGTTCTTCGCCGGGGGTGACCTCAAGAGCATGATCACCGCCGGCCCGGAGAACGCCGGCGAGATCTTCGACGAGGTCGAGGAGATCAAGCGCGACCTGCGCACGCTGGAGACCATGGGCAAGCCGGTGGTGGCCGCCATCAACGGCGCGGCCCTCGGCGGCGGCCTGGAGATCGCACTGGCCTGCCACCATCGGATCGTCGCCGACGTCAAGGGAGTCCAGATCGGCCTGCCCGAGGCGACGCTGGGCCTGCTGCCCGGCGGCGGCGGCGTCACCCGCACGGTGCGACTGCTGGGCATCCAAAACGCCTTCGTCAACGTGCTGAGCCAGGGCACCCGCTTCAAGCCGGCGGCGGCCAAGGACACCGGACTGGTCGACGAACTGGTCGCCGGCGTCGAGGAACTGGTCCCCGCCGCGAAGGCGTGGATCAAGGCCAACCCCGAGGCCCACACCCAGCCGTGGGACGCCAAGGGCTACAAGATGCCCGGCGGCACCCCGACCAGCCCGGCGCTGGCGGCGATCCTGCCGTCGTTCCCGTCGCTGCTGCGCAAGCAGATCAAGGGCGCGCCGATGCCGGCGCCGCGGGCCATTCTGGCCGCCGCGGTCGAGGGCGCGCAGGTGGACTTCGACACCGCCAGCCGCATCGAGAGCCGCTACTTCACCGAACTGGTCACCGGCCAGGTCGCCAAGAACATGATCCAGGCGTTCTTCTTCGACATGCAGACCATCAACTCCGGTGGCTCGCGGCCCGAGGGCATCGGCAAGACCCCGATCACCAAGATCGGTGTGCTCGGCGCCGGCATGATGGGCGCCGGGATCGCCTACGTGTCGGCCAAGTCCGGGTTCGACGTCGTCTTGAAGGACGTCACCCTGGAGGCCGCGCAGAAGGGCAAGAGCTACTCCGAGAAGCTTGAGGCCAAGGCGCTCGAGCGGGGCAAGACCACCAAGGAGAAGTCCGACGCGCTGCTGGCGAAGATCACCCCGACCGCTGACGCGAAAGACCTCAAAGGCGTCGACTTCGTCATCGAGGCCGTCTTCGAGAGTCAGGACCTCAAGCACAAGGTCTTCCAGGAGATCGAGGACATCGTCGAACCCAACGCCGTCCTGGGGTCGAACACCTCCACCCTGCCGATCACCGGCCTGGCCACCGGGGTGAAACGCCAAGAGGACTTCATCGGGATCCACTTCTTCTCGCCGGTCGACAAGATGCCGCTCGTCGAGATCATCAAGGGCGAGAAGACCTCCGACGAGGCACTGGCCCGGGTCTTCGACTACACGCTGGCCATCGGCAAGACCCCGATCGTCGTCAACGACAGCCGCGGCTTCTACACCAGCCGCGTCATCGGCACCTTCGTCAACGAGGCGCTGGCGATGCTCGGCGAGGGCGTGGAGCCGGCCTCGATCGAACACGCCGGGTCGCAGGCCGGCTACCCGGCGCCGCCCCTGCAGCTCTCCGACGAGCTCAACCTGGAGCTGATGCACAAGATCGCGGTCGCCACCCGCAAGGGTGTCGAGGACGCCGGCGGCACGTACGCGCCGCACCCGGCCGAGGCCGTCGTCGAGAAGATGATCGAGATCGGCCGCCCGTCGCGGCTGTCCGGTGCGGGCTTCTACGAGTACGTCGACGGCAAGCGCACCCGGCTGTGGCCGGGCCTGCGGGAGACGTTCTCCTCCGGTGCCTCGCAGCCGCCGCTGCAGGACATGATCGACCGGATGCTGTTCGCCGAGGCGCTGGAAACACAGAAGTGCATCGACGAGGGCGTGATCACCTCGACCGCGGACGCCAACATCGGCTCGATCATGGGCATCGGCTTCCCGCCGTGGACCGGTGGCGCCGCGCAGTTCATCGTCGGCTACTCCGGCCCGGCCGGTACGGGTAAGGCTGCCTTCGTGGCGCGCGCCCGCGAACTGGCGGAGCGGTACGGGGACCGTTTCCTGCCGCCGAAGTCGCTGACCTAAAGTCTCGCCTAGTTGGTGGCGTTGACGGCGGCGGCGATGCGCCGCCACTGTTCGCGGGGGAAGGCGCGCAGGTCGTCGGAGAGCACCTGCACGCAGACGTGGTCGGCGCCAGCCGCGTGATGCTCGGCGACCCGCCGCATGATCGCCTCCTCGTCGCCCCAGGCGATCAGCGCGTCGAACAGCCGGTCGCTGATGTGGGTCACGTCGTCTTCTGAGAAGCCGCTGCGCAGCATGTTATTCGCGTAGTTCGGCATCGACAGGTACGACCGCAGCACATCGTTCCCGATGCGCCGCGCCTCGTCGTAGGTGTCGCAGAGGATGACGCCCTGCTCCGGCAACAGCAGCGGCCCCGCACCCAACACCGAACGGGCGTAGGCGGTGTGCTCGGGGTTGACCAGATAGGGGTGCGCCCCGCGGCTGCGGTTCGCCGACAGGGCCAGCATCTTCGGGCCCAGGGCGGCGAGCGCCCGACTCGCTGCGGGCACCGGCCGCGGTGCGGCATCGAGGCCGTCCAGGAACGCCGCCGTGGCCGCCAGGGGCTTGCGGTAGCGGCCGGGCTCGCCGGCGTCGATCAGCGCCGCGTGGCTGCAGCCGATGCCCAGCAGGAAGCGCTCACCGTGCTTGTCGGTCAGGGTCGCGTAGGACGCCGCGACATCGGCGGGGGAGTGCATCCACAGGTTCAGGATCCCGGTGGCGATCACGGTCCGCTTGGTGGCGGCCAGCAGGTGGGCGACCGCATCGAGTACCGGACCCCCGACGTCCGGGATCCACAGCGCGGTGAAGCCCAGCTCCTCCAATTCGGCTGCCGCCTCGGCGGATTCGCCGGCGTCGCCGTAGCGCAACTGGCTGCTCCAGATGCCGACTCCGCTGAGCTCCATGGGGTGTCCTCTCGTCGTGTGAACGGTCGTCAGTCGGGCAGGGCCATCGAGTCGTGCACGCGCACACCCTTGGGTGGCGTCACCATTGTGGACGTGGGCCTGCGCGCCGCCGCGCGGACCCCGATCCGGGAGCCGGGCAGCAGGGCTCGCAGGGCGTTGCGGGAGAAGCCCCGGCTGAGCCGCACCGGCTCGCGCATCGCCAGCTCGTAGGCGGCGAACGCGCGTAGCTGGTCACCGCCGGCGCGGGCCAGTTCGCCCGCCAGCACGTAGGCCCCCAGCACCGCGAGTGTGGTTGCGCCGCCGATCCCCGGGCCGGGGCAATACCCAGCGTCGCCGACCAGTGTGACGCGCCGCCGCGACAGCCTGTCCATCCGCAGCTGGCTGATCGGTGCGAAGTAGGACGGCGGGGTGCGGTCGAGTTCGGCCAGCCAGCGATCGACCTCGGGGTGCATGCCCGCGAAGGCGGCGCGCACGCGATCCGCGGCGTCGGCGCCGCCAACGGCCAACTCATCCGAACGGAACCAGAACACCGCGCGTGCCTCCGCGAGGTGATCAGCGGTGTAGATCGCCGCGCGGCGTCCGACGCTGAGATGGTGGACGACCCTGGCGGGAACCGCGAACTCCTTGGGCACCGACACCGCCGCTACACAGGCGCCGAGGAAGCGCGTCTGAGCGGCGTCTGCTCCGAAGGTGAGCCGTCGGACGGTGGACACCGTCCCGTCGGCGCCGACGATGACGTCGAACTCGCGGCCCGGCATGCGCTCGAAGGTGACCCCGCCCTCGGCGTCGATTCCCGTGAGCGAGTCGCCGAACACGTACTCGACGTCGCCACCCGCCGCGCGGAAGACCCCTGCGAGGTCGTCGCGCAGAATCTCCACGGCCCCCCCGGGGGCCGCGTCGACAGCCAACGACCGGATCGCAGCCAGCACACCCATCCGTTCGGAGATCTCCAGCGCCGGTCGGAACAGCCCGACGGCGTGGCCGCCCATCAGGCCCGGGGACGGCTCACACTCCACAACAGTCACCTCGATGCCGCGGCGCGCCAGCCAGTACGCCAGCACCGACCCGGCGATGCCGGCACCGCTGACCAGAACGCGCACGCTGGTAAGCCTAGGCAAAGGTGGGTCGCCGCCGCGGGCTAGAGTCGCCGCTATGCGTTTCGGACTCTTCATCCCGCAGGGCTGGCGGATGGACCTCGTCGGTATCGAACCCGCACAGCACTGGGCGGTGATGCGCGATCTGGCCACCTATGCCGACACCAGTGCATGGGACTCGTTGTGGGTCTACGACCACTTCCACACCGTGCCGGTGCCGACGGACGAGGCCACACACGAGGCGTGGTCGCTGATGGCGGCGTACGCAGCGACCACGTCGCGGATCAAGCTGGGCCAGATGTGCACCGCGATGAGCTACCGCAACCCGGTCTACCTCGCCAAGGTCGCGGCGACGGCCGACATCATCTCGGGCGGCCGGATCCAGATGGGCATCGGCGGTGGCTGGTACGAGCACGAGTGGCGCGCCTACGGGTACGGGTTCCCGTCGGCCGGGGTGCGACTCGGGCGCCTCGATGAGGGCGTGCAGATCATGCGCGACGCCTGGCGCGACGGCAGGGTCAGCTTCGACGGCAAGCACTACCAGGTCGACGGCGCGATTGTGGCACCGAAACCCTTGCAGCCCGGCGGAATTCCGTTGTGGATCGCCGGGGGAGGGGAGAAGGTGACGCTGCGCATCGCGGCGAAGTACGCGCAGTACACCAACTTCACGCCGGAACCCGAGGGGTTCGAGCACAAGT